>Ga0129317_1000435_pt1 | contig 44834 bp, 38 predicted proteins | sample Cm1ome_FD_94430 | JGI IMG/M metagenome (GOLD analysis project Ga0129317, IMG submission 94430) | Eastern black-and-white colobus group fecal microbial communities from Wisconsin, USA - Cm1105 metagenome | ecosystem: Host-associated > Mammals > Digestive system > Large intestine > Fecal | place... | reverse complement strand
TTATCCTCCTACGATAGTTTGCAGTTGGCAGACCGCAGGTCTATTGTAGGATGTGATAAGTTACTGGTCAAACGCATAGCGATTACGGAACCCCGCGTCAAACGCGGGGTTTTCTTCATACAATAAAAGAAGCAGCCAATCAGGCTGCTTCCAATATACTATTCCGATCTTAACGCTTCCACCGGATCTTTCTTAGCTGCCATCTTTGATGGGATAAGTCCTGCTATGAATGTCAGCAGCACACTTATCGTTATAAGTATGATTCCAGCGATAACTGGGAGCTTGGCCTTAAGTGCGGCTATTCCGGTAACCTTCAGGAATACTACATTTATAGGTATGAGAAGGAGCAGGGTGATAATAACTCCCATCAATCCTGCACCAAGTCCAACCACGATGGTCTCTGAGTTAAATACTCTTGAGATATCTTTCTTTGAAGCTCCGATTGCTCTGAGGATTCCAATTTCTTTGGTTCTTTCGAGAACTGAGATATATGTGATGATTCCAATCATAATCGAAGATACGATCAGCGAAATCGCTACAAAGGCTATAAGTACATAGCTTACAGCATTTGTAATTGTCTTTACAGACTTGATCATAACACCTGTCACATCGGTGTAGCTTATGACACTTTCTTCCTTATCCTGCTTCTTCATGCTGTCATTGTACTTCTCGATGAAATCAAGGAACTCTTCTTTGGCCTGGAAGTCCTTCAGGTAGAAGGAAATCGAAGATGGCCTGTCGTAATCAGCATAGCCGAGCTTATTAAGGTTAGTATCAAGCGTTGTTAGAGTGTTTCCTGATGAAAGCGTCTGCACAAGCTGAGTGATATCATCATCTGACATGTTGAACTTAAAGGCTGATGCTATAGCATTCTGATCAACATTGAAGGCTGAAGCCATAGTTTTGGTAACCTCGCCTGTGAGCTTGCCGACATCTGTCAGAATAGTAGCTTTCATTACAACCTCAGTCAGAGTCTGAGCCATCTTATCGATGCCAGCTTTGACATCATCATTTCCAAGGTATCCAGCTTCAGCGCTCTTAAGCATATCGCAGGTTACAGTGCCGCCTGTCTGTGACGCAAGCTGTTTAAGCACAGCACTGTAGCCCGAAACAACGGGATTTAGCATCTGTGAGCACGCATTTGGAGCCACAAGACCGCCGGTCAGCTTGGAGATCCTCTGGCATGCGGAAGAATACGAGTCAGAAGAGAGCACCTTTGCAGTCACTTTGTCTATATCATTCTCTGTTAGAGTAAAGCTCTCGGCACTGTCTCCAGATGAGGTAAGTTCAGATGTAATCTGTCCGCAGAGATCTTCAAGGGCACCTGATATTTCCTTCTTGTACGATGTCGTGTCTGCCGTGATGCTTCCTTCGATCTTTGAAGAATACTTCTTCAGGATGTTACGCATGTCCTGCTCGGAAACCTTGCCGCCAAAAGCACTCGCGAGTTTATTCTCATCTATCGAAATCAAGCTGTCAAAACCGAGTGACTCCTGGTTCTCATCATCCTGCAGAGATTTGAAGGTCTTGCCGCTGAAGACGTCGACGTTCTTATTCGCAAGCTGCTTCTTTACAATATCAGATTTTGCAGAGCTGTCGATTACGTGGTCAACAAGTGATGGAAGGTAGCCGATTCCCGGATTTACCATGCCGCCAGCGTTATCCTTGTTAGGGTAGGCGATGCAGGTAATCTTCATCCTCTCGCCATTCCTTACAAGCTTCTTCATGTATGACTTGTCGTTTCGCTTGCTCTTGAACACGTCGTAGCTGCTGTCATATTCATAATAGTCGCACGCATTGACGAGAGAGAACTCAAGCTCGGAAAGATCCTCATACGTCCATTCGAGCGGCTTTCCTGCCTTGAAATCAATGCTTTTGCCCGACATGAGATCGGTCATGATCTTAGACATCTCTTCAGGGTCGCGGAGTCCAAGGCTGTAAGCCATATAGTCGTTCATCGAATTCTTGCTGTCGAGCACAAGAACCATCTCGTTATACTTCTCAGGCCATTTTCCGTAAGCGACAGTGTACTTATCCTTCTCATGATCCGCATTGTCAGAAAGCTTGAAGAATATGTCACTCGAGCCACCCATCATCGATCCCATTGAAGAATTCATAAGGAAAGACGGGTTAACCTGAAGCGCGCCGTACTTAGTGCTCGCTGAGTAAATCTGCGGAACAATGCCGTAGTTATACACTACATCGTTAAAATACGAATCTATCTTCTTATTGTTCTTCTCAACATACTTCTTAAATGATGCGAGGTCGTTACTTCCGATGTTCGCAAACATCTGCGCCATCATCTGGTTCTCCTTGACCTTGCCCTTTGAAGCAGACTCATCATCATTCTTGCTCGCTGCAAAAGACGTGAGAAGAGATGACATATCAGCCGTATCCTTCTGTATCACGAAAGGATATGACGAAAGTGTATCGTTCTCAATCTTATCTATATAGTTCTGAAATCCCGTAGAAACCGAGAGAATCAGGGCGATTCCGATAATTCCGATGCTGCCGGCAAAAGCAGTCAGAATCGTACGCGCCTTCTTGGTCATCAGGTTGTTAAAGGAGAGTCCAAGCGCGGTGCCAAAACCCATGGATTTATTCTTAAGTCCCGCCTCCCCGTGTATAAGGTATGATTCATCGCCTGTGTATGGATTGCTATCTCCAGTAACAAGTCCGTCCTTAAGTCTGATTATTCTGCTTGAATAACGCTCGGCAAGCTCAGGATTGTGAGTTACCATAATAACCAGCCTGTCAGATGCTATGGACTTAAGGATATCCATTATCTGAACACTGGTCTCGGTGTCGAGGGCTCCTGTTGGTTCATCTGCTAGAAGTATGTCAGGATCGTTAATAAGAGCTCTTGCAATTGCAACTCTCTGCATCTGACCGCCTGACATCTGAGAAGGTCTCTTGTGAAGCTGATCACCGAGGCCTACCTCTGTAAGCACCTTGATTGCGCGCTCACGTCTCTCCTCGGCTGAAACTCCAGAAAGGGTGAGGGCAAGCTCAACGTTCGACAGGACACTCTGATGAGGAATAAGGTTGTAGCTCTGGAAGACAAAGCCTATGGAATTGTTCCTGTAGGCATCCCAGTCCGCATCCTTGTAATTTTTAGTGCTCACTCCATTGATGATAAGGTCACCGCTCGTATAATGATCAAGACCACCCATTATGTTAAGAAGGGTGGTCTTGCCGCATCCAGAGGATCCGAGAATTGAAACAAATTCATTCTCTCTGAAAGCAATGTCCACACCCTTAAGGGCATGGACACTCTCTCCTCCGGTCTCATATGTCTTTGTAATGTTTCTTAGTTCTAACATAGTCGTACCCGTAAAAATTTTAAACTAGAACTTGAATGCTGCACTGTAGCGCATGAATTCTCTGTTGAAATGCTCGTCGTGCTTCTCCTTGATCTCATGTTGTGTGAGCCCCTGGTCATACTCTGTCTCAAGAATTGCAACACCGATATTGCTGCAGTGATCGGCAACTCTCTCGTAGTCTGTAATCAGATCGTTGAATACGAAGCCATTCTCAAGTGTGCATGTGTTGGTCTGAAGACGCATAACGTGATTGTACTTCATTGTGTCACACAGATTGTCGATTACCTCCTCAAGTGGCTCGATGTTTCTTGCCATCTCGATATCGTCATTTAAGAAGGCGTCAATCGCAAGGTTGATAATTTCCTTGATAGCTGACTCAAGAACATGTAGCTCGTGTGTAGCCTCGGCAGAGAATGTGATATTCTTATCTGAAATCTCTGTTGCAGACTCTCCAACATTATCAGCGTGATCTGAAATTCTCTCAAGGTCTGAAAGAGTGTGAAGATATCTCGCAACATCCTGTGTCTGCTCTTCATTCAGTGCAGACGCTGTAACCTTCATGAGATACTGTCCAAGCTTATCCTCGTATCTGTCGATCACACCCTCAAGCTCAGTAACACGCGCTATCTGCTTAGGTGAATAATTCTTTCTTACTTCGATTGCGTCAAAAATATTCTCTCTTGTCTTATCCGCCATTGATCCGATTACGAGTCTGCTCTGTTCAAGTGCGAGGGCAGGGTGGGCCAAAAATCTTGACTCAAGTCTCTCGAAATCCGCCTGCTCTGCAAGTGCTGTAGGATCATCCGGGAACATTCTTGCAACAAGTTTATCTAGAAGTTCGATGAATGGTGTCAGAATTACGATTGTAACAAATCTGTAGGCAGTGTTAACAAATGCAATGTCTACCATGTCCATCGTTCTCTCAACAAAGCTGAAATCTACAAATGCGCTTACTGTATAGAAAATGCCTCCACAGATAACCGCTCCGAGTGCATCGATAAGCAGGTATACAAAAGCTGTCTTTCTCGCATTGAGATTTGCTCCGAGTGCTGAAAGAAGTACAGGAACAGAAGCTCCGATACCGATACCGAGAAGTACAGGGAATGCAATATTAAATGTGATTGCTCCAGTAACTGCAAGAGCCTGCAGGATACCTACAGCAGCACTCGCACTCTGAAGAATTGCAGTAAATGCAAGTCCTACAAGAATTCCTACAAAAGGATTAGAGAACTTAGTTAGAAGACCGATAAACTCAGGGCTCTCCTTAAGTGGTGATACCGCGCTTGACATTGCAGTCATTCCGTACATAAGTACTGCAAATCCAAGTAGAATCTCTCCGACATACTTGGTTGAAACCTTCTTCGCTGCCATTCTCATAACGATACCGATCACGGCAAGTACACCTGTAAGTACCGCTGTGCTGAACAGTGCTGCGATGCTCGCACCAGATCCGGAAAGATTGTTCAGACAGAGAATCCATCCTGTGATTGACGTTCCGAAGATGGCCCCCATTATGATACCGATGGCCTGCTTAACCTTCATCATGCCAGAGTTAACAAAACCAACTACCATAACTGAAGTCGCTGAAGAAGACTGGATAACGGCTGTAACACCAGTACCCAGAAGAATACCCTTGATTGGAGTGCTTGAGAGCTTGTATAGAATAACTTCAAGCTTGTTTCCTGCAACCTTCTTAAGAGAATCACCCATTACTGACATTCCGAACAGGAACAGAGCAACTCCTCCAAGAAGGGAAACAACATTAGTAAAATCCATTTCCGTGTAACCTCTGCTTCGTAGAATTTATTACAGAATTATTCTTACAATAAGAAAGCATGCCGCTATAAGCGACATGCTCTTCAATAGTTAATTACTCAACGTTAACCTTGTCCCAAGTCTTGATAATCTTATCAAGTGACTTCTTATCAGTTCCGTTCTTCTTAAGCTGCTTGATGAACATGTCTCTTGGCATTCCCATCTTCTTATAAGCAGTAACGAACTTCTTCTGCCAGTCGTTCATGTAGTAGAAGATTCCGCATGCATATGCAACGATAAGAACCAGTGAAACGAAAATACACTTCCAGCTGATTGCAAAACATGCTGCGAATGAAAGAACTACCCATACAACAAGAAGGATTCTGCTAACCTTAGTCAGCTTAGCGTAATCGATTGGCTTAGGAATCTCAATGTTCTGTGCCTTCATCTGCTGCTTCTGTAGATTCTTCTGATAACCACCTGAAGGTCTGTTGTACATCGGTGGTCTCTGCTTACCCTTACCCATAAATAATTTCCTCTTTCTATAATAAATTTAAATTGTTCACAAAAAATTCCATCTAATTATAACATTAGTTATGGTGGTTGTGTAGATGATTTTGTACTTTTTAATTGGATAAATATTACCTATTTAATGGTATAATTATGCAACTAAATGTAATGTTTTAAGGAGAGAGTTTTAACTTATAATGGAAATTAATAAACTGCTTGCAGCAGAGCTTGGACTTAAGGAGTCACAGGTTCAGAAGACAATTGAACTTATAGATGAAGGAAACACAATTCCTTTTATTTCAAGATACAGAAAGGAAGTAACTGGAGGCCTTTCAGATGAGGTTCTTAGAACCCTCGATGAGAGACTTACATACCTTCGCAATCTCGAGGAGAGAAAGGCTGAGGTAATAAGACTTATCGATGAGCAGGGTAAGCTTACTTCAGAGCTTAGAGATGCTATCGAGCAGGCTGATGTTCTTCAGAGAGTAGAGGATATCTACAAGCCTTTCAAGAAGAAGAGAGCAACACGTGCATCTAAGGCAAGGGAGAGAGGCCTTGAGCCTCTGGCAATGACTATCCTTGAACAGATGATTGAAAGCGAATCAGTTGAGGATGCTGCAGCTCCATATGTAGATGTGGAGAAGGAAGTTCCTGACGCAGGAGCAGCACTTGCTGGTGCATGCGATATCATCGCTGAGATTATAAGTGATGATGCGGATCTTATCGGAGATATCAGAGAGGCGGCATCTAAGAATTCAAACCTTATCACAGCAGCAACAGATCCATCAGCAGAATCTCCATATGAGATGTATTACGACTCGCAGGAGGGCGTATCTAAGATTCCTAACCACAGAGTTCTGGCAATAAACAGAGCTGAGAAGGAGAAGTTTATCACAGTTAAGCTTGTTACTGACGAAGAGGCAATGCACAGAAGAATTGCCAAGCGTTATGTAACTAATAAGAGAAGCATCTTTAATGGTCTTATGGAGAACACTATCGATGATTCTTACAAGAGACTTATCTTCCCTTCAATAGACAGAGAGATTCGCGGAATGCTTACGGAGCGCGCCGAAGAGGAAGCAATCAAGGTTTTTGCATCCAACACAAGAAGTCTTCTGATGGTGCCACCTGTTAAGGGGGCAAGAATCATCAGTATCGACCCTGGATACAGAACCGGCTGCAAGGTTGCAGTTCTTAACGAATACGGCAAGCTACTCGCTTATACAACAATTTATCCTACTGCACCTAAGAACGATGTCGAGGGTACAGAGAGGGTTCTGACTAAGCTCGCGGACAAGTACAAGATAAACACTATCGTTGTCGGAAACGGAACAGCTTCAAGAGAAACTGAGGAGGTCGTTGCAGGCTGGATCAGAAAGTCAGGCAAGGATATCAGATACACAATCGTTAACGAAGCGGGCGCATCTGTATACTCTGCTTCGAAGCTTGCAAGCGAGGAGTACCCAGACCTTGATGTAACTACAAGAGGCGCGATGTCTCTTGGAAGAAGGCTCCAGGATCCACTGGCGGAGCTTGTTAAGATTGATCCTAAGAGCATCGGAGTTGGTCAGTATCAGCACGATATGAACCAGACTAAGCTTAGCCAGGCATTAGGCAATGTCGTAGAGGACTGTGTTAACAGCGTAGGAGTGGACCTGAACACCGCGAGTGCATCGCTTTTGGCCTACGTTTCTGGAATTAGCCAGGCGGTAGCAAAGAACATCGTCGCATACAGAGAAGAGAACGGTGTGTTTACAAGCAGGAAGGAGCTTCTTAAGGTATCTAAGCTCGGACCTAAGGCGTTTACTCAGTGCGCAGGATTTCTAAGAATCAGCGGCGGCACGAATCCGCTTGATGCAACTTCCGTTCACCCTGAGTCATACGATATCGCAGCTGCAATTCTTAAGAAGGCGGGACTTAGCCTTTCAGAGATTGGCGGCGGAGTTATAGATATTGAAGAGAAGCTGGCTGCTACGATGGGCGGCAAGCTTAATATAAAGATGCTTTCTGAAGAGCTGGGAGTCGGTGCGATGACTCTTTCCGATATTATCTCGGAAATCAGAAAGCCTGCTAGAGACCCAAGAGAAGACGCTCCGGCAGTAGTCTTCCGTAATGATGTAAGAAGCTTCGATGACCTCGAAGAGGGAATGGAGCTTACAGGAACGGTTCGTAATGTAGTGGACTTCGGTGCTTTTGTCGATATCGGAGTTAAGAACGACGGATTAGTTCACATTTCACAGATTTCAGACAGATACATCAAGCATCCGATGGATGCGGTTTCTGTTGGAGATACCGTTAATGTTAAGATCATTTCTATAGATAGAGCAAAACAGAGAGTTGGACTCACAATGAAAGGAATGAAGAACAGGAGGTAAGCTATGGGACTTATTAAAGCAGTAGTTGCAGCAGGCGGAAGCGTGCTCGCGGATCAATGGAAGGAGCTGTTCTATACAGATTCACTTGACAAGGACACTCTGATGGTAAGAGGAAAGAAGAAGACCAGTGGTAAGTCTTCAAACCACGGTAATGACAATATCATTACTAACGGTTCAGGCCTCCTCGTTAATGATGGTCAGTGCGCTATCATCGTAGATCAGGGTGAGATTGCAGAGGTTTGTGCAGAGCCTGGCTACTACACTTATGACCAGTCAACAGAGCCTACTATTTTCAACGGCGATCTTGGCAAGGGCATTAAGGACTCATTTGAAAGATTCAAGGTTCGTTTCACTTATGGTGGCGATACTGGTAAGGATCAGAGAATTTATTACTTCAACACTAAGGAAATAATCGATAATAAGTTCGGAACTCCTAATCCTATCATGTACAGGGTTGTGGACAATTCAATCGGACTTGATATTGATGCATCATTAAAGTGCAGCGGTGTTTATTCATTTAAGATTGCAGATCCTATTATTTTCTATAAGAACGTAGTAGGCAATGTAACTTCTGAGTACACCAAGGAGGAGATTGAAGAGCAGCTTAAGGCAGAGTTTATTCAGTCACTTTCACCTGCAATTTCAAGACTGAGCACACTTGAGCTTAGACCAAGCGAGCTTCCAGGACACGTTAAGGAGCTTGCAGATTACTTAAACGAGGATCTTTCAACTCTATGGGGAGAGAACAGAGGTCTTAAGGTTCAGAACGTTGCTATCAGCACTCTCACAGTACCTGAAGATATTCAGGAGGAGATCCGTGCTGCTCAGAAGGCAAAGCTCAACCGTACGGCTGGAATGGCTGCTGCTCAGACAGCTGCGGCTTACCAGGATGCTATGAGAGGCGCAGCAACAAACGAAGGTGGAGCTGCGGGTGCTTTTGTTGGCATGGGTATGGCTCAGGGAATGGGCGGACAGGCTACAGCTAATCTGTTTGAGATGGCACAGAATGAGCAGGCTGCTGCTGGTGCGGCGCCAACGGATGCTGGAGCTGCCGCGGCAGGTGAGACTCCTAAGTTCTGTCCTGAGTGCGGAACTAAGCTGGCACCTGGAACTAAGTTCTGTCCTGAATGTGGCAAGAAGCTTTTTTAATATGTAATTTCAGACGCGAAGCCGGGACTGTGGCTTCGCGTGCTTTATATTAAGAAGGGGGAGAAAATATGGCTGATTTATTGGAGTACAAATGCCCGAGCTGTGGAGGTACACTTAAATTCGATGCCGGTACACAGGAAATGAAGTGTCCTTATTGCGGATCAACCATAAATGTTGAGACGCTCGCTTCCATGGATGAGAATCTCGGAGTTAAGGAGGATTCTTTTGACTGGGTAAAGATGGCAGATAATCAATGGGAGGAAGGCGAGGCAGATGCCATGAAGGTATATGTCTGCAATTCCTGCGGAGGAGAGATTGTCTGCGACGGAAGCGTTGCTGCAACCAAGTGTCCTTACTGTGACAGTCCTGTAGTAATGCAGGGAAATCTGGAGGGTAACCTGAAGCCGGATCTGGTGGTTCCTTTTAAGATAACCAAGAAGGAGGCTACGGAACGCTATCTTAAGCATCTTGAGGGCAAGATGTTCTTGCCTAAGGTTTTTAAGGATGAGAATCATATTGATGAGATGAAGTCTATCTATGTGCCTTTCTGGCTATTTGATTGTGACACTGACGCATCGGCAACATACAGAGCCACTAAGACACAGATGTGGTCTGATAGTGATAATGATTACCTGAAAACTGACTATTACAAGGTTATACGTGAAGGAACTATGGAATTTGAGAATATTCCGGTTGACGGATCTCTTGCTATGCCTGATGATCTGATGCAGTCAATCGAGCCGTATAAGATGGCTGAGGCTGTGGATTTTCAGACTGCATACCTGTCAGGATATCTTGCTGAGAAGTACACGGTTACAGCTAAGGATTCAATAGATATAGCTAACGAGAGAGTAAGAAACAGTACTATTGATGCTTTTCGTAAGACTGTTAAGGGTTATGTTTCTGTGGACAATACCAGCGTAAATGTAACCGTTAACAACGGAAGCTGCCGGTACGGATTACTCCCTGTATGGATTATGAACACAACCTACAACAACGGGAAATACATTTTTGCCATTAACGGACAGACAGGAAAGACTGTAGGTAACCTGCCAATCGATAAGAAAGCGGCGAGAAGATATATGCTTAAGATTTCGGCGATTGCTACAGCTGTTGTTGCGGCTGCTGAATACGTATTTCTGTTTGTATTATAGAGAGGAGACAAGACATGAAGAAATTAACAGGTATTGGCCTTAGCCTGATGCTCGTGCTGATGATGTGTCTGGCTTCTTTCACATCGGTATGGGCTGCTGAGAAGCCGAGATTAATAGATGATGCTAATCTTTTTACAGCGGAAGAGGAGAATTATCTTTCGGTTCTGCTCGATAACTTCAGGGAGAAGAACGACTTCGATGTAGTTGTTATGATTACAAAGGAGGGCCTTGAGGATCCTGAGCTTACTGAACGTGCTGACGATTACTACGACTACGAGGGCTACGGCTGCGGAGAGAATAATGATGGATGTCTGCTCCTTATAGATATGGGAAGCAGAGTGATGCACGTTTCAACTACTGGTTATGGAATCACTGTTCTTACCGATTATGGTATCGACAAGATGACAGATGACATAGCAGCGAAGCTTGGCGAGAAGGACTATGTAGGAGCTGTTTCGGATGCTTTCATGGAAGACCTTGAGATGATGTACAAGGCTGCAGAGGAAGGTGAGCCATACGATGTTCCGGATTCTTCGGTTGATCTCGATATCAAGGATCCTTCGACACATGTAGGAATATTCCTGCTTGCACTTCCTTTTGGTCTGATTATCGGAGGAATCAAGACATTCCGTAAGAAGAGACAGCTGATTTCTGTAAAGAAGAAGAAAGCTGCTTCTGACTTTGTGAAGCCTGGAAGCTTAAACTTAAGAAGAGAGAACGATTATTTCCTCTACTCAACTGTTACTGCAACACCTAAGCCTAAGGACAATGACTCTGGCGGATCATCAACACACGTAGGATCTTCAGGAACTACTCATGGCGGAGGAAGCAAGAGCTTCTAGAAGGAGACTTCACAGAATCTTCACAATTCTTAACAATCGGGCAAAGATTGTTATTTAGAGAAACTGACAAATAATATTGTGAAAGAATTGTGTATTTTAAATAATAGATGTTGATTCGATGATGAAATATCGTATAATTTATCATATAAACTTATAAAAATACAAATGAGAGGTGAGGTTTATGAAAAATATTTTTACGGAGGAACGTCCTATTAAACAGGCCACGTTAGCACACGCGATACTATCGTTTTTAGCTCTTATAGCAGTAATGTCCGTTGGAATCATCGTATTTAAGGTTGATCCTCACATTCCGATGTTCTTTGGAGTAATCATCGCTGCTATTGTGGCAATGTCACTTGGCTATGACTGGAAGTCAATTGAGGATATGATGATTGATGGAATAGGCAAGGCGATGCAGTCAATTCTGATTCTTGCAATCGTAGGTATGATGATCGGAGTATGGCTCCTTTCAGGAACTATTCCAACAATGATCTACTTCGGACTCAAGCTTCTTTCCCCTAAGATATTTCTTGTAGCTTCAGTTCTTATCTGTTCAATCACAGCGCTGGCTACAGGCACATCATGGGGTACAATGGGAACTATGGGTCTCGCACTGATGGGAATCGGATACGGACTCGGAATGCCGGTTGGACCTACAGCAGGAGCTATCCTTGCAGGAGCATACTTCGGAGATAAGCTATCCCCACTCTCCGATACTACAAACCTTGCTCCGGCGATGGCAGGAACTGATGTATTCACTCACGTGAAATATATGCTCAAATCAACGCTGATTACATATGCTATTACGCTGGTTTTCTTCGGAGTATATGGTTTTATGCACGCAGCTAAGGGTGCTGCTGATACATCACAGGTGGACATTCTTATGAAGGGTATTGCGGACAACTTTAATACTAATCCGCTGCTTCTATTACCACCTGTTGTAGTAATTCTCTCAATTGCACTTAAGATTCCTGCAATCCCTGGAATTACGCTAGGTATGATTACTGCCGGAATTCTGGCACCTATTTTCCAGGATTCGATTACATTCGGACATATTCTTGATGTAGCAAGAAATGGTTTCGTATGCGAGACAGATGTGGCAGCTCTTAACAAGCTTCTTTCAACAGGAGGACTTATGAACATGGCTTCATCGATTCTTATGACTATCATAGCGATGATGTTCGGCGGAATCATGGAAGGAAGCGGACAGCTTGCTGTTATTATTGAGGCTATTACTAAGAGAATTAAGAGTGCTGCAGGACTTATCGGAGCAACAGAGGTTACATGTATTCTTTCTAACATAGTAATGCCTGAGCAGTACATCTCAATCCTTGTACCAGGAAGAATGTACGCGCCAGCATACAGAAAGGCTGGAATTCACCCTAAGTCACTTTCCAACGCACTTGAGTCAGCAGGTACAGTAACATCCTGTCTCGTTCCTTGGAACACTTGCGGAATGTTCATCGCTACAACTCTTGGCGTAACTACATCGGTATACGCACCATGGGCAGTATTTAACTACCTTATGCCAATCGTATGTCTCGTAATGGCATTCTTCGGCATGACAGTAACAAAGATGACACCAGAAGAGCAGGCACTTGCAGACAAGGGAGAGCTTGTATAGTATACTAAGACTATCGAAGGAAGTGTCAGAGATTATAACTTACAGACTAAAGCATTTGCTTCGGCAAATGCTTTTTTTCGGGTTTTTCGGTTATAATATAATCTGCCGTACATTTCGGAATATAATACTTTTGAACATATAAGGAGGAATTTATTATGAACGCAAGTGTTGCAATTCAGGTACTGCCTTCAGTAACTGACGAGAACGAGGTTATCAGAATAGTTGACGAGGTAATTGCATATATCAAGTCAACAGGACTGAACTATTATGTAGGACCTTTCGAGACAACTATCGAGGGTGACTACGATGAGCTTATGGATATTGTTAAGGAGTGTCAGCACGTTGCTGAGAGAGCTGGATGCCCAGCAATGAGCGTGTACGTTAAGATCGCATATAAGCCGGAAGGAGATGTGCTCACAATTGAGAAGAAGGTTACAAAGCATCACCAGTAAGCTGCCTGCCTTCGTCGCACTGCTGGTGATTCTGCTTATATGGCAGGCAGCCTGCTCTTTTGAGCTGGTACCTGCATATATGCTTCCGTCACCTGCCAAGGTTGTAAGGGCACTCTGGAATTACAGAGAGACTCTGATGCTTCATGCTGGATATACTCTTCAGGAGACCTTCTACGGACTTGGAGCCGGAATCCTGCTATCGTTTGTGACGGCCACTTTAATGGACAGATTTGATATACTCGATAAGGCTTTTGCCCCTCTGCTCGTAATCAGCCAGACAATTCCGACTATCGCGATTGCACCGATTCTAGTGCTATGGTTCGGTTATGAGATGACGCCTAAGATTATTCTTGTCGTGCTTACGACATATTTTCCGATTACTGTCGGACTTCTCGGCGGATACAAGAGCGTGGATAGGGATTCTGTTGACCTGATGAGATCAATGGGAGCATCGAGGATAGAGATATTCAGACACCTTAAGTTTCCTCAGGCGCTGCCACAGTTTTTTTCGGGGCTTAGGATTGCCGCATCGTATGCAGTTGTAGGCGCTGTTGTTGCTGAGTGGCTCGGTGGATTTAACGGTCTTGGAGTATGCATGACGCGAATGAGGAAGGCATACGCTTTCGACACGATGTTCGGAATAATTTTATTTATTGTATTTATAAGCCTGCTTCTGCTTCTCGGCGTGAAGATCCTTTCGAGAGTATGCATGCCGTGGCTCAGAAGTGATAGCGAATAATTCAATTAAAACGATTTAACAGGAGAATGAAACTATGAAGAGAACAATGAAGAAGATTCTTGCGCTTACAGTATGCGCATCAATGATTCTGGGAATGACAGCCTGCGGAGACAAGAGCAGCTCTGATGGAGACAAGACTAAGATCACATTCTGTCTCGATTGGACACCTAACACTAACCACACAGGTCTTTACGTTGCACTTGCCAACGGTTATTTCGAGGATGAGGGCCTAGACGTTGAGATTGTTCAGCCTGCTGAGAATACTGCTGCACAGATGTGCGCTGCAGGAGAAGCACAGTTCGCAATCGAGGCACAGGATACACTCGCAGCTTCACTTGCATCAGACGATCCACTTGGAATCACTGCTGTAGCAACAATCCTTCAGCACAACACATCAGGCATCATGTCAAGAAAGGGCGATGGAATCACAAGACCTGCAGGCCTCACAGGCAAGACATACTCAACATGGGAGTCACCAATCGAGCTTGCAATGCTTGAGAACGTTGTAAATGCTGACGGCGGAGACTTCAGCAAGGTTAAGCAGATTCCTAACGACATCACAGATGAGCCTGCAGCACTTAAGGCAAAGCAGACAGACGCAATCTGGGTATTCGAGGGCTGGTCAAAGATCAACGCAGACGTTAACAACGTTCCTGTAGATTATTTTAGCTTCGCAGACATGAACCCAACATTTGATTACTACACACCTGTAATCATCGCAAATAACGACTTCCTTAAGGAGTCACCAGACGTTGCTAAGGCATTTATGAGAGCTGCCAAGAAGGGCTACGAGTTCGCTGCTGAGAACCCTGACGAGGCTGCAGAGATTCTGATCAAGGAAGATAACACAGGCTCACTTAAGAAGTCAGAGAAGCTAGTTAAGAAGAGCCAGGAGTTCCTCTCTAAGAAGTACATCGACGATGCCAAATCATGGGGATACATCGATCCTGAAAGATGGAACAACTTCTACAAGTGGCTCTACGACAACAAGCTCTGCTCAAAGGATCTTACAGACAAGGGCTTTTCAAACGACTATCTAGAAGACTAGGAGACAATAATGTCGCTACTTAAAATCGAGAACGTAACAAAGAAATACGGCGACTCAACCGTCATAGAAGATATAAACATTCATCTCGAGAAGGGAGAACTCGTCTCTCTTCTCGGCGTGAGTGGCGCGGGCAAAACAACGCTTTTCCACGTAATCTCGGGACTTTCCGCTCCGGACGGCGGCAGGGTTTTGCTCGAGGATGAGGACATAACTGCAAAGCCTGGGCGAATCGCCTACATGCTTCAGAAGGATCTTCTTATGCAGCACAAGAAGGTGATTGACAATGTTTCACTTCCACTTGTGCTTAAGGGAATGAGTAAGTCTGAGGCAAGGGAGAAGGCTGCTGTGTTCTTCGAGGAGTTCGGACTTTCCGGCTACGAGTACAGCTATCCGTCAGACCTATCAGGCGGAATGAGACAGCGTGCTGCACTTCTTAGAACATATCTCGCTTCAGAAGGCACAGCGCTTCTTGATGAGCCGTTCAGCGCGCTTGATACAATCACCAAGTCGAATATTCATAAGTGGTATCTTGACGTAATGCAGCACATTGATCTGTCGACGCTTTTTATAACGCACGACATTGATGAGGCGATACTGCTGTCTGACAGAATCTATATCTTAAGCGGCAGACCAGGAAGAATCACAGATGAGATTGTGATAGACGAACCGAAACCAAGAGCCGACGACTTCAACCTTACAGAGAAGTTTCTTGAATACAAGAAGCTGATAATTTCAAAATTGTAAAGTTTATACGAATTAGTTTTAAGAATTAGTTTTGATAATTGAAACGACAAAAGCATCCAGATAAGCAGAAATTGCTTGGCTGGATGCTTTTTGTATGGCATGCGGGCTACGACCTGGGAATCGGATGAGATAGCCCGCGGAGTGCGGGCTACAACTTGAGAATTAGACATGGAAGCCCGCGGCATGCGGGCTACGACTTGAGAATTGGATGAGATAGCCCGCGGCATACGGGCTACGACTTGGGAATCGGATGAGATAGCCCGCGGAGTGCGGGCTACAACTTGAGAATTAGGCATGGAAGCCCGCGGCATGCGGGCTACGACTTGAGAATTGGATGAGATAGCCCGCGGCATGCGGGCTACGACTTGAGAATTAGGCATGGAAGCCCGCGGAGTGCGGGCTACAGCTTGAGAATTGGATGAGGAAGCCCGCGGAGTGCGGGCTACAACTTGAGAATTAGGCATGGGAGCCCGCGGAGTGCGGGCTAAAACTTGAGAATTAGGCATGGAAGCCCGCGGAGTGACCTGGCATGCGGCAGCATGTGGTAATGCGGCTTGGAAATCGAAAGATTCTCAAAGAAAAACAAAGAAAATGTGGTCTTTCACATCTAGATAGACCACATTTTCCTAATAACCTTATTAATTCATGAATCCTAAATTCTAAACCCTAAATCCTAAACCCTCTCATACTTCACAAGCTCTATTCCTGCTTCGCTTAGCTCTCTTGCTATCACCGCATTGCAGGCTCTCTTGATTATCGGCTTGCTCTTCATGTCACCCCATACTCTGATGGCGTGCAGTGTGCCGTCGTTTACGAAATCCTTAATTCCCACATATGACGATCTGTCTACACTTGCGACTGTCTTCTCAAGCTTCTCAGGCAGCGCCTTAAACACCTCAGTAACCTTGTCCGCATCATTATTCTGTGATACGTTGACCGGAATATCGAAGCAGGGGAAGCCTTCCTCAATAGTGGTAATGTCACGGTTACAGATATAAACCGTTCCCATAAGGTCAAAATCATACAGCTTCGTTGTTCTTAGTGTGAACGATTCGACAATTCCCGTGTGACCGTTGATTGTCACTATCGAGCTTATGTCCATCGACTCATCGAAGATGATGTGAAGTCCCATCATGTAGTCCTTGAGAGTATCCTGCAGCGCAAGACCGATGACAGCACTGACAAGTCCGAGTCCTGCTACGAATGATCTTACGTTGAAGCCAAGGATGGCAAGAATCCACATGGCAAAAATAAAGACTATTAGGACCTTCGTACAGCTTCCGAGCACCCTGATTATGGTGCCGAAGCGGGTGTTTCCTGACTTCATGTGGTGTTTGAATATTCGTTTAGTTATAAGACTTGAGACGCCCAGTGCGATAAACATCATGGCGAGCACAAGTAGAATTCTGATTAAATGATCGAGTGAAAACTCAGTAGAAAAGTTCATTAAGCTAATCCTCCCTTTTGCAAACATAAGTATAACACAATGATTAATTATTAAAACTGTGGAAATAGTGTTGACAAAGTGAAAAACTTGTATTATTGTAATATTGTCTTAAGTGCATAGGACAACAACACAAGTGAACAGCACAGAAGACAATATCAAAACGAAAGGAGATTGCTTATGACCTGGAATTTAGATGACAGCAGACCCATCTGGCCTCAGCTGAAGGAGAAGCTCATGAGAGACATTGTAGCCGGCAGATATGCTCCCGGAGATTCTTTTCCAACAGTAAGGGATCTGGCTGAACAGGCAAGAGTAAACAGAAACACTATGCAGAGAGCACTTTCGGAGCTTGAGAATGAAGGCCTTGTAATAACTAACAGAACAGCTGGAAGAACTGTAACTACTGATGAGGAGCTGATTAAGATTACAAGAGTAACACTCGCAAGAGAGCAGATTAAGACGATGCTATCTGAGATGCAGCAGCTTGGATTCAGTGCTGATGAGGTTGCTGAGCTTATAAGAAACGAAGGCGGGAAGAAGGTAGATAGAAATGAAGACTAATCCAATACTTGAATGCAAGAATTTAAGCAGGTATTACGATGCTAAGGCAGCACTAGATGATGTAAACCTTACAATAGGAAGAGGCAAGATTATAGGACTTCTCGGACCTAACGGTGCGGGTAAGACAACACTTATCAAGCTTGCTAACGGTCTTATCAGACCGAGCAGCGGACAGATCTTAATTGACGGCGTAGCGCCGGGAATTCACACAAAGGAGATAGTAAGTTATCTTCCGGATAAGGACTATTTTGCAAAGTGGATGAAGGTAAGCGATGTGCTTAATCTTTTTCAAGAGTTCTACAGTAACTTCAGCAGAAAGAAGGCTGACAGAATGTGCGAGACTCTTGGGATTAAGCAGGACATGCCAATCAAGGCTATGTCTAAGGGTACAAGAGAGAAGCTTCAGCTGATTCTCGTAATGTCAAGAAATGCTGAACTATATCTTCTCGATGAGCCTATTGCGGGCGTTGACCCTGCGGCAAGAGATTTTATCTTAAGCACAATCGTTAACAACTATAACGAGGATGGAACAATTATTATTTCGACACATCTTATCTCTGATATTGAAAGAGTGCTCGATGAGGTTGTGTTCATCAAGGATGGAAGAATTGTAAGACACGACACTGTAGATGATATTAAGGAGAAGGAATGCAAGTCAATCGATGAGGTCTTCAGAGATGACTTCAGAATGGCGGTTCCCGGTGTAAAGGAGGCAGGCTATGACAGGTAAGCTTTGTAAATATGAATTTAAGACAAGTATAAGACAGATAAGCATAGCGTGGATGGCGCTTCTGGCATCATCAGTACTGCTTGCTGTGATTATCGCTTCAAGCCACAGCTTGATATACTCTTCAACAAGGGCTGTTGCAAGCATTCTGACAGGAGTTCTATCAACTCTGTACGGCGTAATTCTGACTGCTATGGTGGTTATGGCAGTATTGATAGTCGTAGTAAGATTTTATAATAGTGTATGTTCCGATGAGGGTTACCTCATCCACACACTTCCTGTAAGCATAAGAAGCATAATCGTGTCGAAGGGCCTTGTAGCAACAGCACTTCTGATTGTAAGCCTGTTTGTAGCAATGATTTCAATCTGCTTTATCTTGATGGGAATTTCAGTATCTGATTTCTTCGAGTCATGCGGATGCGTTTTCAAGGAAATCGGCAGGGAGCCTCGAATCCTGCTTCTGATATTTGAGGGAGTGGTTGTTCTTATTCTTGGAATCATGAAGAGTGTATATAACGTATATGCAGCTATTGCACTCGGACAGATGGCTAACAAGCACAGAATACTGATGTCAATAGCCTCATATATTGGAATCAGCGTGGTTCTTACTGCTATTGTTTCAACAGTACTTAATATTACAAGCAGTGATCTTATCCGTGAGCCTCTGTTCGAAACAGGCAGAAACTTTGTTTCTTATTTCGGAGGCTGGGGCATAGGTCAGGCTGTAATCATCGCGGTAATTATCGTTGAGCTTGTGCAGCTTATCATATTCCATGCAATAACTGAGGTTGCACTTACTAAGAGACTGAATCTGCTTTAATTATTTAATTAAATAACAAGATGACGGGTGCAGGCGGAGGTAAGATGGGCCTGCACCCTTTTCATTTCATTGAATATTCACGCAGAATTTTCAATATATATGGTAGAATAATAAAGATGAATACTAAAGATAGAAATTTTATATATGTGGTTCTTTCGAGGACACCTTCTAAGTTCGCGTGGGCGATAAGAACGTTCGGGCGGATTAACTACAACCATGCATCCATTGCTTTTGACAGCGACCTTAAGGAGCTCTGGTCATTTGCCCGTAAGATGAACAATCTTCCGATAGATGCCGGTGTTGTACGGGAGTTTCCGGAGAGATTCACATTAAACAAAGTGAATAATATTCCGATTAGAATCTACAGGGTTCCGATTAACCCCGGGCAGTATAATCTGATTCGTAATCGTGTAATGGAGCTTCATAACGATATGGGGTACCATTATAATATCTTTTCAGCTCTTTTATATCCTATCGCAGGTGGTTTTAAGACAGACAGAGCATATACATGCAGTGAGTTTGTTTCAGCACTTCTCGATGAGTATACCGATGTTGCAATTACACGTCCGTGTGAAGCTATTCTTCCTGAGGAGCTTCACGAAATCCTAGAGACTTTTCTGGTGTATGATGGTAACCTTCTTGACTACAGGGAGTTTGAACCTGTGGAATCATCATTCTTTGATTATGTGAGTCCATGGAAGGTTGTTGCAGTTACAGTGACGATTTTTGCAGTTATGGCATACAGGGGTGCAGGTAGGAGAACTAGAGAATTGAGCAGCTTAAGAGACCGCTGGAGAGATTTCTGGTAATACAGAATGCAAGGAGTTTTAGGATGAGCGTAATTATTGAATACGGCGAGGAAGAGAAGCTTGAGCACGAACATGAACACAATCATGAACATAAGCACAAGCACTCACACGAGCATTCGCCTGAGGAGAAGAAGAAGCAGCTTAATAGAATAGCGAGGGCAATCGGTCATCTTAAGGCTGTGCAGGGTATGATTGAGCGAGATGAGGATTGTTCGGATATTCTTATACAGCTTTCGGCGGTAAGATCTGCAATTAATAATCTCGGTAAGGTTATTATCGACGAGCATCTCACACACTGCATCTATCATGCGATAGAAGAGGGCGATGGTACGACGGTTAAGGAGTTCCAGGAAGCAATCAGGAAATTTATATAACCGATATCTGTCTGACTCGCATTAATGAAGTTCATAAATATAATTAATGTATTTAGGACATTGTTAAAGTTAATTTAATAACTTAAATTGACTATAGCAGTATAAGAATCTACAATATAGGTATCTGATACGAAACGTAACACTTGAGTTGAAGATACGCCATGCAATATAGCTTAGAGGATATCGGTGAACCGGCCAGAGGCAGCTTTACCAATCGTCCACTACGATATGTAATACAAGGGGCAGTATCTTCAATTGCGAAGATACTGTTTTTTATTTTGTTATATATATGAGGAGGTCATCTCTTGAACGGAAATAGAATTGCGATAATCGGAATAATAATCGAGAAGAGCGAATCGGTTGAGAAGGTTAATGCTCTTTTGCACGACTATAGTGATGTAATTGTTGGAAGAATGGGAGTTCCCTGCAAGGATAGGGGAGTCAGTATTATAAGCGTGGCTCTCGATGCAACACAGGATTCAATCAATACGCTTGCGGGAAAGCTTGGTCGAATCGATGGTGTTTCAAGCAAGGCGCTATGCGTGTCGAAGTAGTGGAGGAGATAGATGAGAAGGATAGCAATATACGGCAAGGGCGGTATAGGCAAGTCAACAATCTGCTCTAATCTTGCATCAGCAATGGCTGCGGACGGATTTAAGGTAATGCAGATCGGCTGCGACCCGAAGGCTGATTCAACAGCACTTCACAGGAAGGGGGTTAAGCTTCCTACAGTTCTTGACACTATGAGAGCGAAGGGAAGTGACTGGAGCCTTGATGAGGTAGTACATGTAAGCGACGATGGAGTTTTCTGCATCGAAGCTGGTGGTCCGGTTCCTGGACTTGGCTGCGCCGGCAGAGGAATCATCACAGCACTTGAGAAGCTTGAAGAGAAAGGCCTGTATGAGAAGTATGAGCCTGATGTGATTCTATACGATGTTCTCGGAGACGTTGTGTGCGGAGGCTTCAGCATGCCAATGAGATCAGGCTACGCAGACACTGTATATGTTGTGACTTCAGGTGAAAACATGTCAATCTATGCGGCGGCTAACATTGCGATGGCTATAAGCAATTTCAGAGGTAGAGGATATGCGAAGCTTGGAGGCCTGATTCTTAACAGACGTGATGTCAGAAATGAAGAGGAGAAGGTAAGAGAGCTTGCAGCAGACCTTGAGACAGAGATTATTTCAGATATCCCAAGGTCATCTGATATCCAGGATGCGGAGGATGCCGGTGAGACTATCGTAAGACTGATGCCTGAATGTGAGGTTTCAGAAATCATACGAAAGACGGCCCGCAGAATTCTTTCGGAATAACGGACACCACAACAGAGGCTAATCAGAATGAAGGATATGATTAATACAGAATCATTAAGAATAGAAGATACGACTTTCCCAGCTCCATGGAAGAGTCAGCTGGAGTTCAGCTCCCCGGCGAGAGGAACGTGGAACATCGTTCACACGGGAATGCTTATTCCGGAAAGCCACCAGATTTTTGTCTGCGCGAAGGGCTGCCTCAGAGGTGTAGTTCTTACGGCTGCCGAGATGGGCGAGATGGGAAGATACTCGGCACTTGAGATCAGAGAAGAGAATGTTCTTAACGGCGATATGGAGACAATGATGATAGACGGCGTTACAGATATCATCGAGAAGCTGCCGGTAAGACCTCGTGCTATAGAGCTTTTTATAAGTTGTCAGCATTTCTTCTTAGCATATGATCAGAAGCTTGTGTTCAGAACTCTTAAAGAGAAGTTTCCGGATATAAGCTTTGTGGACTGCTACATGATTCCAACTCTTCGTAAGAGCGGAATTACACCGGATCAGAGGATGAGAGTTCAGATGTACAGAATGCTCGAGAAGGGACATATGTCACCTTCGAAGATAAACCACATCGGCTCGAATCACAGGATCAGAAGCAGCTCGGAGATATATGCTTTTGCCCGTAGAAACGGATACATTTTAAGATCCATTTACGACTGTGAGAGCTTCGATGAGTACCTTGAGATGGCAGATGCGTGCTTTAACATCGTGACTGAGCCGCTTGCACTTAAGGCAGCAGAGGATATGGAAGCAAGACTCGGTATTCCTTACGCATATGTGCCTAACGTGTTCAGATTCTCAGATATCGAGGAGGCTTACAGGAAGCTTTCTCTCGTAACTGGCGATCTTGCACCATACAGAATGCATGCTCAGGCTGAGATTGACAAGACTAAGAAGCTTATCGGTGACGCTGAGATCGTGCTTGATTACACATTCACATTCAGAACGCTGAACATGGCGAGATTCCTTGTAGAAAATGGCTTCAACGTGACCGATATTTACATCGACAGCTTCCTGCCTGAAGAGGAGGATGACTGGAAGCACCTTAAGGAGAACAGACCTGGCATAATGATTCACCCGACGAACAGACCTTCGATGAGATTTGAGAAGGCCGGAAGAACTGATGCTATTGCACTCGGACAGAAGGCGGCTGAATTTGCGGGAACAGATCATTTTGTGAATATCGCTGAAGGTGGCGGACTTTTCGGCTTTGCTGGAGTAGCGGAGCTTATGGAGCTTATGCGAGATGCATATAGAAATGAGAAGGACAGACGAGAGGTAATTCAGAAGAAGGGTTTTAATCAGAGAAGTCTTCTAAATGAATCGGAGTGCCTATGCTCATCGGAGCCTCGAATCAGCAGTCTTACCTCAACAGGAATCAGAAGCTCTGCGAGCCTTATACCGACATATTCATCGGACGAATTCGGTGCCTGCTCATCGCTTTATGAGCTCGGCGGAATGGTAGTAATGCACGATGCATCGGGCTGCAACTCAACTTATACAACTCATGACGAGCCAAGATGGTACGACCATCAGAGCATGATATATATATCAGCAATTTCTGAGATGGAAGCTATCATGGGAGACGACGATAAGCTGATCAAGGACATGACAGATGCGGCAGAGGAGCTTCATCCAGGGTTTGCGGCAATCGTCGGAGCACCGATACCTTACATGACAGGAATCGACCTCGATGCGATTTCAGAAATCCTTAAATCAAAGCTTGAAATTCCGGTTTACGGCATCCACGCCAACGGAATGAATGATTATACGAAGGGAATAGAGCTGGCCCTTGAGGCACTGACAGACGACCTCACGAAGGCACCGAAGGAAAATTCAGACGCACACGACAGAGTCAGAGTCAACCTCCTTGGAATCACGCCACTTGATTACGCAAATGCATCGAATATGGATGAGCTTTATAAGTGGCTTTCCGAAAACGGCATGATCAAGCACTCAAGCTTCACGATGGATTCATCAATCGAAGAGATCAAAGACGCTGCGAATGCTGATGTGAACCTGGTTCTGTCATCGGGAGGCCTTAAGACGGCGAAGAAGTTCAAGCGCCTTTACGGAATTCCGTATGTGATCGGAGCGCCTTTGGGCCGTGGATATGCGAAGGAGCTTGCGAAGAGTCTTAAAGACGCAGCTTCGGGGTCAAAATCAGGTTCAGCGACATGCGAGCGTCACGCTTCGGCCGATGTTTTAATCATCGGAGAGGCTGTCACATCAGTTTCGCTCGCAAGAGCGCTCGAGCTTGACCTTGGAATAAGAGCAAGCGTTGCAGCAGCAGTAAGCTGCAGCGATGAAATACTAAGAGCGGGTGACAGATATACACCATGCGAGGATGCTGTGATAGGGGCTTTAGATGAGCTTAAACCAGGAGCTGTAATCGCAGATCCGTTCTACAGGGCAATCGTGAATGAGAAGACATTATTTATACCACTTCCTCACGAGGCCTTCTCAGGAAGAATTTTTGATAAGGAAGCACCGTGCCTGGTTAACACAGATCTTGCTGCACTGCTTCAGGTAGGAGAGATAAATGCTTAAATTAGCGGTATATGGTAAAGGCGGAATAGGAAAATCAACAACAACGGCAAATCTTGCAGCGGCTTTTGCAAGCCTCGGCAAGAAGGTAATCCAGATAGGCTGCGATCCTAAGGCTGACTCGACAATGAACCTTCTTTCGGGAACTCCTGTTCAGTCAGTAATGGATTACATGAGAATTAACGATTGTGAGCCGGAGAGACTCGACGAAATCGTAAAGGAAGGCTACGGCGGAATCGTCTGCATCGAGACAGGCGGACCTACACCGGGACTTGGCTGCGCTGGAAGAGGAATCATCACAACATTCTCGCTTCTTGAAGACCTCGAGCTCTTTGAGACATACAAGCCTGACGTTGTGCTCTACGACGTACTTGGAGACGTTGTGTGCGGAGGCTTTGCAGCACCTATAAGAGAGGGTTATGCAGAAGAGATTCTTATCGTAACATCAGGCGAGAAGATGGCGCTTTATGCGGCAAACAACATCGCCAAGGCTGTCGAGAACTTCGAGGACAGAGGCTACGCAAGCGTTCGCGGAGTCGTTATGAACAGACGTAACGTTGAGAACGAGGAAGAGAAGGTCAAGGCCTGGGCTGATGAGGCGGGCTTCCCCGTTATCGCAGATATTCCAAGAAGCAACGATATTATTAAATACGAAGATCAGGGCATGACAGTTATCGAAGGCGATAGAAGCCTTGAAGTGAGCCAGTGCTACATGGATCTTGCAAAGAGGTTACTTAATGAATAAACAGGATGCATTTTATATAACAGCAAGAGATCTTGCAGACGGAGGAATCGAAGGCGTTCCGTCAGAGCTTAAGTCGCAGGATCACCTAATTTACAGCTCACCTGCAGCGCTGAGCTTTAACTCACCTGGAGCACAGGGCTTCGGTGTCAAAAGAGCGGGTCTTGCAGTCCCAGGCTCCGTGATGCTGCTGGTTGCTCCGGCGTGCTGCGGACGTAACACAACTATGCTTGCAGAGCTCGGTTCATATGCTGACAGATTCTACTATCTTCTTCAGGATGATACAGATATCATCACTGGAAGACACCTTAACAGAATCTCACAGGCAGTTAAGGACGTGGCAGATTTCCATGAAGAGTCGACTGGAACAAGACCTAACGTTGTGATGATATGCATCACATGCGTCGACGCACTTCTTGGAACTGATATGGACAGAGTCTGCAGAAAGGCTTCAGAGTATGCAGGACTTCCGGTTCTTCCGTGCTATATGTATGCGCTTGAAAGAGAGGGAAGAGTTCCTCCGATGACAGCGGTAAGAAGAACAGTGTACCAGCTCCTCGAGCCAAGGGAGAAGAAGAGCACAACAGTAAATCTTCTCGGACACTTTGCTCCGCTTAATGATGACTCAGAGATCTACGAGCTTCTGAGAGGCATCGGAGTTAAGAAGATTAATGAGATTTCAAGATGTGAGGATTTCGATGAATACCTCGGTATGGCTGAGGCGAACTTCAATATTATCCTGAACCCAGAATCAAGACTTGCTGCAGAGGATATTGCCAAAAGACTTGAGATTCCATCAGTCGAGCTTACAAGAATGTACAGAATCGACAAGATCAGAAAGCAGTACCAGCTCTTTGCGGGAGCTATCGGAGCTAAGATAGATGACTCTAAGTTCTACGATGAAGCGGCCGCGAAGGTAGAAGCTTTTGCCCGTGAGAACAAGGGTAAGAGGGTTGCAATCGGAGAGTGCATGAATGCGGATTCATTCGAGCTTGCACTTGCGATGAGCGAGTATGGACTTACTGTAACTGAGATTTACGGCACAGTTTCGGCTGAGAGGATGCCATATATCAAGATGCTTGCAGAACTTAGTCCTGAGACAAGAATCTACACCAATCTTGAGCCGTCAATGCTTTATTACGATTCAAGTGAGCTTCCATGCGACCTTACCATCGGAATTGATGCCGGATATTATCATCCGGATGCGCCTAATGTTCCTTGGAATCTCGAGGTTCAGCCATGGGGCTACAACGGTCTTATCCGTCTGATTGAAGAAATAGAAGGAGTGCTCTAGATGAAGGGTTTACTAAGAGTTATGTCACCGTTTGCGCCTGACCAGTCAGGTGCGGCTTCGGTGTTTTACGATATGAATGCTATTACAGTCATATGCGATGCCGGCGGATGTACCGGAAACGTGTGTGGCTTCGATGAGCCGAGATGGCAGAAGAATGCGAGACCGATTTTCAGTGCGGGACTTCGTGATATGGATGCGATTCTCGGAAGAGACGACAGACTTGTCGATAAGCTTAGACTTGTTTCTGATAAGAGTGATGCGGATTTTGCTGCTATAATCGGAACTCCCGTGCCGGCAGTTATTGCAACTGACTTTAAGGCTCTCAAAAAAATGGCATCAAAGCGTTGCGGCATCCCAGTTGTAACGTGTGAGTGCACAGGAACTAATCTCTACGACAAGGGTGAGGAGATGGCTTACCTCGAGCTTATGAAGACGTTCACAAGGGACATGGATGTGTGCGAGGGAAGAGTCGGAGTCCTCGGTGCGACACCACTTAACTTCAGCGATATTGAAGCTGACAAGCTTATCAGAAAACACTATATGGAAGAAGGCTTTAGCGAGGTGCTTGTCTACGGCATGGGCGACGGACTTGATTCGGTAAGAATGGCGGCGTCATGCGAGATGAATATCGTAGTTTCAGCTTCGGGACTTGCTCCGGCAAGATGGCTTAAGAAAAATTATGGGACACCTTACAGAGTTGAGTGCCCTTTTGCAGGCGAGGCTGCAGCTAAGGCGGCAGGAGTGCTTAAGCATTCAAAGGTTCTTATCGTACATGAGCAGGTTGCTGCAAACAGCCTTAGAGATGCGATGGAGGACTGCGACGTTACAGTAGCGACCTTCTTCACACTCGATAAGAACATTGCAAATGAAGGCGATGTGCTGGTGGAGACAGAGGCTCAGTTTATAGAGCTTGTCGAAAATGGGGGCTACGATGCAGTTATCTGCGACGAGCTTCTTAGAAGAGCCGTAAAGGATGGAACATACGGCATTTGGATTAACCGAAGACATTTTGCAGTCTCCGGAAACCTGGAGGAAGGATTATGCGAACTCTAAGAATCTGCGTGTACGGAATAGTGCAGGGTGTAGGCTTCAGACCTTTTATTTCAAGACTTGCTGACAGACATGGAATCCTCGGAAGTGTGGCGAATAGAGGCTCATACGTTGAGATTTTTGCCTGCGGAGAGGACGATGAGCTTGATGCTTTTAAGGCTGGAATTGAAGCTGAGGCTCCACCGAGATCTGCAATTCTTAAAGTAACAAGCAGAGACATATCGGATAAGGCTCCTGCCTATCATGATTTTCAGATAATAGAGAGCACTGCGGAGAGAGGCGACATCTTCGTATCACCAGATATTGCGACATGTCCGGAATGCAGAAGAGAGCTTTTTGACCGTGGCAACAGAAGATATATGCATCCGTTCATTAACTGTACGGCATGCGGACCTAGACTTACGATCCTCGATGCGATGCCTTATGACAGGGAACGTACGAGCATGAAGGAGTTTCCAATGTGTCCGGAGTGCGAGTTTGAATATACTCATCCGGAGACGAGAAGATATGACGCGCAGCCCGTGTGCTGTAACGACTGCGGACCAGAGGTCTATATAGTCGGAACTGATATCAGAGGAAGAGATGCGATTACACGCGCAAGACAGGCCGTTATTGATGGTGAGATTGTTGCGATAAAAGGAATCGGAGGCTTTCACCTCTGCTGCGATGCGACTTCGGAGGAGGCTGTAGCAAGACTCAGAAGGCTTAAGAGAAGACCTGCTAAGCCATTTGCGATTATGGCTAGAAGTCTTGAAGCGGTGGATAGAATCTGCAGCATTCCATCAGATTCTGTAAGAGAGCTTCTCGATGGACACAGCAAGCCGATTGTTCTTCTTGAGAGAATAAATGAAGGCGTGCTCGCATCATCGGTTGCACCTGATAATCCGAAGGTTGGTGTTATGCTTCCATACGCACCGGTTCAGATGCTGATGTTTGACTATAACGACGATCTTGACATCGGAACAGATTATTTTGTAATGACGAGCGGAAATGTATCTGGAGCACCGATCTGCAGAACAGATGAGGATGCAGTAGCTGAGCTTTCGGATTTCTGCGATGTGATATTGAGTCACAACAGAACGATAAGGCTTCGTGCGGACGACTCTGTTGTGGATGTATATAAGGATGAGCCTTACATGATCAGACGTTCAAGAGGCTTCGCTCCTCTGCCTGTTATGACAGAAGAGGAGATTGAGGCATCAGTTCTCGCTGTTGGGGGAGAGCTTAAGAACACATTCTGCATCGGAAAGGATCAGCTGCTCTATGAATCACCGTTCGTCGGCGATATGGCTGATGTAAGAACGGTAAGAGCTCTGAATGAGTCAATCGACAGAATGGCGGAGCTTCTTGAGACAGAGCCTGAGGTGGCAGTGTGCGACCTTCATCCTAAATACAATACGACCGAGGTTGCTGAAAGATATGCAGACAAGCATAATATTCCTCTTATCAGACTTCAGCATCATTATGCTCACATTCTGTCGTGCATGGCGGAAAATGATTATACAGATGAGGTCATCGGCCTGTCTATGGACGGAACAGGCTATGGAACGGACGGAACTATCTGGGGTGGCGAAGTTCTTCTGGCAAGAAGAGACGGCTTCGAGAGACTTTCTCATATTGATCCGTTTATGCAGGCCGGCGGCGACCTCTCTGCAAAGGAGGGCTGGAGAATTGCAGCTTCTATGATCAGTTCACTCTTCGGTGATGATGCAGAGGTAATCTCTGAGAATCTCGGAATCTGCAGCGGATCAGAGTTTAAGCTTATTCGCACTATGACAGAGCGAGGAATTAACTCCGTGAAGTCGACGAGTGCGGGAAGACTCTTTGATGCAGTAAGCGCTATTCTAGGAGTGAGAAGAGCGTCAAGCTTCGAGGGTGAAGCGGCTACGACACTTCAGTTCAGAGCTATGGAAGCTAAAGGCGAATTAAAGTACTCAGGCCAAAACCGTGGTGACGGTTCGATAGCTTCCGGCGAGATTGTTAAATGGCTCGTAGGAGAGATGCTTCAGGCAACCGATAAAGATCAGACGCAGCGGGAGCTTGCGTGGGCCTTCCACGAAGCTTTTGCCCGTGAGATGGCGGACTCGGCACTTTACTGGTCAGAGAAGACAGGAATAAAGACAATAGCACTAAGCGGCGGCGTTATGCAGAATACTCTGCTGCTTGGAATGCTTGAAGAATACCTTGAGGAGAGAGAGCTTAAGGTTATAAGACATCATATGATTCCACCGAATGATGGCGGAATCGCGCTTGGGCAGGCGCTATATGCCCGTTGGGAGGTAGGAAAATGTGTGTAGGATTAGCGGCTAAGGTTGTCGGCATCAAGGACGGTGCGGCAGTTGTTGATGCATCAGGTGCAAGACGTGAGGTATCAGCTGAGATGATTGAGAATCTTGAACCGGGCGATTACGTAATGGTTCATGCAGGAATTGCAATTGCGAAGATTACTTCTGACGATACAGAAGAGACAGATGAACTGATGGAGATGCTCTAATGGAAGAAAGAAAGCTTACAGCGAGAGAAATAATTGAGCAGTACGACGGCCCGAAGATCAGAATCATGGAGGTGTGCGGAACGCATACGCACGAGATCTTCAAGCTTGGAATCCGTAATCTGCTACCAGAGAATATTGAACTTATTTCGGGACCAGGATGTCCGGTGTGCGTAACTCCTTGCGGCTTTATCGACATGGCGTGCGAGCTTGCACTCGATAAGGGCTGTACAGTATGCACCTTCGGAGATCTTATAAGAGTTCCGGGAACCGAGATGAGCCTTGCAGATGCGAGAACTAAGGGTGCTGAGATTAAGATTGTGTATACAGCACTAGATGCGCTTGATTTTGCAAGAAATAATCCTGATAAGGACATTGTGTTCCTCTCTGTTGGATTTGAGACCACAACTCCTGCGGCCTGCCTTACTGTAAAGAAGGCTAAGGAAGAGGGAATCACCAACTACTCAATTCTTACAGCAAACAAGACTATGCCTAACGCGTACAACGCTCTTAAGGGAAGTGCAGATGCCTTTCTTTACCCTGGTCACGTAAATGCGATCACAGGTGAAGAGGACTGCGAGAGACTCGCTTACGAAGAGGGAATCTCGGGTGTTATCGCAGGTTTTACGGCCAAAGAGCTTCTTACTGCAATCGCGGTAATAATCCGCAGACTCGAGAAGGGTGAGCCGTTCTTCGTGAATTGCTATCCAAGAGTTGTAACAAGGGAAGGAAGCAAGCCTGCAAAGAAGCTTATAGACGAGACAATGGAGCTTACAGATTCAACATGGAGAGGACTTGGAGTTATCCCTAAATCAGGTCTTAAGCTCCGCGAGGAATACAAGGATTACGATGCATCATACAAGTACGATGTGCCTTACACAGACGGCAAGCCTAATCCGGGATGCCGCTGCGGAGACGTGCTTCAGGGAAAGTGCAAGCCTTGTGACTGCCCGCTTTTCGGCAAGGTGTGCACACCGCTTCACCCGGTTGGAGCTTGTATGGTAAGTAATGAAGGAAGCTGCTCAGCGTTCTATCAGTATGGAGGAATAATCAATGGATAATGTAGTAAAGCTAGCTCATGGTGGCGGCGGAAAGCTGACATCTGAGCTTATCGAGAAGGTATTTAAGAAGCATTTTGCGAACGAGGCATTTACAGCAGACGATGCTGCAGTTTTAAACATCGGAAGTGGAAACATCGCAATGACTACAGACGGATTTATCGTATCACCGTTTGAGTTCCCTGGCGGAAACATCGGAAAGCTTTCAATCTGCGGAACAGTTAACGACCTTGCCTGCATGGGAGCAAAGCCACTTTATATGACATGTGCTTTTGTCATCGAGGAGGGCTTCCCAATGGACAAGCTTGAGGAGATTGCTGCTCTCATGGAGAAGACTGCTGCAGAGGTTGGCGTTAAGATCGTTGCCGGTGACACTAAGGTTGCAGGTAAGGGTCAGGTAGACAATGTGTTTATCACAACTACAGGAATCGGCGTTCTGACTGAGGGTGTTAAGACTTCAGGTGCATTTGCAGAGAAGGGTGACAAAATCATCGTTACTGGCGATGTTGGACGTCACGGCTGCACTATCCTTCTTGAAAGAGAGGACCTTGGAATCGAGGCTGATATCACGAGCGACTGTGCACCATTGTGGAACACTGTAAAGTCTGTAATGGATGTGGCTCCTGACGTTCATGTAATCAGAGATGCTACAAGGGGCGGAGTTGGAACAGTTCTTTACGAAATCGCCGGCGAGAGTAACGTCGGAATCAGAATTGAGTCAGCAGATATTCCTGTTGATCCTGCTGTAGCAGGTGTGTGTGGAATGCTCGGACTCGATCCGCTATACCTTGCTAATGAGGGAACAATGGTTATTATTGCACCTGCTTGTAGTGCTGATGCAGTGCTTACTGCACTTCATAATGATAAGTACGGAAAGAATGCAGCTATTATCGGAGAGGTTATTGACGAGATGGCAGGAAGCGTAGTTCTCAGAACTGAGATCGGAACAGAGACAATGCTTCCACAACCAGGCGGAGAGCTTCTTCCAAGAATCTGCTAATTCCCAGATAATGGAGTAATAGATATGAATAATCTTGAGAAGCTAAAAGAATTAGTGCTCAAGCTTAAAGACGAAAAGAGACTCGATAAGGATGAGTGGATACTCCTTATAGAGTCACAAAGTCCTGAGCTTATGGAATTTGCCTCCGAACACGCAAGAGATGTAAGAGAAGCTCACTACGGCAAGGATGTCTACGTGAGAGGTCTTATCGAGATAAGCAATTATTGTAAGAATGACTGCTACTACTGCGGAATCAGAAAGAGCAATCTTAATGCGCACAGGTACAGACTCTCTAAGGAGACGATACTTGACTGCTGCCGTGAGGGCCATGAGCTTGGCTACAGGACTTTTGTCATGCAGGGCGGCGAGGACATGCACTATAGCGATGACCTCGTCTGCGATATAGTTTCATCTATCAAGGCGGAATTTCCAGACTCTGCAGTGACTCTTTCAATCGGAGAGAGGTCACGCGAGAGCTATGCAAAATTTAAGGAAGCGGGTGCTGACAGATATCTTCTTAGACATGAGACCGCATGCGAGGCTCATTACAGAAGACTTCACCCAGATGAGCTTACTCTTGCGAACAGGAAAAGATGCCTGTATGATTTAAAGGAACTCGGCTTCCAGGTGGGAGCCGGTTTTATGGTGGGCGCGCCATACCAGACCGTAGATAATCTTGCAGAGGATATGATTTTCCTTAAGGAGCTTAGTCCTCATATGGTCGGCATCGGCCCGTTTATTCCACACCACGACACACCGTTTAAGGATATGCCGGCGGGAAGAGCTGAGCAGACGCTTTATTTTCTCAGCCTTACAAGACTGATGCTTCCATCAGTTCTGCTTCCGGCGACAACTGCACTTGGTACAATCTCTGACAATGGAAGAGAGCTTGGAATGCTTGCCGGTGCAAACGTTGTTATGCCCAACCTTTCGCCAGCGGAGGTGAGAGGCGATTATCTTCTTTACGATAACAAGCTGTGCACCGGAGATGAGACTGCACAGAATCTTGCTAATCTTAAGAAGCGAATGGAGTCGGTCGGCTTTAATCTTTCGATGACACGTGGTGACTGGAAAGAATAAAACTTTGAAACAGAAGGGAATACAATGAAATTTAAGAGAAATAATCTTTCTAAAATGCTAAGCTACTACAAGCCTTACATGGGACTGTTCCTTGCTGATATGTTCTTTGCGACAATCAGCTCCGCGATAGCACTGTGTATTCCGCTTGTAGTAAGATACGTTACTTCGACGCTCGTTTACATGAAGCCGGAGGTTATTCTTACACAGACTTTAAAGCTTGCTATTCTGATGCTTGTGCTTGTGCTTGTTGATTTCGGTTCGAGATACTTTATCGGTAACTACGGACATGTAATGGGTGCGAAAATAGAATATAACATGCGAGCAGAGATCTTCGACCATATGCAGAAGCTGTCATTCAGGTTCTACGATGATGCCAAGGTCGGACAGCTGATGAGCAGAGTTACAACAGACCTGTTTGATATCACTGAGCTTCTCCACCACGGTCCTGAGAACATTCTTCTTTCACTTCTCAAGATATGCGGAGCTCTTGCAATTCTGTTTAGCATCAATCCGAAGCTTACATTAGCGGCATTTGTTATTCTGCCGTTCATGTTCATATATGCATACGTTCTTAACAAGAAGATGAGAAGGGCATTTAAGCTTAACAGAGTTAAGATCGCCGAAATCAACGGACAGATTGAGGATAACTTCTCAGGAATCAGAGTGGTAAAGTCATTTGCCAATGAGGATGTTGAGAATGGCAAGTTCAAGGTAGGAAACGACGGCTTCCTGTCATCAAAGAAGAACAATTACAGATATATGGGCCTTTTCCAGGCCGGAATTCAGGCGTTCAACACACTGATTACAGTGTGCGTTATCATAATCGGCTGCGTTCTTATTGCAAAAGACAACCTCAATGTCAGCGATTTCGTAACGTTCCTTCTTTATATTAACGTATTCACTGATCCTATCAAGACTCTTGTAGATTTTACAGAGATGTTTCAGAACGGATACACAGGCTTCGAGAGATTCAGAGAGATTATGGATATCGAGCCAGATATTCAGGACGATCCTGATGCAGAGGATCTTGGAGATGTAGACGGTAACATAGTATTTGATGATGTATCGTTCTCGTATAACGATAATTCTGGCGAGGTTCTTTCGAACGTAAATCTCGATATCAGACCGGGACAGTATATCGCACTTGTCGGTTCATCCGGTGCAGGTAAGACTACGCTTTGCTCACTCATTCCTCGTTTCTACGATGTGGATTCAGGAAGAATTCTGATTGACGGACACGACATCAGACATCTCAAGCAGAGAAGCCTCCGCAATAAGATTGGAATCGTTCAGCAGGACGTGTATCTTTTTGCCGGAACAATCTATGAGAACATCGCATACGGTAAGCCGGGTGCGACAAGAGAAGAGGTCATCGAGGCTGCAAAGAATGCGAATGCGCATGACTTTATAATGTCACTTGAGGACGGCTACGATACAGATATCGGACAGAGAGGAATCAAGCTCTCAGGAGGTCAGAAGCAGAGACTTTCGATTGCTAGAGTATTCCTTAAGAATCCACCTATCCTTATCTTTGATGAGGCAACATCGGCACTCGATAACGAGAGCGAGAGAATCGTTCAGGAGTCACTTGAGAAGCTCGCGGCTAATAGAACAACTATCGTAATCGCCCACAGACTTTCAACTATCAGAAATGCTGAGAAGATTCTCGTTCTCACAGAGGATGGAATCGCAGAAAGCGGTACGCACGAGGAACTCCTTCACAAGGGCGGCGTGTACGAGCAGCTTTACAGAGGAACTATCTAAAGAGGTAAATAATTGATGGATAACATGCTTTATGTTGCACCGCTTGAGGGTCTGACTATGGCGGTGTGGAGAAAAGCGCATAGAGATGTGTTCGGCGGAGCGGATAAATATTTCGCTCCGTTTATTTCTCCAAATCAGAATATGTCGCTTACGGAGAAGGAGAGAAGAGATATCACGCAGGATGAGGCAGATCTCGTTCCGCAGGTTCTAGTATCGAATGTAGAACATTTCGCGTGGGCTTGTGAGACTCTTTTAGAGCTTGGGTATACGGAGCTTAATCTGAACTTTGGCTGCCCGAGTGGAACTGTCACTGCCAAAAGAAAAGGTTCAGGACTTTTAAGAACCCCGGATGCTCTCGATGAGTTTCTTGATGGAGCTTTTGAGGTGTCCCGTGGCATGACAATTTCTGTAAAGACAAGAATAGGTTATGAGGACTCGGACAGATGGCCCGAGATTCTTAGCATTTATGAGAAATATCCGATAAGCGAGCTTATCATTCATCCGAGAATCCGTAAGGATTTCTATAAGGGCGAGCCAGATAGAGAGCTGTTCCTTGAGGCGATGAACGAAAGCCCGCTTAAGCTTGTATATAATGGAGATATTGCATCGCCGGAAGATCCGGCTCTTTCCTATGGCTGTGATGTGATGGTTGGAAGAGGGCTTATTGCAAGACCATCGCTATTTCGTGAAATAAGAGGAGGAGAGCCTGCGAGCATGGATGAGCTTAAGCGCTTTCACGATATGATTCTCGAAGGCTATATGGAATATATGCCGGGCGAGCTCCCGCTTCTACATAGAATGAAGGAGTTCTGGCACTATTTTTCGGAAAGCTTTGATGCTGATCCGAAGCTGGTCAGGAAAATCCTTAAGACTAAGAAGGTTTCAGAATATATGAACGCGGTGAATGCAATTTTTGCATAAGTATAAGATTCTTTAGTGGAGAGATGTAACATGATTCAGGATATAGGTAAAGGAAGATTTGATAATCAATATAAGAATGTAAAGGCGACAGATGAAGATATGGCTGTCGTTTTCTGCGGCACATGCAAGAGAGATGATTCGATTCTTGCTGGAGTTGAATGGGTAGATGGAGTAGCGAATACTGCATACTTTCCGACAGTCGGAGAGATTATGGAATGCGGGTATACTCTCGATGACTTTATTTATATTTTTGCCATCGACGACCAGAAATATTTTATGCTGGACAGATATAGCGAAACTATAGAAGGCATGGACAGGCTTGCTGATTACGAGTTTACTGCAATCAGAACGCTTACTAAGGTTGAACCGATGGAACTTGGTATGGCTGCGATTACTGCCTACCATCTCTTCGACTGGTACAGAATCAATCAGTTCTGCGGACGATGCGGTGGCAAGATGGTTCACGACTCTAAGGAACGTGCCAAGCGATGCACATGCGGCTGCGGCAATATGGTATTCCCTAAGATATGCCCTGCGTGCATAATTGCAGTTCGTAATGGTGATACAGTAATCACTTCAAGATATGCCGGAAGAGCTTACAGAGGTCGTGCGCTGATTGCTGGATTCTGCGAGATTGGTGAGACTGCGGAGGAGACAGTTGCAAGAGAGGTAATGGAGGAGATTGGACTTAAGGTCAAGAACATTACTTATTACGGAAGTCAGCCATGGGGGGTTGAGTCAGATCTTCTTCTCGGTTATTATTGCGATGTTGATGGCTCGACAGAGATTCACATCGATGAGGAGGAGCTTGCGATTGCGGAGTGGACACATCGTGAAGATCTCGACCCTGAAGCAAATATGAGAACGCTTACCGGCACAATGCTTAATGCATTCAGAACCGGTGAAATATAAATCAAATAATTAATAAATTCTTAATAATTCCGCTACTTTTTTCTTAATGTGCCTGTGTAAGATAATAGGCTCGGGAGGTATGATATGGCAACAATTCTAATATGTGATGATGAGAAGGATATCGTAAGCGCGCTTGATATTTACTTGTCATCAGAAGGTTATAATATCCTTAGAGCCTACAACGGAGCGGAAGCACTCGAGAAGATAGAGAATAATAATGTAGATCTCATTCTTTTGGACGTGATGATGCCTGTACTCGACGGAATACAGACAATCATGAAGATTCGTGAGAACCACGACATGCCCGTGATTTTCCTTTCAGCTAAGTCTGAGGATACGGACAAAATTCTCGGTCTCAATCTCGGTGCTGATGATTATGTAACGAAGCCTTTCAATATGGTGGAGGTTGCCGCAAGGGTGAGATCAAACTTAAGACGTTTTAGAATGACTGAACCTAAGCAGAGCGAGGACACAATCATAATCGGCGGAATTTCTTTAAATGACAGATCCAAGCAGGTGACTGTCGATGGAGACTATGTCGAGCTTACACCTAAGGAGTACGAAATTCTTAAGCTCCTTATGGAGAACCCGGGTAGAGTCTTCAGCAACAAGGAAGTCTACAAGGCGGTGTGGGGCGAGAACCCGAATGGATATGAAGGAACTGTATCTGTCCATATCAGACATCTGAGAGAGAAAATCGAGGTAAACCCGGCCGATCCGCGCTACATTCAGGCGGTGTGGGGTCGCGGCTACAGACTCGAGAGGGGAAGGTAAGATATGGAAAGATTATTTAAAAGCACTGCGGCTAAATTCATTGGTCTGATCATAGCATCGGTTCTTGCTTCGGTAATAGTATTTACAACTGGAATTATAGTGCTCTTTAGTGAAGAGGGGCTGTACTCAGTTTCAAGGGATCAGTTTGTCAGAGGTTATGCGGAGTCGATGCTGTTTAACTATTCAATCAAGGCATTGAACAGTGTGGAAGAGACAAACAGTGGCTGGGATGACCTGGTATTTCAGGACGATACAGCAAAGCGCATCGAGAAGGACTGGAAGCAGAGCTTCGACAAGGATGAGTTTCCTGGGTGCGATTTTCTGGTAACGGTAAACGGCAAGAAGATCTATAGCACCTTCAAGGATGGCAAGACATTTGCAATTTCATCTGATTCCACGCATTCGGTAAATGGTGATGAAGTCGTTGTAACTGCATACTCGGATAAGGACGGCCCTGATGCCGCAGACATTCAGCTGGTAAGAGAGGTATATGATCACAGAAATGCGCTGATAGTAATTGACTTTGCTTCAGTTGCAGCATTTATTGCACTTGTGATATTTCTGATGTTTGGGGCAGGAAAGCGCCCAGAGGATGATCTGATTCATGACAGGGTATTAATAGATCATATTCCTGCGGATCTCTATGGATTTATTGTTGCAATGGTTGACGGATGCATACTTGCAGCAGGAATTGCACTGTTTGAAGCAGGTATTGACAGTATGGCGATAAAGACTGTTGTCCTTGTATGCGGTGGGCTTGGTGCAATATGTACAGCATTCCTACTTGTATGGATGATGGGCTGTGCAATTCAGATCAAGCAGAAGCGCTTCTGGTCTGATATGCTCGTTGTAAGATTTGTAAAGTTCGTGCTTAGGATTCTTAAGAAATTAGGATCATTGATACTTGGGTTCTTTCAGAAGGTATCAGAAAGTCTGCCTGCTTTATGGAAGATTATGGTTCCGGCTCTTATAACATACGGACTGATTCTTATTTCAGGAATTATCTGTGTTAATTCATTTGGTTCACTTGATTCCGGATTCTTTATGCTGTTTGTTCTTGCTTCAGGTATGCTCTTTCTCACATGGTATCTTGCTTACTACATGAAGGAGATTGACGAGGGAACACAGAGAATCCTTGGAGGCGACCCGACTTTTGAAATAAACACAGAGTTTATGAGAGGACCTCTTAAGAGACACGCAGAAGACCTTGGAAGCATGGGCAGGGCTGTTGATGCGGCAGTAAATGAGAGAATGAAGAGCGAGCGTCTTAAGACTGAGCTTATCACTAACGTATCTCACGACATCAAGACTCCGCTTACTTCAATTATAAATTACACTGATCTTCTTGCTGCAGAGGAACTTGGAAGTGAGAATGCCAGGGAGTACGTTGAGATTATTTCAAGAAATGCGCAGCGTCTCAAGAAGCTTGCAGTTGATGTTGTTGATGCATCTAAGGCGAGCACCGGAAATGTAGACATAAAACTTACAGACTGCTGTCTCGGTATGATGGTTGAGCAGGTAGTAGGCGAGTATAGCGACAGGCTGGCAGAGAAGAACCTGACATCTGTTATGAATATCCCAGAAGATGATATTCTCGTATCAGCAGACGGTAGACAGTCATGGAGAATCTTCGATAATATGCTAGGCAACATCTACAAGTATGCTCAGGAGAACACTAGAGTGTACATAGATGTAATCTGCGATAAGAATTCTGATAATATGGCATATGTCTGTTTCAGAAATATATCAGCAGCAGAGCTTAACATAAGCGCAGATGAGCTGATGGAGAGGTTCGTAAGAGGTGATTCTTCTAGAAATACAGAAGGAAGTGGCCTTGGACTCAGCATCGCATCAAACCTTGCCAAGCTCCAGGGCGGCAAGATGGATGTTTCAATTGATGGCGACCTGTTTAAGGTGAAGATTGGTTTCCGTCTCGCATAGTATTAATATGTATAGAAAAAAGTCAGGCATTGCAGCCTGACTTTTCTCGTAAGATGAAATTTATTAATACTAATCTATGTTATCTATTCACAGTCTCAAATCTCTCTGTGATCTCAAGATGTGTTGCTTCATCAGCGTGGCTGTCGATATCGGCATCCTGCTTAGGTGTGTGCTTCAGGCATCCTGCTCCGCCTGTGCATCCGCCGCTGCAGGCCATTCCCTCGATAAAGTTCTGAACGAGCAGATCCTTGTTTGCTCTTGTGAGGATAGGCTTGATCTTATCGAGTCCTGATACGCAGATAGGATTAACCTCGAACTCAGAACCTCTCTCCTTAAGAGCCTGAACTGCAGCTGCAGCTACTCCACCTGAGTGAGCGAAGCGACGACCGAATCCTGTAGCCTGATCCATCTCGCTCTTCTCCTGCATCTCAACGTCAATCTCTCTGCTGTCGAGAAGTGCTAGAAGCTCCTCAAAAGTGATTACGCTGTCAACATGTGGTGAAACACTATCCTTAAGAACCTCGGCCTTCTTAGCTGTACAAGGTCCGATGAAGATTACCTTGGCATCAGGATTGTCAGCCTTGATAATTCTTCCAAGCTCTGCCATTGGTGACAGATTGTGTGAAATTGAAGGTACAAGTGCAGGGAACTTATTCTCTACATACTTTACAAAAGCAGGGCAGCAGGATGTGAGAAGACGCCCCTTCTCCTCGAGCTCTGCTGACTCCTTGTAAGCGATAATATCAGCTCCAAGAGCTGCCTCGTATACCTCAGCAAATCCGAGCTTTCTGATTCCTGTGATAACCTGTCCAAGGTCGACAGGTGCAAACTGTGATGCAATTGCAGGAGCAACAATAGCAATTACAGGATACTCAGTGTTGTCCTTACTTCCTTTAATGATGTCAATTACATCAGCGATATATGATTTGTCAATTGGTGCACCGAACGGACATCTGTTCATACAGACACCGCATGATGTGCACTTGTCATAGTCAATAACAGCCTCACCTGTCTCAGCCATACAGATAGCGTCAGCCTTGCAGGCTTTCTCGCAAGGTCTCTTAAAGTTAGTGATGGCGCTGTATGGGCATGCCTTGGCACACTGTCCGCACTCAACGCACTTCGACTTGTCGATTACTGCGTGGTTGTTTTCAAAAGTGATGGCGCCGAGTTTGCATGCTCCCTGGCACTCGTGAGCAAGACAGCCTCTGCAAAGGTTAGTTACAGTGTGACCTGCCTCAGGACACTCATCACAGATAAGACCGATAACCTCGATAATGTGATCGCTGTTATGGTTTCCACCAAGAGCAACTCTGATTCTCTCGGCGAGCTTCGCCTTATCCTTATAGATACAACAGCTTGTTGAAGGTTCATCAGGAAGAATTGTCTTAGCTGCGATATCATCAAAAGATCTGAAAATATCTTCGCCTGCCCAGAGCTTTCTGGCAACTTCGGTAAGAACTCTGTTCTTCATGATCTGAACATTGGTGTCAAATTTTCTGGCATCAAATTTTCTTGCCTCGTCGTATTCTTTCATTAGTGATCTCCTTTTAGTCAAAATAAAAAGCACGGCCCAATAAATGTGTCGCACTTGGTATTCATATTGGTGTGTAATGTAACGATTTTGCGTAAAATAATAGCGTTTTGGCAAAATATGCAAAACACAAGGATTGATAAAATTTAAACAATCCTTGACGATTATAACACAGCATTTTTTATAAGTAAACACCTTAAGCCTTACATAATCATTGTGATATAATATTTAGGTTAAAGGAGATGTTAATTACAATGAGCAAACAGCTTGATATTCTAAATGGAAGCATATGGGACAAGGCACTGAAGTTTGCAATTCCACTGGCTCTTACCGGAATGCTTCAACAGGTTTTTAGTGCGACCGACGTTGCGGTTCTCGGACGATTTGTCGGAGCTGAGGCAATGGCCGGAGTAGGAAGCAACGCACCGTTTGTTTCACTTCTTATTAATGGCTTTGTAGGCGTAGCAGTAGGTGCGAACGTTGTTATTGCCAACTATATTGGACAGGGCGATGAGAAGAAGGTAGAGAAGGCAACTCATACAGCGTGGATGCTTGCAGTTATAAGCGGTCTTGTAGTTGCAGTCTTTGGAAGGCTTGCAATCGGACCTGCTATGAATATACTTGGAGTTCCTTCAGAGGTTGAGTCATATTCAAGAATGTATCTTGCGATATACTTCGCAGGTGCTCCATTTATAATGCTCTATAACTTCGAAGCAGCGATTTTCAGAAGTATAGGTAAGACACAGATTCCGCTGATTGCACTTACATGCGGTGGCGTACTGAATGTACTCTGTGATATTTTCCTTGTGTTTAAGTTTGGTATGTCTGCTGATGGAGTTGCATATGCTACAGTTCTTGCTAACGTCGTAAGCTCGATGATACTGTTTGTCTGCCTTCTCAAAGAGAAGAGTATGATCAGAATCAACATAAGGAAGCTTTCAATTGACAAAGCAATAATGATAAGAATTCTTAAGATTGGAGTTCCATCAGGTGTTCAGAGTATGGTTTTCTCAATCTCTAACCTATGTGTTCAGTCAGCAATAAACAGCCTCGGACCTGCGGCCATGGCGGCGGGATCTGCATCATTTAATATAGAGATTTTTGCATACTACATCATAAACGCTTTCGGACAGACAGTTGTAACCTTCGCAGGACAGAGCTATGGTGCGGGAAACAAGAAGCGTGTCAGGGATTCACTTAAGCAGATTACAATCCTGAGCGAAATTGTGACAATAGTTGTAATGATACTGATTCTTGTGTTCCTTGATCAGCTATGCGGACTGTTCAGCAAGGATCCGGAGATTATGGCACTCAGCGCAGTCAGAGTTAAATGTCTGATATACTTCGAATGGATGAATGTTTTTATGGAGAACCTTTCAAGCGTTTTAAGAGGCATCGGCAAATCACTTGGACCTGCAATAATCACACTCGTTTCGGTCTGCGGAACACGAATCGTGTGGGTATATACAATTTTTGCACAGACTAAATCATGGCTGGTTCTCAGCTCTGTATATCCGATAAGCTGGGCAATCTGCGTTACAATACTTGCTGTTCTGTATGTTAAGACAAGGAGGAAGATCCTATGCTAAAGGGCAAGACAATCGTACTTGGTGTAACAGGAAGCATCGCTGCATATAAGACCGCGAATCTTGCGAGCATGCTCGTTAAGGAGCATGCCGATGTTCACGTGATTATGACGGAGAATGCGAAGAACTTCATAAATCCGATTACATTCGAGACGCTGACGCATAATAAATGTATAACCGATACTTTTGACCGAAACTTCGAGTTCGACGTGAAGCATATCTCTCTGGCTCAGAAGGCGGATCTGTTCATGATAGCTCCCGCTTCGGCGAACATTATAGGCAAGATTGCATCGGGTATCGCTGATGATATGCTGTCGACTACTATTATGGCGGCGAAGTGTCCTGTTCTTATTTCACCTGCAATGAATACTGCGATGTATGAGAACTATTTTGTTCAGAAGAATATGAGAAGTCTTATGGATGCGGGATACAAGCTGATTGAACCTGCAAGCGGATACCTTGCATGCGGAGATACAGGAAAGGGCAAGATGCCGGAGCCAGAGCTTCTTAAGGAGCATATTCTTATGGAGCTTAGCCACAAGAAGGATCTCAGAGGCAAGAAGGTGCTTGTAACAGCAGGCCCTACTCAGGAGGCAATCGACCCTGTCAGATTCATAAGCAATCACTCAAGTGGCAAGATGGGTTACGAGGTTGCAAGGCAGGCAGCCAGAAGAGGTGCAGAGGTTACTCTTGTAAGCGGAAGAACTAATCTTGATTGTCCTCTCGGCGTTAACAGAATCGACGTCCTGTCAGCGGCAGATATGAAGGATGCTGTAGTATCTAACGCTGAAGAGACTGATATTTTTGTTATGGCAGCGGCTGTTGCTGATTACAGACCGACAGTAGTAAGCGACAGTAAGATCAAGAAGAAGGGCGGGTCGATGGCGATTGAGCTTACAAGGACGGAAGATATCATCGCAGGAATCTGCGAGAACAAGAGAGGGAATCAGTTCGTCTGTGGCTTTTCTATGGAGACAGACAATCTGATTGAGAATTCAAGGTCTAAGCTTGAGAGTAAGAAGCTCGATATGATTGTAGCTAACAACCTCAAGGTAGAAGGCGCTGGATTCAGAGGCGACACTAACGTTGCTGTTATTATTAGGCCGGATTCTATTACAGAACTGGACATTATGAGTAAGTCAGAGCTTGCGGACGTGATATTAGACGAGATTATACAATAATGAAATTGTATCTTTTTGCCCAGACTGTTGGCAGAATACGGAATATCTGATATCATATGTCCGAGATGGTGAAAAAATTAACAAGTGAAATACGTATGATCAACAACGGAGGTTATTATTATGGCATTTGAACTTAGAAAGTATACTCATCCGGACTTCACACAGGACAAATTTGCAAACGCCCCAGACTGTGTGCTCGTTCCTGCACCTAAGGATGGAGTTGCACCTGACAACTTCCATGCTAACAGTATTTTCCCTGAATATTTTAAGGTTAACGGAGAGTGGCTCCTTCTTGAGGAGAGCAGAATGGACACTGTTCCAATGTTCGACGGAGAGAAGATGCAGTCATATGAACCAAGAAGACTTAAGAAGGGTGACCTCGTAGTAGTTGGAAGAACTGAAGACTGCGAAGAGGGAATCTACATGCATGCTAATGGATTCAATGAGGAGAGAGGCTCAGGAGATACATTCGCATTCAGAACAGGAAGATCAAGAGAGACTGCATTCGGTAAGGATATCGACGAAATCGTAGAGCTTCTCAAGCATGAGAAGGAGAACGGAAACGTAGTATGGGTACTCGGACCTGCATTCTCATTTGACATCAGAGCAAGAAGAGCTCTTTCAGCAATCATCTCAAACGGATATGCTGATGCAGTGCTTGCTGGTAACGCTCTCGCTACACATGATCTTGAGGGAGCATACATGAACACAGCTCTCGGACAGAACATCTACACTCAGGAGAACGTTCACAATGGACACTACAACCACCTCGAGCTTATCAACAAGGTAAGAGAGGCAGGATCAATTCCAGAGTTCATTGAGCAGAACAATCTTGATGACGGAATCATCTGTGCAGCAGTAAAGAATGATGTTCCAATTGTACTTGGAGGATCAATCAGAGACGACGGTCCACTTCCAGAGGTACACGGAAACTGCTACGATGCACAGGATGCAATGAGAGGCTGCGTAAAGAAGGCAACAACAGTAATCACACTTGCAACAATGCTTCACTCAATCGCAGTAGGAAACATGACACCATCATTCAGAGTAATGGAGGATGGAACTGTAAGACAGGTTTACTTCTACATCTGCGACATCTCAGAGTTCGTAGTAAACAAGCTTGCAGACAGAGGATCACTCTCAGCTAAGGGAATCATCACTAACGTTCAGGACTTTATTTGCAGCGTAGC
>Ga0129317_1000434_pt1 | contig 44838 bp, 38 predicted proteins | sample Cm1ome_FD_94430 | JGI IMG/M metagenome (GOLD analysis project Ga0129317, IMG submission 94430) | Eastern black-and-white colobus group fecal microbial communities from Wisconsin, USA - Cm1105 metagenome | ecosystem: Host-associated > Mammals > Digestive system > Large intestine > Fecal | place... | reverse complement strand
TTGATCCGCTTACTTATCATGCCCAGATATGAATTAACGGTTCAAGCAAAGTACGAAAGTGCTTTGCTTGAACCGTTTTGTAGTAACTTCTTTTAGGATAATGCCATTATCTTAATGCCATTGGGCTGCGGCCCCTCCCCTTTGGATTTCCCTCCCCGGTGGGGTAGCGCGTAGCGAAGCGGCTGCGCCCGCAGGCGCGTATCGGAGCCAACCGCCGCAAAGCGGCGGCTCTTAGGCGAAGATAAGCGCGGGGCCAGAAGGACAGACCTTTCGTCAACCACCCCGAAAGCAAGACTGCAGTTCCGATTTGCGGTGGCGGGCTATCCCATTCTGCCTGTGTTGGGCGCACCCGGTAGGAGACTATTAAATTACGTGGGAACCGACTCGCTCGACCCCCGTTTTGCGGTCAACTTGACACACCTGTGTCAAGTTGATCCGCCCAAGCGCCTTTCTTTTGACCGGGCGCGGCCGTTTTCTTTGGGCAAGACCCAAAGAAAATGGGGGCGCATTCCCGCGCCGCAAAGCGGCGCCCCCTCCCCGCCCTTGGAAAGGGGACAAATTCCTCAACTTTCCCGTTGACAAACGGCAAAAACGTGGTATGATAAACCAGTAATTGAACATTTTTGGCGTAGATAAGGACGAGTACCCCTTTTGTTCCCGCAAAGAGAGCCGCCGTTTGGTGCAAGGCGGACGGGCGCGGAGGGTGAAAATCACCTTGGAGCCTCCTGCTGAAAGACGACGCGAGTAGGTAAGGACGTGTGACGAGCGTTATTCCGTCGGCCCGTGACGGCGGGCTGTGAGCGGTCGTGTCCGCAAGGTCACGGCAACCGAGAGTGGTACCGCAGAGTGTTTTTCCTAACGCTTTGTCTCTTGATGGAGACAAGGCGTTTTTATTTTTGCAAGGAGGTATGCTTATGGAGTGCCCTGGTTGCGGCGCGCCTATGGAGCGCGGGTGGCTGATATGCGGTATGCCGTGCATCTGGACGTCCAAGCAGTCCGGAGGCAAAGCACTTTTGAGCGGCGGTTTTTTGGAGGGCGCGGACGATGTCCGCCTGCCAAAGGATGAAACGGGCCGCCCGGCGGCATGGCGCTGCCGAAAATGCCGGAAACTGATCGTGGATTTTTAAGAAGCATTACGCAGAAAACTGATTTTATAGGAGCGAGAGATATGGATTACAACAAGACCATCAATCTGCCGAAGACCGACTTTCCCATGCGGGCGGGCCTGCCCAAGCGGGAGCCGGAGATGCTGAAGCGCTGGAAGGACCAGGACGTGTACAACGAGCTGCTGAAGAAGAACGAGGGCAAGCCCCTGTTCAACCTGCACGACGGCCCTCCGTTCTCCAACGGCAGCCTGCACATGGGCCACGCCCTGAACAAGTCCATCAAGGACTTCATCACCCGGTCCTACGCCATGCGGGGCTACTACACCCCCTATATCCCCGGCTGGGATAACCACGGCATGCCCATCGAGTCCGCCATCATCAAGCAGAACAAGCTGAACCGCAAGGAGATGAGCGTGCCCGATTTCCGCTCCGCCTGCCGGGACTTCGCCCGCCACTATATGGAGGTCCAGAGCGAGGGCTTCCAGCGGATGGGCGTTCTGGCGGACTGGGAGCACCCCTATGCCACCATGGACCCCGGCTTTGAGGCCGAGGAGGTCAAGGTCTTCGGCGAGATGTACAAGAAGGGCTACATCTACAAGGGCCTGAAGCCCGTATACTGGTGCCCCCACGACGAGACCGCCCTGGCCGAGGCCGAGATCGAGTACCAGGACGACCCCTGCACCACCGTGTACGTCAAGTTCCCCATGCACGATGATCTGGGCAAGCTGGCGGGCTTTGACCACAGCAAGCTGTTCTTCGTGATCTGGACCACCACCATCTGGACCCTGCCCGGCAACCTGGCCATCGCCCTGCACCCCGACGAGAGCTACGCCCTGGTGCGCAACAACGCCAACGGCGAGGTCTATATCATGGCGGAGGCCCTGACCGACAAGGTCATGGGCATCGGCGGCGTGGAGTCCTGGGAGATCGTGGAGACCCATCCCGGCGCCTTCTTCGAGAACATGCTGGCCGACCATCCCTTCCTGCCCAAGACCTCCCGCCTGCTGCTGGCCGACTACGTCACCATGGACTCCGGTACGGGCTGCGTCCACACCGCTCCCGGCTTCGGCGCGGACGACTACCAGACCTGCAAGCGCTACGGCATGGACATGGTGGTGCCCGTGGACGACCAGGGCAAGCACACCGCGTACGCCGGCAAGTACGCCGGTATGTCCACCGACGAAAGTAACCCCGTCATTCTGGCGGATATGAAGGAGAGCGGCGCCCTGTTCGCCTCCGAGGACATCGTCCACAGCTATCCCCACTGCTGGCGCTGCAAGGGCCCCATCATCTTCCGGGCCACCCCCCAGTGGTTCTGCTCCGTGGACTCCTTCAAGGACGAGGCCTGCGCCGCCTGCGACGATGTGCGCTGGGTGCCCGGCTGGGGCATCGACCGCATGAAGTCCATGGTCCGGGAGCGCACCGACTGGTGCATCTCCCGTCAGCGCAAGTGGGGCCTGCCCATCCCCGTGGTCTACTGCAAGGACTGCGGCAAGCCCATCGTCACTGATGAGACCATCGCCGCCATCTCCACCCTGTTTGAGAAGGAGGGTTCCAACGCCTGGTTCTCCAAGACCGCCGAGGAGATCCTGCCCGACGGCTTCACCTGCCCCCACTGCGGCAAGAATGCCGGCTTTGAAAAGGAAGAGGACACCCTGGACGGCTGGTTCGACTCCGGCTCCACCCACTTCGCCGCCATGAAGCGCGATCAGGGCTTCTGGCCTGCCACCATGTACCTGGAGGGCCTGGACCAGTACCGCGGCTGGTTCCAGTCCGCGCTGCTGACCGCCGTGGGCGCCTTCGGCCAGGGCGCGCCCTTCAAGGAGTGCGTCACCCACGGCTGGACCGTGGACGGCGAGGGCAAGGCCATGCACAAGTCCCTGGGCAACGGCATGGACCCCGCCGAGATCTTCGATAAGTACGGCGCCGACCTGCTGCGCCTGTGGGCTGCCTCCGCCGACTACCATGCCGACATGCGCTGCTCTCACGAGATCTTCAAGCAGCTCTCCCAGAACTACCTGAAGTTCCGCAACACCGCCCGGTACTGCCTGGGCAACCTGGACGGCTTCGATCCCAACGCCCTGACCCCCGCCGCCCAGATGGAGGAGCTGGACCGCTGGGCCGTCACCCGCCTGAACGACCTGATCGCCAAGTGCTTCAAGGCCTATGACGACTATGAGTTCAACGCTGTCACCCACGCCGTCAACGACTTCTGCGTGGTGGAGATGTCCAACTTCTACCTGGACATCATCAAGGACCGGCTGTACTGCGAGGAGACCAACGGCGCCAAGCGCCGCAGCGCCCAGACCGCCCTGTACCTGATCCTGGATACCATGACCAAGATCATGGCCCCCATCCTGGCCTTCACCTGCGACGAGATCTGGCAGGCCATGCCCCACCGTGACGGCGACGACGGCCGCAACGTGGTGTTCAACGACATGAACCAGCCCTTCGCGGACTACGCCCTGGACGAGACCGCCATGGCCAAGTGGGACAAGATCATCGCTGTCCGTGCCGCCGTCAACGGCGTGCTGGAGACCGCCCGTGCCGAGAAGAAGATCGGCAAGGCCCTGGAGGCCCGGGTGGACCTGACCGTCCCCGCCGAGGACGCCTTCCTGGCGGAGATGGACGGCGAGCTGCTGGCCGACCTGCTGATCGTCTCCCAGGTGAACGTCACCGTGGGCGGCGAGCTGGCCGCCTCCGTGGAGAACGCCGCCGGCGCCAAGTGCCCCCGCTGCTGGAAGCACTCCACCCAGCCCGGTAAGGACGACCTGTGCCCCAGATGTGCTGCTGTTGTGGCGAAACTGCCCGAATTCTGATATTCCCATACGCAACGGCCCGGAAGCGTCTGCTTTCGGGCCGTTTTGGTTGCATTTCCGGGGAAAAGCGTGTACACTGGTCAGTATCATTGCAAGATTAAAAGGAGAATCCTCATGTTATACGCGATCTTTGCCGCCCTGGGGGCGGCGCTGCTGGTCCTGGACCAGTGGGTCAAGCACTGGATCACCGTGAACCTCCCCCTGGGGGAGTCCATGCCCTTTCTTCCCGGGCTGGTGGAGCTGCGGACCGTCCACAACTACGGCGCCGCCTGGTCCAGCTTTTCCGGGATGCGGTGGCTGCTGCTGACCGTCACCTGCTGTATCGTCCTGGCGGTGCTGTACGTCCTGGTGCGCCGCATCGTCCGCCATCCCCTGGGGCTGGCCGCCTGCTTCCTGATTCTCTCCGGCGGCATCGGCAACATCATCGACCGGGCCCGGCTGGGCTACGTGGTGGACATGTTCCAGTTCCAGTTCTGGGAGTCCTACCCGGTGTTCAACGTGGCGGACATGTGCATCGTCTGCGGCTGTATCCTGGGCGCCGTCTGGTACCTGTGGTTCTACGAAAAATACGACAAAAAGGATGCCGGGAATGGAACTTCTGACGCTCCAACCGAATAAAGAGGACGCCGGACAGCGGGTGGACGCCTGGCTGGCGGCCCATCTGGAGGATGTGACCCGCTCCGCCGCCCAGCGGCTGCTGGAGGAGGGCCGGATCACCTGCGGGGGAAAAGCCCTGGCGAAAAATTACAAGCTGAACGGCACTGAAACCCTGGCCGTCTCCCTGCCGGACCCGGAGCCGGTGGACGTGGTGCCCCAGGACATCCCCCTGGACGTGGTGTACGAGGACGCTGACGTGATCGTGGTAAACAAGCCCAAGGGGCTGGTGGTCCACCCCGCCCCCGGCCACCCGGACGGCACCCTGGTCAACGCCCTGCTGCACCACTGTGGGGACAGCCTCTCCGGCATCGGCGGCGAGCTGCGGCCCGGCATCGTCCACCGCATCGACCGGGACACCTCCGGCCTCATCATCGCGGCCAAAAACGACTTTGCCCACCAGAAGCTGGCGGCCCAGCTCCAGGACCACACCCTGGCCCGCATCTATCACTGCATCGTCACGGGGAACCTGCGGGAGGACAGCGGCACTGTGAACGCCCCCATTGGGCGGCATCCCGTGGACCGGAAGAAGATGGCGGTGGTGGCGAACGGCCGCCCCGCCGTCACCCACTGGACCGTGCTGGAGCGGTTTCCCGGATTTACCTATGTGGAGTGCCGCCTGGAGACCGGCCGGACCCATCAGATCCGCGTCCACATGGCCCACATCGGCCATCCCATTCTGGGGGACACCGTTTACGGAAACAAAAAGCCCGTCCAGGGTCTGCAGGGTCAGTGCCTCCATGCTGTGAGGCTGCGGTTCCTCCACCCCCGCACCGGGGAGATGGTGGAGCTGTCCTGCGGCCTGCCGGAGGCGTTCCAAGTCCAGCTTCAGAAATGCAGGGCCAGAGGAAAATAAGCCAAAAAATGAGAGGGTCACCCCTCTCATTTTTATATTTATTTTTGAGAAATATTCAAAATGTACAAAAAGAAAACGATTACGTACCATAATTATGAGAAAAATGAACCTTGCGCTCCCGGGGTGCCGCTGGTAGAATAGGCCCCGATCTCAGGACGTGAACGCACGTCCGAAAAGGAGGAAACCAAGATGACAAAATCTATTCAGATAACCGATAACAGACAGGTGGAGCGCATCAGCGACCTGGCCAGCAAGGCCCCCTATGAGGTCTGGCTCAGCGACGATACCGTGATGCTGGATGCCCGCTCCCTGCTGGGCCTGTTCGCCCTGGTGGGCAAACGGGTGAACGTGGTGGCCGAGGATGACGTGAATCCACGGGCCTTTGAGCGCCTGGTGAAGAAAATGGCCTGACCCCGTGCAAGAAGCCCCCGCTGCCAATGCAGCGGGGGCTTTGCTATTTGCGGGACAGATCACAGCACCATGACCAGCGTCCCCGCCAGCAGCAGAAGGGAGCCGACGGCGGACTTCGCGGTGAATTTCTCATGGAGGAACAGGAAAGCCAGTGCCAGGGTGATGACCACGCTGAGCTTGTCAATGGGGACCACCTTGGACACCTCACCGATCTGGATGGCCTTGTAATAGCACAGCCAGGAGGCGCCGGTAGCCAGACCCGACAGGATCAGAAACAGCCAGCTCTTCTGGCTGATGGAGGAGATGCCGCCCTGGGCGTTGGTCAGGAACACCATGCCCCAGGACATGAGCAGGACCACGCCGGTGCGGATGGCGGTGGCTAGGTTGGAATTGACGCCTTCGATGCCCACCTTGGCCAGGATGGAGGTCAGTGCCGCGAACACAGCGGACAGCAATGCCAGAATGAACCACATGTAAAACGCCCCTTTGTTTGATGTTGCCCCCATGATACACCCATGGCGAAAAATGGCAATACCGGATTTGCAAAAAGTGGAAGAAAGGCGATTTCCAGTTGTTTTCCCGCGGGTTTTATGCTATCATATATCAGTTAAAGTATGCTATTCTGGAGGAACGACATTGGAACGCAAAAACGTACTGGTTCCCGAAGCGGACCTTGCCCGCCAGCGGGAATTTGAAAAGAAGATACATGACATGTTTGCCGCCCGGGAGGCCCATCCCGTGGCCTGCGTGGACACCTTTGGCTGCCAGCAGAACGTGGCCGACGGCCAGAAGCTCATGGGCATGCTGGAGACCTGCGGCTTCACCCTGACGGACAAGCCTGCCGAGGCGGACCTGGTGATCCTGAACACCTGCGCCGTCCGGGAGCACGCCGAGGACCGGGTCTTCGGCAACCTGGGGGCTCTGACCCATGCCAAAAAGGAGAATCCGGAAATGGTCATCGCCCTCTGCGGCTGCATGGCCCAGGAGCCCCGGGTGTCCCAGCGCATCAAAAAGTCCTATCCCCTGGTGAACCTAGTCTTCGGCCCCCATGCCCTGTGGAAGTTCCCGGAGCTACTCTGGCAGGTCTACGAGAGCCGCAAGCGGGTCTTTTCCGTGGATGACGAGCACGGCACCATCGCCGAGGGCATCCCCGTGGTGCGGGAGAAGGGTGTCAAGGCCTGGGTTTCCATCATGTACGGCTGCAACAACTTCTGCTCCTACTGCATCGTGCCCTACGTCCGGGGCCGGGAGCGGAGCCGGGACCCCCAGTGTGTGCTGCGGGAAGTGCGTGAACTGGTGGAGGCCGGGTACAAGGACATCACCCTGCTGGGCCAGAACGTCAACTCCTACGGCAACGATCTGGATATTGCGTACGACTTTGCGGACCTGCTGGCGGACATCGACCGGATTCCCGGCGAGTACCGCATCCGCTTCATGTCCAGCCATCCCAAGGACGCCACCAAAAAGCTCTTCGACACCATGGCGGCAAGCCGGCATGTGGCCCGCCAGCTGCACCTGCCCTTCCAGTCCGGCAATGACCGGGTGCTGAAGGAGATGAACCGGCGGTACACCCGGCAGCAGTATCTGGATCTGGTGAACTACGCCAAGAGCGTCATGCCGGGGCTGGTGCTGACCAGCGACGTGATCATCGGCTTCCCCGGTGAGACCGAGGCGGAGGCCATGGACACGGTGTCCCTGGTGGACGAGGTGGGCTTCGACGCCCTGTTCACCTTCATTTATAGCCCTCGTCCCGGCACCAAAGCGGCGGAGATGCCGGACCCCGCCACCCGGCAGGAGAAACAGAAGTGGTTCGATAAGCTGCTGGAGGTCCAGAACGCCAAGTCCGCCGCCCTCCACGCGGCCTACATCGGCCAGACGGTCCGGGTGCTGGTGGACGGCGAGAGCGACGACCCGGATTTCCCCCTGGCCTCCCGCACCGATGGCAACCGCCTGGTGCGGCTCAAGGGGGACAAGAGCCTGATGGGGCAGTTCGTGGACGTGAAGGTCACGGACAGCAACACCTGGGCGCTGTACGGAGAGATGGTTGAATAATCCCCTCGCCAGGGGATATAGGGAGGAAAGGGAAGGACTCTTTTGAAAAGAGCCCTCCCCCTTAGCCCCCACCAGAAACCCGGGGGGATTTCGATTTCAACACCGTCGCGGCATTGCGATTCCCGGCCCCTTTTCGGGGCCGCCAATCGCGCCGCTTCCTCGAAACAGGCTCGCTTCATCCGCCACCGGCGGCGCTTCGCCTGTTTCCCCCACACCCCCTAACGACACAAAGGGAAGGGGCTGCGGCCCCTCCCCTTTGGAAACCTTACCCGGGGGCAGGGCAGCGGCAGCGGAAAGAGAAGCTGGGACCATACGACGACCACCCTCGAAAGCCGCACCCATACCCCCAAATGCGGGAAAGCACTTCTCTGTTCCCCAAGACTCAAGGACACCCAGTATAAGACTTCAGATTACAGGGGCACCGACTCCAACAACTCCCGTTCCGCGGTCAACTTGACACGGATGTGTCAAGTTGATCCGCCCCAAGCGTCTTGTCTTTTGGACCGTCGCAGCGTTAAGCAAACGTGCCGGTGGCACGTTTGTAGCGTAGACCCGAACAGTTATACTGTTCGGGGGGAACCCCCGCTGGTGCAAAATGGGGGTTCAAAACCTCCGCAAGCAGGCGCTTGCAGTCAAGACAGAAAGATAACGAGGTGAACCTCATGGCGGAACTGACCCCCATGATGAAGCAATATCTGGAAATCAAGAAGGACAACCCGGACTCCATCCTGTTCTTCCGCCTGGGCGACTTCTACGAGATGTTCGCCGATGACGCCCGCACGGCGTCCAAGGAGCTGGACCTGACATTGACCTCCCGGGACAAGGACCCCAACAAGGCCCCGGAGGACAAGGTCCCCATGTGCGGCATCCCCTACCACGCCAGCGAGTCCTATATTGCCCGGCTCATCGGCAAGGGCTACAAGGTGGCCATCTGCGAGCAGATGGAGGACCCTGCCACCGCTAAGGGGCTGGTGAAGCGGGACATCATCCGGGTAGTGACCCCCGGCACGGTCATCGACGCCGCGTGTCTCGACGACAAGTCCAGCAACTTCATCTGCGGCATCTATCTGGACTCCCGCTGCGCCGGTGTGGCCTTCTGCGACATCTCCACCGGCAAGGCCCACCTGACGGCCTTCACCGGCAAGGACCGGCTGGAGCACGTTATCAACGAGCTGGGCCGCTTTTCGCCTGCTGAGGCCATCCTGAACGACGGCGCCTACACCGAACGGGCGTTGACGGATGCCTTGCGGGACAAGTTCTCCTGCCGGGTGGAGAATGGCGGCGAGCGCCGCTTCCTCCTGAAGGAGGCGGAGCAGAACATCCGGAAACAGTTCGGGGAGGACGCCCTGAAAAATCTGCCCGCCGGGAACCCGGCGGCGGCCATGGCCCTGGGCGGACTGCTGAATTACCTGTACGAGACCCAAAAGACCGACCTCTCCCACATCAACGACCTGGACTACTACGAGCAGGGCCGGTTTATGGAGCTGGACCTGACGGCCCGGCGGAATCTGGAGCTGACGGAGACCCTGCGGGGCAAGGAGAAAAAGGGCAGCCTGCTGTGGGTGCTGGACAAGACCCGGACCCCCATGGGCGCCCGGTGTCTGCGTTCCTGGCTGGAGCGGCCTTTGCTGAGTGTGACGGCCATCTGCAAGCGGAATTCCGCCGTGGCGGCTTTGGTGGATGACACCATTGCGAGAGAAGAATTGACCGCCGCCATGACGGGCCTGGGGGACATGGAGCGGCTGATCGGCCGCATTGTCTACGGCACCGCCGGGGGACGGGACATGGCCTCCCTGCGGGCGGCCATCGAGAAGCTGCCCGCCGTCAAAGAGCAGGTGTCCCGGCTTTCAGACCGCCGTCTGGGGGAGCTGACTGCGGAACTGGACACGCTGGATGACATTGGAGTGCGCATCGCGGAAACCATCTGCGACGAGCCGCCGTTTTCCGTCCGGGAGGGCGGCTTCATCCGGGACGGCTTCCATGAGGAAGTGGACCGCCTGCGCCATATCCTGAAAGGCGGCAAGGGCATCATTGCCGAGATGGAGGCCAAGGAGAAGGAGCGCACCGGCATCCGCACCCTGAAGATTGGCTATAACAAGGTCTTCGGCTATTACATCGAGGTCAGCAACTCATTTAAGGAGTTGGTTCCCGATACATACATCCGCAAGCAGACCCTGGTGAACGGCGAGCGGTTCATCACCCAGGAGCTGAAAGACCTGGAGCACCAGATCCTGACGGCCTCGGAGCGGGTGGTGGCGCTGGAATACGAGCTGTTTACGGCATTGCGGGAGGAGGTCTCCACCGCTGCCCAGCGCATCCAGAAGACCGCTGCCGCCGTGGCAGAGATCGACGCCCTGACCTCCTTCGCCGCCGTGGCGGTGCGGAACAACTACTGCCGCCCCGACGTGGACGAGTCCGGCGTCATTGAGATCAAGGAGGGCCGCCATCCCGTGGTGGAGAAGGTCTTGAAAGATACGCTGTTCGTCCCCAACGACACCTTTATGGGCGAGAAGGAGGACCGGGTGGCTATCATCACCGGCCCCAACATGGCGGGCAAGTCCACCTATATGCGCCAGGTGGCGCTGATCGTCCTGATGGCGCAGATGGGTTCCTTCGTCCCGGCGAAATTCGCCCACATCGGCGTGGTGGACCGGATTTTCACCCGCATTGGCGCGTCCGACGACCTGTCCGCCGGACAGTCCACCTTCATGGTGGAGATGACGGAGGTATCGGACATTCTGCACCACGCCACGAAGAACTCCTTGCTGATCCTGGACGAGATTGGCCGGGGTACCAGCACCTTTGACGGCATGTCCATCGCCCGGGCGGTGCTGGAATACTGTGCGGACAAAAAGACCCTGGGGGCCAAGACGCTGTTCGCTACTCACTATCACGAATTGACTGAGCTGGAGAACACCCTGCCCGGCACTGTGAATTACTCCATCGCCGTCAAAACCCGGGGCGAGGACATCATTTTCCTGCGGAAGATCGTCCCCGGCGGGGCGGACCGCAGCTACGGCATTGAGGTCGCCAAGCTGGCGGGCTTGCCGGACAAGGTGGTCCAGCGGGCAAAGGCTGTCCTGAAAGAGCTGGAGACGGAGAACGGCGTGCAGTATGTGGCCGCCCGGAAGGAGACGGACCAGGTATCCCTGGACGCCATCGGGGAGGGCGAGGTGCTGGACGCCCTGCGGCGGTGCCAGCCGGATACACTGACGCCCATCGAGGCCATGAGCTTGCTGTATGAGCTGAAACAGAAGCTCATGTGAGGACTGCGCCGTCTGCAGACGGCGCGGGGCGTGTGCCGCTTTGCGGCACGGGAATGCGGCCCCGACTTTTCTTTGACAGCGTCAAAGAAAAGTCGCCGCCGCGGTGGAAAAGAAACCGCTTTTGTGTCCAAATCCCGCCCTTTGGGCAGGTTTGGACAAATATGGGGGTCGAGCGAGACGGTGCGGCGGGAATCCGGCAGCCTGTACCGGGTGCGCTATACACCGCAGCACCGTAGAACTGCGCCCCCGCATTTGATACTGCCGCTGTGAACTGTGGCGGCAGACGCATGGACCAGCTCCTCTTTCCGTTGCCGCTGCCCCTGTCTCGCGGCAGCGCGCAGCAAAGCGGAACGCGCGGGGCCAGAAGTGTGTCAAATCCGTTGACCACCCCGAAAGCAAGCCTGCAGTCACAGCTTGCGGCGGCGGTCTATCCCGGTTCCGCCAGTGTCGGACGCACCCGGCAGAAGACTTCCTATTTCAGTCGGCACCGATCCCAACAACCCCGTCTGCGATCAAATCAACATATTCATGTCGATTTGAGCCGCCCAAGCGCCCTTTTCTTTTGACCGTGAACGGCCGTTTTCTTTTCGGCAAGGCGAAAAGAAAATGGGGGTTCATCCCCCATGCCGGGGTCCCGACATATTTGAGGAGGTTTCTATGGCAAAACGCAAATCCACATCCTATATGTCCCCTGGGGAGCAGATCGCCGGTGTGGTGTTTTTCGTCATCTACCTGGTGGTCCTGCCCTTTGCCACGGACCCGCTGTTCCGGGCGCTGGAGAAGCTGCTGGCGGTGAACATCTCTGACACCGTGCAGAACATGATCTACTACTACGTCCTGTTTGCCGTCACGGTCATCATTTTCCACGGGTTCCTGATGCGCACCTCCCGGCAGTTCGCGGACAACCTGGGAATCGCCTGCAAATCGGTGCTGGTGGGTCTGGTGGGGTTGTACGGCCTCAACGAGCTGGTGTACCGGCTCAGTAACCTGGTCATCACCAACCGGACCAATCTGAACGACACCACCATCTCAGCCCAGATCCAGGATGCCCCACGGGTGACGCTGCTGATCGTCATTCTCCTGGCCCCCTTCGTGGAGGAGGTCCTCTTCCGGGGCCTGGTGTTCGGCAACCTGAAAAGTAAGAGCCGGGCGGTGGCGTACCTGCTGAGCTGCCTGCTGTTTGCCCTGCTGCACGTGTGGCAGTTCGCGGTGGTGAAGCAGGATATCACCTATTTCCTGCTGATGGTCCAGTATCTGGTTCCCGGGCTGGTGCTGGCCTGGGCCTATGAGCACAGCGGGACCCTTTGGACATCCATTGCCATCCACGCGGCGGCCAACGCCCTCAGCGCGTGGGCCATGCTGTAAAGGAGGAACGACCATGTCCGGTGAACTGACCATCAAACGCAGCGGCGGCTGGCGGAAGGCGGCGGCCCTGGGAATCACGGCGGCAGTGATCCTTCTGGTGATGCTGCCCATGGCGCGGATGCTGTCCGCCCGTCTGCAGGCCGGCCTGATGACCCAGATCGGCATTGCCATCCTGGTGCCGGTGCTGATCTGGCTGCTGTATCCCCAGATGATGAAGCTGCTGCCCGGCGGCAAGAGGGCCTGCGAGACCCTGCGCTGGACCATCCGGGACGGCGTGCTGACCCTGGGAGAGACGGAAATCCCCCAGAAGTCCATTAAAATGGTCTACTGCTGGGAGAAGGACGGCAATTGGACCGTCAACATTGAGACCACCGGCAAAAACCAGCTGTTGCGCTCCGTAGAGGGGGACGCCCGCTCCGTGCGGCAGCTGTACGCCCTGGTGGACGCCCTGGGTTATCGCAGCCAGTGGCGTGAGACCTGATTTGAAAGAGAAAGAAGACCCAAACCCATGAGCTTCCTGGATACTTTTTTTGAAATGCTGGTGATCCTCTTCGGCATCGCCGCCGGCTACCTGGCCCATCGCCTGGGCTACCTGGGCGGAGAGATTGATCAGAAAATCTCCAAGATCATCCTGAACATCACCATGCCCTGTCTGATCCTGGGCTCTGTGATCTCTGGAAGCGACTTGCCGGACACCGCGATCATCCTCTCCTTACTGTGGACGTCAGCGATCTTCTACGGTATACAGATAGTGGTGGCCATGGCCGCCGCGCCGCTCCTGGGGGGGACCCCTGCCCAGAGGGGTGTCTGGCGCTATGGGCTGGTTTTTTCCAATTCCGCCTTTATTGGCTATCCGGTGACAGTGGCCCTGTTTGGTTCCGACGCGCTGTTTTACGCGGTGATCTTGGTGCTGCCTGCCAATATCATGTCCTATACCCTGGGGGTCCTGATGCTGAAGGGAGCCAGGCGCTTCCGGCGGAAGCAGCTGGTGTCACCCTGTGTGATTGCGGCGGTGCTGGCGCTGTTCCTGGTGTTGACCCGCATCCATTTGCCGTCGCTGACGGGGGAACTGCTGAACTTTGTGGGCGATGTCACAGTACCCCTCTCCCTGTTGGTGGTAGGCTCCCTGCTGGCAGGCCTGCCCATGAAGCGGATTTTTGCATCGCCGCGTCTGTGGATTTTGACGGTACTGCGGCTTTTGGTGCTGCCCGCTATTTTGTGGGCGGTTCTCTCCTGGCTGGGGGTGGACGCCCTGGTCAGGGGTGTTGCCATCACCCTGATGGCCATGCCCATCGCTATCAACGGCACCATGCTCTCCATGGAGTACGGCGGTGACACGGAGTGCATGGCCCAGGCAACCTTTCTGACCACCCTGGTCTCCATCATCACCATTCCGGTGGTGGCCGTGCTGTTCCTTTGAGTTTGCTTTCTGGAGGGATATGAGATGCCCCATATTCAACAATTACCCGCCCATGTGGCAGACCTGATCGCCGCCGGTGAGGTGGTGGAGCGGCCGGCCAGCGTGGTCAAGGAACTGGTGGAGAATGCCATCGACGCCGGGGCCTCCGCCGTGGTGGTGGAGATCCGCCGGGGCGGCATGGGCCTGATCCGGGTCACGGACAACGGCTGCGGCATCGCCCCTAGCGAGCTGCCCACTGCCTTCCTGCGCCACGCCACCAGCAAGCTGCGCTCCGCCGGGGACCTGGGCAAGATCGGCACCCTGGGCTTCCGGGGCGAGGCCCTGGCGGCTATCTCCGCCGTCAGCCGGGTGGAGATTCTGACCCGGCAGAAGGGCAGCGGCAGCGGCGCCTCTTTGCATCTGGAGGGCGGCGTGCCCGGCCAGGTGGAGGAGGCAGGCGCCCCGGAGGGCACCACCATTGCCGTCCGGGACCTGTTTTACAACACCCCGGCCCGGCTGAAATTCATGAAGAAGGACAGCGCCGAGACCGCCGCTGTGGCGGGGCTCATGCAGCATCTGGCCCTGTCCCATCCCGATATCTCCTTCAAATTCATCAAGGACGGCGCGGAGATCCTCCACACCCCCGGTGACGGGAAGACGGAGTCCGCCGTCTACGCGGCCCTGGGCCGGGATTTTGCCAAGAGCCTGGTGCCGGTGGAGGGCCGGGGCGGAGAGGTGTCCGTCAGCGGCTTTGTGACCCAGCCCCTCATGGGCCGGGGCTCCCGGTCCATGCAGGTGTTCTTCGTCAACGGCCGCTTCATCAAGTCCCAACTGCTGACGGCCGCTCTGGAGGAGGGCTACCGCAACCAGATCATGAAGGGCAAGTTCCCCGGCTGCGTCCTGTCCGTGACCCTGCCGGTGACGGAGGTGGACGTCAACGTCCACCCCGCCAAGACCCAGGTGAAGTTTGCCCGGGAGCGGGAGGTCTTTGACGCGGTGTACCATACCGTGCTGGACTGTTTGGACACCAGGACGGCCCTGGTGGCGCCCAAAAGCGTCCAGCAGGCGGTGAATCCGCGACAGGACTTCTTCCAGACCATGGATGCCAAGACCTACCGGGAGCAGGGAGCGAAAAGTGCGGAAAAGCCTGTCACGGCACCGCCCGCCCGGCCTGCAGCCTCGTCCAAGCCCACCCGGCCGGTGTCCGGAGGAATCTACACCACCTCCTGGGACGGAGAGTGGAAGTCTACCGTCCAGGTGGCGGACAGCGTTCCGCCCCCGGTGCGGCCCGCGGCCTTCCGCCCCCTGGAAAAACCGACGGGCGCCTTCGGAAAGCCCCCCGCCTCCGTGACTGAGAAGCCTGTGGAACGGCCAGCCCCGACACCGGAGAAAAAACCGGAGCCTGCGGCGGAAGTGCCCGTGGAGCTGCCCAAGCCGGAGCGGCCCTTTGTGCCCGCCATCCCGGCGGAGCCCCAGACCGCTCTGGACCTGCCGGAGCAGCAGACCATCGAGGAGCCGAAAGAGCCCCCCTGGCGCATCGCCGGAGAGGTGCTGCACACCTACATTATCTGCGAGAGCGAGGATGGCTGCGTCTGGCTCATCGACAAGCACGCCGCCCATGAGCGTATCAATTTTGACCGTCTCAAGGCCAATTTGGAGCCTCCCATGCGGCAGACCCTGCTGCGGCCCATCGCGGCGGAGCTGACGAAAGAGGACGGCGCCCTGCTGCTGGAAAATCTGAGCCTGCTGGAGCAGTTCGGCTTTTCCTGTGAGGACTTCGGCGATGGCGCCATTCTGGTGCGGGAGGTCCCGGCGGATATCAACGCCGAGGACACGGTGCCTACCCTGGAGGAGTTCGCGGAGAATCTGCGGGCCGGGCGCAGCCTGGAGGAGAAGCGGGAGAACCTGCTGCACACCATGGCCTGCAAGGCCGCCATCAAGGGCGGCTGGACCAGCGACTCGGCGGAGCTGCGGGTGCTGGTGGAGAAGGTCCAGAGCGGGGAAGTGAAATACTGTCCCCACGGACGACCCGTGGCGGTGAAGCTCACCAAATACGAGCTGGAAAAGATGTTCAAGCGGGCATAATACGACTATTCAAGGGGGAGCAGGACCGTGAAACTTTTATTTGTAGATTGCTGCATCAGCCAGCGGGGAGCGGATTCCCGCACCCGGACCCTGGCGGACGCTTTTTTGACCGCCTTCCGGGCAAAGCACCCGGAGGCGGAGATCGAGACTGTTTCTCAGGAGGCCCTGCTGGCCTTAAAACCCTTTGACGCGGCCATGCTGGACGACCGGGACGCCCTGGCCTCCGTGGGAGCCTGGGACGCGCCGGTATTCGATTTGGCCCGGCAGTTCCGGGCGGCGGACGCCATCGTGGTGGCAGCGCCCTTCTGGGACCTGAGTTATCCGGCGGCCCTGCGGACCTATATCGAGTACATCTCGGCCAACGGCCTGGCCTACCACTATGACGAGCATGGCTGCCACGGCGACTGTAAGGCAAAATGGCTGGTGTACCTCACCAGCGGCGGCGATTTTGAGCGGGAGGATAGCGTGGGCGTGGTCCACTGGCGGCAGCTGGCCGCCATGTTCGGTATCCCCCGGTTCGACTACGTGTTCGCCGGAGGCCTGGACATTGACCCGGCCACGGCGCCGAAGCTGCTGGCGGGGGCCTGCGACCTGGCCCAAAGGCTGGCGGCGGAATTCTGAGAGAACAGATTTGGAAAGGAGGGAGACCATGGCGCCGAAAATCGTCTGTGTTGTCGGCCCCACCGCCTGCGGCAAGACCACCCTGGGCGTGCTGCTGGCGAAAAAATTCAATGGTGAAGTGGTCTCCGCCGATTCCATGCAGATTTATAAGGGAATGACCATCGGCACCGCCGCCCCCACAGCGGCGGAGATGGACGGCGTTTCCCACCACATGATCGCCGTGGCAGACCCGTCGGAGCAATGGTCCGTAGCCCGGTACGCCGAAGCCGCCATTCCCATCATTGACGACATCCTGGTCCGGGGCAAGCTGCCCATCCTGGTGGGCGGCACGGGACTGTGGCTGGAGGCCGTGGTCAGCGGCCGGACCTTCGCCGGGGGACACGCCGGAGGAGCGGTCCGGGAAACCCTGCAGCGGCGTCTGGAGGCGGAAGGCATCCAGCCCCTGCTGGCGGAGTTGCGGCAGGTGGACCCGGCCGCGGCGGAGCGGCTTCATCCGGCGGATGAAAAGCGCATCCTCCGGGCGCTGGAAGTGTATCTGGAGACCGGCAAGACCATCACCGCCCACAACGAGGAGACAATGAGCATCCCGCCCCGGTATGACGCCGTGTGGATCGGCCTGCGGTTCGCGGACCGGGAGGACATGAAGGCCCTCATCGACCGGCGGGTGGACAAGATGGTGGAGGAGGGACTTCTGGCGGAGGTGAATCGCCTGCTGCAAAGCGGCATCCCCCGGGAGGCCACCGCCCTCCAGGCCATTGGCTACAAGGAGTTTTTAGGGGTGGCCGACGGCACCGCCACTGTGGCGGAGGCCGTGGCGGAGGTGAAGCTCCGCTCCCGGCAGTACGCCAAGCGCCAGCTGACCTGGCTGCGGCGGAACCAGGACATCCACTGGATCGAATGGGAAAAACAGCGGGATTTTGAACGGGCTTTACAGCTTTCGACAGAAATTCTGACTGCCGCTGGGGTATCCTAGTCCCGGCGGGCGAAAAAAGGAAAATCGTCCGACCTACACAGAAAAAGGAGCGGACGATATGCAGACCAAAGCGAATTTGCAGGACCTATTTCTTCTTAAAGCCAGACGGGACAAGGTGCCTGTCACCATGTTCCTGATGAACGGCTTCCAGATGCGGGGCATCATCACCGGCTTCGACGCCTTCGTGGTCATTCTGGACAGCGAGGGCCGTCAGCAGGTCGTCTATAAGCACGCCATTTCCACCATTGCCCCCTTCCGGAACATGGACCTGACGGAGAACGATTCATAACCCCGCGCTTTCCCTGACCAAGGGAGCGCGGCTACATAAGAGGCCAACATGAAAAACAACTCTCTCGGCACAAAATTACTGATGGCGGCGGTGACCCTGGGCCTGGTTGCCTATTTCGGCTTCCAGGCGGCCCGCTATTTCAGCGACCCCCTGTCCACCATCCCGGCATACAACTACCGGGTGGAGGAGGCCGTCAGTGTCTCCGGCTACGTGGTGCGGCAGGAGCAGGTCCTGCCTGACCAGACCGGCGGCGTGCTCCAGGTCCGCAGGGCGGAGGGCGAGCGGGTCGCCGTGGGCGGCACCGTGGCGGCGGTCTACGCAGACCAGACCTCGGTGGACCGGCAGACGGAGATCGAGGCTCTCAACGCCCGCATCGAGCAGCTCCAGTACGCGCTGGAGGCGGAGGTGGGCGTGGAGGTTGCCCAGAAGCTGGACACCCAAATTCGTCGGAGCATCCTGGATTACCGGTCCGCCCTGACAGCGGGCCATTTGGGCGACGCCCAGAAGCAGGGGGCCCAGCTGCGGGCCCAGGTGCTGAAGCGGGATTACACAAATACCGACACCACGGACCTGACCCTTCAGATTCAGGAGCTGCAGGCCCAGGTGAAGGACCTGAAGGCCCAGATCGCGGGCGCGGTCCAGCGGATCACCGCCTCGGCCTCCGGCCTGTATTCGGCGGTGGTGGACGGCTATGAGTCCGTCCTGACGCCGGAGAGCATTCTGGAGCTGATGCCCTCCCAGCTCAGCGCCGTCAAGGCTGACAGCACTGCCGCCTCCGGCGTGGGCAAGCTGGTGCTGGGGGACTCCTGGTACTATGTGGCCGCCATGCGGGCTGAGGAGGCCCGGACCCTGGAGGATGCCGGGGAGCTGACGCTCCGCTTCGCCAAGGGCGTGGAGCGGGACCTGACGGTGACGGTGGCCCATGTGGGCACCGAGGAGAACGGCCGCTGCGTCGTGGTATTTGAAGGCAGGACCTACCTGGCCGAGCTGACGCTGCTGCGGCAGCAGAGCGCCCAGATCATCTCCGGCAGCGTGGAGGGCATCCGGGTGCCGGAGGAGGCGCTGCGGGTGGTGACCACCACCCGGACGGACGAGGACGGGAACACCACGGAGAGCCAGACCATCGGCGTTTACTGCGTGGTGGGCGTGGAGGCGCGGTTCAAGCCGGTGGAGATTTTGTACAGCGGGGAGAACTTCGTGCTGGTGCGGGCTGACCAGCCCTCCGACAAGGAGACCCTCCGCCTGCGGTCCGGTGACGAAGTGATTCTCTCCGCCAGAGACCTCTCCGACGGCAAGGTCGTGGCCGCGGACTGAGGGAGGAAATCAGAGCGCGTTTGTAAATTTATCATAGAAAGAAGTTGGAAAGAATGTCCATTGCCGAAAATATCGCCCAGGTACGGGCCAATATCGCAGCCGCCGCCAGAGAGGCGGGCCGGGACCCCGGGGAGATCACCCTGGTGGGCGCCAGCAAGATGAACGACGCCGCCGCCTGCCGGGAGGCCATCGCCGCTGGGATCGACGTGCTGGGAGAGAACCGGGTCCAGGAGATGACCCAGAAGCTGAGCGAGCACGCCTATGACGGCGCGCCCCTGCATTTCATCGGCCACCTGCAGCGCAACAAGGTGAAGCAGGTGGTGGGCCATGTGGCTATGATCCAGTCTGTGGGCTCCCTGGCCCTGCTGGACGAGATCGAGAAGGTGGCCGCCGCCAAGGGCCTGGTGCAGGATATCCTGCTGGAGGTCAACATCGGCGAGGAAGAGGCCAAGAGCGGCTTCGCTCCGGCGGAGCTCTTTGCCGCGGCGGAAGAAGCCCGGAAGCGGGAGCATGTCCGGGTGCGGGGACTGATGACCATTCCCCCGGCGGATGCCGACCGGGATACCAATATGCAGTATTTCCACAAAGTTCGGGCACTTTATGTTGACATCAATGCGAAATTGTTCCATAATGAATTAGAATATCTCTCTATGGGCATGAGCGGCGATTATGAAGATGCCATCCGCGCCGGTGCCAACATGGTCCGCGTGGGGACCGCCATCTTCGGCGCCCGCCATTATACTTGAGGAAAAACTCCAACGAGGAGGCTGCAGCCATGGGCTTTATTGACGAACTGAAAAAGCTGACCCACCCCTACGAGGATGAGGACGAGGAATTTGAGGAGTTTGAGGAAACTCCCCGCCGGGATACCTTCGAGGACCGGCGCAGCAAGGTGGACGACCGCCGCAACAAGGTGGTCAACATCCACGCCACCACCCAGCTGAAGGTGGTGCTGGTGAAGCCGGAGCGGTTTGAGAACGCCTCCGAGATTGCCGACCATCTGAAGGACAAGCGGACTGTGGTCCTGAACCTGGAATCCACCAACAAGGACATTGCCCGCCGCCTGATCGACTTCCTGTCCGGCGTGGCCTATGCCGGTGAGGGCAAGATCAAGAAAGTCTCCGCCAACACCTACATCATCACGCCCTACCATGTGGACATCGAGGGCGACCTGATCGACGAGCTGGAAAATAACGGCTTGTACTTCTAACGGGGGGAGAGACAGATATGCTGACACCGCAGGAAGTTTCTACACACGCCTTTGCCAAGGCGGTCATGGGCGGATACAACATGGCCATGGTCGACGAGTTTCTGGACGAGCTGACCGATGACTACACCGCCCTTTACAAGGAGAACGCGGCCCTGAAGGCCAAGCTGAAGGTCCTGGTGGAGAAGGTGGAGGAGTACCGCGCCACGGAGGATTCCATGCGGGCCACCCTGCTGACGGCCCAGCGCATGGCGGACTCCATCGTCCGGGACGCCGAGGCCAAGCGGGACGAGATCCTGGCCAAGGCCGACACCGACGCCAAGGAGAAGACCCTGCAGTACCAGCAGGAGCTGACCGTGGCCCAGGAGCGCCTGGCCCAGGGCCAGCAGGAGCTGGCGCAGTTTATCTCCGCCAGCCGGGACCTGTGCGCCCGGGAGCTGCAGTTCCTGGAGCAGCTGCCCAAGCTGGAGGTGGAGCAGCCCGCCCCCGCCCGGGAGGAAGCCCGGGTGGAGGAGATCGGCGAGAATGTGATGGCCGCCTTCGCCGCTCAGCAGGCGGAAGACGCCAAGGCGGAACCGGAGGAGGCTCCCGCTCAAGAAGCCGCCCCGGCGGACGACTATCCCACGGGCAATCCCTTCGCCCGGGAGGACCTGGACGCCACCCGCCGCATCAACCTGGATGATCTGAAGTTCGGCCGCAACTACACCGGCGAATAAATCACGCAGCATGGAAAAGCGGCTCCTCTCCGGAGCCGCTTTTTTAAATGAGGAGGACCTATGGAGAAGCAGCTGCCCATTGTGGCCTTTTTGTACGACTTTGATAAAACCCTCTGCACCACTGACATGCAGGACTACGCCTTCATTCCCTCCTTGGGCATGACCCCCACGGAGTTCTGGGCCCTGGCCAACGGCTTTGGCCGTCAGCACCGCATCGACGGCATCCTGGCCTATATGTACACCATGATTCGGGAATCGGAGCGGAAAAACCTCCCCTTCACCCGGCAGGACCTGGTGGAGAAGGGGCGGAGCATCGTGCTGTTCCCAGGCGTACAGGACTGGTTCCGCCGCATCAACGAGTTCGGCAGGTCACAGGGGGTGCAGGTGGAGCACTACATCATCTCCTCCGGCCTGCGGGAGATCATAGAGGGGGCCTCCATCAGCGGGGAGTTCAAGGAGATCTACGCCAGCGAGTTCTACTACGATGAGAGCGGCCGCCCCGTCTGGCCCAAGCTGGCGGTCAACTTCACTGCCAAGACCCAGTTTGTCTACCGTATCAACAAGGGCGTGCTGGATGTGTCCGACGACAAGACGCTGAACGACTCCATGCCCGACGACAGTAAGCGGGTGCCCTTCACCAACATGGTCTACATGGGGGACGGCCTTTCGGACGTACCCTGCATGAAGATGATGCGGGCCTACGGCGGCCAGGCCATCGCTGTGTATCAGGACAGCAACCGCATGGGTGTGGAGGACCTGCTGGCAAAAGGCCGGGTGGACTTCATCTTCCGGGCGGATTACAGCGAGGGCACCGCCCTGGACCTGACGGTGAAGAACATCATCCGCAAAATGGCAATCTCCGACCAGCTGTGGGAGGAGAATGCCCAGCAGCTCCGTAGCATCGGCGGGGATGTGCTGCCCAATCAGGTGGGGCTGTTTTGAGGATAGTCCCCCTTGACAGGGGGAGCGGGGAAAGGGGGGACATTTCTCTTTTGAAAAGAGAAGTGACCCCCCACGCCCCCCAAAGAGAAACGTGGGGGCGTTTCGATTTCAACACCGTCGCGGCATTGCGATTCCCGGCTCCTTTGGGGCCGCCAATCGCGCCGCTTCCTCGAAACAGGCTCGCTTCATCCGCCACTGGCGGCGCTTCGCCTGTTTCCCCCACACCCCCTAACGACACAAAGGGGAGGGCTGCGGCTCCTCCCCTTTGGAAACCCCGCCCCGGTGGGGTAGCGCGTAGCGAAGCGGCTGCGCCCGCAGGCGCGTATCGGAGCCAACCGCCGCAAAGCGGCGGCTCTTAGGCGAAGATAAGCGCGGGGCTAGAAAGACAGACCTTTCGTCAACCACCCCGAAAGCAAGTCGAAAACCCCAAATGCGGCGGAGCACCATCTCTGTTCCCCTGGGGTACAGCGCACCCGGTACTAGCCTGCAAGTCTGCACCGCACCGGCCACGACAACTCCCGCGTTTGCGGTCAACTTGACACACCTGTGTCAAGTTGATCCGCCCAAGCGCCTTTTTCTTCCACCGTGCACGGCGCATTCTTTTTCGGCAAGACGAAAAAGAATGGGGGGTGTATCCTCGTCCGGCGAGACCGGACACATCCCCCCGCAGCGCCCCGCCAGGGGCGCTATCTCTTTCCCCGCAAATTCTCTTTACAATCTGTATCCAATTTGCTAAACTATACAATACGTATTTAAAAGAGACGCTTCATAAAGGAGAACAGATATGGCTTCCGAATTTTCCAGAACCCTGTCCCTGCTGCGCAAGGAGCGGGGCGTTTCCCAGCGGACCGCCGCCGGCGACCTGGGGATCTCCCAAGCCCTGCTGAGCCACTATGAGAACGGCATCCGGGAACCGGGCCTTTCCTTCGTGGTAAAGGCCTGCGACTACTACCACGTGTCGGCGGACTTCATTCTGGGGCGCACCCTGTCCCGGGAGGGCAGCATGCTGACCAGCGAGGAGATTTTGAATGCCGCTGAGCCGGGCAATGTGCTCCAGGGCAGCGTTATGGCCACCCTGCAGAGCAAGCTGCTGGGCGGCGCCATCGGCGTGCTGTTTGGACTGCTGGGAAAGCTGGGGGACAAGGTCGCCATCAATGCGGCGGCCGCGTACCTTGGCAGTGGCGTCTATCAGTTGTACCGCCATCTGTACCGGGAGGCCGGCGCCAACGAGGACTATTTCGCCCTGAACGCCGGTGACTGCACCATGGGCATGGCGGAGGTGGACATGAAGCTGGAGGAGACCCGGTTCGTCCACGCGCTGCAGCAGCAGACTGCCCAAAAGGCGGACTTCCCCGACCTGGCGCCCGAGGCCCTGGCGGCAGCCTATCCGGGCCGGAACCAAAGCCTGACCCAGGTGCTCAGCTCCGCCGACGCCCGGCTCAACGGCCTTTCCCAGCAGTGATATGAGTTTTCAGTCACTGGCCTTTCTGGCCTTCTTGGCGGTGACGGTTCTGGTCTGTCTGGGAGCGGGGCACCGGAGCCGCCGGGCGGGGTCGTGGCTGCTGCTGGCGGCCTGCGCGGTGTTCTGCCTGTGGGGCTTTCCCGACCGAAAGGTGCTGGGTGGGTTTCTGGTGCTGCTGGGCGGCTGCATGGTGACCTGGGCAGCAGCCAGGGACTTTTCGGTCCATCCAAAGCGGAAAAAGGCCGTGTTCCTGGTGGCCCTGCTCTGGCTGACCGGCACGCTGCTGTGGTATAAGTACGCCGGTGTGTTCACCGGGGGCTGGATGCCCCTGGGCCTGAGCTTCTTCACCTTCCAGCAGATCTGGTATCTCAAGGAGGTCTATACCGGCGCGGCGGAGCCCGTGGGAAGAAAGGACTACCTGCTGTATACCTTCTTTTTCCCCACCCTGACCTCCGGGCCCATTCTGCGGCCCTCCGCATTTTTCCCCCATCTGAACGGGGAGACCTTCCTGCGCCCCGGCTGGCGGGATGCCTCCGCCGCCCTGTACGCCATTTCCCTGGGCATGGCGAAAAAGGTGCTGCTGGCGGACGCCCTGGGCACCGTGGTCTCCAACGGCTGGGCCATGCTGGGGAACCTGACGGCCCCCGGAGCCTGGCTGGTGATGCTGGCCTATACGCTCCAGCTGTATCTGGACTTCTCCGGCTATTGCGACATTGCAACCGGCTGCGCCCGCCTGCTGGGCATCCGCCTGCCAGTGAACTTCGACTCTCCCTACCGGGCTCTGAGCGTGGGGGAGTTCTGGAAGCGGTGGCACATCACTCTGACCACCTTCCTGCGGGAGTGCCTGTACTTCCCCCTGGGCGGCAGCCGGAAGGGGAGAGGCAGGACGTATCTGAATATTCTGATCGTCTATCTGGTCAGCGGCATCTGGCACGGCGCCGGGTGGACCTTCCTGGTGTGGGGCGGCCTTCACGGTTTGGCTCAAATCATTGAGCGGGTCTGGGGCCCCCGGCGGGAGCAGCTACCCAAAGCCCTCCGATGGCTGATGACCTTCCTGTTTGTCAACCTGGCCTGGGTGTTCTTCCGGGCCCCCAGTCTGGGGGCGGCGGGAGGACTCCTGTCGGCGGCGGTGTCCGGCGGCACCGGCCTGCCCCTGTCCGCTCTGGCGGCGGGGGTCCTGGACAGCGAGACCACCGCCCTGACCACCCTGCTGCCCATGCTGGCCGGACGGATGCCGGGACTGGTGCTGTTAGTGCTGCTGATTGTGAGTCTGACAGTGTCCCTGTGGCCCCGGAACACCATCCGGCGAATGGAGGAGTTCCGCCCTAATCTGGGCACCGCTCTGGTGTGCGGCGTGCTGCTGGTGTGGGCGGTGCTGTCCTTCTCCAGCGGGGCAACCTTCATTTACTCCAATTTCTGAGGAGGCGCGGCCTTGAAAACACCATACAAACGCTGGGCGGCCGCGCTGCTGCTGACCGCTGCGGTGCTGCTGGCCCTGTGTGCCGGGACCGTGCGGCTGGTGGACCCCTTTTTCCACTACCATGACCCGGACCCCGAGGGGGAGGTCTGGTTTGACCAAAGGGCTCAGGGAGCGGGACTCCTGCGCAGCCAGGAGTACGAGACCCTGCTGATGGGTTCCTCTCTGGCGGCCAATTACCGCCCCTTCTGGTTCGACGTGTTTTACGATACCTCCACCGTGAAGGTCACCTTTCCCAACGGCGGCTTCGGGGAATTCAGCCGGGCGCTGGACTATGCCTGCGCCCAGCAGAATGTGAAGCGGGTGATCTTCGGCTTGGACCCTAATCTGCTGGCCCGGAGCCCTGCGGAGGCACCGGAGGAGCTTCCGGACTATCTCTATGATGATAACCCCTGGAACGACGGGCAGTACCTGCTGAACAAGGATGTGCTGCTGCGGTCCGGCTATACCCTGCTGAAAAAGGCAAAGGGGGAGACCCAGACCATGCAGGACGCCTTTGTGTGGGACGGCAATGTGTTCTTCTCCAAGGAACTGGCCCTGGCGGGCTATGAGCGGCCGGAGAAAACGGGCATGGTGCTGCCGGAGGAGGCCTTTCTGGAAAACTGCCGGGAGAACCTGGCGGCGGTCACCGGATGGCTGGAGGCCCAGCCGGACACGGAGTTTATCTTTTTCTTTTCCCCGTACAGCATCCTGTTCTGGGACAAGATGGACCGGCTGGGGGAGCGGGAGGCCATGCTGACCCTGCTGGAGGAGACCACAGAGACCCTGCTCCGGTACGACAACGCGGAGCTGCAGTTCTTTATGGCGGATACCGATGTGATCACCAACCTGGATAACTACGCCGACCACATCCACGTGGCGGGCCGGGTGACCTACCGCATGGCCCAGGCCATGCCCACGGGGCAGTACCGGCTGACCGCGGAAAACCGGGCGGAAGTGCTGGACGGTCTGCGGGACTTTGTGGTACACTACGATTACGACGAGATTTGGAAATGACCTCATGGAGGTACTTGATATATGAGTAAACAGTCAAATATTCGAAATTTCAGCATTATTGCCCACATTGACCACGGCAAGTCCACGCTGGCGGACCGGCTGCTGGAGAAGTGCGAGGCGGTGGCCCAGCGGCAGATGGCCGACCAGCTGCTGGACAACATGGACCTGGAGCGGGAGCGTGGCATCACCATCAAGGCCCGGGCCGTCCGGCTGAATTACAAGGCCCAGGACGGGGAGACCTATGAGCTGAACCTCATCGACACCCCGGGCCACGTGGACTTCAACTACGAGGTCTCCCGGTCCCTGGCGGCCTGCGAGGGCGCCGTGCTGGTGGTGGATTCCACCCAGGGCGTGGAGGCTCAGACCCTGGCCAACACGTACCTTGCCATGGAGCACGACCTGGAGATTCTGCCCGTGTTCAACAAGATCGACCTGCCTGCCGCCGACCCCCTGAAATCCAAGCAGGAGGTGGAGGATATCATCGGCCTGCCCGCCATGGACGCGCCGGAGATCTCCGCCAAAATGGGCATCAACATCGAGGCTGTGCTGGAGGACATCGTGAAAAACGTGCCGCCCCCTACGGGCGACGAGACCGCTCCCCTGAAGGCCCTGATCTTCGACAGCCAGTACGACAGCTACCGGGGTGTTATCGTCTATATGCGGCTCATGGAGGGCACCCTCCGGGTGGGCCAGACGGTGAAGATGATGGCCTCCGGCGCCAGCTACCAGGTCATTGAGTGCGGCCACCTGCTGCCCCTGGGCCTGGAGCCCTGCCAGGAGCTGCTGGCAGGCGAGGTGGGCTACTTCACCGCCTCTATCAAGAACGTGCAGGACACCCGGGTGGGCGACACCGTTACCGACGCCGTCGAACCCACGGCGGAGCCCCTGCCCGGCTACCGCCCGGTACAGCCCATGGTCTACTGCGGCATCTATACCGAGGACGGCAGCAAGTATCCGGACCTGCGGGATGCCCTGGAGAAGCTGCAATTAAACGATGCCTCCCTCTCCTTCGAGCCGGAATCCTCCGTGGCCCTGGGCTTCGGCTTCCGCTGCGGCTTTCTGGGTATGCTCCACATGGAGGTCATCCAGGAGCGGCTGGAGCGGGAGTTCGACCTGGACCTGGTGACCACCCTGCCCTCCGTCATTTACAACGTCTATAAGACCGACGGCACCATGGTGCGGGTGGACAACCCCCACAACTACCCGGACCCCGGCACCATCGAGCACGCCGAGGAGCCCTACGTGAAGGTGAACATCATCAGCCCCAACGACTACGTGGGCAACATTATGCCCATGTGCCAGGCCCGCCGGGGCGAGTTCAAGGACATGCAGTATCTGGACACCCACCTGGTGGAGCTGCACTACCAGATGCCCCTGAACGAGATTATTTACGACTTCTTCGATACGCTGAAGGCCAATACCAAGGGCTACGCCTCCCTGGACTACGAGCTGTCCGACTACCGGCCCAGCGAGCTGGTGAAGGTGGATCTGCTCCTGAACGGCGACAAGGTGGACGCCCTCAGCTTCATCGCCCACAAGGACAAGGCCTATCCCCGGGCCCGGCGCCTGTGCGAAAAGCTGAAGGAGAACGTGCCCCGCCAGCTGTTCGAGGTCCCCATCCAGGCGGCCATCGGCGGCCGGGTCATCGCCCGGGAGACCATCAAGGCCATGCGGAAGGACGTGCTGGCCAAGTGCTACGGCGGCGACGTGACCCGGAAAAAGAAGCTGCTGGAAAAACAGAAAGAGGGCAAGAAAAAGATGCGGAGCCTGGGTACGGTGCAGGTGCCCACGGAGGCGTTTTTGGCGGTTCTCAAGCTGGACGAGTGAGTTTGCCCTCTGCGAGCGTCAGCGAGCCGCCGCGGAAGCGGCGTACAAGCGTTTTGCGGAGAAAAACCTTGGACCGGGCGGGCTTTGCCTGCCCGATCAGGTGAAATGCGGGGTCCCCGCAAAATCAAAGATTTTGTGGGGTGCGGCAAGAAAAAGATGCGTTCTCTGGGTACGGTGCAGGTGCCGACAGAGGCATTTTTGGCAGTCCTCAAACTGAATGAATGACGAATAAAAGCGCAGACACGCCGCAGGCAAAGCTCGCGGCGTGTTTTTATGCGGCGTGGTGCGGCGACCTCCGCCTGAAAATCAGTGGAATAGGTCAACCTTCTCGGAAATGCACAAAAAGTAGCACCTCTCTCTGATAGAAAGTCTACTTCTGGAAATGTCCGGAGTCGTTGACTGTTGAGGGAAAAACCATCATAATAACATGGAAATCATAAAAAATGGGAAAATACGGGCAAAAGGCAGGAGGAAGCTATGAAAAAGGGCTATTTAGTGCTCCAGGACGGACGGGTGTTTGAGGGCATCCGCTTCGGTGCCGGGGCTGACGCCGTGGGCGAGCTGGTGTTTACCACCGGCATGTGCGGCTACATCGAGACCCTGACAGACCCCAGCTACGCAGGGCAGATCGTGATGCAGACCTATCCCTTGATCGGCAACTACGGCATCATCCGGGAGGATTTTGAGGGCGCCTGCTGCGTGAAAGGCTATGTGGTCCGGGAGTGGTGTGATGCTCCCTCCAATTTCCGCACGGACTGCGATCTGGAAACCTATCTGAAGGAGCAGGGCGTGCCGGGCCTGTACGGCGTGGACACCCGGGAACTGACCCGCATCATCCGGGAGCACGGCGTGATGAATGCCGCCATCTGCGATGAAATACCCGCCGATTTGAAGCTGGTGGAGACCTACGCCGTTACCGGCGTGGTGGAGGCGGTCACCTGTAAGGAGCCTGCTGTCTATCCGGCAGAAGGAGAGGAGAAGCTCAAAGTCTCCCTCCTCGACTACGGCGCCAAGCAGAACATCGTCCGGGAGCTGCAGAAGCGGGGCTGCACCGTCACCGTCCTGCCCGCTACCACCTCCGCCGAGGATATTTTGGCGGCGGATCCCGACGGCGTCATGCTGTCCAACGGCCCCGGCGACCCGGCGGAGAATGTCTACCAGATTGAACAGATCAAAAAGCTGCTGGGCAAGGTTCCCATGTTCGGTATCTGCCTGGGCCACCAGCTGACGGCCCTGGCGGCAGGCGGAAAGACCTACAAGCTGAAATACGGCCACCGGGGTGTCAACCAGCCCGTCCGGGACGTGAACGGCGTTCGTACCTACATCACCAGCCAGAACCATGGCTACGCTGTGGATTCCGGCAGCATCCAGACTGGCTGCCTCTCCTTTGCCAACGCCAACGACGGCACCTGCGAGGGCATCGACTACCCCGGCCTGAAAGCCTTTACCGTGCAGTTCCACCCGGAGGCCTGCACTGGCCCGAAAGACACATCCTTCCTCTTTGACCGCTTTGTGGAACTGATGAAAGGAGGCGATCTGTAATGCCTTTGGATACTTCCATCCAAAAAGTCCTGGTCATCGGCTCCGGCCCCATCGTCATCGGCCAGGCCGCCGAGTTTGACTACGCCGGCGCCCAGGCCTGCCGCATTCTGAAAGAGGCGGGGGTCAATGTGGTGCTGTGCAACTCCAACCCCGCCACCATCATGACCGACCAGGCCATGGCGGACGAGATTTACCTGGAGCCCCTGACCACCGAGACCATCAAGCGCATCATTCTCAAGGAGCGGCCTGACTCCATTCTGGCGGGCCTGGGCGGCCAGACCGGCCTGACCTTGGCCATGCAGCTGGACAAGGAGGGCTTCCTCCAGGAGCAGGGCGTCCGGCTGCTGGGCACCGACGCCAAGGTCATCTCCCGGGCCGAGGACCGTGAACTGTTCAAAGAAGCCATGGCGGAGATCGGCCAGCCGGTCATCGCTTCCGACATTGCCGAGACCGTGGAGGACGCCTTGGCGGTGGCCGACCGCATCGGCTATCCCGTCATCGTCCGTCCCGCATTCACCCTGGGCGGCGCAGGCGGCGGCGCGGCCCAGAACGCCAAGGAACTGCGGGTCATCGCCCAGACGGGCCTGGATGCGTCTCCCATTACCCAGGTGCTCATTGAAAAGGCCATTTTCGGCTGGAAAGAGATCGAGTTTGAGACCATGCGGGACGGCGTGGGCAACGTCATCGCCGTCTGCTCCATGGAGAATCTGGATCCCGTGGGCGTCCACACCGGCGACTCCATTGTGGTGGCCCCCACCCAGACCCTGGCAGACAAGGAGTTTCAGATGCTCCGCAAGGCGTCTCTGGACATCATCACCCATCTGGGCATTGTGGGCGGCTGCAACGTGCAGCTGGCTCTGAATCCCGACAGCTTTGAGTATGCGGTCATCGAGGTCAACCCCCGTGTCAGCCGCTCCTCCGCCCTGGCCTCCAAGGCCACCGGCTATCCCATTGCCAAAATCACCACCAAGATCGCCCTGGGCTACACCCTGGATGAGATCAAAAACGACATCACCGGCAAGACCTGCGCCTGCTTCGAGCCCACGCTGGACTACATCGTGGTGAAGATGCCCAAGTGGCCCTTCGACAAGTTTGCCGACGCTTCCCGTAAGCTGGGTACCCAGATGAAAGCCACCGGCGAGGTTATGTCCATCGCCCCCAGCTTTGAGATGGCCCTGATGAAGGCCGTCCGGGGCGCCGAGGTAGGCCTGGACACCCTGAACCGCAAGGTGGACCCGGAGGGTACCGCCCCCATCTGGGAACGGCTCCGCCGGGTGGATGACCACCGCATTTTCACCGTGTTCGAAGCCCTGAAGTCCGGCATTTCCATCGAGGAGATTTTCAGCATCACGAAAATTGACCGCTGGTTCCTGGCAAAGCTCAGGAAGATGGCGGAGTTCGAGCTGGCGCTGGAGAAGGACGGTCTTACCGCCGAGCATTATGAGACCGGCAAGAAGCTGGGCTATCCCGACGCCACCCTGCTGCGTCTCTCCGGGGCGGACAGCCTGCCCTGCGGCAGCAAGACCGCCGTCTACAAGATGGTGGACACCTGCGGCGCGGAGTTTGACGCCGAGACCCCCTATTTCTACTCCTCCTTCGACCAATTCTGCGAATCCCGCACCTTCCCCCGCAGCGGCAAGCCCGTTATCATGGTCCTGGGCTCCGGCCCAATCCGCATCGGCCAGGGCATTGAGTTCGACTACTCCTCTGTCCACTGCGTGTGGACATTGAAGGAACTGGGCTATGAGGTGGTCATCGTCAACAACAACCCGGAGACCGTCTCCACCGACTACGACACCGCCGACCGCCTGTACTTCGAGCCCCTGTATCCCGAGGATGTCATGCACATCATCGACGTGGAGAAGCCTGTGGGCGTGGTGGTGGCCTTTGGCGGCCAGACGGCTATCAAGCTGACCCAGTTCCTGGACAGCCACGGCATCCCCATCCTGGGCACCTCCGCCGAGTCCATCGACATGGCCGAGGACCGGGAGCGGTTCGACGAGCTGCTGGAGCGGTTCCACATCAAACGTCCCCGGGGTATGGGCATCACTGGTATGCAGGGTGCCCTGGACGCCGCCCATGAGCTGGGCTATCCCGTGCTGCTGCGCCCCTCCTACGTCATCGGCGGCCAGAACATGGTCATCGCCCACAACGACGAGGATGTGCGGACCTATATGGAGGTCATCCTCTCCGGCAAGATCGAGAACCCTGTGCTGGTGGACCAGTACCTCATGGGCAAGGAGCTGGAGGTGGACGTCATCTCCGACGGCAAGGACGTCCTCATTCCCGGCGTCATGCAGCACATCGAACGCACCGGCGTCCACTCCGGCGACTCCATCGCCGTGTACCCGCCCTTCTCCATCAGCGACAAGATGCTGGAGGTCATCATCGAGTGCTCTGAAAAGCTGGCTCTATCTCTGGGCACCAAGGGCCTCATCAACATCCAGTATCTGATCTATCAGGGCGAGCTGTACGTCATCGAGGTGAACCCCCGTGCCTCCCGTACCGTGCCCTATATCTCCAAGGTCACCGGCGTCCCTATGGTGGACCTGGCGTCCCGGGTCATGGTGGGCCAGCCCCTGGCCTCCCTGGGCTACGGCACCGGCCTGTACCAGCAGCCGCCCTATGTGGCGGTGAAGGTCCCCGTGTTCTCCTTCGAGAAGATCACCGACGCCAACGCCGCCCTGTCTCCCGAGATGAAGTCCACCGGCGAGGTGCTGGGCCTGGGCAAGAACATGCAGGAGGCATTGTTCAAGGGCCTGGTCTCCGCCGGATACAAGGTAGAGAAGTCCGAGCACGCCGGCGTGCTGATCTCCGTCAACCGCCGGGACCAGCCGGAGATCGTCAACATCGCCCGAAAGCTGGACGACATGGGCTTCAAGCTGTACGCCACGGAGCGCACCGCTCAAGAAATTTCCCGGTTGGGCACCGATGTGGAGGTCGTGGGCAAGCTGGGCCAGGACAACCGGGTGTTCCAGCTGCTGGAGGACGGTAAGATCGACTATGTCATCCTCACCGGTTCCACGGAACCCAGCTATATCAAGGATTTCATCCATCTGAACCACCGCTGCGTCCAGCTGGGCATCCCCTGCCTGACTTCTCTGGACACCGCCAACGCTTTGACGGACATTCTGGCTTCCCGGTACAACCAGCACAACACGGAGCTCATCGACATCTGCCACCTGCGTTCTGAGCGGCAGAAGCTGAAGTTCGCCAAGATGGAGACCTGCGGCAACGACTACATCTTCCTGGAAAACTTCAACGGGGAGATCACCTGCCCTGAGTCGTTGTGCGTCACCTTCTGCGACCGCCACTACGGCGTGGGTGCCGACGGCATCGTCCTCATGGAGCACTCCCGGAAGGCCGACGCGAAAATGCGCATGTTCAACGCCGACGGCAGCGAGGGCATGATGGCGGGCAACGCCCTGCGGTGCATGGGTAAGTACCTGTACGATAACGCTATCGTCCGGAAGGACGAGCTGACCATCGAAACCGGTAAGGGCGTCAAAACCGTGAAGCTCTATACCGCCGGCGGCAAGGTCACCTCCGCCTGCGTGGATATGGGCTACGCCACCCTGGACACGGCGGCTTTGAAGTTTGCTATCCCCGAACAGACGGTGGTGGACTATCCCGTCCGCATCGGCGGCCGTCCCTACAACATTACCTGCGTGGACATGGGCAACCCCCACTGCGTGGTGTTCTGTCCCCGGGTGGACGCGGTGGACATGGAGTTCATCGGCCCCCGGTTCGAACATGCTCCCTACTTCCCGGAGCGGGTCAACACGGAGTTCATTCGGGTGGTCAACCCCAGCACCATCAAGATGCGGGTCTGGGAACGGGGCAGCGGCGAGACCATGGCCTGCGGCACCGGCGCCTGTGCGGCGGTGGTGGCGGCTGTGGCCAATGGCCTTTGCGAAAAGGGTAAGGACGTCACCGTCCGGGCCAAGGGCGGCGACCTGATCGTCAACTACACTGACAAGCGGGTCACCCTCACCGGCGATGCCAAGCTGGTCTACACCGGCGAAATGGAATACTGATTTTTCGGAAAGACCGGCGCCCGAAAGCGCCGGCCTTTTCATGGAGTGAACAGATATGAAAACACAAACCACCATACAGCGGTCAGAGTCCCTGGGACTGGCCGCACTGCTGGCCCTGGCGGGCGGCCTGCTGGACGCCTATACTTACCTCTGCCGGGGAGGCGTGTTTGCAAATGCCCAGACCGGCAACATGGTGCTGCTGGCCATCCGGGCGGCGGAGGGAGACTGGCGGAGCGCCGGGCACTATCTGATTCCGGTGGCCGCCTTCGCGGCGGGTATTCTGGTGACGGAAGCCCTGAAAGAGCGGACCCCCGCCACCAGGCTTCTCCACTGGCGGCAGGCGGTGCTGGCGGTGGAGATGGTGGTGCTGGCTGCCGCGTCCTGCATCTCCCTGGGGGCGGGAGACGGGGCGGTCAACGTGCTGGTGTCCTTCGTCTGCGCCATGCAGGTGGAGGGCTTCCGGAAGGTCCGGGGCCACGCCTTTGCCTCCACCATGTGCACCGGCAACCTCCGCAGCGGCACGGAGGCATTCTGGCACGGCGTCCGGAAGCAGAACCCGGCCGCCCGGGAGACCGCCCGCTGCTATTTCGCGGTGATTGGCTGCTTCATTGCCGGAGCGGCCCTGGGAGGCCTGCTGCTGCCCCGGATGGGCCGGTGGACGGCCCTGGCGGCCGTCCTTCTCCAGTTGGGAGCTTTTCTTTGGATGTGCCTTTGAAACGGGACGGCACTGCTGTGCAAATTTTTACAAAAAACCCGGTGTTTTTTGAAAAAAAGCGGCGCTGCCCCCTTTTCATGCCTGCCTGGAACTGGTATAATTCTTAACGGAATTTTTATAGAGAACGGAGATGTCTGTCATGGACTCCAGCACCCAGCCCAAACACCATCTGCCCACCATCGGTATGCGAAATATCAAAACCGCCATTGCCGCCACCCTCAGCGCGCTGGTCTATTTCTTTCTGGACCGCAGCCCTGCCTTTGCCTGTATCGGCGCCATCTTCGGCATGGGCAGCGACTATGAGATGAGCAAGCTCCACGGCGGCAACCGTTTTTTCGGCACACTGGTGGGGGGTTTTATCGGCATGGGGCTGTTTGCCATTTATGCGCAGCTGTTTCCTGACGGCAGCAACCGCTGGTTCCTGATCCCCCTGACCTTCATCGGCGTGGTGCTGCTGATCCTGGCCTGCCAGTGCATCTGGGTGGGCGGTATTCAGCCCGGCGGCGTGGTGCTGTGCATCATCCTGTTCAACACGCCGGTGGAGACCTATATCTCCTACGCCCTGAACCGTATTCTGGACACGGGCATTGGTGTGCTGGCGGCCCTGTTCGTCAACGCCATGCTGCCCGGCGGCTTTACCTTCCGGTTCATGCGCCGCTTCTATGAGTGGCTGGGCATTCGGAACGACATCTGCCACACGGGGCCGGAGGTGTCCATTATTAACAGAAAGAACAAAAAATAAGGCGGGCCCCGAAATACTTTTGTGGCTTTTTCAAAAAGATGAAATTGCCGCTTGACAAAGCGGGAAAACGTCGGTTATCATAAGCCCAATACAAATCACCGGAAATACAATGACGGGGAAAAAGTCTTGCCACAGACGCTTCAGAGAGTTGCCGGCCGCTGCGAGGCAATGCAGAGTGGAGAGATGTCACTGGCCCCTGAGTAGTTTCGCTGAGACGGCAACGTTTAGGCGGAAACGGGTTTCCTCACCGTTACCAAAGAGGCGGGATTCGCGCAGCAAGGGGCTGTGCCGATGCCGGAAGCGGGCATAGTTTATGCCAATGAGAGTGGTACCGCGGAAGTTTACAGCTTTCGTCTCTTCAACAGAAGAGACGAAAGCTGTTTTGTTTTTCCGGACAGATCTGAAAAGCAGGAGGAACCAAGCTATGAAGCGCATCAAGATTTTTGACACCACCCTGAGAGACGGCGAGCAGTCCCCGGGCTGCAGCATGAATCTCCCGGAGAAGATCGAAATGGCAAAGCAGCTGGAAAAGCTGGGCGTGGACATCATTGAGGCGGGCTTCGCCATCGCCTCCCCCATGGACCACAAGAGCGTCCAGGCCATCGCCGGTGCCGTGACCAACTGCACGGTGGCGTCCCTGGCCCGCTGTACCAAGGGCGACATCGACGCCGCCTGGGACGCGGTGAAGGCGGCCAAGCATCCCCGCATCCATGTATTCCTGGCTACCAGCGAGATCCACATGAAGTACAAGCTGCAGATGTCCCCGGAGCAGGTGCTCCGGCGCATCAGCGAGATGGTGGCCTATGCAAAGTCCCTGTGCGATGATATCGAGTTCTCCGCTGAGGATGCCTCACGCTCTGAATGGGCGTTCCTGGCTCAGTGCTACTCCAATGCCGTGGCCGCCGGCGCCACCACTCTGAACGTACCCGACACCGTGGGGTACTCCACGCCTATGGAGATGGCGGAGCTGATCACCTACCTGCGCCAGCATGTGACCGACGTTGAGAACGTGGACATCTCCGTCCACTGCCACAACGATCTGGGCATGGCTGTCGCCAACTCCCTGGCCTGCGTGAAAGCGGGCGCCACCCAGATCGAGTGCACCGTCAACGGCATCGGCGAGCGGGCAGGCAACGCCAGCCTGGAAGAGCTGGTCATGGCCATCCACACCCGCCGGGACTTCTATGACGCGGAGACCGGCATCAACACCAAGCAGATCTACCGCTCCAGCAAGCTCCTCAGCAACGTCACCGGCGTACCTATCCCTCCCAGCAAGGCCATCGTGGGCGCCAACGCCTTTGCCCATGAGTCCGGCATCCACCAGCACGGCGTCATCGCCAACGCCCAGACCTACGAGATCATGAACTCCGCCGACGTGGGCATCCCCCAGAACACCATGGTTCTGGGCAAGCACTCCGGCAAGCACGCCCTGCGGGAGCGGCTGATCTCCATGGGCTACGAGCTCAGCGATGAGGAGCTGGAGCAGGTGTTCACCCGCTTCAAGGTCCTGGCGGACAAGAAAAAGAACCTCACCAGCAGCGATATCGAGGCCCTGGTCCTCCACCGCCGCAACACGACCATCGGCTCCTGCCGCCTGCTGAGCCATGTGGTCAACACCGGAAACGGCGTGCCCAATACCTCCTGCATCAAGCTCCAGCGGGAGAGCGACGTCCTGGAGGAGGTCGCCATTGGCTCTGGCCCCCTGGACGCCTCCTTCAAGGCCATCAACCGGATGCTGGATATGGACATCAAGCTGGAGAGCTTCAGCCTGAACGCCGTCACTGACGGCGAGGACGCCATCGGCGAGGCCGTGGTGAAGGTGGCCGCCCCGGACGGCCAGGTCTATACCGGCACCGGTCTCTCCACCGACATCATCGAATCCTCCATCCGCGCCTACGTCAACGGCATCAACAAGATCATGGAAGCCACCGCTTAAAGGAGATAACGATTATGGGAATGACAATGACACAAAAAATTCTGGCCAAGCACGCGGGTCTCGACAGCGTGCGGGCCGGACATCTGATTCAGGCCAAGCTGGACCTGGTGCTGGGCAACGACATCACCACTCCCGTTGCCATCAACGAATTTGAGGCCGCCGGGTTCCAGCAGGTCTTTGACAAGAGCCGCATCGCCATGGTCATGGACCACTTCGCCCCCAACAAGGACATCAAGTCTGCCACCCAGTGCAAGCAGTGCCGCACCTTCGCCCGCCGCTTCGACATCGACAATTTCTACGATGTGGGCGCCATGGGCATCGAGCACGCCCTGCTGCCGGAACTGGGCCTGGTGGCCCCCGGCGAGACCGTCATCGGCGCCGACTCCCACACCTGCACCTACGGCGCCCTGGGCGCCTTTTCCACCGGCGTGGGCTCCACGGATTTGGGCGCCGCCATGGGCGCCGGAGAGACCTGGTTCAAGGTCCCTTCCGCCATCAAGGTCTACCTGACCGGAAAGATGAAGCCCTACGTCTCCGGCAAGGACGTGATCCTGACCCTCATCGGCATGATCGGCGTGGACGGCGCCCGGTACCAGTCCCTGGAATTTACCGGCCCCGGCGTTGCCAACCTGACCATCTACGACCGCCTGACCATCTCCAACATGGCCATCGAGGCCGGCGGCAAGAACGGCATCTTCCCCGTGGACGACGTGACCCGGGCCTACGTGGAGGGCCGTGTCAACCGCCCCTGGACCGCCTTCGAGGCGGACGAGGACGCCGAGTACGAGCGGACCATTGAGATCGACCTGAGCCAGGTGGAGTGCACCGTGGCCTGGCCCCACCTGCCGGAGAACGCCCACAGCGCCCGGGAGGGCAAGGACATCGCCATCGACCAGATCGTCATCGGCTCCTGCACCAACGGCCAGCTGCCCGACATGGCTGCCGCCGCTGAGATCATGAAGGGCCGCCACCTGGCTCCCGGCGTCCGGGGCATCATCATCCCCGCCACCCAGAGCGTCTACCGGGAGTGCATGCACCTGGGCTACACCGACATCTTCCTGGATGCGGGCTGCATCGTCTCCACCCCCACCTGCGGTCCCTGCCTGGGCGGCTACATGGGTATCCTGGCGGCCGGTGAGCGCTGCGTCTCCAGCACCAACCGCAACTTCGTGGGCCGCATGGGCCACGTGGACAGCGAGGTCTATCTGGCCTCTCCCGCCGTTGCCGCCGCTTCCGGCATCGCCGGCCACATTTGCCATCCAGAGGAGGTCGTGAACAAATGAACGCACACGGATTTGTACATAAATACGGCGATCACGTGGATACCGACGTGATCATCCCCGCCCGGTATCTTGCCACCCAGGATGCCAAGGAACTGGCCTCCCACTGCATGGTGGACATCGACGCGGACTTCGTCAACAAGGTGAAGGAGGGCGACATCATGGTAGCCGGGGCCAACTTCGGCTGCGGCTCCTCCCGGGAGCACGCTCCCATCGCCATCAAGGCCAGCGGCATCAGCTGCGTCATCGCCAAAAACTTCGCCCGCATCTTCTACCGCAACGCCATCAACATCGGCCTGGCGATCCTGGAGTGCCCTGCCGCCAGCGAGGGCATTGACAATGGGGACGAGGTGGCGGTGGACTTTGACACCGGCGTCATCACCAACATCACCAAGAGCGAGACCTACCAGGCGGAGCCCTTCCCGCCCTTCATCAAGGACATGATCGCCAAGGGCGGCCTGATGGCTTCCCTGAAGGCCAGGGAGGCGGCCAAATGAACAAGACCATCGCCATCATCAAGGGAGACGGCATCGGCCCCGAGATCGTGAACGAGGCCATGGGCGTGCTGGATGCCGTGGCCGCCAAATTCGGCCACACCTTCACCTACGTGGACGCCCCCATGGGCGGCAACGCCATTGACGCCTTTGGCGTACCCCTGCCGGATTCCAGCCTGGAGACCTGCCTGAACGCTGACAGCGTGCTGCTGGGCGCCGTGGGCGGCCCCAAGTGGGACGATCAGCCCTCCGCCAACCGCCCGGAGCGGGGCCTGCTGAAGCTCCGGGGCGCCATGGGCCTTTACACCAACGTCCGGCCCGCCCGGATGTTCTCTGAACTGTCCGACGCCTGCCCGCTGCGGGCGGACATCGCAGCAAAGGGCATTGACTTCGTGGTGGTCCGGGAGCTGATCGGCGGCGTGTACTTCGGCCAACACTCCACCGCCGAAGTAGACGGCGAGCAGAAGGCCACCGACATCATGTCCTACTCTGAGCATGAGATCAGGAGAGTGGCCCATGTGGCCTTCCAGATGGCACAGAAGCGCCGCAAACGGGTGACCTCCATCGACAAGGCCAACGTACTGGATACCTCCCGGCTGTGGCGCAAGACCGTCGCGGAGGTGGCGAAGGAGTACCCGGATGTGGAACTGCTGCACATGTACGTGGACAACGCCGCCATGCAGATCGTCCGGGACCCCAGCCAGTTTGACGTGATCGTGACGGAGAACCTGTTCGGCGACATCCTTTCCGACGAGGCCAGCCAGATCACCGGCTCCATCGGTATGATCCCCTCCTCCAGCATGGGCGAGGGCACCCGGGGGCTGTACGAGCCCATCCACGGCTCCGCCCCGGACATCGCGGGTCAGGACAAGGCCAACCCCATCGGCACCATTCTGGCGGCGGCCATGATGCTGCGGTACAGCTTCGACATGGCGGCGGAGGCCGACGCCATTGAGCAGGCCGTGGACGAGACGCTGAAAGCAGGCATCCGCTGCGGCGACATCATGCGCCAGGGCTGCGCTCTGGTAGGCTGCCGGGAAATGGGCGCGGAGATCCGCGGTCGTATCTGACCGCTGATGTCAGACATCAGAAAAACTACACTTGACATTTGCAAACTTCTATGGCAAAATCACCCTCAACAAATATGATGAAGGGAACAAGTAATCCGCTTCGCTCCGTTTTCAGAGAATTGCCGGTCGGTGCAAGGCAACAAACGTCGGAGAGGATGAAATCATCCCGGAGTAGCCTGCTGAAGGGGACCCCTTAGGCAGAGCCGGACGCACCCGTTACCGTGCAGGGCTTGTTGGAGCCTGCTGAGATGACGATGCGGTGACGCATCGTTAACAAGAGTGGTACCGCGAAGGATTTTTTAACGCCTTTGCCTCTTGGTTTGCAAGAGGCAAAGGCGTTTTTGATTTTCCGCCGAGACCAGTCCGGCCGGAACCATCAGCACAGGCCTCCCGAAACAAACACAAACACAAACAAAAAACACAACAAGAAAAAGGAGACATTCATCATGGCTGTGAAAAAGTATTACGATTCTGACTGCAACCTGGGGTTCCTGGACGGCAAGACCGTCGCCGTCATCGGCTTTGGCTCTCAGGGCCACGCCCATTCCGAAAACCTGGCCGAGTCCGGCGTCAACGTGGTGGTGGGCCTGCGGAAGGGCTCCGCTCACTGGGAGAAGGCCGCCAAGTTTGCCGAGACCTGCCCCAACTTCCGCGTCATGGAAGTGGAAGAGGCCGCCAAGGCCGGTGATGTGGTCATGATGCTGGTGCCCGACGAGCTGTGCGCCGACATCTACAACAAGCAGGTGGCCCCCTACATGACTGAGGGCAAGACCCTGGCCTTTGCCCACGGCTTCAACATCCACTTCAAGACCATCGTGCCTCCCGCCAACGTGGACGTCATCATGATCGCCCCCAAGGGCCCCGGCCACACCGTCCGCAGCCAGTATCTGGAGGGCAAGGGCGTGCCCAGCCTGATCTGCGTGGAGCAGAACTTCACCGGCAAGGCCAAGGACGTGGCTCTGGCCTATGCCTCCGCCATCGGCGCCGGCCGTGCCGGTATCCTGGAGACCACCTTCAAGGAGGAGACCGAGACCGACCTGTTCGGTGAGCAGGCCGTCCTGTGCGGTGGCGTCTGCGAGCTGATCGTCGCCGGCTTCGAGACCCTGGTGGAGGCCGGTTACGAGCCCGAGATGGCCTACTTCGAGACCTGCCATGAGATGAAGCTCATCATCGACCTGATCAACCAGGGCGGCCTGGCCAAGATGCGCTACTCCATCTCCAATACCGCCGAGTACGGCGACTACCGCACCGGCAAGCGCATCATCACTGAGGAGACCCGCAAGGAGATGAAGCAGATCCTCCGTGAGATCCAGGACGGCACCTTCGCCTCTGAGTTCCTCACCGAGATGAACCCCAACGGCGGCCGCCGTACCCACTTCCTGGCACAGCGCCGTATGGCCTCTGAGCACCTCATTGAGAAGGTGGGCGCCCAGCTCCGCGGCATGATGAGCTGGCTGAAGAAATAATGATGAAATCCGCGGTGCAGGCCGGGGCCGGAGGGCCTCCGGCCTGCCAGCGAATCTGAAAAAGGAGAACGCCATGCGCAGTGACAATGTGACAAAGGGCGCCGAGCGGGCGCCCAACCGCAGCCTGTTTTACGCCCTGGGCTACACGCCCGAGGACCTGGAAAAGCCCTTGATCGCCGTGGTCAGTGCCCACAGCGATATCGTTCCCGGCCACATGAATCTGGACAAGCTGACCGCCGCCGTGAAGAGCGGCATCGAAGCCGCCGGCGGCACCCCCTTCATGGTGCCCGCCATCGGTGTGTGCGACGGCATCGCCATGGGCCACGTGGGTATGAAGTACTCCCTGGCAAGCCGGGAGCTGATCTGCGACAGCGTGGAGACCATGTTCCTGGCCCACCAGTTCGACGGCATGGTCCTGGTGCCCAACTGCGACAAGATCGTCCCCGGCATGGTCATGGCCGCCGTCCGCATGAACGTGCCCGCCGTGGTCTGCTCCGGCGGGCCCATGCTGGCAGGCAGCTACGACGGCCAGGAGGTGAGCTTGTCCAAGATGTTCGAGGCCGTGGGCTCCTACAAGGCCGGGATGATCAGCGAGGAAAAGCTGGAGGAGTGCACCCAGAACTGCTGCCCCAGCTGCGGCAGCTGCTCCGGCATGTATACCGCCAACAGCATGAACTGCCTGTGCGAGGCCATCGGCATCGGTCTGCCCGGCAACGGCACCATCCCCGCGCCATACAGCAAGCGCCTCCAGCTGGGCCGTCAGGCCGGCGCCGCCATCATGGAGATGGTCCGCCGCAACATCTGCGCCCGGGACATCATCAATGAGCGCAGCATCCGCAACGCCCTGACCTGCGACATGGCCCTGGGCTGCTCCACCAACACGGTGCTGCACCTGCTGGCTATCGCACATGAGGCGGGCGTGCCTGTGGACCTGGCGCTGTTCAATGAGATTTCCGCCAAGACCCCCAACCTGTGCCATCTGGCTCCCGCCGGTCCCACCCACATGCCGGACTTGTACGCCGCGGGCGGCATCCCCGCCGTCCAGGCGGAGCTGGCGAAGCAGAACCTGCTGGACCTGGACTGCATGACCGTCACCGGCAAGACCGTGGGCGAGAACATCCAGGGCGCCAAAAACCTCAACCACAACGACATCCGGTCCATCGAGGACCCGTACAGCACCACCGGCGGCCTCCAGATGCTGTGGGGCAACCTGGCTCCCAAGGGCTGCGTGGTCAAGCGCAGCGCCGTGGCCCCGGAGATGCAGGCCCACACCGGCCCTGCCCGGGTGTTCAACAGCGAAGAAGAGGCCATCGCCGCCATCTACGCGGGCAAAATTGTCCCCGGCGACGTGGTGGTCATCCGCTATGAGGGTCCCAAGGGCGGCCCCGGCATGCGGGAGATGCTGAATCCCACCTCCGCCTTGGCGGGCATGGGCCTGGACAAGACCGTGGCCCTCATCACCGATGGCCGCTTCTCCGGTGCCAGCCGCGGCGCCTCCATCGGCCACGTCAGCCCTGAGGCTGCCTCCGGCGGCCCCATCGGCCTGGTGTGCGAGGGTGACCAGATCGCCATCGACATCCCCAATGCCTCCGTGACTCTGCTGGTCTCCGACGAGGAGCTGGCCGCCCGCAAGGCCGCCTACGTCCAGCCTGAGCCCAACATCACCACCGGCTGGCTGAGCCGCTACGCCCGCATGGTCACCAGCGCCGACGAAGGAGCTGTTCTGAAGTAATGAAAAGCCTGAATACCATCCGCCGCCGGTTGATCAGTCTGGTCATCTTCCGGGGCCTGCTGGACGATCCCGCCGTGCAGGCGCTCCGCCGCATGCTGGAAGCCCGTTGCAGCGGCACCGAGGATGATTTCGTGGAGGCCTGCGCCGCGTTCGAGTACGTTCTGTTCAGCAGAGGCTGCGACAACTGGACGGACTACCTGTATGAGATCGTCATGGAGAACGAGAACGTCTGTGTCCGCCAGCACGATCCGGAGACCTTCAGCCCCCTGCTGAGAGCCCATATGGAGCATGAGCTGCAGTTTCTCAACGAGCTGGCCCGGCTGACGCTGGAGGATTTCATCCAGGGCGCCGAGTATTTGGACCCCGACGTGTATCACGAGAGCTGGAATGTTTCTGACCGGGATATCGCGGTGGACTATGCCGCGCGGCTCCGGGAGGTGGGCTCCAAGGGCTACGGCGTCTTTGCCCGCTACCACATGTTTACCGTGGAGAACGGCCAGCTGGTGCCGGTGAAGCACCCGGACCCCCAGCAGCTGGAGGAGCTCCCCGGCTACGAGCAGGAGCGGCAGAAGGTGATTGCCAATACCCAGGCACTGCTGGACGGCAAGCCTGCCAACAATGTGCTGCTGTACGGCGACGCCGGTACCGGCAAGTCCAGCGCCATCAAGGCCATCGCCAACAACTTCGCGGACCAGGGCCTGCGGCTGGTGGAGGTCAAGAAGAACCAGCTCTACCAGATTCCCGACCTGATGGACTCCCTGGCGGCCAACCCGTTGAAGTTCATTCTCTTCATCGACGATCTGAGTTTTACTTCCAACGACGACAACTTTGCCGCCCTGAAGGCTATTCTGGAGGGCAGCGTAGGCGGCCGTGCCCAGAACATCGCCGTGTACGCCACCAGTAACCGCCGTCACCTCATCAAGGAGACCCTGACGGACCGCGCCGGCGACGACATCCACGAGAGCGACACCCGCCAGGAGCTCATGAGCCTGTCCGCCCGCTTCGGCTTGACCATTACCTTCGCCAGTCCCGACCGGGACCGCTACCTGTATATCGTGGGCCAGCTCGCCAAGCAGTACGGCCTGGACATGGACGAGCGGGAGCTGAACGTCCGCAGCGAGGCCTTTGCCATCCGCATGGGCGGCCGCAGCGCCCGGGTGGCCAAGCAGTTTGTGGAGCTGTGCAAAGCCGGGGTGCAGGATTAACCGTAGAGAAAGAGGAGATGTTCCATGACCACAGCCGTTTTTTGGGAGCTGGCGCTGTCCGCCTGCGCCACTACCTTTACGCCAGGGCCCAACAACATCCTGCTGCTCAGCAGCACCAGCACCTTCGGCTTCCGCAAGTGCCGTCCCCTGATCTTCGGCATCTGGACGGGCCTGCTGACCGTCATGCTGATCTGCGGCTTCGGCTGCGCCGTGCTGGGTGAGCTGGTCCCCCAGATCGTCCCGGTGGCCAAATATGTGGGCGCCGCCTACGTGCTGTATCTGGCGTATAAGACCTTCACCCGAAAAACGGGGGACGGCACCGCGGACGCCTCCAAGCCCCTGACCTACGTCAACGGTTTTCTGTTGCAGTTTCTGAACATCAAGATCATGATGCTGGGCATCGCCTTCTACTCCGGCTACATTCTGCCCTATGGCTTCCATGTGGGCCACATCCTGACATTCGCCGTCATCATGGCGGCCTGCGCCGGGACCGGCAACCTGATCTGGGCCACCCTGGGAACGCTGCTGTTTCCCCTGTACAAGAAGTACGCCAAGATCATCAACACCGTCATGGCACTGCTGCTGGTGTGGTGCGCCTGGAAGATCGTCTCCGTCTGAAACCGTGATAACTTTATATCATATAAAAGCAGCTCCGCAGACGCGCAATGGCATTTAGTTAAACGAGCAGGGTCCCACAAGATAGTGGGGCCCTGCTTTTTTGTAACAAAATATAAAAATCCATCTTGACAAATAGCGGAAAACGTGCGGCCTTTTTGCTAACT
>Ga0129317_1000432_pt1 | contig 45107 bp, 40 predicted proteins | sample Cm1ome_FD_94430 | JGI IMG/M metagenome (GOLD analysis project Ga0129317, IMG submission 94430) | Eastern black-and-white colobus group fecal microbial communities from Wisconsin, USA - Cm1105 metagenome | ecosystem: Host-associated > Mammals > Digestive system > Large intestine > Fecal | place... | reverse complement strand
GAAATAAAATTATGGTGCCGGCAACTGGATTTGAACCAGCAACCTATCCATTACGAGTGGATTGCTCTACCGTTAGAGCTATACCGGCATAAGTAACCGCATTCATATTATAACACTTTATTCCTTGTCATAAAATATCTTTTTTTATTTATCTTTTTTTAATGTTATCTATTTGGTAATCATTAAAATAATGATATAATATTCTATCGGAGGGAAAGAACATGTATATTAAAGATGATGAAATAAATAGGATATTTAATGAAAAAAACTGGAAAATTGCTCACAGTTATTATAAAGATAATGTAATCACAAACATGTCCGTTCTAAAACAGGGAAATGAGTACCACATTGATGGTACTGTTGAAATATATGGTCGTAGTAGTACTTGTCATATCGTCGTAGATACTGGAGGAAAAATAAATAATTTTGAATGTGATTGCCCTTATTGCCATAATGATGAATTAGCATGTGGTCATATTGGGGTACTATTATTAAAATTTTATAGTTTAGAAATGTCTGAAATTCCTTTTCAGTTTAATCAAAAAATTGATTACAAAGCAAAAATTGAAGCCTTTGAACGCGTTCGTGAAGAAAAATTAATTCAAACAAAACTCGAAGAATCAAAAAAATTAATTACCGACTACACTAATCAGCAAGATCCTCAACTAACAAATGATTCATTGATTGATTTAATTCCTAATATTAATTATTCATTTAATCGAATCTTGATTAGTTATCGAATTGGTCAAAATAAAACTTACTTAATAAAAAATCTTAAAGAATTCATATATAACTATCGTTATCACAATGTATATACTTACGGTAGTCAGTTAACAACCGATTACAATCGTAAATCATTTAGTTCAGAAGCATTAAAACAAATTGATTTTATTCGGGATAATAGCGAATTTATTGATGATATTGAAAGATATCGTTCTATTGATATTAACAAATATAATATTGATGAATTTTTTGAAACATATCTCACAAATCTTAACATCAATATGTTTTTTACCACTATTGATCTAAATAATTTAACAATCAACATCGAAGATAAAGAAGATTACTTTGAAATATCACTTTTGCCATTAGGCGGCCAATTAATTATTGGTAACCAATATTTATATTATTTAGACAAAAACATTTTAAATCGTTACAGTCTTAAAATGTCTAAAATTACTAAAAAACTGATTTCTAAATTAGATAAAGAAAATCTCATTGTCGCAAAAGAAGATTTTGGTTATTTTGGCAAATATATCATTGATCAAATCTTACCTTATATTGCCATTACAGGAGCTAATATCGACGATTATATGCCTAGTGTGATCACTTTACTTACTTACGTTGATTTGAATAACTTTGGTGATTTAACAATCAATCTTGAGTATCGTGATGATGAAGGTAATATATTATTTGACGGTAAATATATTGACAGTTATGAAACCAAGCTGCCACTCAACGTTGATACAGCACTAGCAATGATTGAAGATTACGCGCAATATGATGAACTAACGAATATGTATTTAATCACCAATAACGATGAAGATATATACTATTTTATAAAAAATATTTTGCCTAAATTAAATAGATATTGTGATGTATTTGTCAGTGAAGACATTAAAAATATTAATAAACCTAAAAACATTTCTTTAAACATTGGTATCCGTTTAAAAAATGATCTATTAGAGATTGATTTAGACAGTATTAATGTTTCAAAAGATGAAATCCGAGATATTTTAGAATCATACCAAAAACACAAAGCCTATCATCGTTTAAAAAATGGTGAATTTGTGAATTTAGAAGATCAAACTTTAAATGAAGCCTATAATTTAATTCAAGATTTAAATCTTGAAAACAAAAATATTCAAGATGGCGCTATCATAGTCGATAAATCCAAAGCATTATTCTTAAACGAATTAATACAAGATAGCGAAACAATTAATTTTAACCGTAACCAACAATTCCAAGAACTCATCAACCATCTAACTAACTGCAATATCAATAATTATCCTGTTCCTGAACCATTCAGTGATATTTTAAGAGATTACCAATGTACTGGTTATAAATGGATCAAAACAATGAGCGATTATGGATTCGGAGGAATTCTTGCTGATGATATGGGATTAGGAAAAACCTTACAAATGATTACTGTATTAGAAGACGCTAAAAAGAATCACAAAGCTAGTATTGTAATAACCCCAGCAACCCTAATATTAAACTGGCAGGATGAAATAAAAAAATTCTCAAACGATCTCAATGTCCTATGTATTAGTGGAACATTATCCGTTCGTAAAAAGATGATTGAACAAATAAACAACTACGATGTTATCATTACATCATATGATTATATAAGAAGGGATTTTGAATTATATAAACCATTTAAATTTGAATATATTGTTCTCGATGAAGCTCAATACATTAAAAACCAAGCAACAAAAAATGCCAGAGCAGTAAAAGAGTTACATGGTACTCATCGTTTTGCACTAACAGGTACCCCAATTGAAAACTCACTTGCAGAGTTATGGTCAATTTTTGATTTTTTGATGCCTAACTATTTATATAATTACAATTATTTTAGAGAACATTTTGAGCGTCCAATCGTTCGCGATGAAGATAAAGATGCTCAAATTCGTTTAAAGAAAATGGTTGAACCATTTATTTTAAGAAGAACAAAACAAGAAGTTTTAGAAGAATTACCTGATAAGATTGAGAATAACATTAAGATTGCTTTTAATAAAGAAGAAGAAAATCTGTATATAGCTAATTTAAGTCAAATTAATAGCGAACTTAAGACAGCATTAGACGTTGAACGAATTGATAAAATTCAAATTCTAGCAATGATGACACGATTACGTCAAATCTGCTGCGATGCTAGAATTCTATATAATGAAATTATTGGTCCTAGTTCAAAAATGAAAGCTTGTCTAGATATAATAAAGAAAGCTAAAGAAAACAATCAAAAAGTTCTATTATTTTCATCATTTACCAGCTCTTTAGATTTATTAGAAAAAGAACTTCGTAAAGAGGATATATCATATTACGTTTTAACCGGGGCAACCAATAAAATCAAACGTCATCAATTAGTTAACGCTTTTCAAAATGACAATACAGATGTTTTCTTAATTTCTTTAAAGGCCGGAGGAACCGGTCTAAATCTAACCGCAGCATCGATTGTTATTCACTTTGACCCATGGTGGAATATGTCGGCTCAAAACCAGGCAACTGACCGTGCTTATCGCATTGGTCAAACCAATAACGTACAAGTTTATAAATTAATCATGAAAAACAGTATTGAAGAAAAAATCCAAGAACTTCAAGCTCAGAAACAAGATTTATCAAATATTTTTATTGAAAATAATGACGGGAGTATTACTAAGATGTCAACAGCTGATATCATATCTTTATTTTCAATCGATCAAGAAGGCTAAAATGCCTTCTTTTTGTTACATCTAATGTAACTATTTTCAACAATCATTCCACCTATATTATTTACCTTTTAATTATGATATTTTAATATCATAAAACAAGAGGGGGAAAGGTAATGATATTTGATGAACTATTGAAAGGTCAATTGTTGACAAATGACTGCAATAACTATTTAATCGCTACAAATACTGGAGAAATAATCGAATCCTGTTATCGATGCCTGCATCGCCGTGAAAAAAAGGCATTAGAGCTCTACAAAAAAGATATCAGTATTATAAATACTAAAATAATTGATAATAATTTTGAAAGAACTCTTTGCATAATCGTTGATTTATAAACAATATTCAAACAATAGTAAATACTGTTTTTATTTTCACAAAAAAGGAAGTGGCCTTCACTTCCCTTTTAACATCTTGAACTACTTGTATTTAATTTGATAAATTTCAATGAGGAGAGGTTTTTTATCAAGTAGTCAATTATATACATAATATCTTTATTTATTATATTTTTTTTGCATCATTACAATTGCCACCATTACTCCAATCAAACCTAGGACATAACCTTGAATTGCAAAATTATCGCCGGTTTTAACACTATTAATTGAAGTGGTTTGGTCTTCTTTTTCCATTGGATCAATTACTTTTTTCCACTTAGTATAAATCGTCACATCTTCTAACAATGGCTTAGCAAAATCAAACTCTTTAGTACACGCTTCATCACTGTACCACCCTGCAAAAGTATACCCATTTTTTATTGGCATATCTGGCCTTGATAAAACTGTACCACTTTCAATCAGCACTTTATTATTATCAACCGAAACCGTTACCAATTTTACCCATTTTGAATAAATTGCAATATCGCCTCTAATTGGCTCATTGAAATCAAATTTATTATTATATTCTGAATCACTATACCATCCCTTAAATACATAACCATCTTTAACAGAAGGAAGAGGCTTAACCGCTGTATTGCCATCAATTACTTTATTATCTATACCATCAATTGTTACTGTATGCATCTTAAGCCATTTTGGATAAATTGTGACATTATCAGTGACAATACTATCAAAATCATATTCTTTAGTACACGCCTCATCACTATACCACCCGCTAAATACATATCCATCTTTAACAGGCGTATCGATTTTATCAAATTTACTACCCAATACCACGTTTTCACTTCGACCATTAATCATGACATTAACATAATCATCAACATATTCATCTTCAATAGACGGTTCTATTTCCCCCATTAAGTTTGGCAATATATAACCTTCCGGATTACCAAGATTACGATAATCATTTCCTAAAGTTGTTAATGTCCCAATTTTTAACATGCTATTTTTATCATGATCTGCTTTAGTATTAAATAATCCTGAATCACCACCATAACGATCTAGTGCATCAAATGAAAACCAGGCATATCGCTCAACAAATTCTAAATCATTTAGTCCTACATTATTATCGAACCCATTAATAACGTAATTCAAAAACTTTCTCACTTCAGCTTTATTCGCTTCGTTAGCACCATTATAACCATCCCAATATGGATCCCAATTAGCTACCGCAAATTCTGTAACCCAAATCGGTTTATTAAATTTATTATGTGTTTCATTAATAAAATTTAAAAAACTTTTAGCATTGTCTTTAATTTCTTTATCAGTAACTCCAATATTACCAGGATAATTATGAACAGGTATAAAATCAATATCATCTGTATTAATTCCCTGCCAATACTCATTAAACCATTCAGAATTAGGAGCCTGAATAGCCGTTGCCGGTGCCCCAATTCTCATACCACTATTTGTAAAATAATGTTGATTTGCAATCGCTGTAGCTACTGGAACATTCGATTGATCTACAAAATCCGGTTCATTATAACCCAATACTGTTTTATATCCCGCATTTTTAATTGTTGTTAATTGCTCGTTTGAACCATTATAGGCACCCCAGATCATAGGAACAAAATCTATCTTTTGATTTGGACAAGTACCAGCATACGTTGGTGCCGTTCCCCAATTGTAATACCAAGACAATCCCATATTTTGTGCATCTTGAATTGCACTGTAGCCGTTACCACTATAAAAACCCATACCTTTTTTAGATATGTAAAAATTTCTAGCACTAGTTGAAATCTTAGTATTATTGCTCAATTGAGCTAATATTTTAACTTGATGCTGTGCCACTTTAGTTGTATAAACTTCACAACTAAAAATATCACCTTCATCAATAATTGTTGAATTTTGAAGAACATTATCAAGATATACCTCATAACCAATTACTTCATGACTATCAATACTTAATCTATCCCAGGTTATTGTAATAGGTCCCGCTGGAACTAACTGCCCATTATTAGGATAATTAATCGCTGAAGTTTTCCAATCATTATATGGATTACTTGAAATAGCTCCTACATTATTTAATGTGAGCAATACCGCACTAAATAGTGCGAGTATTGCTACCTTTATAATTTTACTTTTTTTCATAATTCTTCTCCACTAGCTAGTATGATGTCTTTTTAACATCATTAAACCACCCAGTGCAAGGAGAGTAACAATTCCATAACCATAAATCATTTGATCATCGCCTGTTTTAGCACTACTGCTATCACTTGGTTTTGTTGATTGACCAGGCTCATTTGGTTTTACAATTTGCCCCGGTTCTTCAGTTTTTAATGTTAAACCTTTAATCGCAGTATCTAATGCCTTTACTACTTCATCAACCATACCTTGATCAATAATTGTTAAATTATCAGCAAGACTACTTAACACTTCATAAGCTTCATCAAACAATGCTTTCGATTCTTCTGTATAGTGACCTTTAGTATAATTATCACTTATCAAAACTTTTTCAGCTTCCTTTTTAACTACATCTAATTTACTATAATCGGCACCTTTTAATGTTAAACCATTAATTGCTTCAGTCAATAATTCAATTGCATCATCAACTTTATTCTGTTCTAAAATCGTTAAATCATCAGCAAGATCATTTAATGCTTTATTAGCTTTATCAAATGTCGCTCTTGTTGCCTCTGTGTAATAATCTTTAGTATAGTTATCACTTGCTAAAACTTTTTCAGCTTCAGCCTTGATACTATCAACTTTACTATAATCAGCACCAACTAATACTAAATTATCAATAGCATCATTCAATACATCTTTTGCACTATCAAAATCTTTTTGATATGCATATTTTAAATCAGCATTCAATTGTTTACCAGCATCATCTAACGCTTTCACAAATACCTTCCAGCTATCAACTGTATAATTATTTTCATTTTTATCCTTATTCACATTATATAGATCACTCAATGTTTTTGTATCAATATTATCATCACCTAATGCTTTTATGTTTTCTTCAGTTACTGTTCCAATAAATTTTCCTTTTTGATCAGCAGCTGGCATCTTACCATAAACAGCAGTTCCATCACAATAATTTAATAAGAATTTTCTTGACCAGCCTTCACCTTTAATAGCAAAATCATCTTTATCAGTTCCACTGCTTACACCAGGACCAACATCATTAATAATGTGATTAAATTTTTGTAATACTTTATTTTCATCAGCAAATGTTTGTAAACATGCATTTTCAATAATTACACCTTTGCTATTTGGTACTTCAATTGCACTATCCATTTGAATTTGCACTTTTGAAGAATCATAATCTTCACCAGTATAAATAAATACATTATAAATTCCCAATCCAACTGCATAATGCTCCTTAACATCATTAGCTACTTTATAAGCAGCGTATCCATTTACTGTTCCATTATGTGACATCCAAGCCTCTTGACTAATAGGATCATAACATTTTTCATTTTGATAAAAATATGTTGCACCATTTTCACCGTTCCATAATGTATCATATTTATTGAAATGCTCATTGAATAATGCATAACATGTTACATTATCACCATTAACAATCAAACCATGATCAGCAGCATTACCACTCCAGCTTACACCATTACCATGGTCAGCACGCCAAATCCAGAAATGATCAGTAATTACATCGTTGCTATTAATTTCTAATGCATTTTTTGCACGTGTTGGATTAGCTGTAGTTCCACCAACTCTAAAGAATAAATCTTGTAGTATAGTTGGATTAGCAGAATGATCTTTATCACTATTAGCAGGTCCAACTTTTAACAAATAATTTGAATCCTTTTCACCAGCATCAAAAATCAAGCCAGCTACTTTAATACCATCTACATCAGCAATTTCCATTGCTGCTTCATCATTATCAGGAATAATTGAAGTCATACCTGTACCTATTAAAATCGTATTTGCTTTATTAACCTTAATTGATTCTTCAGCATGATATGTTCCAGGTGTGAAATAAATATTTTTACCTTTATCTAATTGTTCATTAATTGTTTTAGCCGAATCACTTGGCTTAGCTATATAGAATTCACTTAAAGATAAACTTTTCCCTTTACCCATATCACCATCTTTAGTCCAGCTTGTACCAGATGTATCTTTTTGTAAGTCAGGAACAAAGATCTTATATTCACCATTATCTAAATATAGGAATGGCTTTTCACTAAGTTTCTTTGTTTTTTCAACATTTGTGAATACTTGCTGTTCCCCATTCGCAGCTTCTTTACCCCAATTTGAATATCCATTGCCATTAGCTAAAGCATCACCATCTTTTTCAGTTGGTAAATTAGGAGCATCAACACCTTGGAAGAAATTATTTAAAGTAGTTCCATATCCGCCTCCTGTCAATTTACTATTTCTAGTATAGAATTGTTGTCCACTATATGTTCCAGCTGATAATTGATTTCCTTGATCTTCAAATACACCTTCAAACATACAATCTGCTACGTATCCACCACTAGCCCATCCATAATTCCAGTCATATCCAACCGGACGACTTGAATATACTCTACGAAGCGGTGCAGCTTGAGCTACTGCCCAGTTAAAATATTCTGGTCGGGCAAGATTACAATCGAAGCCAGCCTTTCCTTGTTCATTCCCAGTATTTATAACAGCTAGATTCTCTGCAGAACGCCAGAAATTACAAGTAGCATTATTACCATCTAGATAAGATGGAATTGCGATATTATTTAACTTAACATCCATTGGTGTTTTTCCCAAACCATTAAATGATGTATAGAACCCTAAATACATACATGTAGTTTCAGTATAATCACCTGGTTTGAAATAAACTTGGTATTGTTGCCCTTTAAATTGAGCATCTGCTCCTCTATCATTTTGTTGATTGAATAAATCTAATAATATTTTATCAAGTTGTGCTACATCATCTTTGGGTGAGAAGAACAACGTATGTTCTCCAAATATATTCTTTTCTAGAGATACATACTCAGAACGTTCCGAAATTTCAGCATTTGATAAATCATCATCATTATTTTGTCCATTATTTAGAGCAATGATGCGATAATAATTCTCGTATTTATCACCTATAGGTGCAACAGTAACAGAAGTACTATCTCTAGTTACAGTCTCTACGACATTATATTCCCCAAGCATACTATCTGCTCTTAACAATTGATAGTGTGTTGCATTTTCAGCAGCTCCCCAGCTAATTGTGAACTCACCATCTTTTTCAACTAATTTAACATCTGCTGGTGTCGCTGGTTTTGCTCCTGCTCTTGTACTAACTTTCAATTCAGCACTTTCATTTTTCGGATTATTAATATCTGATAAATTTCCATTTCCATTTACATATTCTAATTTAAAACTATATTGCATCCCCGCTTTCAAATCAGTTACTTGATAGCTGTTTTTTCCAGTTACATCAGCAACTTTATCAAACACTACTTCATTTGAAGCTTTTTTAAATAAGGTTACATCAGTATATAAACTATTCGGATTTGTCCAAGTAAGATCAATTGTGGTTTCAGTTCTTGAGCTATCATCAGCTTTTAAATCTGTGACATCAGCAATATCAATAGCATTATGGATAATAAATTTTTCTCGATCAGTTAATTCCCCTTCATAACCACCTTCTAGAACTTCATCATTATTTGCAGTAACCAATTTTCCTGTAGCTGCATCCTTTAATACAAACAATCCATTTCCAATCGGTTCAACTGCGATAGCTTCCCAGCCACCACCCACTTTTTTATATGACCCAATGGTAGGTACAGCGCCATCTACCCACTTAGCTGATGCAATTTGATAACCTGGTTTACTAACCGATTCAAATGAAATTACATTTTTAATCCCATTGTCATTAGTGTGAAAAGTAACTTTAAACTTTTCAGTATCACCTATATTACCAGCATCTCCAGTTACCTTAATTGCAGAAAAGTTTTCATCTGGCTGATCAGCAAATGTTACTAACTTTCCTGTAGCCACATTTTCAATCCAAGCGATATTACTGATAATTCCAGGATTTTTGACAAAATTAAATTTTTCAGCCAAATCTCTATCACTTGTATAGACTAATTTTCCTTTACTATCAATTGAAAGATATTCATTAGTTCTTTTCATACTTTCAATAATACCTTGGTTATCGGCCGTTTTAGTTATTTTATACTTAGCTGTGGTATCTTCATTTCTAGTATCAGCCCATACATATGTTTGCCCAGACTCTGTTCTTAAGTAATAATCTTGCCCATCATTTATACCAGTATACTTAATTGTTACTGAACCATCATTTTCATTAATAAACATAAATTGTGATGAGTTACTTATTTTATTTGTCTTAGCATTATATTCACCATCTGCTTCTGCAGGTGATGTCCAGCTAGCTGTTTTAATATTTAATGCTTTTCCAGTTGTAGTTGAAACAATTGCATAAATTGAATCCTGATCAAAATTCAAGTATTCGTCATTCGCTGCAACATTTACAGGTGCTATCATACCAATTGCCATCGCAAAGGTCAGAATAGCTGCAAAAAAATTCTTGTTTAATCTTTTTATCATTTTCCATTTCCCCTTCTTAATATATTTCGTATATAAGCAATATTTGAATTGTATCAAAGCGGCCTACTTCAATACAATCCATAACAATTAGAATATCAAATACTATAAGCGCTTAATGATTATTTGATATTCAATGCAATGTGCTTAACATTACACCTATAAAATAACATAATTAATAATAAGAAGGAATGAACGCAAGAGGTTATGTAACGGGTTACATTAAATGTAACAAGTTTGCTTATTTTTTTATAAAAAAAACTACTTATTTTTTAGTAGTTTTCCACATTATAAATTACGGCTGGTAAACTTCAACGGCAGCGATTTTTCCTTAGCATTTTGTAACTCATGAGTAACACGCTCAAGAATATAAAGAACAGGAACTTGAGATGAAATATTATATGTTTGTGGTAAAATAATATCTTTAACATAATAGTAGATTCCCAAATCTGCCATTTGATCAATTGTTGACCCTGGCTTATTAGTGATTACCACAATTTTTGTATTCTGACTCTGATACATTTTAAGCTGATCAATTACTTCTCGAGTTTCACCACTTTCGGTCAAAGCAATTAATAATGAACTTTCATTACCATCAACTGGTGGGGGATAATAAGGATCATCGATACTTTGTGAATAATACCCTACATTTGAAAAATAACGAGCCCCATATTTTCCTAAAGTACCACTTGTTCCAATTCCTAAAAAACAAATCGACTTAGCTTCCTTGATATACTTAACAAATTTATTAATTTTCTCCTTAAAATCTACACTTCGTGCATAGTTAAAAAATTCTAAAAGAACATCAATTTCATCATCAGTTTCTGGTAGAGTAAGTCCATCATTAAATAACTTTAACTTTGTCTTGAATTCTACAAAACCATTACAATCCAATTTTTGACAAAACCGTACTACTGTCGCCGTTGATACATGAGTACATTCAGCCAGATCACGAACACTCATATTTGTAACAACTTTAATGTGCTTCATTACATAACGATAAATAAATGTTTCTGTTTCATTCAAATTAGCAATTTGCTTGTATGTAAACAGCATTTTATCGCCCCCTTTTTTTTTGTTGGATGAAGCTTTCTTCCCTGATTATGTATAATTCTAACACATATATCCACCAAATTTAAGAGTTTAAAATTTATTTATTAACTAAAAACGGTCTAATTTAAGATACCCTGCTTTAATATAGTTTAATTTTCTAAAAGCTTTATAAATTCCAAAGCTGATCAACATTGGTGCTAGTAAATCAATAACAATGATTGGAATCCAATAATTATTTCCCATCACATTAACAGCTTCTAAAATCCCTACCAGTCCTGCAGTTCCCATTCCTGAACCAATTGCTGAACAAGATATTTCCAACAAACAAGTAGAAATTGGAGCAATAATAGCACTTGTTAAAATCGGCGGAAGCCAAATTATCGGATGCTTTACAATATTTTTAAACTGCAGCATACTTGTTCCAATGCCAATTGCTACAACATCACCAATATCATTATCATCCATCGACATTACCGCAAAACCAATCATTTGAGCACAACACCCAGCTAAAGCAGCCCCAGCAGCTAAACCATTAAGTCCCAACATCACTCCGATTGCCGCACTAGATATCGGTGCTGTTAAAGCCATTCCCATCAAAACTGCAACTACAATTGACATGAAAAATGGCTGCATGTTTACCCCTTGATTAATTAAATCACCAATCCAAACAATTAATTTAGTGATATATGGACCAATAAATATTGTCACTATTCCCGCAACTATAATAGAAGTAAAAGGCACTAACAAAATATCAACCGGCGTTTTTCCTTGTACTAATCTTGTTACTTCTACTGCAATAATTACGGCTACAAACGCTGCGATTGGATTTCCAGTTGTCGCCGTATTACCATTAAATGTTCCTGCTCCAATCGTTCCAGCAATTACTGCCGCAATTAGATTTAATCCTTTAGCATCGATTGCATAAGCAATACCTGCTCCAATCGCTGGTCCCATTAAATAAGTTGCCACCTCACCCCAAGCAGCTAGTTGGCTAATATTAGCAAAATTTCCTATTTGTTTAAAAATCGTTCCAATGATCAAACTGCAGAAAAAGCCATATGCCATTCCATTTAATGATTTAATAATATAGTTATCTTTTTTCATTCTAACCTCCTACAACTGCAATATTTTTAACCCAGCGTTCTTTTTTAAAGAAGTAGGTTGCAATTATTAATTTTATCAAATCCAAACTTTCAACAACGATATATAACGAAATTAAAGAAATAGTCGTAAATGACGATAATAGAGTTGAAACCAGTACTCCAGCAGCCCACAAAAAACCTGAATCCATAATCATCGTATTAACAACATCTCCACCCGCCCTTAAAATAAAGAAGATGCAGACATTAAAAGCATAGATATTAATCATTATCGATTTAATTCGAACCAATCTTACGATTGCTTCTTTAATTGGTATATCAACATTATACAGATCAGGAATCAGTGGTGCCAATAAAAAACATATCATCCCAATCATTAACGATACCATCAATGCAAAACATAATAATTTACGCGCATTATCTCTAGCCTCATCAAGTTTATTAGCACCTAATTTATTTCCTATCATGATCGACACAGCTGAAGATAGACCACCAAAAACAATAAACATTATATTAGCTACTGTGTCAACAACAGATATGGAAGCCACTAAATATTCGTCACATCGCATATATGACATAAAAATTAAAGCTTGTCCCAATGAAAACAAAATTTCATTGATCGTCAAAGGAATTGCTTTACGAACAATACTGGTTAATAAGTTGACATTAATTCTAATTATCCCTTTTAAATCAAAACTAAAGAAATGTTTATTTCGATATAAAATAATCAAATATATTGCCATTTCAACAAGTCGAGCAATAATCGTTGCAATAGCCGCCCCTTGAATTCCCATTTTAAAGAATCCAAAATTTCCAAAAATCAAACAATAGTTTAATGCGGTATTAGTTATTACTGCTACTATCCCCACTTTTAGCTGAATCTTGTTAATACCAACTGCTCGTAAAGCCATCATACAAGTGAACGAAACAGCAAAAGGGATATATGTATATTTAGCAAGATGTAAATATTTAATCGCCTCATCAACTATAATCGGTGTTTTAGAAAACAATTCAATTGCGTATTGAGGAAAAATAAAAATTATTAATGTAAATAAAAGTCCTGCCCCAACCGCAAAAGCCATATTAATATTAAATACCTCTTGGCAATTTTTCTTCTGCTTAGCCCCGAAAAATTGAGCAATATAGATTCCCGCCGCTCCACATAACCCAAATAAAATTGAGTTCATAATTAGAAAAAAACGATTTGCCACCGTTACTGAAGTTAATGCAATATTGCCAATACTGCCAATCATTACATTATCAATTAAATTTACAAACGTTGTGATAAACTGTTGAGCCATAATTGGAAAAGCAATACTAATAACAGTTCTATAGAATTGTTTAGTTCCAAAATATTTCTTCAGCATCATCACTCATCCTTTTTTCTCTTTAATAAATCAGGGAACGCACGTATCAAACGCCGGTGCCCATATTTAAACAACTTCTTTTGTCTAATTAATGATTTTAAGACGATTTGCTGCTTTTGCCATTCTAGACGCTGTTTTTCAATATATGCACGTGCTTCATTTTGTTTTTCCTCAATATTTGCAATCAATCTATTTTCACTTTCTTCCAGTACTTGTTTTACTAATTCTAATTTCTTTTCAATATCCAATGCTACATGTGTTGATACAATTGTATCAACAATAAAGAGAACTGATAAAACCCCACTTAAGACAAATAAAATATTTTCATCAACTAATAATAGCTTACTAGTAAAAAAAGGCTGAACATAATCGATTGCCACAACACTAAATAAACCAAAACAAATAAAACCCTCTAAACAAACACGACCATTCAAATTAAAAGCCTTTTGGCTATAATCCCACCAGCGTCGATGGAACAGTTTCTCCATTACATACGAAGTAATATATTCTAATAAACAAGCTACTACCCCGCCACTAATAAATAAAGTATAAATAGGATAATTAACCTGCTGAATATCAAATAAAACAATTACCAGCATTGCACCAAAACCATAAATAGGAATCCAGGGACCATTTAAAAAACCTCGATTATATGGTTTTTGATGCCGTGATAAAGGCAAAATGATTGATTCCCAAATCCACCCCATTAAACAATAAATAAAGAATGAAACCACAAGAATTATCAACTTTCCAGTCATATTTTGCCTCCTTTAAATAAATTAAAAAGTCTGCCAAAGCAGACTTAATATACAATTGGTGGAGCCTAGCGGGATCGAACCGCTGACCCCCTGCGTGCAAGGCAGGTGCTCTCCCAGCTGAGCTAAGGCCCCAAAATATTAAAATATATATGGTGGGCCTGAATGGATTTGAACCATCGACCTCACCCTTATCAGGGGTGCGCTCTAACCAACTGAGCTACAGGCCCATATATATCTATTTGCAATTAACTAATGGTGGGCCTGAATGGATTTGAACCATCGACCTCACCCTTATCAGGGGTGCGCTCTAACCAACTGAGCTACAGGCCCATCAATCAACTGCCCTAATATAATAGCATGTAGATTCTTTACCGTCAAGCATTTATTTATAATTTTGACAATTTTTTTTATTTCTTAATTTTATCAAAAAATCGTCATTGCATATTATTTGTTTGCATATCTAAATATTGTTATACTTTGATTATAGTTTATATTTAAGGGAGGCAATTATGAACTTATATGAAATAGAAGTATTAGATAATAACAATCAAACAATCTCACTAAATAATTATAAAGATCAAGTTTTACTAATCGTCAATACAGCAACCGATTGTGAATTCACCGAGCAATATGATGATTTAGAAGAACTTTATGAAAAATATCATAATTATGGTTTTTGTATTCTAGATTTCCCATGTAATCAATTCGGTGAACAAGCACCTGGAACAATGGAAGAAATCATGTCTTTTTGTGCGGATACTTATGGTGTTAGTTTTCCGCAATTTGCTAAAATCGAAGTCAACGGCCCAAATGAATCACCACTTTATACATATTTAAAAGAAAAACAAGATAGTACTTTATCAAAACGAATCGACTGGAACTTCACAAAATTTTTAGTTAATCAAGAGGGTGATGTCGTTGCCCGCTTTGAACCGTTAGTAAAGCCAAGAGAAATTGAAAATAATATTAAAAAATTATTAAAATAAATCTTTATAACAACATACTTGCATTGCAATATAATAAAAACTACTAAATTGAATGAACTTATTATTTTAAATCAAAAATAATAAGTTCATTTTTAATATTAATATTCATCGTATCTGATACCTCATCTTTAAGATAAGATTCTTGTATATTCCTCTTTTAATTACATATATTATTAAAGGAGGTAATAATGGTAAAATTTGCAATTTATACATTTTTAGGATTTATTCTTGAGTCAGTATATGTTTCAATCTTAAAGAAAGAATTCTATCTATCGGGATTACTAAAAGGACCGTTTATCCCTATCTATGGCTTTGGTGCATTATTGATTTTAAGCATTGTCCCTTATCATACTAATAATTTTGAAATCTTTTTTTATTCACTATTCGGCTGTACTGCCCTAGAATATTTGACTCACTTTTTCTTATCATATGATTCACAAATAGAAGTATGGAATTATGGTAAAATACCTAGCAATTATACTAGCCGTATTTGTATGTTCTATAGCTTGATGTGGGGATTTTTAGGAATTATTTTAGTTAATTACATCGATCCATTTATTAATAGCCTTCTAATTAATTTAAATTATTATGCTGTTAATATTATTGCACTCATATATATCCTTATAATCCTATATCAATTTTATAATCAGCAATTTCAAGTAACAAAAAAGCAGCCTAAATAGGTTGCCTACATATTAGATTCTCTTTTTTCTCATCGCATCAAATGCTTTTAATAAAATTGCCTTAACATCAAATAAAGCATAAGCACCAATTCCGATTATATCAACCGGACAACGTACTAAACGCTCAATTTTAATTTGTTCAAAACAAATCAAAGGACTTAACAAGACAACATCAGCATCAATTCGGTTTTCTAATGCTTCAGCAATTGAATAAGCTTGAATTTCACATTTTACAGAGCCTTTTTCAGATTCTTCAATCAGCTTTTCAACAAAAAAATCACTTGGTATTTCTGTATCCCACAATAAAACAATTTTTTTCATCTTGCTAAACCCCTTTCTTTTATATTTTGGTATAATTTGTTGTATTTTATCCATTAATTTATCACATTAAAAACTTTTTATAAGCAAAAATTATTTTTTATACACACAAATATATCATTTACAAGAAAAGATGTAAATGCTTTCATTACTATTTATTATATTTTTTTATTGTTTTTGACAATATATTTTATTATTTATATTTAAAAAACTCCTATAAAATGAAGCACACTTCCATAACTCAGCCAACTAAATTATAGAGTGTACTTAAAAAAGGAGTTTTTCTACGATAATATCTTTTCATAATCCTTTGGATCAATTGTATCTTCTGGATATTTCTCACGATATTTTTCAATCCCATCACATATTTTGACTGCTAATTTTTGATGATACTTACTACTTTGCAGTTGTCCTCTTTCATTAGCATTAGAGATAAAACCACATTCAATCAATACTCCGACTGTCTGGGTTGCCCGTAAAACTCGGAAATCTGCACCTGAAATGCGTTTTGCACTTCCTGTAACTTCTTTCATCGTAGTTTGTATTTCACTGGCAAGGCGCTTTCCTTTATCACTGTTTTTATAATAAAATACTTGGGAACCCCAAGCACCTGAGGCTGGAGCTGAGTTTAAATGAATACTGATTAAATAATCACTTTTATATGAATCTATCTTTTTAACCCTTAAATACATATCATCCTGTTTTGAATAGTGATGATTTCGTTTGGTCATATCCTGCTCGTCTTCACGAGTCATATTTACTGTTGCCCCTCGACTTTCAAGTTCTTCTTTCAAAGCATATGAAATTTTTAAATTTAATTCCGATTCATAAATTTTTCCAACACTTGCACCATTATCAAGGCCCCCATGTCCGGGATCAATTACTACTGATACATTTTTTAATGGTAAATCTTTGCTTACGGCCACATCATTTTTAGGATAAAAATAATGTCCCACAAGATACAATGCTGCTGTAATCGCTATTATAAGATACGTTCTCTTCACAAAATCACCTAACAAATTATATGCAGTAACGATTCTAATAATGCTAAAAACGCGTAAAACTAATTACACGTTTTTTAAGTATTTATCTATAAAGATGCGAATAAAGTGAAAACACGTCATTTAAAATGATGTATTTTTATGATCGTACTTTAGCCCAAAGTTCAATATAACAATTTTCCTGATAAGGATTATAATATTTTTGAACCAGAAGATCATCTGGTTCAAGACGATGTTCAACAAACCAAACTTCATACAAATATCGGCTAGCCTTATATAAAGCTTCATTCACTAATGATTCAAAATTTTCTGCTTCATAACTACATACTACATACTTACCACTAGGAATAATTCGTTGTTCACAATCAATTGACGGTCTATCAATTTCAATCCCTACAAAATAATTAAATAAGGCAGGATCATCACTCAATGTTAAAATATCTACTACTACCGCATCTTGAACATCTAATTCCTGGTACAAAGAAACTATGTTATTTATCTTCGGTTCACCTAATTCATCTACTTTAGCCATTTTGCTTTTACCATAAAAAATTCGATCATTACAAACTTGTTTTTCATTTATCTCTAAAACCATCCCTTCTACGATCAATGGCACGCCAGTATCAATTACAACATAATTAAGCTGTAAATCTGGTTTAATGAAATGATCTAAATGAATTTTTTGATTACGATAATCATCTGGTGTAATTTTATAGACTTCTTTAAAAGCCCGAGTAAAAGCACTATGTCCAGAAAAACCACAGGCTATTGCAATATCTAAGATTCTTTTTTCCGTATTTTTTAATTGATTGGCAGCTTTTTCTAAGCGCCGCAGCTTCACATAATCATTCACAGTTTTTTTAGTTAAACGAAAAAATAATCGCTGATAGTAGTATTTTGATAAATGAGCAATTGCTGCTAATTTATCAATATCAATCTCTTTATCATAATTTTCTTCAATATAATCAAGTGTCACCTGAATCTCTTGCCATGCATACATATTTAATAACCCCTTTCTTAAGTTACTTATAGTCTACCAATTAAATTATCTCTCTGTTTATCTGTCAATGCCTTTATTCACAAATTAGAGTTAAATAAATTTTTGAATGTCAAAAAATCTTTATATCTATTAACTTTATGTGATTGATTTGTGATATAATCTATAAAGAATACATTATAGGAATGTGGTGAAAATATTGATTTGGGATATCACGGCAGAACTTGTTTCAGCAATAACATTATGCATTATTTTAGTCTATGCCCGTAAAGGAAATCTTCTACCAACCGTAAAAAATAAAGTTTTTCAGTATTGTTTATTCATTACTTTTCTTTCAGTCAGCTCTAATATTATTTCAACAACACTTTTACAATATTATAAGCAAGTACCATTATTCTTTAATAGCTTTTTTCTACTAATTTACTATTTAAGCACACCGTTAATGGGCGCTATCTATTTCATCTATGCACTAGCTAATATTTATGATGAAAAAGAGGTCAAGAAATATGCTGCACTTTGCAGTTTACCATCAATATTATACGTTCTTTTAGTTTTTAGTAATTTCTATACGTCGTTGCTCTTTTCGTTTGATCAAGTATCCGGTTATCAACAAGGACCTTGGATATTTATTACATATTTAGTCTTTTATATTTATGTCTTTTTTTCATTGATTCTAGTAATTCATAAAAGGAAATCGCTCGAACGAAATGTAAGTTATATTTTAGGGGTATTCCCTTTTATTTCTGCCTTTGTAATCCTATTTCAATATATTCACCCTGAATATATTTTAACAGGTACCGCAGCCACTAGTGCTCTTTTAATTATTTATTTGTATTTACAAAACAAGCAAATGTTCACAGACACATTAACGAATTTGTTGAATCGTCAAGAATTCAACAAGATGATCGATATCTTAATCGATAATAACAAACCTTTTATTGCTGTAGTTATTTCTTTAAAAAATTTTAAGTTTATTAATGATAAATTCGGCCAAGAAATAGGTGATCAAATTCTTTTAGAAGTTTGTCATTATTTACGTTATTTATTGCCTAAGCAGGCAATGTATCGCTATGGCGGAGATGAGTTTGCATTAATTTTTTATAATAAAAAGAATGTAATAAATGCTCTAGAAAAGATTGAAACACGAATGAAAAATCCATGGCAGATTTCAAATATTGACTTTATCATTAGTTATGTAGCTGGAGGAATTGCTTATCCTAAAGTTGCTCATAGCAAAGAAGAAATTATTAACGGCCTAGAATATGCTGTTTCGTTAGGAAAAAAGGATAATGCTCATAATATTAATTTTTGTGTTACTGCAATGATCAAACAAATTAGACGAAAATATCAAATTCTTGACTTATTAAGAATTTGTTTAGAAAATAATAGTTTTGAAGTTTATTTTCAACCTATCTATGATCTCAAAACACATAGCTATTGCAAGGCAGAGGCATTACTCCGTTTACCGGACAATCCACTTGGGTTTATTTCTCCCGAGGAATTTATTCCAATCGCTGAAGAAAATGGGTTGATTGCTCCAATTACTTATCAGGTACTTGATAAAACTTGTCTTTTTATAAAAAAAGTGATTGCTGAAAAAAAGGATTTTACCGGTGTTTCTATTAATTTTTCAGTATTACAATTTATGCAAGATGATCTTGAAAATAAAGTTTTAAAAGTTATTGAAAAACATCAACTGCCTTATGAATTAATAAAAATTGAAATTACCGAAAGTATGCTGGTAACTAATTTTGATGCAATCACAAATTTTATGACAAATATGATTAATCGTGGAATCCAATTCTTACTAGATGATTTTGGTACTGGTTATTCTAATATCACCTATGTCCTTACTATCCCCTTTCAAGTCGTTAAAGTAGATAAAAGCCTAATCTGGCAAGCAATGAAAGATGAGAAAGCTGCAATTCTTATTAAAAAAATGATTGAAGCATTTAATCAAATTGGTTTACATATCTTAGCTGAAGGAATCGAGACGAAGGAGCAAATGGAATTTATGAAAAAATGCGGCTGTGATTTATTGCAAGGTTATTATTTTTCTCGACCAGTATCATTTGATGAAGCTTTAAATGTAATCAAAACAACTAAAATTACCGAAAAATAATAGACATGGTTGTCTATAATAATGACCCGATCTCATTCATTAAGTCCAACGAATGAGGAGCGGGTCACTTTTTCACACTTATATCCTTGATGCCTTTGATAAAGCAAACATAAGTGGGATTATTAATAAATTGATCAAACCCCTGCTCATTGTCACATAAATATCTTAGTGATTTCAATAATCCTTGGGTTCTAACATTTCCTTCAAAATCATCTTGTAAAGTCGAAAAAATGATTATTGATACTTTTTTCTTATTATAGATAATAGGGTTTTTTAGTACAAATACAATTAATAGATTTTTTAAATTTAATTTCATATGACTCGAAAAAATAAGACTATGGCTACATGAATCAATAATCTCTACTTGATCTTTGTCTAGTAAGTTTTTCTTAAATATATCAAATGAAATAGCGACTTCTTTTTTTAATACACTATAGAGATAATCGTAAATTCCATTGATATTATCAATATCAACACAATTAAAATAATATTTCTTATTAAATAAAAATTCATTCATTTCGATTTGTCTTGTCTCCATTACAAGATTTTTAAAGTATCTCATTGTATTGTTATCTAAAAACTCAGATATTAAAACAATTGGGATATTGATATCAATATCCATTGAAATTGTTGAAATGATATAATCATATTGATTTATGTCACACTCTAAAATATTACCTACATTACCAAATAGTTCAATATCAACATACGATCCTATATCAAACAATAACTGCCTATATAATAAATCTCTATTTTGATGATCTAGCGTACATACAAATAAAACTTTCTGTTTTTGGAGTTTTGTTAAACAAATGAACTTTTCGAACAAAATTGTAAAAGACGATATACTGCTCATCGAAACATGGTGGATTGTTTTTTGCTCTATTATATTCTTGAGACATAAAGCAAGTTGAAATGAATTGGAGTAATTCTTCTCAACTTTATTATAGTATGTATTACGCTGTTTTGTATTAAAACTACAATGAAACAATGTCTTATCTACCATAGTAAACAATTCTTCCTTTAAATCTTTCAAAAGCGGTTCTTTAAATATAATAAAAAACTCATTTTCAATTGCTTTTAATGATTCATTGACAATCGTTAAAGACATTTCTTTATTATAATAAAAGGACCCTTTATCTTCTTTAGCAAACAATTCAATAGCAATTTGTTTAATCTCATCATAGGTAATCTGGCAATTTATAGTATCTTTAATTTTTAATGCAATCTCTTTTGCAACTTGCATTTCAATAGATAAGTTAAACTCTTCCGGAATATCAATTTCAGTTAATAAATGCTTAGATTTAGCTCTTGAAATCATTACCAATATGTAAACGAGGAAATCAATTAAAGATGTATCAGATAAAGAAACATTATATTTTTTTAACAATGATATAATCTTATAATCTAACATCTCTTTATTTTTATAAAGGCTCTTTAAAAAATCAAACATAATATATGAGTGCTTGTAATTAATGAAAATAATATCTGATAATATAATTCGTTTGTTTTCTTCACGTCCTTCTAAAATCAACCCTACATTTGCTTTAGAGTTTATTTTCAGTTCATGCTTCGCAAACCATTCTCTAAGATTAGACAGTTCCTTAGATAAAGTTGATCTTGATACAAAAATTTCTTCTGCAAGATCATCTATCTTAATTCCTGTGTCGCATTCAAGGAGTCGCTTTGCAACATAAAAAGTTCTATTTATATATAGATAGTAATCAAAATTATGGTTACGCTCATGGTTTTCAATCTTGTTAATAAGCTCTAGTGCCTCCAAATAATCTGTAAAATCTATACGATATCCTTTAGGGGTACGTGAAATCAATCGATATCCAAATTCATTTAATAATTCTTGCACATTAATAATTTCATCTCTAACTAATCTCCTACTTATTCCAATATGATTTGCGATTTCATAAGAGGTTGCATAATCATCTAAGAAAGATAAATATCTTATAATTTGAATACAGTAACTTTCTTGATTAAAAATTTGAGCTCTAACCATAATTAATCACCTCACTAATACTCTACATTATTTTCCAAATCATTACCATTGCTTGCAATACATTTTTTATACCAATAAAATGATTTCTTTGGATATCTCTTTAGGTCCTTTAAATCTTCAACATCCCTATTAATATAAATAAATCCATATCGCTTCAACATTTCTTTGTGGGCACTTAGAAAATCAATACTACTCCAAGCTAGATACCCAATAACATCTACACCATCATTTTCAATCGCAGTTTTCATAGCTTGAATATGTTCTTGATAATAATCTATACGATTATCATCATAAATTTTACCATTAATCATTTCCTCTTTGATACCTATTCCATTTTCAACAATAAAAATAGGTAGATGATAACGTTCGTGTAATTGAATTAATGACAATCTAAGAGCATCAGGATCAATTGTCCAATTCCATTCACTTGCGTTATATAATGGATTTTGTACAAATCCTTTCCCCCATAAAAGATTGTTTTCAAAATCTATTATTGATTCATTTTTAATAGTTCTATATGATGTAACCATCATTGAACGATAATAAGATATAGCTAAATATCCTAATTCTTTAGAAGCCTTAAGTACATCCTCTTGTTCTTCATTATTAAATTCACATTCAATATCTCTTTTTTCCATGAAAGAAACAAAATATTCCGGTAAGTATCCTGATGTCATAATATCAAAGGAAAGATAATTCATGAATTTATGCGAGAATTCACAAGCAATCATATCCCTTGAAGTAGTAGTTGCAGGTTGGAACAAACAATAATTAACCATTCCACCAACCATAGCATCAGGTATTTCTTTTTTTATTGCTAAAACTGCCCTTGCATGAGCAACTTGAATATTAATATATAGTTGAGAATAAAATTCTTCTTTACTCATATAATCAGGCCTATTAGTTCCAGCAACCAAATCACTTTGATATGGAGCAAGATTTGTTTCATTATAAGTAATCCAGTATTTAACTTTATCATTCATTCTTTTAGCAATACACCTTACATGTTCAACATAAAAGTCTATAACTTTTTTATTTAAAAAAACCATTATATGCCCTCATCAGATGATCAGGCATATCAAAATGAACTAAGGAAACAACTGGTTCAATTCCCTTCGATAACATATAATCAATCATTTCTTCATAAAAGTCTAATCCCTTTTCATTAGCTTCATCGTCGCCATTAGGATGTATCCGTGACCAAATAATTGAGAAACGGTAAGCTTTAATGCCCATTTCGGCCATTAAATCAATATCCTCTTTAAAATGATGATAATGATCTGTTGCAACCTTAGTATCACTATATTGAGATTCAATCCCAGGTTCAGGTGTAACAACAAGTGTGTCATATACATTTAATCCCTTTCCATCTTCTAGGTAGCCACCTTCTGCTTGAACATTGCTTAACGCAGCTCCCCATAAAAAATCTTTTCTTAATTCTTCCTTTTTCATCGTCTTTCCTCTTATTTTGTGGTCATCATAATTATCATCTGACCATCAAATTCTACTTTATTATTTATAGGAATGATAAAATTATCTCCCATTTTTATTTCAACACCATCAGCCTTTCCACAACCTTTAACAACCGTTGCTAGTTGATAGTTATTATAAATATAGCTACTCAATCCACTTACTTCTAACTTTGTAACTGTAAATGAGTCATTGGATATATAGACAGTTTCCTTAATGTTGTCATATTTTTTTTCAATTGGTTGAACATTATTTTCCATTTTTGATTGATCATAATTTAGACATTCAATAGCTTTATCTAAATGTAATTCACGTTCATTACCTTGAGAATCTTTTCGATGATAGTCATAAAAACGATAAGTAATATCTGTTGCTTGTTGTATTTCATAAACTACACTCCCTTTTCTCAAGGCGTGTAACAATCCAGCCGGCAAATATACAAAATCATCAGATTTCACATCTAGATATCTTATTAGATCATCCCAGTGTTCGTTTCTTATATAATCCTTTAAATCTTCTGGACTTGAAGCATTATGACCATAAACAATATTGTAATTTGGCATTGCTTCAATAAAGTACCAAGCCTCATTTTTCCCGCTATTAAAACCTTCTTTTAAAGCATAAATATTATCGGGATGTACTTGAATACTTAAATCATCTTCAGGACCAACCAATGAAATAATAACTGGGAATGGTTCGTTTGGATGACCAAACAATTCTTGATGACTGTTCCATAATTCATGCAATGTCTTACCAACAAATGGTTCAGTAATACAAACTGTAGAAGCGTTTTCTTGCGCGCTAAAAGACCATGATTGCCCTATACCATCCGGGAAATCGCAATAGTCAAAATAATCTTTGACAAGTGTATGTCCCCATATTGCAGGACGAGGTATAGGCTTAAAAAATAATATACTCATTTATATTCTCCTTTGAAAAAAAGACAATTTAAATTGTCTTTAAATTCTTGACATGAATACAAAAAGATCCGCTAAAATTGTGACTGTTGACAATATTCTCGCTACCTTAACTGTTTTTTCTTTAATGGTATAACAGTATTTTTGTGCATAAAATCTATTAACTTGGGTTGCTTTTACACTATGATAAGCCCCCAATAATGCAAAGACTAGAATAACAACACTTAACCATAGACTTGTACCAACTTTCCATGCTGCTGGATAAGGAAAAACACCTAGTATAAACCCAATACACGAAACTGTAATTGCTGGGATAACATATGGATTCTTTAAATCACAATATTTGTCTTGCTTTTTCAAATCACTTTTTGCATTTTTTTCTTTTTTCTTTTTTTCTAAATACTTTTCTTCATAACTTTTTTGTTCCAACTTGATAATCTTCTCGCCACATATTTTACAAAAAACTGTTTTGTTATCTATCGGATTCCCACATTTTCGACAATACATAGAATTCTCCTTTATTTTAAAATAACACCAAATATATTTACGAGTAAAAAATACGAACTTAAAGCCATAGTAGCTAACGCTAATCCTAAATTACCATTCTTTCTATATCCTTGTTTAACAGCATTGTAATCAACAAAAAGCGCAAACCCTTCAGTTGCTAAAGCTAGTATATAGAAAACACTGCTAATATAGAAAACAATACGAGAGTTTCCGACAGTATTATGAACTACAGTTGCCATAAAAAAATCTAAAATAACCATTGAAAATAGAAATAAGATAAGACCCAGTTGGCAGAAATAGTTTTTTTGTGGATTCTCTTTTAATTCAACAACTCTAGAAACATCTTCTTCTTTTTTTGTTAATTCCTTCCCACAATAATCACAATATATTGCATCATCGAGTATTTCGTTATGACAACATGGACAAGTCTTCATCTTAATTTCTCCTTTTCATTAAACAGCTACTTCAGTAGCTTTCTGCTCTTCTAATTTTTTTATTTCGTTCTTTTCATATGCTTTCCAGAACGGATACATGATAACCATACCGATTGCAAAGTTAATAAATACTAATAATACTGCACCAATTGATCCGGCAGTTGCCAAATATGCTAAAATTGGCGAAGGTGTTGCCCACGGAATGCTTATAACAAATCTTCCTACGAAACCAATTGAGGTTAACAAATAACTTACTGCAGCAGTAATAGTATGAATTAACACAAATGGAATTGCTAAGAAAGGATTTAATACAATAGGTAACCCAAACATCAAAGGTTCCACAATACAGAAAATCATTGATGGTGTTGATAACACAGCTAGCGGTTTTAATTGTGGTAACTTTTTAGAACTCATATACATGTAGATTAAGATCGGCCAACAAGTAGATACATATTGGAATAATCTATTTAATTGATCAATCCATATATGAGGTGCTGCTAAACCAGCTGTATATGCTTCTGTATTTTCAATCATCCAAGTTTGTAACATTGGAGAGATAACTGTCCCCACAATATTATCACCATGAATACCACATACCCAACATAATGAGGCAAAGAAATATGCAAAACAGAAAACAAAGATGTTATCCGCACCGGAAAGAACTGGTAATAAAATATTTGTGATTACTGCAGGAATGTCGAATCCCATAATAGTACGAATTGACCAACAAATTAAAGCAACAAATAAATATGGCACAATAGATGAAAAACTATCTGAAATTGCCGGTGGTACACTACTTGGTAATTTGATCCTAATGTTATATTTGTAACATAAATGAATAACATTTACAGATATCGCCATCGCAATAATAGCAGTAACAATCCCCGCACTACCCCAATATGTAATTTCTAATGCATTTACACCTTCAGAAGTTGCTGCGATACCGTTATAGTTTAATAAAATGAACGCAAATAACGCTCCTACAGCACCAGTAGTTTTATTAATACCCTTAATATCAGCATATTCAGCTCCCATTGCCACACACATATAAATTGCCATGATATTCATTGACAAACTATTAATTAATGACAATTGGTCAATATATGGTGTTAAAAACGGTAATAATGCTTTTTCTGTAATATTTCCATCAGCTCCAAATAAACAAATAACCAAAAAGATTGATCCAACCATTGTAACACCAATTGACGAAACCATTCCTCTTTGTAAACCTTGAATAAATGGAATTTGACCAAATTTGATTAACGGACTGGAAATTTTATCCATAGGTCCCATAATCTTATCTACAAAAGAATTTTTTTCCTTTTTAGACATGATACTCTCCTCCTCTTCAATCGAAAAAATAAGCGCTTTCTTTTTTCTAAAATCATTATAGATTTTAATGTCTATTTTATCAATTTTTCTAAACGAGCTTATATGTGCCGTTTTATTACATGTCTATATTCACTCTTATTTATGAAAAAACTGTAACACACCAATTGCTCATCTTATTGGTAATATTACAGTTTTATAATCATTTATATTTTTTAATTTTGTAATAATCTTTTTATAACTTTTTTCTTTACCAAACAACGTACTAGTTTATAAAACAAACCCTTTGACACTTACCTTTGATAACATCGCAATTTCTCCGGGAAATAAGTACTGAGAAAAAATAGAAGATGCTCACAAAGGTATTTCTTGATCAACTTCTTTAAAACAGACTAAATGGTTTGCTGAAAGATACAAAAACGTAGATGATAGATGCAGTATATTAGTAAAAGCAAAGATCAATAAAAAATATATACTAGCATCTTTTGAGGACAAAGATGAAGTAGTAATTGACTACAAAAGATTTTTTGATTTAGAATTCTTAAAATAAACAGTATAAAAAATAATTGTTATAATATTTAGGAAAATAAGTATCCGTCCCAAAGTTCTCATTTCTCAATCATGTATAGAAGGACATGTAGATGAATAAAGAAATACGCGATGTTCTTTATTCATCTTACCAGAGAAGTTTATATACAAAAAGCCTGTTAACTGAAGTGAACTAAAAAACACTTTAGTTAACAGGTTTTTATTCTTATAAATTAAAGTTTACTGTAAAAGATTTATTTGATACAACTCCTGAAGGAGTTATGACTCTTCCCTTTGCAATAATGCTATATGTTTTATTAGAATTCTTAAATGACCCAGTATGACTACTCATTTCAAAGAAGTTTTTAGTATTTACCTTAGTAACAGTTACCCCTGGTTTATAGCTTGTATCAAATTTACTACCACTATATTTATATTTTAATATCATTTTATTATTTCCGTTATAAAATGATAAAGTTCTACTTCCTGAAGTTGAACGAAAATATGTTTCGATATTTACATTAATAGTTTCACTATCAACTGTAATATTGACTATTAATTCATTTTCTAGTTCGTTTAAGTCATAATTTAATAAATGTTTAACATAATCATCATAAGACTTGAAAGTATCCGTAATTTCTGAGTTAATAAACTCTTCCTCAGATAAAATGTAATAATTGGAATTATAAATTTCATTAATATGGTCAATCCGTCTTATTAATAAGTCTAACTCAGTTTCATTATCAAAAGCTTTTGTCGGAACTATATTAATTAACATTATCATTGATAGTGTTAAAAGGAATGTAAACATTATTTTTCTCATTTTATTTCTCCGTTTCTTCAATAATTTTTTTTAAAAATTTAATGTACTCCTTAAATTCCTTTTGCCCATATTCTGTCAAATTGTAAGTTGTTTTTGGTTTATTGTTGACAAATTCTTTTTTTACATCTATAAAACCAGCAGAAACTAGTTTTTTAGTATGTGTTGCTATATTACCATCACTACAATTGCAAAGCTCTCGTAGCTGATTATAAGTCAAATTAGATTTTGATAATCCTGCAACCATTTTTAGCCTAATATTTGATTCAAAAATTTTAAAGGTTTCTCTTCCTTTTATCATCCGTATCCCTCTTTAGAAAAATAATAGTAAATAACATAATAATGGCTACAAGTCCATATGTATCAAAATCATAAAATATATTCATAAAAACACCAAAAGAATTAGAAATAGCTCTTGAACTATAAATGTAAGCCTTAAGAATAAAAGACACAACAATATAACATATAAACAATAAAGTTATAATCATTGTTCTCTTGTTTCTAAAGTAGGAATAAATATAAAATAATTCAATTAAAACTATAATATAGGACAAAGAAATAGTTTGATAAAAAGATATCATTGCATCAGTGTTTAGATAGTTTGTTAATATCGGGATAATTATTTCTATGGAAAACAAAATAGGGAAAATAATCCATAATTTCAAAAACCTACGCTCTTTTACCGATAGTTCTTTTAAACATATTGTTTTCCAAATATATAAATTTATGCATATATTAAATAATACTTTTCCCCCATTATACAAATTGTAGAAATATTTGTAGTTATAAAAACCAAATTTAAAGTTTAAGATATCGATTACATATATAAGTAACATCATTGAAGAATAACATATAAGCCATTTACAAAACACACTAATTATTCCACGATATGGTGAATACTCCGTTGTAATATACTCTGTATCTTTAATAGCCTGATTTATTATTTTTAATTTATTAATATCGTTATTTTTGCTCATTAGTATAACCTCGATTATATATAAAGATATTATAACTTATTTTATATAAATCTACAATTTAAAGCTAAACTGCCCCCATATAACAGTTTAGCTCTTTATTTTGTATCATATCTATTTACTATTTAGATAGTTATATAGTAGATGATTTAAAATTATAGTCTTTGGGAAATTAATACATTATAAGGAACGATGGCTCCCGACTGTTGTGCTAGATACATCGCATTTACTGCAATACCTTCCATTCCATTATAATCACCACTTGCATAATCATAATAATCTGAGATATTAACTAATTTACTACTAGAAGTCGGTTTGCTATAGTTAAAACTATGAAGTGCATAATAACAATCCTTTGATGCAGTTCCTCCAGTATTTGTGAAAATGTCACTTCCATTTGTCTTAGAACCATTTGCTATTTTAACAAATACACTGTGAGACTTAACTCTACTGCCGTTAGTTGGACTATATGTGGAGTTTTTGTTTGTATTTACAGTAGCATGTATTAGTAATTCAGAGGCTAATTTATAATTTTTATTGCTAAAATAACCAATTACTGCAGCAACAGCGGTATTAGGCTGATTTGCTCTAGTTGTATTTTGAATAGAAGCCATGTACTCTTTTTTTATTTTCTCTAAACCGCTTATTAAATCTTTAATCTTATTAATTTCGGTCAGATTTTTATTTTGTGTCTCAATTACAAGTATTTCTTGATACTCATTAGTCAATTTGTCTAACTCTGCAATAATATCTATATGTTCTGATTCTATTTGTTGCTCTAATAATTCATAAGTTTTTTCTTCTTGATTAATTGATTGTGCATAAACATTAGTTTGCAGCAGGCACATACAAGTAACAACACTAATACATCGGATGAGCTTAATTTTATTTTTCATATTCTTCCTTCTTTCTATAAATATTACCTAAAAATATATAGATTTTGAATATTCTTTCTTATAAATTATAATGGTTATGATAAAGATTGAATAATGTATAGCCTTGTCTTATTTTTGTTAATAATTACTAACAATTTATCGGAATTATTTTTTTCAATGTATTTCCAATAATAATCATTTTTGAAATCTGGATATTGATTTGTATTAATTTTCAAGTTAACTAAGTATTCCTTAAATAATGCTTCAAAATCAGTATTTTTGTTAGAAGACAAATTGTTTGGAAGTTTACTTGTTTTTTCTAACTCAAAAATTTCATAAATAGTTCCGTCTCCCTGAAATCCGATTTCTGTTTTTTTCTCATATAGTGATTTCAAGTTAGAAGATAGTTCAATGTTCCAATTATTAATGTATTTTCTCGCATTTGAATTATGGACATAATAAAAATATGAGATTCCCAGAAATAGAAATAAAATAATAAATATAGATATGATAACCTTTTTCATTTCTTCTCTCCCCTTTCTAATTTAAGTATATCAAAAGTACTTTTTATTAACAAGTACTTTGTAATATTGAGAATTATAAAGGCAAATAATTTTTATGAAAAAGTAATGATAAAAAATTTTTTATTGACGATTTAACATTAATATTGATGAAAACAATTTAACACAAAAATAGACCTATATATTAAATAAAAATTTCTCATTTATACCTCTTTTTTAATTAACAATACCATTTAACTTTAACTGGATTATTTTCATTATCTATTGCTATCAGTTGCAGTGATTTTAATACTTTTTTAAACTCTTCTTTAGCAAGCTGATCATATATTTCTTTATTTTCACATAAGCCAGCTTGATGATACACTATTGCCGCCACAGCATAAAAAGTATAACCTAGAGCATTTGTTGGTGAATCTTTTGTTGCACATGCAATTAAAATTGCTCGCACAATTGCCAAAGGTACAATTGTCTCCTCAACATCTTTGATAAGCTCCTTAGCTTCTTTTAAAAGCATTCTTTGTTCTTTTTTTGTTTTAGTACCAGCTAAATATTTTCTAGTTTCACAAATAATATGTTTTAACCTTGCATCATCAGGATATTTATCTTGATAAATACTTAATAAATTTTGTTCCACGTAATTCAAACTCCAATTTGCTAATGTTTCAGCACTTTGACTCTCAATTAAAGCCATTAATACAACCACCGTAGGATCATCTATATCGCCTAACATTCTTTTTAATTTTACCATAAAATTATCTCCTTCTTAAATCTATTGCTTCGATAACAATATTATACCCATATCAACTTCTCCAAGCGATTAAATTGTTATTAATCCTACTTCTGTTTAGTTACTTATAAAAAGAAAAAATCCTTGAATAATCAAGGATTTTATAAACAACACATTTGATAAAATTAACGTTTTGTTAGTTGCAAATCCTAATAGATAAAGGGTCTTCTTCACTTGTAGAACCTAACTAGAACCACCCCAGCACTTATGCACAACTGCACACACTCATTTAACGCTAATTTATAAATTATAAAAATAGATTAAGCGCAGTAGAGTTCCACAGTTCTCAAGTGATATGGTAATCCCATATCCTCATATATCTTCATGAACCCATCAGCAAATTTCTTAACGAATTCTCTATCAATAGTAGTTGCTAGAGTTTCTCCATTATATTTTGCTGTACTTGTCCAATTATATGAACCATGCATGACATAATCCATATCAATAATACGATACTTATCGTGCATTCTATTATTACCATAGTAATCAAAATGTTGAACAAGAACTGTATCAAATTTTTCTTTTAACTTTGGTAACAATTTGTTGTTGGCCTCTTGATCTGAAATCAACACTCTGATATTCAAACCTTTTTTTTCCATAAGTTCCTGATTAATATTATTCGTAAACCATGCCACTGCAATCCATATTAGATATTTTGCAGCTCTGATTCCTTGATAAAAAAAACTCCTGTAAAGAATTTGATTGAAATTCAATCAATTCCTTTAAGGGGCTGTTTATTATTGACTATTTTAGATGCATATTATATGGCAATCATTGGTCAGTTTTTTTCCAGTTTTTTATAAATAAAAGTTTATCTTTACTTAATTGAAGTACCTTACTGTTTTCAATTAATTGTTTACTTTCTGCACTATATGAGCTCAATTTATCAATAGCAATAAAAACTTGTTTTTTCCTTATACTATATAGTTTGAATATATTTTCCAGAGCCTCATTTTCAATGTTTTTTAATAAAGGTAAGTCATGAATTAAGGCAGGTAAACAAGTTAATTCTAATAATGAAAGGTCAAAAGAAATTAAGCTTGCAAAAGCAGTACCTGTTCCAGTGTCTCCATAAGTATTAAATGTATATCTATCACCATGAATGTTAAAGTTAGGTGACCTACGACCATCTGAATAAACTTTTTTATTCAGGCTGCTCATTGATGTATTTATTTGACTACAAATATCATCAGTTATAGTGACTTTCAATTCAGATAAATTTGAAGAGGTTGTTTTAATATCATTAGATAAATCGTTACGTTTTGTAAAGTTTTTATTTTGCTCTGCAATTTCATTAATTTCAGTTGTTAAGTGTATTAATTTATCCACTGAATATACTGGTGCATTCTTTATCTCTAATGCTTTGACTATTCTCTGATCTAACTCACTAATTTTAGTTTCGATAGTAATAATTTGCTTTGATAATTCCTTTTTTACATTAGTAAGTTCTATTTTTAATATACTAGTTAGATTATCATGAAATGTATCTAATTTACTTATCTGCTCTTTGTTAAAATCAGGAAAATAAGTAGTAAAAGAATCTAATTCAGCATAAACTTTTGATTTCTTTTTTTCAATATTCATATTTGTACGACGAAGTCGATTATTTAGAATATTCCTTTCAATAGCTAATTTACTTTTTTCACTTTGCAGTTCAAGAACTTCTTTTGAAATTAACGATTCAATATCTGCGGTCTGATTAACTATATCTTTTTTTAATTCATTTAATTCAATTGACAACTCATTAATCTTAGATTCATTAATCTTGTAATCTTTTTTAGTTGTAGTAATAGGAATCATGTTTTTCTTACTACCATCGGTTAGTATTTTTTTCTTAACTTGCAAATCTTTTAATTGCTCTTCACAAGATTTTAGAGAAGTATATTTGTTAAACAACTTAATCAAATTTAGAATAGAAATATTATCCTTTTCTTTTGCAACATATTGTATAGGTCTTTTTTCGTTTAGATTATCTTTACCATAAACTCTAAAATATCTACCAATAATATTTCTGAAAGATAAATCATCTAGTTCACAATCATATTTTTCTTGTAGCAACAAACAATATTCTGAAACAGTTTTAGTGGCTAATTCTTCAAATTTATCATTACAAATAATAACGTTATTATAATATTCTGTTCCTCGCTTGAAATAGAATTCTTCTTCGTTAAAAACAAAAGAAAAAAGAAAATCATGGTGTCCTAAATTTTCAACGGTATCGCTATTTTTTGTTATGTAGTCATTACCACCGAAAATAAAATCAATTATCATTAGAAAGGTTGTTTTCCCAATGGAATTAGTGGCAATGTCATCGCCAACAACAGAATTTAGTCCATCATGAAATATAATCTCCTTTTGTTGAAATTTATCACAATGTATCTTCTTTAACATAAGTAAGTACCTCCCATTTTTCTTCAAATTCAATTTTTTCTAGTAGAAATAATACATCTAAGGCTAATATAAATTGGTCTAAATCTTCAAAATGTTTCTTAACCTTATTATAAAGGGGAAGAACTCCTAAAGAAGCTGATGATAATTCATCTAATATAAATACTAATTTAGAAATTGTACTATCTTGAAAATCCATTATTTTATTTGGAAATATCATCAAAACACCTCGCAATCTTGGATGAAAAAAGCAATCACAATTTCACATGCCCTTTTAGAGTAATGTTCTGTCTTTTCATCAAGCCAGTCAACTAATATTGCAAATAATTGGTCTTGTTCTGAGCAAGTTTGCGAGCATTTTAAATAAAACGATTTTACTTGTGAAGCTAGAGTATCAAATTTTCTAGGAGTTGTTTTATCCATCTCCAAGAAAGTTTTTCTAATATAATCAAAATAGTCAACTACATCATTTTTAATGCTTCTTTTAATAGCGTATGGTAAAGTATCGTTTGCCTTTTGGTCTATTTTTAGCGAATTTAAACTTAATTGAACCAAATGTTCCTCAGTAGCTTCATCATCTAACTTTTCAAGTACATATTTCAATTCTTCTTCAATGTTGAAAAGTGAAAATGACTCTCTCATGTTTGCGTTATAAAGCAATTTTTGCTTTATAGAGTACCATTTCATATATTCATCAGTTGTCCTAGGATTATCAAATTTACTATGACATACAGGACAAACAGCGATTAGATTATTGAGACTATTTACATCTGAATCTAATAAGGGCATGTCTTTAAGAATTTCTTTTTCATCATCCGTAGGATTAGCTGGGTATATATGAGCAACTTCAAATGATTTGAATATCCTTTTCCCTTTTTTATAAGTAAGAGAATCACCGCACATTGGACAACGTCCATCAACTTCATTATGAAGAAGCATTTTTTCGTTATCCGTGGGTATACGTCTATTATCATTAACTTCCATAATAACCCTCCTTTTCTTTTGTTATTATAGCATTTTTAGATCTATAGTTATAGACCAACCTATCCATATTAATACTAATATATATGAATACCTATTCTCAACTTATTATATTTTCACAAATGATTATCTAAACTCCAAAAATGATTAAGTGTCTCACTAAGAAATTACTAATTGGATATTTTCAACCTGAATAATGTTCTTAATATATAAGGATGCCAAAAATATTATAAAACTTTTTATAAGAAAATAATCATAGCTTTTTAGACTAAGTTTATTGCCGCAACTAAATCTTTTACATCAATAATAACATAAGGATTGTTGTAATAACTACCATTTTTATGACCCAAAATACTTCGAATTATATAAAGTTTAACAGACTTTGCACATAACATAGTTGCGCATGTATGTCTACAACTATGTATCGTTAATGTTAATCCTAACTTGTTCATAAATGGTTTATAATATTTTTTTACGTACTGACTATATGTTAATTTTTTAAAAGCATTATTATAAAGTAAATATTCAAATTCTTCAGATGAAGATGAATACCACTCTTTATAATATTTCATAACTTTATCTGCAATTGGAACCTTTCTTATACCAGATTCTGTCTTACTTTCAGTTATGACAAGATATTTTTCATCAAAATGAATATCTTCTTTTTTTAGATTTAGTAACTCACCTATTCTCATTCCCGAATAGATAAGCATTAAAATAACAGCATCGCCTTTATTCCTTATATTGTTCCAAATCATTTGAACTTCATCCTTAGTAAATATCTCAATTGGTTCGATATTCGAGAAATGTTCTTTTCTCTGCTTACTCAATTCTACATATGTTGCTTTATTGTCAACAGCATGATTATATATGACAGCATAGGTACATAATTTATTAAATAATGTCTTAATTACCTTCAAAGTGGGATAACCTTGCTCACAGTTATCAATTATGCGTTGCATTAAATCTGTACTGATATCTGACATGTAGAGATTATGTAAATTTTTGCACATTTTAAAAGCATGTTCGTAATTATACTGTGCTGACTTCCCGATATTTGGATAATATTCTTTTTTCCATTTTCCAAATACTTCTTCAAAGGTTGCGTATTCGATACAAAATCCAGTACGCTTATAATCTACCAATGCCTTTAATGCTTCTTTCTGGGTAGCATAATAACCTATGTTTTTTCTGATTGCAACCCTCTTTTTTGTTTGTTCGTTCAAGCGAAAACCAGTAGTTACTCTCACTCTATATGGCTTTCTTCTTTTCTCTTTAACTCTTACTATTGATCCATCTCCATTGCCGAATTTCATTCTTCCTCCATTCCTTTTTATAAATTTGTTTTTATGAATTTGTTTTCTATTTGCTTTATTATGTCATATTTTATCGATTGATTCAACCAATGTTTCTATCTCAGGATGAATATAAACTCTTTCTGTCAAAGTCATTCCTTGCTTAGTTCCCATAATTTTTTTTATCATAAAAGGATCGACACCACTTTGCACCATCAGTCTTCTAAATGTTGCTCTACAATGCTTGATTGTATAGGGCATGCCCATATCTTTCATAATTGGATCAAAATATGTATCCTTGAAATTTCTATAATTTAACTGATTACCACTATCTGTTGTAAACACATACGGTGAAACTGAATGCTTCATCCGATATTTAATAAAAGGTAAAATTTTAAGAGAAATAGGTACTATTCTCAATACCTTATTATCTTTGGGACCAACGATTTTTATATAACGACCTGTTAGACACACATTGACTTTTTTGATATTGATAAATTCATTGATTTGAACTCCTGTGTAAATCATTATTAAAACCATTTGTATATATTCATTTTTACTTTTCTTCCATAAAATTTTGATATCTTCTTCATTTATTATACAATCACTAACTTTGTGGGGATTCCTTTCTTTATATTTCTTAATATCAATAAATTCAGAAATATCCTTAGAACATATTCCCTGTTTAATCGCAAATCTGTATAACTGTGATACGAGCAGTTTTAGTTTCCTTAACGTAGGGTAATTTTTCCCACTATTATCAATTGCCACTTGAATATCAACAATTCGCAATAGTGAAAACTCCTTATCATGAATAGACTTAAATAATTGATAAGCTACATGAGTAGCACTAATATAAGATTTCGATACGTCAGCTAAACCTTCTTTTGACCACATTCTATATACATCTGCAAATGTGTAGTTTATTTTGAAACTATCGTTTTCATGATAAATATGAAGTATTGACCCTGCTTCTTTTTTTGTTTTAGCGTAACCAATAATCTTAAATTTCTGTTTTTTTCGACCGGTCTTTTCATCTATATCATATCCTTGTGTAATTCGAATCATGTACGGTCTTCTCCGTTTTCCACTTAGTTTAACAATACTGCCATAACCATTTGCTGCTTTCATTAAAACCACATCCTTCCGATCTGATATTATATTAGAAAGTAAACAGATATCAAATAGCATTTGTTGCTTATTTGTTACATACTTGGGACCCACGCAATATACAACAAGAAAAATTCACTAAATTTCTCAAGAAAAACGACAAAAAAGACCCAAAAACGGGTCTTTTTCGTAAATTTTCGATCTTTTTTCGATAAAATCTTTTGGACTTTATCGTTTTGAGAATTGTGGAGCACGACGAGCTTTTTTAAGACCATATTTTTTACGTTCTTTAACGCGTGCATCACGAGTAAGGAATCCAGCTGCTTTTAAAGTTGGTCTATAATCAGTACCAGCTTGTAATAATGCTCTTGAGATACCATGACGGATAGCTCCAGCTTGTCCAGAGTATCCACCACCATATACGTTTACACTAACATCAAATTGAGAAGTTGTGTTAGTCAATTCTAATGGTTGATTAACAATCATTAATAAAACGTCTGATGGTAAGTATTCTTTAGCTGGTTTATCGTTAATTACGATATTTCCTGTACCTGGTGTTAGGATAACACGAGCTACAGAAGATTTTCTACGTCCAGTTCCTCTATATTGTACATTTGCCATTGTTCTGTATTTCCCCCTTACCCTTTAATCTTCAATTCTTCTGGTTTTTGTGCTGCATGTGGATGTTCACTACCTGCATATACAAATAATTTCATCCCTTGTTTTCTACCTAATGTGTTATGTGGTAACATACCTTTTACCGCTGCTTCAACCCAACCAGTTGGATTTTGTTCTTTGAATTGGCGAGCAGTTTTAACTTTTAAACCACCTAACCATCCAGAGTGACGATAGTAATTTACTGTATCTAATTTCTTTCCAGTCATTACTACTTTATCAGCGTTTACGATGATTACATAATCACCAGTATCCACATGTGGTGTGTAAGTAGGTTTATTTTTACCTCTTAACACTGTTGCTACTTCTGATGCCAAACGACCTAAAGTTAAGTCAGTTGCATCAACTACGTACCATTTTCTTTCGATTGTGGCTGCATTAGCCATAGTTGTTTGTCTCATTTTACTTTCTCCTATATCCTTACCGGGGACTTAGAGTTCATAAGAACATTCTCATTATAAATACTTCTATATTTAATGTCAATGATTTTTCTACAAATAAATTACCTTATTATCATATATTTTTCTATTTTTGACTTTTAAAAAAACTCTAGAATAAAAACACCATTTTAATCATTATTTTTATTCATTAATTACTGTTACTATTTAATATTTAACTCATTTAAAAAGACAGTGCTAGAAATAATCAATAGCACTATCTTTCTATTTTAATTATATTTTCTTTTTTTAAACAATACCAAACCGCCCGCAGATAATAACAATGATGTCATAATTGCACCTAAATATGTATTATCACCAGTTTTAACACTTGTATTAGGTTTATTTTCTGGTTTTACCTCAGGTTTCACTTCAGGTGTAGGAGCATCAATTTTAACTAATTTATCAATTGCTTCTGTTAATTGAGCATAAGCTGATTCAATTGCTTCTTTGTCACCTGATGTTATCGCACTTCTTACTTTTGCTAAAGCAGTACTTAATATATCTAGTGACTCTTTAGTATAAATATCTGTTTTCCCTAAAAATTCTTCACCTTTAGCAATCACTTGATCTAATTCTGCTTCTGTTACATATTTCTCAAGATTAGCTATAGCTGTATTTAAAGCTCTAATTGCTTCTTCTACAGCCTCTTTATTAGCACTTGTATCATTTAATACTTTAGTCGCTTCTTCGATTACTGTATTTAATTTTTCAATAGTTGCAGCTTTATATACATCTATCTTAGCTGCTTCAGCTGTTGCTTCTGCTAGCCTAGCTTTTAAACCTTCTTTATCAACGACAACTGCATTAACTACAACTTTTACTGTTTTTGAATATTCACCATTGACATATTTTACATCATATTCATCTGCTGTACCTGTAATTTTTGTTTCTGGATCAACCCAAGACCATCCTTCTGGTAATGCTACATTTGCTAATTTATCACCAACGATTCCATTTAATTTAAAATCACTAGGGAAAGTACGTTCAGCAACTGTTAAAGTCATCGTTTTACGAGTGAATTTATAATCACTTTCACGTTCTGGTCTATTTCCATCATATTCTATATCATTTGGAATAGCAGTATAATGAATGTTATATTTACCAACTGGTAATTTTGCTAAACTAGCTAGATCATCTTTGCCTGTACAAAGTAAATCAACACTAGTTAATCCACCTTCATTTTTAAACATATGTTCATTTTCAATTGAAAAATCTACAAAACTATTACGATTAGATGTAACACCAGCTAATAGATCAGGTGTTGCTCCTTCTTGCATTGTTACATCTTTTAACCCACTAATTTCTGGTGCAGCATCGTAATATTCTTTTGCTGCAGCTTTTTGTTCTTCATTTTGAGCATAATATACATAATCAATTGCAAATTCAGTTCCTGCTAAATTAGTTTCTACATCACCAGGCCAGTTTCCACCCATAGCTAAGTTTAATTGAATATATTGTGGACGATTAAAACATTTTTTTGCAGATTCACCCCAAGTTGGATTAGTTAAATCTAGGGTATTATAAATCACTCCATCGACGTACCATTCAATTTTATCTGGTGACCAATTGATACCAAATACATGATAATCATCATTGAAATCAGCACCGCTTGGGTTTGTATATGCTTTTCCCCCAGAACCAGTTGTATCTTGATCCCATTGATCACCGATATTTTTATCATAAAAATGTGGTGTCCCCCATACTTGTTTATTTCGAGCTTCACCTTCATAACCACCTAATAATTCCATGATATCGATTTCACCGCAACGTGACCATCCATATCCTTGTTTACCATTAATCTTTCCATCAAGTGTAAAATCAGCACCTAATGTCCAAAACGCAGGGAATGCTCCTCTTCCTTTTGGTAATTTTGCTCTCATTTCAATTCTTCCGTATAAAAATTCTTGTTTTCCATGAGTTCTCACACTTCCAGAATTATAGATTACTTGACGATTACCACGAGGATTTTTATATTGATCTTCTTTTGCACGATCAGTAGCCTTTAAAACTAAGTTTCCATCACGCATAAATACATTTTCGTCACTTTTTACATAGTGTTGCTGTTCAACACCACGAATACTTCCTAATTCATATCCCCAGTCACTTGTATCTAATTGCGATTCATTAAAATCATCAGCCCATAAAATATCATAATTTGAATCTTCTTCGCTGTCTCCACCGATAAGTTCTACATCATCAAAATAAACAGTAGAATTTTTCAGTGAGTCACTTGCATTCCCATCTACCCAACGTGCAACACCAACAACATATGCTGTTTCTGATGATGTTGTAAATTCTAATTCTACTTCTTCCCATCCGTTGGTAGGACTAATTGGCTTATCCTTAAATGTTTTCGGAGCGTTTAATCCTCCCGTCTTAACATCCAAGGTAATTGTATCATCAGAATTTTCGCTTGAAAACTTAACTTTTGCTTTTAATGTATATTTAGTGTTTGGTTTCAAGGTCACTTCTTGCCAAATATGTCCATTAGCATGCAAATCAGTAGTTGCCCCAAGTTTCCCTGATTTACCAATAGTTACACCATCTTCAGCAACAACACCAGAATTTTGCCCTGCAATATTCCAGTTAGTAGCCCCATTATCAAAATTACCGTTTTTCAAAACTGAATCTTTTTTCATCTCTACTAGATCATATTGATGATCTACAGCCGCATTTACTGGTGAAATTGTAGGTACTGCTGCCATACTAGTTAACATTCCTGCAACTGCTACAGATGATAAAACTTTTCTAAAACTCCATCTTCTCTCCATAATGTTCTCCTTTTCTCGTATAGAATAGCGATTTAGATTATAACTTAATGTATTTATTGTCCCACTTATCCAATACAAAAGACCTGACTAAAAACAACACGAAAACACGGTATAAAATACCTTACACTAAAAGTGTATTAATCGTATTCTTTTAATCAGGTCTTGCCTAATCTAATAGTAACAATCCTATCGCAATATCATTATATATTCTTTCATCACTAAAAGTCAATATTATTTTAGTAAATAATCATAGTTAATTTACTTTCATTTTAGTAAATTAACTAACAAAAAAAGTAGAGCATAACTCTACTTACTTTGTTAAAAAATCCAACGATAATTTTAAAACTTCTTTAATATGTTCAACAGTATCATAATTATGGTTTGCCCCTTCAATTGGTACAAATTTTAATTGTTGATTAAACTTGGGAACATATATTTTACTAATATCAAATGGTACAGTTGTATCATTTGTACCATGAATTACTAATAATTCATTTTTATATGTATCTAGATCAGCATAAAAATCTCTAGCCAAAATATCATCTACAAATGTCTGAGAGATTTCATAACCGCCATGATCATATAATCCATTAGAACTTGGCTCAACCTTACCAGTAAGATAATCTAAAGCTGCTGGTAAATTAAAAGCAGGAGCCCATAATACTAATTTGCTAATTACTTGTGGATATAACTTCGCTAATTCACTAGCAACTGCACCGCCCATAGAATGTCCTAAAACATAAATTTCAGTACAGTTTTCCATTTTTAATGCTTCCTCTAGAATAACACGTGCACAAGCCAACTCATCTTTAAAAGTCATATCTTTAAAATTAAGATCACTTTCCCCACTACCTAAAAAATCAAATCTAAATGTAGCTATTCCTTTTGCTTCCAGCATCCTTGCTAATTGAACATAACAAAACTTCGTCCCCGTCTTTTGACCGGTAAAGCCGTGAAAAATTATACATACTGGATGTCTATCTAAATCCGGCTTATGAAAAAATCCTCTCATCGTTCCTTTTGGAGTAGGAATTTCACAATAATGTTGCATTACAACACCTCGTGCGCTTTTTTAAAGCGTTTAATTCCACCATTATTAATGTATTGGTTTGTAATATTACGAATATTTGCTTCTTCAAAATCACCACCAATAAATAAACATGTATCCATAATTTCACCAGTTAAAGCAAGCCAGATTTCATCACTAAAATCTTCTTCAGTAATCATCTCTTTGACAATTTTTAAACAATTATCAATGTAATCATCCTTATTAATTTCTGTAATTCCTTCCATTATTCTTCCTCCTTCACTAATTCTTTTATTACATACCCCGCAATCATCAGACCAGCTACACTAGGAACAAAACTCACACTACCTGGTGTACTGCCGTCAACTTCTTGCGGAGATTCTGTCGAATATAAAATAGGACATTTTTTTATGCCCCGATTCTTTAGTTCACGACGCATTACTCGTGCTAATGGACACACACTAGTTTTATAAATATCTGTGATTTCAAAACGGCTTGGATCTAATTTATTACCTGTTCCCATTGATGAAATGACTCTAACTCCAAGGTGCTGACAATTTTCAATTAGTGCCAATTTAGCCTTAACAGTATCAATTGCATCAACCACAAAATCACAATCTTCAAAAATAGTTTCCATTCCTTGATCTGGTAAATAAAACTGTTGGTAGGTAGTGATCTTTAGATTAGGATTAATATCTAAACATCGTGCTCTAGCAACATCTACTTTATTCATCCCAATCGTTGAATGCAACGCATATAACTGACGATTCAAATTAGTTATATCAATAATATCATGATCAACCAAAACTAATTCGCCGATCCCGTTTCTAACAAGAGCCTCAACTACATAGCTCCCAACTCCCCCTAAACCAAAAACTGCAACTTTTTTATTTTGAAGACACTCGATCCATGAAGATCCTACCATCCTTGTAATTCTTGCAAACTGTTCCATATTCCACCTCGTGCTTATTATAAACTAATCTATCTCTTTTATAAAGAATAAGCAAATAATTTTTTCTTAGTCCAATTTAGGACATTTATGCATAGACCAATAAGGTCCACTCTATAATAAATTTAGGTGGTGGTTTTATGTATTACAAAAGAATTCGCGATTTAAGAGAAGATAAAGACCTTACTCAAAAACAATTAGCAGAATATTTAAATGTCTCTCAAAAATCTTATTCTCGTTACGAACGAGGAGAAAGAACCATCGATCCAGAGATTTTATCCAAACTCGCAACATTTCATGAAACCACTGTTGATTACTTGATCGAACGTACTGATGATAAAACTGATTACACTAAGAAAAAACGGCGCTAGTTAACTAGCGTTTTATTATTTTAGACCGTTTTGGTCTAAAAACTTCTAGTCCTAATTAGACTAATCTATAATTGAAAAAGGCGGTGATATGATGCAATACAAACGATTAAAAGAGCTTCGAACTAAATATGGCTACACTCAAGAAAAAGTAGCCAAATATTTACATGTCGATCAAAAAACATACTCCCGCTATGAACTAGGTCAACACGAAATGACGCCTGATACGCTTGGAAAACTTGCAACTCTCTATGATACCTCCGTTGATTATCTAATTGAAAGAACTGATAATATAAAAAGTTTTACTAAATAAAAAACGTTTGATGTTCCAAACGTTTTTTATTATTCATAATCAGCCGTGTAACCACGATTATCTAATTCCAATTTCACAACTTGCCAATCTTTAATTAATGCACCTAGCTCTTCTTTAATCCGAACTACACCCATCTTATCCTCACCACGAATAACAGCCATTATTGTTGGACCAGCCCCCGACAAATAAGCCCCAAGTACTTTTTCATCTTGTTCTAAAACTCCCATGATTTCATTAAAGCCTTTAATTAAATCACCACGATATGGTTGATGCAAACGGTCTTTAAAGCCTAATTTTAGCCCCTCATCATATCCATTAATCAATGAAGCAACCATCAACGCTAAATGAGATACGTTTTTAATCGCGTCAGCTCTTGGCAAAACCTGTGGTAAAACTGATCTTGATTGTTCAGTTGATAATGTAAATGGCGGAATCAATGTAACAAACCGATAGTCATGTTTAACAGGGATATTTAATGTTAATACATTATCTTCTTCCATTACTGATACTGTCAAGCCTCCAAAAATTGCCGGTGCCACATTATCAGGATGACCTTCAATTGCAGTTGCTAATTCTAGAATTTCTTGTCGATCTTCAACTTTATCTTTAAAAGCAAAAGCCCCAACGATTCCTGCTACAATACAAGTAGAACTACTACCCAATCCACGGGTATAAGGAACATCCCCACTACATTCAATATTTACGCCTTGATATTCTAAGCCACAAATTTCAGCAGCTTGTTTAAAAGCCTGGTAGGTCATATTTTCTTCATTACAAAACTGTTCTGGACAACCAGTAATATTTAAACCTTGATCAGCCAGTTCAAAGGTAAAGGTATTATATAAAGTCAGTGCCAACCCTGCAACGTCAAATCCGGGTCCTAAGTTAGCACTTGTCGCTGGTACTTTTACTTTTACTTT
>Ga0129317_1000429_pt1 | contig 45370 bp, 34 predicted proteins | sample Cm1ome_FD_94430 | JGI IMG/M metagenome (GOLD analysis project Ga0129317, IMG submission 94430) | Eastern black-and-white colobus group fecal microbial communities from Wisconsin, USA - Cm1105 metagenome | ecosystem: Host-associated > Mammals > Digestive system > Large intestine > Fecal | place... | reverse complement strand
TTATAACAGCCCCTCAAACTGGCCCCTCAAACCAAACCCTCAAAAACTCCATTAAAATAAGGGGCAGACCCTCAAGTCCGCCCCTCAACAAGATCGACAAACCCTCAAAAAGTTTGATGATCCCCGGAATGTTACGGCATTCCGGGGCTTTTGTATGTTACGGATATTTCTATCCTATGTAAGGGCTTGTATTATGCAATTACTTTACATAAAGTACGGCATCCAACAACAGCTTGGTATAGTCGTGCTGAGGATGATCCATGATCTGCTCAGGTGTACCGATCTCAACGATCTCTCCATCCTTCATGATAGCCATTCTGTCACAGAAGGTTGAGCAGAGAGCCATATCATGAGATACGAATATCATAGTAAGGCCGCGTTTTTCTCTAAGCAGCTTAAGATACTGAAGTATCATAGCCTGAGCTGAAACGTCAAGCGCAGATGTGATCTCATCGCAAAGGATCAGATTTGGCTCTGTTACAAGTGATCTTGCGATAGCCATACGCTGTACCTGTCCTCCGGAAAGCTGTCTCGGATAACGATCGGCAAGCTCCGGTGCAAGTCCCATGATCTGAATCATTGCCTCTATTCTTTTATCTGCATCATCCTGATTCTCAGCAAGAAGCTTGAGATTCTCATGCATTGACTGTCTTATAGTCATCTTAGGATCAAAGGCAGCCTCTGAATCCTGGAAAATAATCTGGAACCAACGGCATACATCCTTTGGCTTTTTGCCTGTATATTCCTCTCCCTTAAAGAACAACTGTCCCTTTGTCAAAGGCTCGAGGCAGGCAATCAGGTTAAGCAGTACAGATTTACCGCAGCCTGACTCTCCTATGATACCAAGAACTTCGCCTTCTCTTAAGGAAATGCTGAGATCTGTAAGGACCTTATGTTCCTTCTTTCCTCTTCCATAGGATTTTGCAACATTTTTAACTTCCAAAATAGGTGTATCCATCATAAGCCTTCACCCATCCCTTCCGAACAGCTTGCAAAATGATCAGGTTCAACTTCAACAAGATTATATTTTCTTGTCTTACACTCCTTGCATGCATACTTACAGCGCGGCCTGAAGTTGCAGCCTTCCCATTCAGCACCGTCAAGCGGCGGTCTGCCTTCAAGTCCTACAGGCATCTTCCTGTCCTTGCCAGGAATAGCTGCAAGCAATGCTCTTGTATACGGATGTATAGGATTGTTGATTATCTTCTTAATAGATCCGTACTCAACCATGCGTCCCGCATACATAACGCCTAATTTATCAGCGATATGAGAAGCAACACCCAGGTTATGTGTAATGAAAAGGATCGACCATCCTAATTCATCTCTAAGCTGTGCAAGCTCCTCGATAACCTCCTTCTGAGAAGTAACGTCAAGAACTGATGTTGCCTCGTCTGCAAGCATAAGCTTCGGCTTCTGTAAAACCGCAAGACCTATAGCCATTCTCTGGTTCATGCCTCCTGACATTTCCCATGGCTGATAGCTTAAGATATCCTCTGCATCAGGGAAATTAAGTCTCTTAAACACGTCTACAGCGTCTGCCTTAACAAATGGGAGTCCGTGACAGTTCATGGTTTCCTTGTACTGTATCTCGTAGCTTCTGATATTGTTAAAGGAGCCTCTTGTATTCTGAGGAACATAGCCTATCTGAGTACCGAGTATCTGACGTCTTTCCTCAACGCCGAGTCTTGTAATGTCACGTCCGTCAAGGATAATATTTCCTTCCTGTACCTGTGCTCCAAGCTGCTTGAGTCCCAAAACTGCTTTTATAAGTGTAGACTTTCCGCATCCTGACTCACCGGCGATACAAACGATCTCGCCCGGCTTAACCTTAAAGGAAACCTCTGTAATTATCTTAAATTGTCCGTATGTAACCGTGAGGTTGTTTATTTCAAGAATATTTTCAGCCATATTACACCTCATTCATGTTTGCAAGATCGCATACGCACTCACCGAAATAGTTGAACAGCATAACTGCTACAAGTATTGAAGCCGCAGGAGCAAATACTGTCCATGGTGCAAGCTGGAGATATGCTCTTCCCTCAGAAACCATTGAACCCCACTCTGCTGCAGGCGGTGCAACTCCGAGTCCGAGGAATGAAAGTCCGGCAATACTAAGCATTGTAGTACCGATCTCAAGTGTAGCATTTACAAGCATTGAACCGATAAGGTTCGGGAACACATGCTTTAAAAGTATATGAACGTCTCCGCATCCTGTCATTCTGACAGAGTCGATGTACGGAAGCTGTTTGATACGCATGGTATGGCTTCGTGCAAGTCTGGCATATGATGTCCAGCTTGTGATTCCGATAGCTATAAGTGCATTTACAAGTGATCCTCCGAGGATACCGGCAATAGCTATAGCAAGTACCAGCTGCGGAAGTGAAAGCAGGATATCTGTAATACGCATAAGCACGTTATCAACGATACCGCCGTAGTATCCGCAAATAATTCCTATTGTTGAACCGATTATAAATGATATTATTACCAGGAGAAGAGTTGCAAAAACTGAAGTTCTCGCTCCTACCAATACTCTTGAGAATACATCTCGTCCAAGGTAATCGGTACCGAAAATATGTGCTGCCGAAGGCGCTGACTTCATGTTAAGCGGATCTGTTGCATAAGGATCACACGGTGTGAAATACGGTGCAACAAGACTGAGCAACATAAGCAGTCCGACTATAACAGCCAATATTATCGTTTTTCTCTGAAGCTTATATTTTTTAAGCTGTTTTTTAGTGAGCTTTGATTTGTCAATTTTATTTTTTGCTGCCATCACTGCACCTCCTTACTCAAGCTCGATTCGCTTATCGATTATGCAGTAGCTAAGGTCCGTAACAAGGTTAACTAAAACCTGCAGCGTAGCAAGTATGAGAACCGCTCCCTGTACGACCGGATAGTCTCTCTTTGAGATAGAATCCATAATAAGCGATCCGATTCCAGGCCAACGGAAGATAGTCTCTATAACGATACTTCCTCCGATAAGAACTCTTATCTGAAGTGAGATGATTGTGATGATAGCACCAAGTGCATTGTGAAGTACGTTTCTGTACAGAATAACTCTTTCCTTAACGCCTCTTGCATGCATACCGATAACATATTCTTCATCAAGCTGGCTGAGAACGTCTGCTCTCGTCTGTCTTGTGAACTTTGATGCCATAGGTATTGCCAAGGCCATAGTCGGCAGGAACAAGCCCTGTACGGAGCCCTTTGCGATAACCGGGAACATTCTTACCTTTATGCAGAAGAAATACATAAGAAGCAATGAAATAAGGAAGTTCGGCATCGCATTACCGGTAAATGTAACTAATCTTGCGATATTATCAATGATGGAATCCTTTTTAATAGCTGTAAGAATACCTAAAGGTATAGCAACAACAACTGATACAACTGTGCTGGCTGTTGCAAGTACAAGAGTGTACTTAAGAGCTTTTAAAAGCTTTGGAAGGATCGGCATACCGTCACTGTATGTTGTTCCGAAATCACCACGAAGTATGTTAAGGACCCATTTCACATATCTTTCTAAGAATGGATCATTAAGTCCCATCTTTTCTCTTTCAATTGCAAGAAGCTCATCTGTAACTGCCGTTCCTTGAGAGGTAAGCTTCATCAGTGCAGGGTCACCCGGTGTCAGATAAAGAAGACCAAATACACCGAACGTCAATACCAGCAGGACCGGTATAAGATTTATCAGTCTTCTGATAGTAAATTTTAACACGTTTTCACACTCCGATCTGTCTTAAGTGTACCGGCAGCAGATATAGGCTATCTGCTGCCGTATTTTTAAATAACTGCTTTTTTTATAAAACTATCAATCAATGTTGGTATTAGCGTCAATTCCGTAGAACTGAAGCGGGTTTGTCTCTCCAAGTCCTGTAGCGCCTGCTCTGAGAACAGATGTCTTATTGTACTGACCTATCATGAGGTAGTCATTTGATGCATAGAAGTTTGTCATGATCTGATCCGCAAGCTCCTTCTGCTTTGTTTCGTCTGTCTCAAATCTAAGCTCTTCGATAAGTGCGTCAGTCTCTTCATTACCGAATCCGCAAATGTCCAGGTATCTTCCTTTCTCAATCATGTTAAGGAAGGTGAATGGCTCTCCGGTCTTATCTGTAATTGATACGTAGAAGCCTATCTGGAAGTCCTTTGTGCTCATGTATGTTCCGTCAGGATCCTCTTCAAGACCGATCTGAGCATCAATACCGACCGCCTTTAACTGCTCCTGCATGAGGATAGCTATTGTATCGATAGAACGCCCTGCATAGCAGCTTAAAACTATTGTAAGAGGCTTTCCGTCCTTCTCGTAGATGCCGTTTGCATTAAGCTTATATCCGTCTGCCTCTAAAAGCTCCTTTGCCTTAGCAACATCTGTCTTTGGTGCCTGAACTCCGCCATAGTATGTATCAGGTGAGAATGCGCCTTCTGTAGATGAAAGGAGTCCGTTCATGTATGCAGCAAGTGCATCCTTATCAAGTGCAAGCACGATAGCTGCTCTTACATTATCAGAAAGCTTATTGGCATTAAGCATAGCGTAAGCTCTTCTCTGTGTCGGAACTGTTGTAACATTGTAAAGATCAGGATCCGCCTCATAAATTTCTCTTGAAGCAGCTGAGATATCTACATATCCGTCGATCTCGCCGTTCTGCATAGCAAGGAGCTTAGATTCCTCGTCTCCCATGTAGTAGAATGTAGCTCCGTCAAGCTGAACGTCTCCGTCCCAATAGTTTTCATTGTACTTAACTGACATGTCTCCCTCAGGAACAAACTTATCAACTACGAAAGGTCCTGTACAGATAGGATTATTATCAAAGTCCTCTGTTGCATCTAGATCAACCATTCCGAACTCTGCTGTTGCAAGGTCGTTTTCAAGTGTAGGATAAATATTAGGTGTTGTTATAACTAATGTCTTGTCATCCTTTGCCTCGATCTGCCAATCATTTACGAAAGCAAATCTTGCGTTCACCTCTGCGATACGCTCAATGTTTCTCTTTACCATATCTGCAGTAAGTGCATTGCCGTTTGAGAAGCAAACGCCGTCCTTAAGTGTAATGGTAGAAACATTTTCCTCTGTCTCGATGCTTTCTGCAAGCCATGGCTGGATCTGCATTTTATCGTCTATACGGAACAATGTCTCTGAAATTCCGTAGAACTGTGTGTGCCATGAATAGTACTCTTTATGAACATCGAGTGATGCATATGGGAAAGTCTCAACACTCTTGAAGATCTTAGATCCGTCATGAACCGGTGTTCCTGCCTCTGTAGTGCCGCTCTCTGTGCCTCCCTGTGGCTTGGTCTCTCCGGTAGTGCCTGATCCGCCGCCGCATGCTGCAAGCGTAGCCGTCATAGATGTTGCAAGTAATACTGCAAGTAGTTTTTTCATAACATCTCTCCTATTCTCCTTTGTGGATAGCTTTTCCGATTAAATGCATTTTTCTATGCATTCTCCGCTTTAAACTCGCAGACCGGAAAAAAGTGTATATTAATACGACCGGAGCAGCCCTTCCTTTCCGAAATTTCTACTCCCGAAATATTAATGTCATTAGGTTGTTAAAAATGAGCCTTGCTAAAAGTAACTGAAACTCTTACTGAAGTCTTAAAATGTTTTGTTTGTCTACGAATACTCATAGATAAAACTTCTGCTCTGTGTTGTCAAGTATGCCGCAGGGCATGTATTACATATTGTGACGTGTTGCGTTAAGATCAAGTATCGTTCATTTCTGATGCTGAACAGCAGAATGTAACATTATTTCTTAATGTTCCGAACAATTAATTTGTTCTGTTGTGTATATTCTATATTTCAAAAATCACTCTGTCAACGGATTATGGACACTTTGAACAATTTTTATAAATATTCGTTCATTTTTACCAATATTGAAATGTCGTGACTGTATATTTACTTTAGGACAACATCGTTGTTAGTTTTGCGTAACTTTCATGTTAGTTTTTGCTACATATTGTTAGCCTTGAGTTACATTTGTTAGTCATATGTTACTCGACCTGCTTTAAGATAGCCAAAGAGGCAACCGGCCTCCATCATTTTTTGGAAATCCGGCTGCCTCTTTTGTTTAGACAGATCTGTTTTTTTAATATTTTTTATTCCTCGTCCTCATCCTCGTCTTCGTCGCCGTCGCCGAAAAGATCGTCGAGATCCTCAAGACCGTCTAAAATTCCGTGTTTTCCCTCATGCATAACAATTTACCTCCTGTTATTTTTTTTAATGCTTTATCCGTTATAAACGGTTGCTTATTAATTAAAATTGTATACCAAACTCTGATCGTTTTGTATATAGATATTTATTTAAAATGTATCAGCCCTTATATTTCCAGGTCAGCATTCTTGATGAATTAAGTACTACGAATATCGATGAGCAGTTATGTACAAGCGCTGCAGCTATAGGATTTAAGAATCCAAGGCCTGAAAGGAATACGCCTATTACATTTACGCAAACTGCAAATACTATGATATTCTGCTTTATCATGAAGTATGCTCTCTTACAAAGTGCAAATGCCGACGGAAGCATTGTTATATTATCAGACATAAGCGTGAGCTTTGATGACTCTATGGCAACGTCTGTGCCTGCTCCGCCCATCGCAATGCCAAGATCCGCAAGTACAAGTGCCGGTGCATCATTTACGCCGTCTCCTACCATTGCTACCTTATAGCCCTTTGCCTGAAGCTCCTTTATTGCATCAAGCTTTTGTTCAGGAAGAAGATTTGCCTTAAATTCACTGATTCCCGCTTCATCGCATATAGCCTTTGCTGTATATTCATTATCTCCTGTAAGCATTACAACATGCTCTATGCCCAGCTTCTTGAAGCGTTCCATAGTTTCTCTGATGCCGTCACGGATCTCATCAGCTACAGATATTCCTCCGAGAATATTGCCGTTTTTCACAACAAGCATCGTTGTACGGCCCTTGCTTTCATTTCTGCTGATAAACTCATTGATTTCTGATGGAATATCACCCTTTATATCAGCAAGGCACTTCTTGTTTGATACCTCATAGACATCGGCTCCGTCCTGAGTTCTTACGCCTCGACCGAAGAGCATTTCATATTCGGCATTCGGTATTGCAGAAACATCTATGAATCCGCCACCGTTAATGTGCTTCATTATGGATTTTGCTATAGGATGGCTGGAGTTCTTCTCAACCATTGCTATCGCTGTGTAGTAGTCCTTTTCAGTGATGCCAGGCGCCATATATGTCTCTATAACTGCAGGCGTACCCTTTGTGATTGTTCCTGTCTTATCAAAGCAGATCGCATTGATCTTCGCTGCTGATTCGATAGCATCGCCGCCCTTAACAAGGATTCCCTTCTTAGCTGCATTTCCGACTGCCGCAATAACAACTGTAGGTGTAGCAAGCATCAGAGCGCACGGGCAGGCTATAACAAGCACTGACATAACTCTTATAGGGTTCTTTGTAAGGATTCCGACGATAACGCAGACCGTAAGTACCAAAGGAAGGAATATCTCAGAGAACTTATCTGCTATCTTCTGAGCATTACCCTTTTGATCCTGAGCACTTTTAACCGTGTTAATGATCTTACCTAAAACCGTATCTCCGCCTAACTTTTCGGTCTTAACTTCAATAACACCACTTTCATTAAGTGTTCCTACAAATACCTCATCTCCGGCCTTTTTATCTACCGGCATTGATTCTCCGGTTATTGACGCCTCATTGATTGCTGCGTTACCCTTTGTAATAACACCATCAACTGCAATCTTTTCGCCGGTCTGAACCTGGATAATGTCTCCTTTTTTGACCTTCTTTATAGATACCTCTACAAACTGTCCGTCTACAAGCTTACGGCATTTGTGAGGTACAAGCTTTACAAGCTCAGCTACTGCATTCTGCGTTTTCATCATGGTGATGTCTTCAAGCACTTCACCTATGATCATCATGAATGAAACCAAAGCTCCTGATAAGAATTCCTTACAGAAGATACAGCCGATAAGTGAGAGTACAACGAGCATTCCTGCTGTGACCTTCTTTTTAGCTATAGTTGCCTCTACTGCATCCTTTGTACATCTGAAGCCGCCGAAGACAAGCGGTATGATGAGAAATGTTCCTACTTCCTGTCCTTCATAGTTTACAAGCCTCGGCATGAATGAAGGTTTAATAATGTAGTCGATAATGATACCTGCTATGATGAGTATTACCAGAACTAACGGATACCATATAACACTAAGCTCCAATCCGAAAATCTTTTTTGATGATTTTTTCTCTGCCATAACACTTTTCCTTTCTGACTTTGTTCACCATAGCGGTGATTCTTATGTTTTTATTATAAGTCATTGTCTGAATTGCACAATTATCGAAGCGAAGGTTGAAATCCATAACAAAACGGCATGGGTGATAATATCCTCTCAAAAAATGATATAGGCGGTAAAGCCCCTAAAAAAAATCACATGGGTGATAAAGCCCCTAAAAAATGACGTGGATGGTGAAAGCCTATAAAAAGACACAGCCAATTAAATGACTGTGCCTCGTTTAATAATATTCAGAATTTAAGCTTTATGCATTAAAATCAAAGTATGAGCCTATACCGGCCTTGAGTGCATTTTCATAAATAGCCTTTGCCATGGCAAGATCCTGTATACCCATTCCGACAGTATCGTAAACAGTGATTTCCTCATCATTCTCACGGCCCTTCTTTTTGCCCATGATGATCTCACCGATCTCTGCATAAATGTCGTCCTTTGTAATGACTCCGTCTTTAATTGCATTGTAAGTATCTCCGCAGCTGGATGCAGCTTCAATGCTGTCATTTACGATCTTTGTGCCATCAAAGCAGTTGGTATAAAGCTCCTGCTTGCCGACAGTATCAGTGCCTATCTCGGTTATGTGAGTGCCCGGCTTAAGCCATTCCTTATTGATAGCGGCACCCTTTCTGGCAAGTGTAACGCAAACAATGATGTCAGCCTTTCTTGCACCTTCCTCAGGAGTCTCACAGCCATGGAAAATAAGCTCAGGGAATTCCTTGGACATCTCAGCTATAAATGCGTCATTCTCACCCTCAAGCCATCCGAAGCAATAAACCTCCTTCAGCTTTCTTACACGCATTGTGGCTCTTAAAGAAGCTTTACCGATACGTCCGGTACCGAATGCAAAATAAACCTCTGCATCTTTTCTTGCAAGATAATTATTGGCTATAGCGGCACCTGCTGCTGTACGAAGATTTCTTATATAGTTTGCTTCCATAGCGCATGATAAAAGTCCGGTTTCTCCGTCATAGAGATAAACCATGTTAAGATTGGTCGGAAGTCCCTTTGCGGCATTGCCGTCAAAGCCGGCGCCTGACGACTTCATGGAGAATAAGCCCGCACTTTCATCAAGACAGGTCTTGAAATCATAGCCTGTATGTGTTCCCGGCTTTACCAGGTTTTGTATAGGCGGCTGAACAACATTTCCGCTGTTAAACGAAACATATCCCTGCTTTACAGATTCATATATCTCATCAAGATCTATAAGCTTTCCAACATCTGAGTTATTTAAAAGTAATGTCTGCATTTTTATTTCCTCATTTATCAATCTTCAGGTTCAACTTCTTCATCCTTATAGAATTTTCCTATAAGGTCAATGTCATAGTTGCCGGATGTAAGCACACAGGCAACATTTTCATCAGCCTCTGTCTTGATTTTTCCCTCAAGAAGTGCCGCAACCACTACTGCCGAGGTTGGCTCTGCAACAAGATGTGCATACTTTCCTATAATCTTTACAGCCTCTGCAATATGATTCTCTGAAACTATAACGATCTCATCTACATATTTATCAATGATCGGATAAGGATTTTCTGTAGGATATGAGCATCCGATTCCGTCAGCAAGTGAAGGCTGTGATGTCATTCTCGTAGGACGTCCGTTAAGTCTGCTGAGATAATAACCGCATGATGCTGCGACCTGAACGCCTATTACTCTTACCTTAGGATTACTTTCCTTTATTGCTGTTGCAATTCCTGACATCAGTCCGCCGCCACCGATAGGCACAATAACAGTATTGATCTCAGGCATATCCTCAAGTATCTCAAGTCCTATCGTTCCCTGACCTGCCATAACAGAATAATCATCAAAGCCGTGAACAAGCGTATAGCCATGCTCCTTTATCTCATCGGCAACCTTTTTAACTCTGGACTGATAGTCTCTGTCCCAAAGTATGCAGGTTCCGCCTCGTCTCTCACAGTTTTCGATTTTGCCCTTTGGTGTATCCCTCGGCATAACTGCATAGGCATTAATGCCGAACATCTTTCCTACATATGCACAGGCTGCCGCATGATTGCCTGAAGAGCTGAAAATGATTCCTTTTTTTCTCTCCTCTTCACTCAGCATAAGGACCTTATTAAAGGCTCCTCTTGCTTTAAATGCACCTGTCACCTGCAGCATTTCAGGTTTAAAATAAACCTTGCAGCCAAGCAGCTCATCCATATCTGCTTCTCTTAAAAGCGGTGTTCTGGTTACATATGGCTTGATCCTTGCCGCTGCATCCTTTATGTCCTGTAAAGTGAGCGGATTTTTTTTAACGTTCTCTGACATAACAAAGCTCCCCCTTAATTAAAGTGTTAATGTTACATTATTCAGACCTTAACGCCTTGTCTTTAACTGTCATTAATATAATTCACTTATAAATCAGGTGCTACGGACAAAGATTCATGGTTAACATATAACAGATCGTTATATGTTTGATCGTCTAATATGAAAATGCCTCTGACTGCAAGCAGCCCGAGGCATTTCATATCATCCGCTTTTATTCTATCATATGAACTCAAATTCGGTTCCAAGGCCGGCCTTGAGTGCTTTTTTGTATATGCACACTCCCATTGCAAGGTCTTGTATTCCCATTCCTACTGTGTCATATACTGTGATTTCTTCGTCGTTTTCTCTTCCTGCTTTTTGTCCGGTGATTATTTCTCCGATTTCTCCATATATATCATCCTTTGTAATAACTCCGGCTTCGATTGCATTATGTGTATCTCCGAACTGTGATGCCGCTTCTATGCTGTCATTTACTATTTTTGTGCCGTCAAAGCAGTTTGGATCAAGCTCCTGCTTACCCACAGAATCTGTTCCAATCTCTGTAATGTGTGTACCAGGCTTAAGCCATTCCTTCTTTATGACAGGCCCTTTTCTTGCAAGTGTCACTGATACTATGATATCAGCCTTTCTTGCACCTTCCTCAGGTGTATCGCAGCCATAGAATTTAACATCCGGATATTCTTTTGACATTTCTGATATAAATGCTTCATTATCCCCATCGAGCCATCCGAAGCAATAAACTTCCTTGATGTCTCTGATACGCATTGTTGCTCTTAATGATGCCTTTCCGATACGTCCTGTGCCGTATGCAAAGTATACAGATGCATCCTTTCTCGCAAGATAATTGTTCGCAATTGCCGCACTTGCCGCCGTGCGAAGATTTCTAATATAATTAGCTTCCATTATGCATGAGCAGGCACTCGTCTCTGCATCAAAAAGATAAACGAGATTAAATCCAGGCAGCTGACCGATCTTAACATTGTCATCAAATCCGCCGGAGGATGATTTCATTGAGAAAAATCCCGAGCCCATATCAAGACAGGTCTTAAAATCAAATGTTGCATGTGAGTCAGGCTTATTGAGATGCTGAATACCCGGCTGAATAACCAGTCCATTGTTATATGAAGCATATCCTTCCTTGACAGCTTCGTATATTTCATCAAGGTCAACCAGCTGTCCAACTTCCGCATTGTTTAAAAGCAGTGTTTTCATTCTTATCCCCCTTATTTTCATTTCATCAGTCGTGTCCGCCAAGGGCACAGCCGTTTTAACCGGATCTATTATTATAAATATCTCTAATTTTTATTATCCGGATAGAGTGTTTAGTTGCTAAACGCATAATACAATAAATTTCTTTTTTTGCATAGTCGAAAATAATAAGTTCAAGTATTTTTCTCGAACAATATTTGCGTCATTATGCTATATTAGTTTTAAATACTGATGTTTTGAGGTAAATGATGATAGAACTTAAACAGCTACAATTTTTTACGGCATGTGTGGAGGAAGGCAGTTTCAGCAGAGCTGCCGAGGTGCTCTATACTTCTCAGCCGAATGTCAGCAAGGTCATAAATGAGCTTGAAAAAGAAATAGGTATTAAGCTGTTTGAACGAGGCGGCCGCGGTGTTGAGCCTACCGAGGATGGTCGAAATCTCTATCAGTATGCTTATGAGATGATAAAAAAGGAACGAAGCATTTCCAACCTCATAAAAAGTAAAAATAAGAATATGCTCCGTGTGTGCTTTAACCACAGCCGTTCGCTCGCTCAGGTATTGGCAGATTATTATGATTATAAATGCGGCAATGTTTATATTAACATGCGTGAGGGCGACACTGATTTTGTTATGAATGATGTCCAGCATTTCAAAAGTGATATCGGCATGACCTTTATAATCGAAAAGCAGCTTCCTGCATTTCAATATGCATTGAGCCGTTCCGGCCTTGAAATGGAGATCATCAGAGAGGATCTGGCTCAGATAAGTATAGGCGAAAAGAATCATCTGAGCCGCATAAGAAGTATACGACTTGATAAATTGATTGATGAAAGCTTCGTAAGACATAGTGATGATTACTTTTCTCTTGAAAACGGCATCTGTATGCTTGAGCCAAGACTTAAGCCTGCCATTGATAACGCAATCGTGTCCAACAGCGTCCAGTTTGTCATAAATATGCTTACCGATGCCGGAAAATGCAATATCAGTGTTCCTACATTTTATAAAACCAAGCTTGCCTCCGGTGTCAGTCAGGTCAAGATCGATCCCCCTGTTAAGGTGTATCTTGTATGCATTTACAGATATAAGCCAGCTGACTTTGCTCTGGATTTTCTAAATTTCATAAAAGCCCAGAGTCAGGCTCCGACCTATATGGATCCTGCTGAAAATATCTAAGCACACACAAAAGCGGCTCCCTTAGGAACCGCTTTAAAAACAAATATGGATGCCGGAGACCGGGGTCGAACCGGCACGAGTATCACTACTCACGGGATTTTAAGTCCCGGGCGTCTGCCAATTCCGCCACTCCGGCATATAAATAAAAAAATGGTTCCTCGGGGACTCGAACCCAGGACCGACCGGTTATGAGCCGGTTGCTCTAACCAACTGAGCTAAGGAACCGTATAGTGTAAATACAATCTTTATATTAGAAAAAAGCCGATAGGGGGACTCGAACCCTCAACCTGCTGATTACAAATCAGCTGCTCTGCCAATTGAGCCATATCGGCTTAGATGTTTGCTGTGCTTCCTGACAGCTTCTAAAGTATACTAAACCACAACCGGATTGTCAACATTTTATTTCAACTTTTTTTGAAATTTTTTTGAGGGTTTTTTTTAAGTTTTTTTGACTGTTTTTTTCTAAAAAGTATTGACACCGATGTATCGGTATGCTAAATTGGTACTACCAATTGAAAATACCGTAACCCCTCTTACGGAAAGGAATGCCGCATACATGGTTTGTTCTGCTTAACCGTTATGCGGCATTTCTTTATACAAATCAGACAGGAAATACATTATGGACGAGAACATACGTGAATATCAAAAGGCTGTCCGCTTCCTCTGCGATGAGATACGCGGCGGAAGCATTAATGTAGGTGACAGGCTCCCTACAGAAAGGTCTATTGCGCAGGAACTCAATATCAGCCGCAACTCCACAAGAGAGGCTATCCGCAGTCTTGAGAACATGGGAATAATAGAAAGTCACCGCGGCTCCGGTAATTATTATACCGGTAATGTATCAAAGCATCTTACCGAGATGATAAATACCCTGCTTTCGATCAAGCACATATCATATATCGATATAAGTAATTTCAGACGAATAATGGATAAGTCGGTATGCATGACAATAATTAACAGTGACAACTTTGATCTTTCAACAGCCTACGAAATACTTGACCGTGTTCCTTCTTCTCTTGATGATGAAATTAAAAATGATGCTGATTTTCATTTTCAGCTCAATCTGGCATGCGGGAACAAACTATGGTCAGAGCTTATGTCTGCAATAGTCTATGTTTACGAAAATCTAATCAGACTTATTCTTGAGAATTCTGACACAGAAAACCGAGCTGAATTTCATGATATTCACAGATGCATTCTTGATTCGATTTCAAAAAAAGATTGGGAAGCATGTGAAAAAGCAATTGACCGACATTACGATGCCGTAAAAAAGGAATTGCTTACTCTTTCATCTCAGGATGAAAATATTCAATAGCATATATTTAAAGCCGAGCTGTTTTTTTATCACAGCCCGGCCTTTTTCTTTTTCCTTATCCGATCACTCAGTTTCTGATTATTCGGTTTTTTTACCAAAATTAATATTGAGAATAAATACTATGCTTAATATCATCGCTGAACCTATGATATGCACAACAGTAACCTCTGTTTTTAACCAAAAATATGAAAATACCGTTGCAGCCACAGGCTCTATAGTTCCTATCATGCTTGCCTTTATCGGCCCGCACATAGTTACTCCCATGATATACATGGTATAAGCAAAGGTAGTGCCGAGTATAACGACACCGAATATCGGAAGTATCATACTGCTGTCAATGACAACAGCCTGTCTGAAATTGCCGCTTAATAATCCGAATACTATACCGCCTATAAGGAATGCGTATCCAACCACAGGTATATTTCCGTATTTCACAGTAATATCTCCTGCGGTCATAGAATAAAGCACGATTCCGACTGCCGACATAAGCCCCCAGAACAGTCCCTTAGGCGATAATGCCAATGAACCCGGGTCTCCCTTTGTTGCAACAAGGAATGTGCCTCCCAGGGCCAATGCAACGCATAAAAGCTGTTTTTTTGTCGGAAGCTTTCTCGTCTGTATACACACTACAAATACTATAATTGCGGGGCTTACCTCTTGCAGCACTGTCGCAGTTCCGGCATTGGAATAATAAATAGCTGTAAGATATGAATACTGGCTTACCAAAAATCCGCAGAAAGTAAATATTATCAGCCTTAGGGCATCCTTTTTATTCTTCCATATCTCTGTAAGGCTCTTATTTTTCGTCAATATACAATAGGCCAACAGTATTATTCCGGAAACTGTCATTCTTACCATGACCATCCAACCGGACTGTATTCCTTTTTCACTGAATAAAAACTGTCCGCAGGTTCCCGACAGTCCCCACAATGTACAGCCGATTATCAATATTATCGATCCAAGCTTATCCTTTTTTGCATCCTCTGTTTTATTCATTTCGGACATAACCGTTCTCCTCTTCTGAAAGTCAACATGTCGAGGATATCACACCTTAAGGTGCATTTACAAGCCAATAAACCGTTTATAGTTTTTTCTATTCAAAAAGCGGCAGGTGCATCCTGCCGCTCATAAAAACTTTTCTTATAAAAACTTATCCTTCTATAAGCTTATCCTTCGTTAAAGATATTTTTAAGTATCTCTACGCAATTATCCTCTCCTACAGCTCCCGAATCAAGGCATACATGATAATTGAGGGCATCTCCGAAGGTCATATCTGTATATATCTGATAATACGCTGCTCTGTGCTTATCCTTGTCCTTAAGACGTTTCTCAGGATCAATATCGCTCTCTCCGTACATCTTGACTATACGCTCTGCACGATATTTATTATCCGCATGAACAAATACCTTAAGAACATCATCTCTGTCTCCGAGCAGATAGTCTGCACAGCGTCCTACTATAACGCAGCTTTCCTTATCTGCAAGCTCCTTGATATAGTTACTCTGTATCTGCCAGATCCTTTCTTCATTAGTAGGTCCGCTATATGACCAACGATTCATCATAGTGCCAAATATTCCGTTCGGTACATATTCACTCTTCTCAGAGATATACTTTTTGTCAAAGCCGCTTTCCTCAGCGATCTGATCTATGATCTCACGGTCATAGCATTTGATCCCGAGCTCATCTGCAAGCTTTTTTCCTATTGTACGTCCGCCGCTTCCGAACTGTCTGCTTATGGTAATGATTCTGTAGCTCATATAAATGCCTCACTATATCATTTATTTCATCAAAGCATAAAACCAAAATACTTTAATGATTAATTATATTGTACACTTTTTTGGCTAAAAATGCATTCTTTTCCTGCATTTTGCATAAATTTCTCGATAAAGCACTTTTCACATTATCAGTGTTCAATAATCTACAAATGAAATGTCCAGGTCAACATTGCCCTCTATACCGTCAACACTTCCGCTGTCCGAATACTGTCTTAGTGTATACTGATAAGGATAATAGAATTCCGAATTATAGGCAGCGAGCCATTTGTCATAGTCCTCAAGCTGTGAAAGATCCAGCATGAGCAGTGCACTTTCGATATTAAAATATATCATCGGCTTATAGTCTGCATCTTTAAGCTTTTCACAGTAATACTTAATAAGGCTCGTTCTTTCCTCAATGCCCAGAGTATCCATACGACCTTCTCCGGCATTGGCCTCTTCTACATCTACAACGACAGGATAATCCACCTTATTCTCACCGACAAGCTCCTTAAGCATCGCTATCTCTTCATCGACCTCTGTCTCATTTACAGCCTGTGTAAATATATATACGCCTGCCTTTATCCCGTTCGCATCAGCTCCTGCTATATTATTTTTAAATTTTTCATCCTCTACAAGCTTGCCTGATGAATAGCCTCTGTACAGTGCTCTTATCATCGCAAACTCAACTCCGCTTCCTTTGACCTTAGCCCAATCTATATCTCCCTGATGTGATGAAACGTCTATCCCCTTATGTGAGATTACCTTGTCTCCGTCTGTATATTGCCATTCTCCGTTTTCTGACTGCTTAAGATCCTCGGCTTTATAGCTGTGCTTTTTCAGACTGTCATTTACAGGTGTGAATACATATCTTTTGTTCTTATATAAAATGAGATCATTCGGATAATATTTCCTGAGAGTTTCCATGACTGAATTTCCGCTTTCAAGCGAGCTCTTTATGCCAAGTACAATTTTCTGATCGGCAGAAAGCGCATTGTCAGCAGCTATATCAGCTTCACTTCTTATAACATTGCCGTACTCATCCGTTACAGCTGCTGCCGAAGCATTTCCGGATGAAGCTGTAACTCCCGATGCCGCACTTCCTGTACCTGTTTTCTGCTTTAAGGCTCCGTATACCAATACTCCTGCAATAATCAGCATCAGCAAGATAAGAACTATCTTCAGAAAAATAAAGTTTTTATTTTTTTTAGGCTTTTGAGACGTATAACGAGCACTCTGACCGTTTGATCTTACCGTCCTGCTGCCTGCAGAAGTTCGTACTCTGTTTCTGTCATTATTTCTGCCCTGCTCCGCATAGCGCACATTACCATCCTTCGAATAAGCGTTTGAACGCTGTGCATGGCTTCTTGATCTTATTCCCTGATATTCGTTAGGCTGATTTCCTAAGCCTCGCTGATCTGCCATATCTATCTCCGTATATCGTCAACTTTCATTTATCTGCAACACATATATAAAGTATAACACAGCATGCAGTGTTGTTTATTTACAATTTACATAAAAACTGCCGTATTAAGGTCATATAGCCTCAGTACGGCAGTAATTATCTGCGATATATGATTTATTTAAGCTTCAGCTCCTTAAGCACATCCTCAACTTCATCTACAGGTATTATTTCAAGTGATTCCTTTACCTCTTCGGCAACATCTCTCAAATCATCAATATTGTCCTTTGGTATAAATACCTTCTTAACGCCTGCTTTGTGTGCAGCCATGAGCTTTTCCGGAAGACCGCCTATAGGCTTGACTCTGCCCTGAAGTGATACCTCACCGGTCATTGCAGCCTTCGGAGTTACATGGATGCCTGTAACAAGTGATGAAAGCGCTGTAGTAAGTGTAATTCCGGCAGACGGACCATCCTTAGGTGTAGCTCCGTCAGGCACATGTATATGAAGATCGTGATCTTTGAACATTTCTGCCTTGTCCGGATACATGTTCTTTACAAGACTTACCGCAATGCGTGCGGATTCCTTCATAACATCTCCGAGTCTTCCGGTTATTATGATCTCTCCGCTGCCCTCCGTAAGCATGGTTTCTATAAACAGAACCGTTCCGCCTACACTTGTCCATGCAAGTCCGGTAACAACTCCCGGCTTTGCAGTATCTCCTACGGATTTAAGATGAATAGGATTGGTATCCATTATTTCCTTAAGATTATTTTTTGTAACGCTGACGCTTCCCGCCTCACCGCTTACTATCTTGACTGCAGTCGCTCTGCATATCTGATCTATGCGCTTCTTAAGGCCTCTTACTCCGGATTCCATAGTATATTCACTTATGATCATATCTATGGCCTTATCACTGATTTTTAGCTTTCCGTGGCTTATTCCGGCAGTTTCCATAGACTTAGGAATAAGATGTCTTTTTGCTATCTCCAGCTTTTCTATAGGTGTATATCCGTTAAAGCTTATGACCTCCATACGGTTTAAAAGCGGCTCCGGTATGGTATCTGTGCTGTTGGCCGTGCATACAAACAGAATATTAGAAAGGTCATACGGCACATTGAGATAATGATCCGTAAAGTTAGCATTCTGTTCCGGATCAAGAACCTCTAAAAGAGCGCTTGCAGGATCTCCGTTATATGACTGTGAAAGCTTATCCACCTCATCAAGCACCATAACAGGATCGCTTGTACTGCATTTTCTGAGGCTGTCAATGATTCGTCCCGGCATAGCGCCAATATATGTTCGTCTATGGCCTCTTATATCTGACTCATCCTTGACTCCGCCGAGACTTACTCTCACATACTCTCGTCCAAGCGCTCTCGCAATAGACTGACCTATGCTGGTCTTGCCTGTTCCCGGAGGGCCTACAAACAAAAGTATTGAGCCTGTCTGTGCGCCTTTTAATTTCATTACGGCAAGCTGCTCAATGATCCTTTTCTTGACCTTCTTGAGCCCATAATGATCTTCATCCAATATTTCTGCGGCTTTTTTAAGATCAATGTCAGAGGTTTCTTCCTTCTTCCACGGAAGTGCCACCAGGGTCTCCAGATAATCCGTAAGCATTCCTGTTTCAGCAGTGTTCATGGTCTCTGCCTTAAGGCGCTTAAGTATCCTTCTTCCTTCATTCTTGGCTGTTTCATTCATCTCCGATTCTTCGAGCTTGATCTCTATGCGTCTTAAATCGGACATGCTCTCAGGATGCATTTCATCCAGCTCCTTCTGCAAAAATTCCATCTGCTTTCTTATGGCATTTTCCTTGTAGGTGCGCTGATACTCTGCCTCCTGAGCATTTTGAGCCTTAAGCTTGACCTTGATTATCTCAAGGTTCTCAAAGATTATTTTCTCGAGCATATCAAAACGCCTGCTCTGGCTGTCCTCTGCCAGGATCTTATAGCGTTCCTCATTGGAAAGATCCAGCCACGGGGATATCGTTACCGCTACCTCTCCAATATTGCTCCAGGCATCTGAATAAGGTCTGAGAGAATGTTTCCACTCCATTTCCTCAGAAAACTTATTTATAGCCTCTTTTACTGCTGCAAATCTCGGCTTAGCCGACTCTTCATCAAGATCCTCAACATCCGGATGTCTGCGCACTTCTATGTCAATGCTTCTGTCCGGAAGCACCATGAGACTTTCTATATCCACTCGATTCATAAGATTTATCATCATAAATCCTGATTCGTTGATATCAGCGATCTCTCCGTTTATTCCGATCGGATAAAAGCTGTCGGCAGTGAGCTGTGTCTTGGTCACATCATTTTTTGCAACTGCAACCGTGACCTTATCTCCTATATGCGGTTCCCTGTTCACCATTGCCTTATAGGTATCTGTCTTGATGCAGAGTGCCGCATTCGGTGCAAGCAATATATTATAAACCGGTAATACTGCCATCTATATCATCTCCTTTATCTGTCAGCACTCGTTTGTTACGAGTGACAGACACTTTGTATAAATATGGGTTCCATGTCCTTGCACTATACAATGTCTATGGAACCCGGATCATGTCTTTATATGTTATGTTGTCTAAGGCTGTCCTATGCTGCACAAAAGCTCTAAAGCCTTAAAAATCATATATCCAAAGCCGCTTTATAAGCATACTATTTCACTCGGGTTTTGTCAACTCTGTGGAATGGCTGCTTTAATTATCACCACATTGACAGAATCAGCTTTTCACCGACTTATCACCTTCTGCAGCGACTTGCTCTGATGTCTTCAGAAGAGCTGCGGTTTTTTCTTCCTCTTTTCTTACTATATATCCGTGAAGCACGAACTGAATTATAGCTACGACCGGAACAGAAAGAAGCACTCCGGTAATTCCAAAGAGCTTGGCTCCGACTATGATTCCAAGAGTGATCCATACACCGGAAACGCCCAATGCTCCGCCAAAAAGCTTCGGTTTTATAACATATCCGTCTATAGTCTGAAGTATCAGCGTAAAAATAAGGAACAGAACAACTGACTGAGGACTTGAACACAGCAGTATCAGTCCCGCAATAAATGCACCTATAAAAGGACCGAAGGTCGGTATCAGATTGGTAACACCTACTACCAGGGATATAAGTACAAGGTAAGGCATTCCTGTGATCATCATAAATATAGCATTAATTATCGCTACTATGATTCCGTCCAGAATATCACTGACTACATATGTAGTCATTATCATATTGCACTCAGACAAAAATGAAGTAGTAGACTTATATTTCTTTTCCGGCAAAATTGCATGAAGTATTCTGTGATAAGAGCTTATTACAGTATTCTTATATACGATAAAATAAACCGCAAGTATAAGTCCGAGTCCAAGGTTAAGTGCACTGCTTGTTGCACTGAGTGAGCCTTCTGCAATCTTTCCTGTATTTTCTGTTATGATAGATACAACATCATTTAAAAGTCCTGTCGTGGATTTATCCAGGATGCTCATATCAAGATTATGGCTTTCACCAATTTCAACAATATACTCAAGCATATCCTGAAGTGTTTCGGCATAGGCATTAATGTTGCTGATAAACATTCTTATGCTGTCTATAAGCTGAGGAATAAGACCACTCATAAGAAGGATAAACAAAATACATACAGTTATCATTGCCGTAACATTTGAAAGCTGCTGTCTGACACCCTCCTTTTTTATACCTCTATAAAGTGTCCTGTTAAGAAAATTAACAAGCGGTGATATCAGATACGCTATAACAACTCCAAACACGACAGGTCGTATGAGTGTCATAAATTTCCCGATCTGCGCAAAAATAGTATCAAGCTCGGTAAGCACCACAAAAAACAGTACGGCCGAGCATGCTGCAATGGTATACTGCAGCCATTTTTTTTCTTCAAAATAGTTCTTAAATTTCATTCGTTCAGTGTTTCTCCGTTTAAAGAACTGAAAGCATCGACACAAATCCGTGCCACAGATTCTTAATAAGAGGCATACGGTTCTGAATACTTTCTATATCCTCAGCTCTGATCAGGCGCTCAATTGTGTTAAAGAGCTCACCAAGTTCATCATTGCCGAGTTCAGTGACTTCTCTTCTTATATCACTAATTTGTGACAAAAGAAAGTCCCACATATCATCTCCGTCAGAAATTGATTCGATAAGTCTGTCAATTTTGTCTTCTCGCATGGCAGAACTGTCTCTGAAACATTTTAAAAGAACTATATAAAGGTCTTCATCATCATTTTCATTGGTCAGTCCCATCTTGACCTTTAAGCCGCTGTGTTCCAGATATCTGAGTTTTTCTGTAGTACTGCTGTCTTTTGTGACAGGTTTTCTGTTAACTATAATATCATATACCGCTCTTCTTAATTCGCAGGCATCTATAGGCTTATATAAGACATCCGTAAAGCCGCAGTTAATATATTTTTCCCTTGCGTACTTATTCTCTGAGGTCAGTGCTATTCCCGGAGTAAATCCGTTTGCACCCTGCTCATCTCTGTGTATCATATTAAATGCAGAAATTCCGTCAAAATCTTTGAGTCTGTGCGCCAATATAAGAATATCACAAGGTAACTCTCTGCAGGTCTGTATCGCCTCTGCACCCTCTTCAACTGTAATTATGTCGGCAGCTGTCCATCTGAATATTTCTTTTATCTTCTCAATATCTTCATTACTGCGATCTGCCAAGAGCACTCTTTTACCGAGCATACTCTCCGGTGTACTGAAGAAATCATGAATAACTCTGTCCTCTTCACTCAGATTCCCCTCGTCTTCTAAAGACATATCTGCTTCTTCCGGTTTATCCTCAGTAAGGTTTGCATCATCATTATCTTCGCTTGCTGAATTATTTGCTTCTTCTGGCTCTGTTACTTCAGCTTCATTATCGCTTTCAGATTTATTTCCGGTTTTTTCCTCTTCTCTTTCGGTTTCAGACTCATTACCGGATTTTTCCTCATTATCAGTTTTATTTTCGTTCCCAGCTTCTGATTCACTTTCAGCTTTGGAATCACTTTCAGCTTCGTACTCTTTTCTGATTTCAGACTCATTTCCGGTTTCAGACTCATCCTCAGTTTCAATTTCATTTCCGGCTTTGAGCTTATTTTCTACTTCAGTATCACTCTCGGTTTTAGTCTCTTTTCCAACTTCAGCCGCATCTTCAGTCTCAGTTTCATTTACTGATTCGGCAGAGTTCACGCCATTATTTACCTTATTGCCGTTCTTTCCTGCAAATGTATTCTTAAGCTTGTCGATACCTGCATTAATTCCGCTTAAAGCAGCCCCTGAGCCTGCAGTGCCTTCATCATAAAGTCGCTCTTTAACCTTAAAATGCCCGTAAAGGAATATTCCGAGGCTTATAAGCAGCATAAGCTGAGCTGCAAAATGAAGCAGGAAACCGAAGGCTGCAAATATTCCGATGCCGCTAAGTATAAGCAGCATACCTATAATATATCCTATTGCTGCCCAGACCATTCTTCTGCTTAACGCTTTAAGCTCACTGCTCTCAGATTTCTCAGCACATATGCATATCACAAAGCAGAGCATTATAAAGATAAGTGACCACAAAAAACCGCATACATTATAGATATTTGTTAAAACATACATTTCAGGCCTCCGGGCGATACTGTTTTATAAGTCTTGAAATTTCCTGATTCATAGCATTAAGAACTGACGGCGGGCCGATTATCTTTGCCCCGTCTCCAAGTGCTGTTATCCAGCCCAAAAACTGAGGGCTGACTGCAACCTTAACATTTACTCTGAAATGCTCATCATCTGAGCGTATCATCATAATATCCTTGCCGAATCTGTCAATGATGACACCTGCCATATCATTTCGGCATTCTATAGTGACATTTTCATCCTTGCCTCCGTACATTCCGAATACACGGCTTGTATAAAGAGCCATATCGAAATCCTTGTAGGCAGCTCCTCCCATATCTCTTTTCTCATCAAGAAGCGATATTCGCTTCATTTTATCAACTCTGTAATGCTTAAGCTTACTGCTGTCGCTGTCATATGCTATGAGGTAATAGTTTTCATCATTCCAGCACAGCGCCCAAGGACTTGCATAATACAGCTTTCCGTCATTTTTAGGTATCTGCTTCTTATCAGCACTCCATTTAAAATATATAAAGCTTATTCGCTTATTGTCGGCTATGGCTTCATTAATAAGGTCGACATTATTGTAAATGCTTTCGTTCATAGTTTTTACACGCTGTGAAACATATACCTGCCTATGAAGCTTAGACGCCTCATAAATGCTCGCCATGCCTTCTATCTTTTTAATGAGCTCATCCGACTTTTTCTTTGTTATAAACTTTGCCGACTGTACAGTGTCCACAAGAAGCTTTAGCTCAGCAAGCTCAAAAGGTCTGCTTGCCACATGATAATAATAGCTACGATTTTCCTGACAGCCTACTATATCCATGCCATAGGCCTTAAGACATTCAATGTCATCATATATACTTTTTCTCTCAGCCTTCACTCCGCAGCTCTCAAGCTCTCTTATGATTTCAGGCATAGTAATAGCGTGTTCATCATCTGTTTTTTCTAAAAGGATCTTCTTTAGATAAAGCATCTTAAGCTTCTGATTTGCCGATTTTGCCATGAGGCTTTCCTTTCCGACTGTACAAAATCATACTTAGATGTGTAAAAGCATAAATCGCGGCATGTCATAGCTTTGCAAAAAACAGCAGGCTTGCAAGCCAATGCACACATAGTAATAGTTTATAAAAAATAACAGGCTTATTCAAGTTTTTTATCACATCCCGACAACAGTTCAACTTAAACATTGTTTCACAAATACTTCACATATGAAACACAAGGACTTAACAATTGACCTTTATATTATAGGCATAAGATAAATAAAGGAGATGAACAAAACACACAACTCACACAAGGAATATCCTTATAAAGGATTTTCTATAAAATTACTCATAACTCCCCCTAACAAAGAAGAAAAGACCGTATGAAGCGGTCTTTTTCTTTTATATAAAGCGCCGGTACCTTTTACTGCACCGGCACTATCCAGAGATTATTATTTAGTAATTATCAATACTCATCAGGAAGCTCGAACTTCTCAAGGTGAGCAAGGCGCTCCTTGTAAGAGGTGTCATATGATTCCTCAAAGCTTGCTTCCTTTTGCATAGCCTTAAGTGCTGCTGTAGAGTTCTTAAGCGCTGCAATTGTTCCTGCGCCTGAAAGGCATCCGCCAGGACAAGCCATACCTTCAAGAAGATATCCGTTATACTTTCCGGCCTTTGCAAGCTGAAGCATCTGACGGCAGTTCTGAAGTCCGTCAGCGCTCATAGTCTTGATCTCGATATTAGGATCAATACGCTTAGCTGCCTTAACAACAGCTGCTGCAACTCCGCCTGCTGCCGCAAATCCACGACCATCAGCAGAAGCCTTTTTAAGAGTATCAATATCATCCGGAAGGAAGTCAAAGCTTACTCCCTTTGCCTCGAACATACCGGCAACTTCTTCAAAAGTAAGAACGAAGTCAACATAGCTTCTGATAGTACGACGGCTTGCCTCAAGCTTCTTAGCTGAGCATGGTCCTACGAATACGATCTTACAATTAGGATCCTTTTCCTTAAGAAGACGAGCTGTGAGTACCATCGGTGTAAGAGCCATTGAAATACACTTTGCCTGCTCAGGGAACATCTTCTTCGCCATCATTGACCAAGCAGGACAGCATGATGTAGCCATGAACGGAAGCTTCTCAGGAACTTCCTTCATGAAGTCCTGTGCCTCTTCAACGGTGCAGAGATCGGCTCCGATAGCAACCTCTCTCATATCTGTAAATCCAAGCTCCTTGAATGCTGCTGCAAGCTTCTCATTCTGAAGTCCCTTGAACTGACCTGCGATTGCAGGAGCAACTATAGCATAAACAGGAGTATTAGCATCCTTAATTGCTGTTATTGTCTGATAGATCTGACCCTTATCAACGATTGCTCCGAAAGGACAGTTTACAAGACACTGACCGCAGGAAACGCACTTCATGTAATCAATATCTGCTCTTCCCTTATCATCTGAATGGATAGCTCCCATTCCGCATGCCTTCATACATGGTCTCTCCATCTTGATGATTGCATGATACTGACAAGCGTCAACGCACTTTCCGCACTTTACGCACTTCTCCTGATCGATATGTGATCTGCCGTGCACCATGCTGATAGCATGCATAGGACAGACTTCCTTACATGGATGCTCAATACATCCCTGACATCCGTCAGATACACGAACCTGCTTCTCAGGACAAGCGTTGCAGGCAAACTTAATTACATTGATGAGAGGCGCCTCATAATACTTCTCTGCAATAGCACTGGCCTCAATGTTATCTGTAAGCTTTCCGAACTCATCAGCATTTCTTACTGAAAGTCCCATAGCTGCACGTACACGCTCACCAACAATAGCTCTCTCAATAAATACATTATCTCTGTACTCCGCATCCTCACCCGGGATGATCTTGTACGGAAGCTCATCGATTTTGTCAAGGTCAGTTCCCTCATAAGCCATTCTTGCAACTTCTACGAATACCTCATGACGGAGTCTTGTTTTTGAAGAATCAATTCCTCTCATAGTTTCCTCCTGATTTATATGTATTATTCCACAATAATTCCATATTAAAAATGTATATTTAAACTCTTTTTATAATAAAGAAAAACCGCGGTTATTTCAAGCTGTATAAAGCCTGTTGCCGCGGTTTATTTTAAAATTTTGAAAATTTCAGAAGTATGAAGTTTCTCTTTTGTTATTACTTTCCGGCTTTTTTATCCCATACCTCAAGCTCCATGCCGGCAACCTCAGATGTATAAAGTGTTCCGTCATTCTTTTCAAAATGCTTTGTAGCTTTTAATACATGCTTAAAGCCAATGTAAAGAAGCGGTATATTACAGTATGCGATAAGAATGTTTGCAAAATCAGAAAGATCCCAAAGCGATCCGAGATCCATACCTGCTATACTTGTCATGCAGCCGAATGCGATAACTACAAGGCAAAGGATCCTGATAACTGCTATGAAGCTCTTGCTCTCTGAAATACGGTTTGCACAGATCTCTGTAAATGACATAAATCCAAGCAGTGTTGAGAATGCAAAAAGTCCGAAGCATACAGATACAAGAAGAGAAACTGCTGCATTAAATGCTGTTCCAGGTGTAAGCTCAGCTACCGAAGCTACGAACTTAGGAAGCTTTCCAAGCTCAAACCATGCCTCTGCATTATCGGTAAGCCAAACATGTCCCATGATAACAACAAAAGCTGTAAGTGTACAAATAACGATAGTATCAAGGAATACACCTATAGACTGAACACAGCCCTGATCACAAGGATGCTTTGCATCTGATGCTGCAGCTGCCATTGTGATGGTACCCTGTCCTGCCTCATTACTCATAAGGCCTCTCTTAACACCCTGAACAAGTGCAATACCAAAGGCTCCGCCGAATACAGCCTCAGGCTTAAATGCCTGTGTAAATACTGCGTAGAAAAACCAAGGAATACGGTTAAAGTTGACAATTACAAGAACGATAACAGTAAGGATATAAATAACTGCCATAACAGGAACTACAACATCTGTAACTCTTGTGACCTGCTTGATTCCGCCAAAAGAGATAACAGCTACTGCTATAAGAAGTATCACGAAGCTTACCCAGTAGAGCATTGAGTTTGTATCGATCGCATGACCGCTTACAGTCTCTCCTATCTGGCCTACGGCAGAAATCGTATTGAAGCCCTGTGCAGGGAAGCATAAAAGCGCATAAACTATATAAAGCACTGAAAGGAATATACCTACACCTACAGAGCCTCCCAAAAGCTTTCTTCCGTAGAATGAAAGACCTCCGACATACTCATCGTCCTTCTTTTCTTTGAAGATCTGTGCAAGTGTTGCTTCGGTATATGATGTAGCCATTCCGAAGAATGCTGATATCCACATCCATAAAAGTGCTCCAGGTCCTCCGACAGATATGGCACCTGTAACGCCGAGAATATTACCCGGGCCAACTCTCATAGCTGTAGAAAGGAAGAAGGCTGCAAGAGGTGATATACCCATCTGTGTCTTCTTGCTGTTCTTTAAGACTTCAATTCCGTATTTGAATTTACGGATCTGGATAAAACGAAGTCTGCATGTAAAATATATGCCTGATCCTATAAGAAGGATTATAGCCAATGAAAAATTTCCTAAAATAGGTATATTGGCATACCAATCGAAATTCGTCGGAAAGTCCCAGAACAGATCTGAAACCACCTGAATCTTTCCGCAAACAGCGTTAATAATGTCAAAAATTGCCTGCATTAATAAACTCCCTCCAAATAAATAATCTTGCCTATAAAAGGTCAATTCGTGCCGCATCTTAGGCACTATAAGTCTTTCCGTTCGTGCATAATTAAAAAATATTATACATAAACGAGCCGGTCTTACAAGCAATTTAAAAGAATATTTAATTTTTCATAAGAAAAGAGCAGATACTTTAAATATCTGCTCTCACACACCATAAAATGTGGTTATGTCTGATAATTATGCCTTTGCGACACGCTTCTTCTCCTCTATCTTGTGAAGATAAGATACAAGGATAGGGCAAAGGATAGCTGTAACGATGATTGCAGCTGTGATCTGTGCTGTAGCAGCCTCTGATACTGCAAGAAGGCTTGCGTCTGCTGCTGCAACTGCTGCAGGTGTAGCTGCTGCGTTACCTGCTGTTGTACCGATAGCACCACCGACTTCCGGATAATCCATCTTGAGAAGCTTGTAAACAAGGTATCCTAAAAGACCTGTAATAAGAGTACAAGCAACACCGAGGATAATACCAGGAGCTCCTGCCTTGAAGAGGTTCATGATGTTAAGACCTGCTCCAAGAGGGAATGCAAAGAAAGGTATTGTCATTGTTGCACCAGGTGCACAGAACTTACGGATGTCCTCATCAAGGTTACCCATTATGATACCGATGATGATAGGAAGAACACATCCTACAAGTGTAGCAAGCGGAATCTTTGCAACGCCGGCAGCACCTAAAGCTACCATTGTGAAGAAAGGTCCGTCGTTGATTGAAAGGATCGATACAGCACCTACGTCTGTAGCATCACCGAACTCACCTGCAAGTGAAGCGTAAAGTCCGCCGTTTGAGTTTGCAAGAGCACCTACGATAGCAAGTGTTGAAAGTCCGAGGAAACCATTCTCACCGAAAAGGTGTCCGCAAATAAGTCCTACTGCGATACCTGCAAGTACCTTAACTGCTGTGATAACAACACCCTTGTAAAGAGCAACTCCGGCACGCTTTACATCGATAGTAGTAGCATTACAGAAAAGGAACATAGCAAGGATAGGCATAGCACCTGTCTTCCAAAGATGTGTTGTGAATGTGCCGTCAAACTCGGTCCAGAGATATCCTCCGAAGCATGTGTTGATGATTGCGCCGAGTAAAAGCGGAACTACCATCAGTCCTCCAGGTATCTTCTTGATTGACTTTAAAATAGGCATAATAAACTCCCCTCTAAAAAATAATTCTTTATTACTTCAGATCCTATATCCCAAAGGCTTCAGCCTCCGGGATACAGGACTGCTGTAATCATTAGATCACTCTTTAACTATAACTGATACTCCGTCAGGAATAACTGTTACCTTGTAATCAGGCTTATTAACGATAGCCTTAGCCTTCTCGAGTGCTTCCTCCATGCTGTGAGCAGGGATCATATGAAGGTCTTCTACTAACTGATCATCGCAAGATGAAATAAAGATTACCTGAGCCTTAAGAAGAAGTCTTGCGAAAATCTGTGACTGCCACTGGTCGATAATAGTATCCTCAGGCTTTGTGTCAAGGAAGGTCTGCATCATACGGTTAAGATCCTTCTCATCACGGAATGTCTCATGGAAATACTTTCCGCCGTGTCCGTCAGCTGCCTTTGAAAGCATGATGATAACGCCGCCCTTATTAACTGTAGCCTCAGCTGCTGTCATTCCCTTTACTGACTGATAAATATTCTGGTCAAGCGGATATCCTCCGTTTGTTGAGATAACGATATCAGCAGGAATAGCGTCTACCTGGCACTTTGACTTAAGGAATTCACGTCCTACTCTGTGTGCAAGATCACAGTCACCTGATACGCAGAAGATAGGGTCATGCTTAGCATCGATAACTACGTTGACAACGAAATCAAGTCTTGCTGCTCTTGCTGCATAAAGCATGTCATTGTGGATAGGGTTGCCATCAACAACTCCTGTTCTTGCGTGCTCACTTGCAATGAAGCCTGCGTTATGGTTGTACATAACTGTCTCACGGCTTGCAATACCAGGAAGGATGCTCTTACGTCCGCCTGAGAAGCCTGCAAAGAAGTGAGGCTCGATAAAGCCTTCAGCTACAAGAAGATCAGCCTCATAAGCAAGCTTGTTGATGATGAGGTTTCCTCCTGAAGGAAGCTTTCCGATATAAACTAAGTTGTCCTTGTCATCACAGTCATGAACAACGATCTTCTCATGCTCAAAGATCTCGTCGCCGAACTTAGCTCTGATCTCGTCCTGAGTTGTTGCACGATGAAGTCCTGTAGAAATAAGGATAGTAATATCTGCATCCGGATTTCCCTTGCGGATCTCAGCAAGAAGAAGCGGCATAATGATATGGCTTGGTACAGGTCTTGTATGGTCAGAAGAAATAACTACGATCTTCTTCTTTCCTACTGCCATATCGCAGAGTCTTGGAGTTCCGATCGGATGCTCAAGAGATTCCTGAACAAGCTCAGCACCGCTCTTTGGGGCCTTATAGCTGTGAAGCTCCGATACAAGTACACCTGCAAGATGCTCATCTTCGATCTTAGCAGTAAGCTTTTCCTTACCGTAAGGCAGCATAAATTCTTTCATGATCAATCTGCTCCTTTCATTTTAGCAAACGATATTTAAGTATATCAGAACTGCATTCGATCTTTCGGCTCACTGCAAGCACAAAATATCGACTTTACAATGCAGAGTTCTAACAGCTTAATTTTATTTAATTTTTCTCCGCATTTCAACACTTAAATACGCGATTGTCATCATATTTCTTATAGAAATTACAGCAATATTTGTGCCAATTTGCTGCAGCTTTATCTGTGGTCTCTGTTTTCAGCTCTGTTTAAGTCCTGAAATGTCATTTTTACTGTCAAATATTTGTCAAATAATATTACGATTTAATGATTTTTTTGTTCGATTTATTACATTTATTTTACATTCAGAATATCATGTAACAGCATTTATTTGAATCATTTTTTGCAATAAAAAGACCGCGTTTCATTTTATTACTTTATGGGTAACATATTGAAACACAGTCCTATTGTTTTTATTTACTTTTAATCATTTTCTGATCAGGGAAATTTTTTATCCACCGATGCATGCAATGATCAAATTATTTTGCCGCAGCAGGATTTACCTTCTTTGTACGAATCTCTTCCTTAAGCATTTCGCAGAACTCTTCCATAGATACTGTGGTTGAATCCTGTTCTCCGTGAAGTCTGTAGCTTACAGTCTTAGCTCCGGCCTCATTCTTACCTAAAACTACAAGATAAGGAACCTTGGCGATCTGAGCCTCTCTAATACGGTAGCCAAGCTTTTCTGCTCTGTCATCAAGCTCAACTCTTATACGATTCTCATAGAGATAGTCATAGAGCTCCTGTGCATAAGCATTGATCTCTTCATCCTCGTTCTTAACAGGAAGGATCATTACCTGTGTAGGCATGAGCCAAAGCGGAAGGTTGCCCTTTGTCTCCTCAAGGATGTATGCCATGAATCTGTCAAGTGATCCTAAGATAGCTCTGTGAAGAACTACAGGAGTCTGCTTATTTCCTTCCTTATCTACATATGTAAGGTTGAACTTTGCAGGAAGACAGAAGTCAAGCTGGCAAGTTGAAAGAGTATACTCGTTTCCTACAGCAGGCTTAACATTTACATCAAGCTTAGGTCCGTAGAAAGCTGCCTCGCCTATTTCCTCTGTATATTCGATTCCAAGATCATTAAGAACTCTTCTGAGCGCATTCTCGGCATTGTCCCACATCTCATCGTCATCGTGGTATTTAACCTTATCCTCAGGATCTCTGAGTGAAAGCACACAACGGAAATCTGTGATATTGAAATCCTTGTAAACATCGAATATAAGGTCAACTACCCTGCCGAACTCATCCTCGATTTGCTCAGGTGTAACGAACAGATGGGCATCATTCTGACAGAAATGTCTTCCTCTTTCTATTCCCTTTAAGGTTCCGCTGGCCTCAAAACGGAAATCATGCGCGATCTCGCCTATGCGGATAGGAAGATCCTTATATGAATGCATACGGTTAGCATATATCATCATATGATGAGGGCAGTTCATCGGACGAAGAACAAATGACTCTCCCTCAACTTCCATTGCAGGGAACATATTATCCTTATAATGATCCCAGTGGCCTGAGGTCTTATAAAGATTAACTGTACCTACGCAAGGAGTCATTACATGCTTGTAGCCAAGCTTTCTCTCTTTGTTCTTTATGTAATTCTCAAGCTCCTGCCAAACGATATATCCCTTAGGAAGGAACATAGGAAGTCCGCGTCCTACAAGATCATCGTTCATGAAGAGCTGCATTTCCTTGCCGAGCTTTCTGTGATCACGCTCTTTTGCCTCTTCAAGAAGCTTTAAATGCTCCTCGAGCTCTTCCGGTGTAGGGAAGCAGACTCCGTAGATACGCTGCATTACATGATTGTTTGCATCGCCCTTCCAATAAACACCTGAATACTTAAGAAGCTTGAAGTTTTTGCAGAGCTTTGTGTTGTCTACGTGAGGTCCGCGGCAAAGATCCGTGAAATCTCCCTGTGTATATACGGTAATATTGCCGTCCTCAAGTCCGTTTATGAGGTCAAGCTTGTACATGTCATCCTTGAAGAATTCAAGTGCATCAGCCTTTGACATTTCACGACGTACGATCTTCTTGCCTTCCTTGCAGCACTTCTTCATTTCCTTCTCTATTGCTGCGAGGGTCTCATCATTAACCGGAGTGTCTCCGAGATCGACATCATAATAAAAACCTTCCTTTACTACAGGCCCTACCCAAAACTTTGCCTGAGGGTAAAGACGCTTTATAGCCTGTGCCATTACATGAGCGCAGGAATGGTTAAGCGTATTAAGTCTCTCATCGTTCTTAAAATCAACCATTTTATTTTCTCCCCTGGTTAAAAATTTTATATGTAAACATTTTATATTTGCAATACATAGAATTTTATTATAAGCCTAAAATTCGTTTTTGTACACCAACTGATTCATTTATTAAGCTTATTATCGGCCTTATACACGGTTTTTAATTTCATTTTTCCTAAATGACAGCTTTTATTTTCATTTATTCCAATGCTTAAGCTTCGCAAACTGAGCCTTCATGTTCCTTCAGAAGCTTTTTGTATAATCTGAAATAAAGAAACAATATCGTTCCTCCTGTAAGTAGCCAGGATGTCATATATACCGCCATAAGCGACTCAAAGGTATGTATTGTCTTAAAAACTGTAACCAGCCACAATAATCTGAAGCCTACTGTTCCCAATATGGTAATTATCGCAGGCTCTAATGATTTTCCGAAGGCTCTCATGCCTGAGCCTCCGACCTCGTAGGTTGCAGTAAAGCCTTCCAGGCCGCCTATAAAATGAAGCCTTACTGCAGCATAAGCAGCAACGCTTGCACTGGAGGTATAAATGTAAATAAAGAAGTCCTGCCCTATCAGGAATATCGTAGACAAAAGCTGTGCAAATAAGAATCCGAAGGCCAGACACATACAGAATATTTTATTGCATCGTTTTAATTTGCCCGCACCATAATTCTGACTCATAAATGTAACAGCTGTCTGCGCAAAGGCAGAGGTTATATCATAACTGAAGTATTCAAATGTCAGCTCAAGAGATGATCCTGCGATAGCATCTGCACCAAATGTATTTATTCCGGACTGAATAAAAATATTTGAAAGTGAAAATACCGCACTTGATATACCTGTAGGAATGCCTATCTGAAGCATTTTCCTTAACTGTGACTTCTTGATCTCAAGCTGTCTTAAATGCAGCTTGAATTCGCCTTCATCTCTGCAAAGAAATATTATTACAGCTGCTGCACTGATAATATTTGAAATAGTGGTTGCAATGGCAACTCCTGCCACATCAAGATCGCATACTATAACAAAAAACAAATTCAGTACAACATTTATAACTCCGGTAAGAAACAGCACATACATAGGTCTTTTTGTATCGCCGAAGCTCCTCAGCACAGCGGCTGCAAAGTTATAAATTACTATAAACGGCATACCGATAAAATAAATATAAATGTATTTAAGCGCTGCTGCCATTATCTCCTCCGGAGTTCCCGAAAGCTCCAGTACAGGCTTTGCCGTTACTATACCTATCAGCATCAGCAGAAATCCTAAAAGCGCGCCGAATCCAATGGCAGTATGCTCCATATCATGGATACCGCTCTTTTTGCCGCTTCCTATAAGATTTGCAAGTGCTGCATTAGGGCCTACCGAAAGTCCCACCACAAGGTTGACAAACACTCCGACTATAGCTACGTTAGCTCCTACCGCAGCAAGTGAATTATCACCGCAGAACTTTCCGACTATTGCAACATCAGCTGAATTAAACAGCTGCTGGAGTATACTTGAAAACGCTAACGGAAGTGCAAAGAAAATAAGCTTTCCGGCAAGCGGCCCATTCAGCATGTCTATTTCTTTTTTATTTGTTGACTTTTCCATTAAATACTTATCCTTTTTCTCATCTCTTTCGCCATTAACATTACCGAATTTGCCACCAAATTATATGCACTTTAACAATAATATTCAATATGTATTTCTTATTTTACTGTTTATTTAATTATTTATTTTTAAAAGATTGCCTTTTCTTAATATTGAACACAGTTTTCTGTGTATAAATTCCATTATCCTCAACTGTACCCGTAAAGCTGCTATTCACAAACATAATGTGTCGAATCTGATATGTAAAAAGCCGCACGCTTATGTTTTGATAAACCTGCCGCCTTTTTAAGGTGATATGCAGATCTATGAAAAATAAAAGCGTGCAGCTGATTTTATACCATCAATTGCTTACAGCATTAAAAATATGAAGGAACCGGTGTCGGTCTTGCCTTATCAAATATAGCCTGGACATCATCAAAAAGATCCGAAAGTCTGCTATTCTGGCCGCTTATCTGAAGCCACATATTATATCCGTCCAACGCACGTCGTCCCTGCCTCATATATGTATCTCCGATCTGTACCCAATACTTATTATTGTCTACATTGCAGAAATACCTGAAGCCTAACTGATACATATAATTAAATCTTGCGTTGTCAGATGCATACGGATGCCAGTCGCCTATATCCGCACCTCTCGGGAAGATGATTATATCAGGCTGTTCACCTGTTGCTTCCTTAATAAGCGGTGCAACATTTCTGTTCCAGCGATCGCAGTCCTTCTTGAAACGATCCATATCGATCTCACCAAGATCTCTGTGTCCCCAGCTGTGTGAACCGAGATCATAGCCATCTTCATGAAGAGCTTTAAGCACCTTCACAGCTTCCTTTCGTTCAGCCTCGACATCATGACCCTGTTCAAGCTTACTGTCATAATATTCTGAGGATGGATCATAGCTTTCATCAGTCCTGTATCCTAAAATACCGTTGTATCCGGTAAATACAAGACACGCCTTATGTCCCTTATAAGAGAAATCCGGATGCTCATCAATGAAACTGTCAAGTATAGGAACTATGTCATATGCTCCGACATGCTCATTGCCGTCACCGTCAGTATAATGAGTGGTAGGCCTTCCGTCATCACCGACTATTATCCTGTCGGCAAATCCGGCACCCTTCATATATTCATAATAGCAAACGTCATCCTCAGACATTACAAAAGCCTTCTTCCCCGGCGGAAGCATGATACTCTGTGCCTTCATCTTAACAGTGCCGTCTTCGGATTTTTCTTCCCTTGCAATATCTCGTATGCTCACAAGAACATAACCCTTATCGTAGAGCTCGCTCATCATTTTTTCGAACTCATCTACAGTAGTCATCAGCGCATTATAGCCGCCTGCCTGCTTGCCCCATTTGGATTCATTAAAGGAATTTTTAGGGTCAACACAGAGAATATGGAAAAATATATGAGGTATCTCATATATGTTCTGCTCCACAAGTGTGCCTTTTATTTCCTCATATTCCTTAACTGCCGCCTGCGCATCATTGTTCTCGCTGAAGTCTTCGGTGTTCTTAAGAAGCTCTATAGCGGCATCATAGTCATACTGAGCAGCAAGAAGCTTCGCCTCAGAAAGTGCATCGACTTCGATTATGTCAGAACCTCCCGCAGGATCTTCCCCAAGCTCTCCTGATGCATTTCCCGAAGCAGTAATGCTTTGTTCTATCCCCTGGCTACCACCGGAAGTATTAGCTCCTGCTGTATTTCCTTTCCCCTTCATGATCGCGCCTATGCCGGATATAATTATCACCGCAGCCACGATCACAGCTACAGCAATGACTATAAGAAGCTTAACATTCCATACAGCAGGACCGGAATTCTGCTGTGCATTACGAGACGAATTTTGCTTTGCCCTTACAGCACTAAACTGAGGGGACACTTCTGCCCCCTCAATATCCTCTGATAAAGCAACGTCCTTAGGCTGATATGCCTCAGCCTGTTTCTTTTTTTCGCCTCCCAGAAAATCAACGGTTTCTTCACCGTGTTTTCTCCTGTTCAGTTCAGACATTACAACACCCCGAATTACATTATTTTTGCAGATCCGTATAAATTAGGTACTATTCTGAAATTCTATCCTTATCAGAACGGATTTCCGCACTGAGGGCAGAATTTCGGAGGCTCTGAAGTGCCTTCAACCTTGAATCCGCATTTTGCGCAGATGAAGCCTTCCGCAGGCTTTGGCTGTCCGCAATTAGTGCAGAAGTTTCCTGTATTTACAGTACCGCAGCTGCATGTCCAGCCTGCTGCCGGCTGTGGCTTTGGCTGTCCGCAGTTAGTGCAGAACTTACCGGTATTCTCTGTGCCGCAGCTGCACTTCCATGCCTGTGCCGAAGGTGCTGCTGCCGCAGCTGCCGCTGCAGGTGCCGCTCCGGCTGCCGCTGCATTGTTCTTTCCTGCCATTTCAAAGAGGCTCTGAGCATTTACTCCACCTGCCTGACCTGCAAGTCCCATGCCCATAAATGCCATAGCCGGGCCTGCATTAGGATTGGAAGCTGCTGCCTCCATAGCCTTAGCCTGTGCTCTTGTAACAGCACCTGCAGCTCTGCCCGGATCGGTATAAGCTGCTTCACGCTGCATCTCTTTGATAGTCTTTTCGTCTTCTTCATTAGCAGTAAGACTGGCAATGCTGAAGGACTTGATCTCTATTCCTCTGAGCTCCTTCCATTCTGCGCTGAGCTCATCGTTTAATGCTTCTGATATCTCCTTTGTATGAGCAGGAAGTCCGGAATATCTTACTCCTGTATCACCTACTCTTGCGAGTGCCGGCTGAAGGGCATTGAGAAGCTCTCCCTTCATCTGCTCGGTTATCTGATCGGTATGATATTCACTTGTTACATTACTGCACACATTGGTATAGAACAGTACCGGATTGGTTATTCTGAAGCTGTAAAGCCCAAAGCACTTAATACCGATATCCATATCTATACCGGCACGCTCATCTACAACTCTGAATGGTATAGGATTTGCAGTTCCGTATTTATTACCAGGAATTTCCTTGGTATTAATATAGTAGACTCTCTGATCCTTAGGCGCTTCTCCTCCGAAGGTGAAACGCTTTCCTACATTCTGAAATACCTGTTTAATGCTGTCTCCGAATTCGCCTGCGAATACCGTAGGTTCAGTAGACGCATCAAATGTATACTCTCCCGGTTCAAGAGCGACCTCAACGACCTTTCCCTGCTCAACAATGAGCATTCCCTGTCCATCGGCAACCGCAACAACAGAGCCGGTGGTTATGATGTTATCATCACCATGTTTATTACTTGAACGTCCTGTCTGTTTCTTTGATCCCTTTACTGCAAGAGTATCGGCTGATATAGCTTCACAATAAAAGTATTCCTTCCATTGATCGGCAAGCACTCCGCCGCCTGCTCCGCCCAAAGCTTTAATAAGTCCCATATATCATTCCTCCGATTCTATTGATAACGAAATTGATACTGTTTGCCTTGTTTAATGATATCATACCTTATTTTTGCACAAGCTTCCATACAAAAAGCTAAATTATGTTGATAAATATCAATAAAAAACACAGACAGTTTGCTGATGGTGCTCTGTCTGTGTGAAATGTCATATTATATTTTAAGTCTAAGGATGATTGCTGCGGGCTGCCATAAGTCCTTTGTAATACATTTCAGGCCGCTGCGCATTTATTCATCTTGTTTTTCAAGTAAGTCAATTGCTGCCATCGTATTATCATGTTCAGCCTTGACCTGTTCATAAAGCCTGTAGGCTTCATCATAATTATCTCCGGAAAGGCCGTCCTCACGACCTCTCAAAAACTCCGTGAGTTCAGATGATTTCTGATAAAGCCTGTCAAAACCGAGATTTTGCGCTACACCCTTAAGTGTATGAGCAGCTCTGAATGCCTCGTCTCGATTTTTCTCATTAAAGGAAGTCTCAAGATTTCCGAAACTGTCATCCTTTTGAAAAAGAAAAACAAATTTGCTTACAAGAGCTTCTGTCATAAGACGTCCGAGTACATTATCATAATTACTGCCTATGCTTTCGTACATTTCCTTAAGTGTCATTTTGTTCGCTGTCAATAAAACAGCTCCCTCCCTTCGGTTCTCTGAAGATCCCCTCATAGCCCGAGATCATAAATGTATTCTATGACTTTTTTTGGCACTTTACAATAATGAAATGCTTTAAGGCTCCTGACAGCTCTTCAACAGCTTTCTTGAAAGAATGAAAAACAATACTGCCGTAAAGCTGACTGCAAGTATATCTGACACAGGCTCTGCCATATAGACTGCCATTGTTTTATCTGACGAGAATATATGAGGCATTATGTATATCATCGGTATTAGAAGCACAAATTTTCTGACTATGGCTACCACTATAGAAGCTGCTGCCTGTCCCAAAGAGTTAAATGTTATCTGGCATGCAGTCTGTATTCCGAATATACATGAAACCGCCATGTATATTCTCAGTGCTCTTTTTGAAAATTCTATAAGCTCGGTATTTGATGTAAATGCTGCGGCAAAGGCTCCGGGCATCAGCATTACGAGTGCCCACATTACAGTGGAATAAATAACGCTCACCTTAAGCAGCAGAACAAATGTTTTTTTCACTCTGTCGATCTTGGCTGCCCCAAAGTTATAGCTCATGATAGGCTGTGCGCCCTGACCAACACCCTGAAGCGGAAGCATTGCAAACTGCATTACGCTTGTAAGTATTGTCATTGCACCAACAGCGATATCTCCGCCGTATTTAAGCAGTGATGAATTAAAGCACACGCTCAATATGCTTTCGCTGGCCTGCATTATAAATAATGAGCTTCCGAGTGAAAGACACGGAAGGATAACGCCGGCTGACAGTCTGAGATTTTTCTTTTTAATGCGAAGTCTTGATTTATTTCCCGAAAGAAAGCTCATGACCCATATACATGAAACAGCCTGAGATATAACTGTTGCCAATGCGGCTCCGCTTACTCCCATCTTAAAGCCGAATATTAATATCGGATCCAGTATAATATTAAATACCGCACCTATAAGTACAGACAGCATTCCAGTTTTGGCATAACCCTGTGCGGTAATGAATGCGTTCATGCCGAGTGTCATCTGCACGAATATAGTTCCGACTGCATAGATATTCATATACTGTACGGCATATTCTATGGTATTTTCGCTTGCACCGAACATCAGAAGCAGACTGCGATTTGTTGTCAAAAGTATGGTTGTGAGAATAACGGAAACTATAACCATAGTCGTCACACAATTTCCGAGTATCTTTTCCGCCTGCTCCTCATCGCCTCTTCCCATAAGTATTGAGGCTCTCGGAGCTCCGCCGTTTCCTACAAGGCATGCAAATGCCGACACGATCATGATAAGCGGAAGACACACACCCAATCCGGTAAGCGCAAGTGCACCCGTTTCAGGAATATGTCCTATGTATATACGGTCAACAATGTTATACAGCATATTTATAAGCTGTGCGCTGAGCGTAGGCACTGCAAGCTTAAAGAGAAGCCTGCCTATAGGTTCATTTCCTAAAAACTCTCGTCCGTTGCTTCTGTTATCTGCATTTGATTCAGTCTTAGTCTCTTTTTCGGTTTTTATATCTGTAATATTAGTTTCATTATCAGAATCATTATTTCCCGTAAATGCCATCATTGCCCTCATTTCATAATATTGCCCAATTTTAACATGCATAACTTAAGGCATAAGTTTGTCTAAACTGTGTATGCCTCAGATAATGTATTCATTAACTATGCAATTTTCAGCTTGTAAAATGTTTAAAAGAAATATCCCAGTATATGCTCATTCTTCTGCCGACATAAGAAGACATACCGACAAAAGCAATAGGCATGACAGCCATATCATATGTAAGCCGTAATATTTTGTAAGAACACCGCCTGCTCCGGCACCTAAAGTAAAGAAAAGAATAATTCCGAAATAATGCATCGCCTGTCTTAGCTGATCAGGCTTTCTTTCACGAAGATATACTGATAATGCATCCATTCCGCTTCTTAAATTTCCTGTACACATAGTACTTGCAAATGAATATCCTGCAACCTTCCTGAAGGTCTGTACCTGAAGCGCGGCTGTAAATGCAACGATAACATTGGCGACAAGATTAAGGCTCTCAGGGATGATTCCGACAAACGCCAAAAGAACTATCTCAAAAATCAGCATTGCCTGTCTCCAGTGAATTTTTTTGGCATATCTGAATATATGTCTGAAATTCTCCGCGGCAAATATTCCGAGTGCAAATGCAAGTATAGATACAAAATACTTTACAGCGCCATGAAAATCATATTCCATCAGCCTCTGTCCCATAAGCACAATATTTCCCGTTTCAGCATTTGCAAAAACGCCGCCTCTGCCATTATAGGTATAGGCGTCCATGAATCCGCCCGACAAAGCCAAAATTGCACTTGTTACAAATGCCTCTGACATCTGGTGCTCAGGTGAAAGGTTATTTTTTATTTTTTCTTTTATTCTCATATTAAGCCTCTTAACAGGTCGAAATTGCGTTTCTGCCACATTATAGCACTTAAATTAATGAATATTTCATCAAAATTCATGTTTTTTTCTGTAAATATTATATATACAGCTTGACATTAGCTAAAGTAAATGTTATGACTATGAAAAATAAATCATAAAGCTGTCTTTGATGAATATTCATCAGGCAAGATAGAGGAGCGGATGCTATTAGTATTCGGAACGAACGGCCGGCACGGCTGTTCCGAAAAAAGGAGACTTCCGCCGAAACCATGCTTCTTGTGCCATAAGCATGCGTTGGGCTGCAGTACTAAGAGGCTGCGGACTGTCACGTCTAAGTGAAGCGCTATCATATAACGTATAGACTGATATACATTTTTTCAGTATTTACGACCACGAGGTGTTGCTTAGATGCTTCGTGGTTTATTTTTGTATATACACTAATATTTTTCATATAGGGAGGAAATTATGACAAGATCAACAAACAAGGCAATTACAAAGGCCGCTGCATGCATGATGGCTGCAGTTATGGCTTTCTCAATGGCAGCATGCGGAAGCTCAGCTTCTACTGAAACAACAGCTGCTGAAACCGAGGCATCTGCTGAGACTGAGGCTGCTGAAGAGTCTGAAGAGACCGAGGCTGAGGCTGAGGAAACAACAGGCGGAACTCTTAAGGTAGCTATGGAGTGTGCATATGCTCCTTATAACTGGACACAGAGCGATGATTCTAACGGAGCAGTACAGATCAGCGGCAGCAAGGATTATGCATACGGCTATGATGTTATGATGGCTAAGAAGATCGCTGAGAATCTCGGCATGGATCTTGAGATAGTTAAGTCAGATTGGGATTCACTCATCCCTGCTCTTCAGTCAGGTAAGGTTGACTGCGTAATTGCCGGTCAGTCTATTACTTCAGAGCGTCTTCAGTCAGTTGACTTCACAGAGCCTTACTACTATGCTTCAGTAGTTGCTCTTACAAAGAATGATTCTCCTTATGCAGAAGCTAAGGGCGTTGCAGATCTTGCAGGCGGTACATGCACAAGCCAGCAGAACACTATCTGGTATGACAGCTGCCTTCCACAGATTGAAAATGCTAATATCCTCGCTGCTCAGGAATCCGCTCCTGCTATGCTTGTAGCACTTAAGTCAGGTAAGGTTGACTATGTAGTAACAGATATGCCTACAGCAAAGGCAGCATGCCTTGCTTACCCTGATTTCAAGATCCTTGACTTCACTTCTACAGATGATGATTTTGAAGTTTCTGATGAGGATATCAACATTGGTATTTCTATCAAGAAGGGCAATACAGAGCTTGCAGATAAGATCAACGGTGTTCTTGACACTATGACTACTGATGATTATGAGGCTATGATGGATGAGGCAATCAGCGTTCAGCCGCTTGCACAGTAATCACAAAATAGCATTAATACATTAAATTTCCGCGGGGAAGCATTATAAATATGCTCCCCCGCTTGCGTGTTTGATAGGAGGATAATATGACTTTGCCTGACGGATTCCTGCCTCGAATAGGTTTTATATTACAGAATTATAAGGGCTCATTCTTAAGCGGTATGGGAAATACCATGCTTATTGCCGTTGTATCGACATTTATCGGCTGTGTAATAGGTCTTGCAGTCGGTATAGTACAGACTATACCTTCTGATCGTAAAGCAAATCCTGTATCATACTGGATACTTGCTGTTATAAAGTTTATACTCAATGCGTATGTTGAAATATTCAGAGGAACTCCTATGATGGTACAGGCGATGTTCATCTACTACGGAAGCTCGATCGTATTCGGTCTTGACTTAAGCATGTATCAGGCAGCATTCCTCATTGTTTCAATAAACACCGGTGCATATATGGCAGAAACAGTCCGTGGAGGAATCCTTTCTATTGATCCCGGACAGACAGAGGGCGCTATGGCTATCGGAATGACACACTATCAGACAATGACCTCTGTCATACTTCCTCAGGCTACCCGCAACATTATGCCGCAGATAGGCAATAACCTTATAATCAATATTAAGGATACAAGTGTTCTCTCGGTTATCGGTGTTATGGAGCTCTTCTATACGACAAAGGGAATCGCCGGTGCATACTACACATACTTTGAGGCATTCACAGTAACAATGGTGATCTACTTTATCCTTACATTTATATGTTCAAGGATACTCAGAGCATTGGAGCACCGCATGGACGGTCCCGATAACTATGAGCTTGTACTTAATGATTCACTCACAATGGGCGAAGGAACATACAAAGTTAAGGCTGTTGACCGCAGTGAAATGAATTCAGATCTTAAGGAAAAGAAGCGTTTGGCTGAAGCAGGCAAGGCAGCAATCGATAACGGAAATCAGAGGGAGGGTCTTTAAATGTCAGAGCATATTATTGAAGTAAAACACTTAAGCAAATCCTTCGGTGATCACGAAGTTTTAAGAGATGTAGATTTTACAGTTGCTCCCGGAGATGTTACAAGTATTATCGGAGCATCAGGTTCAGGTAAATCCACTCTTCTTCGCTGCATAAATCTTCTTGAAAAGCCAAGCAGCGGTGAAATTCTTTTCCACGGACAGCCTATTATCGGCCACGGTGTAAATCCTTGCCAATATAGAGCTAAGGTTGGAATGTGTTTCCAGTCCTTCAATCTGTTCAACAACATGACGGTACTTGAAAACTGTATGACAGGTCCTGTAAAGGTACTTAAAAAATCCAAAGATGAGGCAGAAAAAACTGCACTGCAGTTTCTTGAGAAGGTCGGAATGGCACCTTATATAAACGCAAAGCCAAGACAGCTTTCAGGCGGACAGAAGCAGCGAGTTGCGATTGCAAGGGCGCTCTCAATGCAGCCTGAAGTACTGCTCTTCGATGAGCCGACATCGGCACTTGATCCTCAAATGGTCGGTGAAGTACTTTCTGTTATGAGACAGCTCGCCAAGGAAGGACTTACAATGATCGTTGTAACTCATGAGATGGCCTTTGCTAAGGATGTATCAAATCATGTTGTTTACATGGCAGACGGAGTCATTTGCGAAGAAGGAACTCCAGCAGATATCTTCGAAAATCCGAAGGATCCTAAGACTGTAGAATTCCTACAGCGCTTTACAAACAGATAAATAAATACTAAAAACACTCAAAAATAACGGTCATGATCAATTACAGATGATCTCATCAAAGCTTAATGCTCACATAATCGATGAGATACTGTTTTTGAACATGACCGTTTTATTTTAAATTACAAAAGCTGAGGTTTCGTACAAAAGTGTTATTTTAAGCCTAAAATCAGAAATGAATACGTTTAGATCATGCCAAAGTAAACGATTGATTAAAGGCTAATTAACAATTACTGAAACTTATTTTATTAAAGTACAGTGCCGTCTTCCTTAAGGAAAAGCTCTGCAGGTTTTTCTAAGGAAGCAAACTGCATCGGAGTCATTACAGCGGCATAAGCACCGGCGTTAGTTATAACTATGCCGTCTCCCGGCTCAAGATGAGGCATAATGATGTCCTGAGCTATAATATCTGTTCCTGTGCACAGACAGCCCACAAGAGTGACTGTTTCTGTTTCTGTATTATCAGTTATAGGTAAGAACTGGAAGGAGCTTCTGCCGGTATACATTGGCTCGTACATAATCTCAGGCTCTTCGCTTCCTGTCACAGCTGCAAGCATGCGTGCCACTGAAGGACGAGCAAATCCATTAAGTGTGTTCTTAAGTATAACAAAGTTCTTTCCGTAGGAAACCTTTCTGTCTATGACCTTTGTGGCATATACACCGGCTTTACCGGACATATATCTCCCCGATTCAATTATGAAACGTGTATCAGGATGATCCTTAATATATTCAGCTCTCTCAGCCTCAAAGGACTCTGCAACAGCAGAAAGATCGAGTGGCTTGTTGCTTTCTGCAAATGTTATACCAAGTCCTGATCCAAAGTTAATATAATCAAGCTTTGCTGCGGATCTATCCTGTATCCTTCTTGCAAGAGCAAACATCTTTTTATGATATCCGGAAAGAATATCAGCTGAAAGCTCCTGACTGTGAAGATGAACATGGATACCATTTATTGTAATGTTGCTGCAGCTATTATCCTTAATGAATGTAATGGCCTGATCCTCATCCACGCCAAACTTTGAAGGAGAGCCCTTACCTTCGCCGAAGAATGAGAAATCAGGATTAATACGCATTCCTACATTAACATGTATATTACGAGCCTCAGCTATGGACTGAATAATCCTTATCTCATTAATGCTGTCTGCAATTATAACGGCTTTGTCGATGGATTCCTCGATATCCTTAATCGTCTTTCCCGGACATGAAAAATAAATCATATCCTTAGGAAGTCCTCTGTCATATGCATAATAAACCTCAGCAAGACTTGCTGCATCAGCACCGATGCCTGATGAAAACACAGTGTCAAGTACATGAGTATTAGGATTATTCTTGACAGAATAGATTATAGTCTCGTTTTTAAAGCCTTCTTTAAGCTCATTAATATGCTTTTTTATGATTCTCTCATCATAAAGATAAAAGCTGTCATGACTTTTAAGCTGTTCTCTGACAGCCTTCTCATTATAATCGTACATAGTAGATGCCCCTTTGTTCTCTAAAATACTACGGTTTACATTTGTATTGTTTTAATAAACCTCAATAAAACAATTTAATTATGCCCTATTAAACAGAAAAGAACAAGCACAAAAAAACCGGCTCCAAAAGAACCGGTGAAAACGCCCCAACCAGGACTTGAACCTGGGACCCCCTGATTAACAGTCAGATGCTCTAACCAACTGAGCTATTGAGGCTTATCTTTATAAAACTTTATCCCGTCAGATAAGTATCAGTACTAA
>Ga0129317_1000426_pt1 | contig 45429 bp, 36 predicted proteins | sample Cm1ome_FD_94430 | JGI IMG/M metagenome (GOLD analysis project Ga0129317, IMG submission 94430) | Eastern black-and-white colobus group fecal microbial communities from Wisconsin, USA - Cm1105 metagenome | ecosystem: Host-associated > Mammals > Digestive system > Large intestine > Fecal | place... | reverse complement strand
GATGATATCATCTCGTCAGGTGAGTCCATGCTCGACCTCGCTTATGCCCTCAAGGAGAAGAAGGCAGGCAGAATATTCGCTTATGCTACCTATACCATCTTCACAAACGGCCTTGAGAAGTTCGACAAGGCTTATGAGGAAGGCACTCTCGACGGCGTATTCGGTACAAACCTCACATACAGGACTCCTGAGCTCCTCAGCAGGCCTTGGTTCCACGAGGTAGATGTTTCCAAGTACATCGCTTACTTCATTGAAGCTATCAACCACGACGTTTCTATCAGCAAGATCATCGATCCTCACATCAAGATCGAGAACCTGCTCAAGAAGTACGGCATGAAGTAATATAAATGTTAAGGCACTGTTAACAAACAGTGCCTTTTTCTTTTGTGAAATTTGTGTGAAACCATTGTCTAAAGCCCACAATAATATTGACAAATATTCGTCAAAGTGCTATAATAATACTTGCAAATTTTAATTTGCGGCAGTTGTTTACTGTCAAATGATATTATGAAGGGGAGATTAAATGCTTCAGCTGAAAGACATCGTCAAAAAATACGGCGTAGGGGATAACGTCGTAACAGCTCTGAACGGGGTGAGCATTACGTTCCGTGAGAACGAATTTGTCGCTATTCTCGGACATTCAGGCTGTGGAAAGACCACACTGCTAAACATAATCGGAGGTCTCGATCACTATACCTCGGGAGACCTCATCATCAACGGTACATCTACTAAACAGTATAAGGACAGAGACTGGGATGCGTACAGAAACCACTCTATCGGTTTCATTTTCCAGAGCTACAACCTTATTCCTCATCAGACTGTTCTCTCAAATGTTGAACTGGCTCTGACTATCTCGGGCGTTTCAAAGTCGGAAAGACGCAAACGCGCCAAGGAAGCCCTCGAAAAGGTAGGGCTGGGAGATCAGCTCCACAAAAAGCCCAACCAGATGTCGGGCGGACAGATGCAGCGTGTGGCTATCGCCCGTGCTCTCATCAATGACCCCGAGATACTCCTCGCCGACGAGCCTACGGGCGCTCTCGACTCGGAGACCTCAATTCAGGTAATGGAGCTCCTCAAGGAGATCGCCAAGGATAAACTGGTAATCATGGTAACTCATAACCCTGAGCTGGCTGAGCAGTACGCTACCCGTATCGTAAGGATAAAGGACGGTGAGCTCACTGCCGACAGCGATCCATTCGATCCTTCAAAGGCGGAGAGCAAGGACAAGAAGAAAAAGTCCAAGAAGTCCAAGTCGGACAAGGCTGAAAAGACAGAGAAGAGCACCGACGGCAAGAAAAAGAAGGTGTCAATGTCCTTCGGTACCGCGGTATCACTGTCACTCAACAACCTTATGACCAAAAAGGGAAGAACGCTTCTCACCGCTTTTGCAGGTTCTATCGGTATCATCGGTATCGCTCTTATCCTCTCACTTGCAACGGGTATAAATGAGTATATCGATAATATTCAGGAGGAAACTCTTTCGTCCTACCCTCTGGAGATCATGAGGGAAAATACCGATACTCAGGGTATGATCGAGGCTCTTATGAAGAGTCAGGAGGAATATAATTCCCGTACATTCGAGGACGATAAGATATATTCAAATACTCAGGTGTACGATATGTTCAACTCCTTCAATTCCTCTGCAAAGCAGATCAACAATATGAAGGACTTCCGTAAATTCCTCGAAAACGACAGCGTTGTTGCCGATAAGGCTACTTCCATCGGCTATTCATACGATGTGAAAATGCCTGTGTTCACCGAGTCTCCCTCGGGCGAGATCGTAAAGGTGGACTTCATGGATATGTACAGCAAGGCTTTGGGTATGGGCGAGTCGGACGTTATGACTGCCACTATGAACAACCCTATGGCAGGCATGGAAATGTCCGCTTTCGGTCTCAATGTTATGGAGGAGCTTCTCCCCGGTGAGAATGGCGAGTACGTCAGTGACCTCATCAAGGAGCAGTATGAGCTTGTCAAGGGCGACTGGCCCAAGGATTACAACGAGGTAGTTCTGGTACTCAGACAGAATAACGAGCTTCCCGATATCATCACCTATGCTATGGGTCTGAAGGATCAGGAGGGCTTCAACGAAAAGCTCAAGGCTGCCATGAGCAACGAGGAGATCAAGGACTACGGTCAGATGGAATGGACCATGGACGACATCATGAACAAGAAGTTCAAGATGATCCTCCCTTGTGAGTACTATCAGAAGAACGAGGCAGGCAAGGGCTGCGTTGACCTCACTGCCAACAAGACAGGTATCGAATATCTCTATAATTCCGGAGATGTGGGTACGGATATCAGGATCGTGGGTCTTATCCACCCCAAGGACGGCGTAAAGGCTCCCATGCTTCAGGGATATATGTGCTATACCAGCAAGCTTACAGAGTACGTTATCAACAAGACAAATGACAGCGCTCTCGTAAAGGATCAGATCGCCGACAAGGAGAACGACCTCATCACAGGCACAAAGTTCATGACCGATGACTATGTTGAGCCTACTCCAGAGGAGAAGGCTGAGACTGCAAAGGCGTTCATAGAAAAGGCTGATACCGATACAAAGGCTGATATATACAGACTGGTGGTATCACAGCCCGATCCCGAGCAGCTCGATGCTCAGGTGGAGGCTGCTATGAAGGACTTCGACAGAAAGCAGTTCGTGGAGCAGATCACTTCTATGTACTCCGATGAGCTGGGCGTTGATTCCTCTCAGATAACCGCCTTCGTCGATCAGATGAGCGATGAGGATATAAAGTCCTACGCTGAGGAGGCTATCCGTCAGCAGGTCACAGAGCAGTACGCTCAGATGGCTCAGGAACAGCTTGGTTCACTCACCAATGCCGAGCTTGCTAAGATGCTGGATTCAACTCCTATAAGCACTGAGAACTATGGCGTTGTATTTGAAAAGTATACTCCCGAGGAGATATCAAAGTCGACTTATGAGGATAATCTGAAGCTCTTCGGCGTTGCTGATGAGTCGGATCCCTCACGCATCCGTATCTATGTAAAGAGCTTTGAGGACAAGGACGATATCGCTGACGCTATCAAGCGCTATAACAAGGGCGTCAAGGAGGCTGATGAAATCCACTATACCGATATGGTGGCTCTGCTCATGTCCTCTATCACAGGCATCATCAGCGGTATTTCCTACCTGCTTATCGCTTTCGTTGGTATCTCTCTGGTGGTTTCCTCCATCATGATCGGTATCATCACATATATCTCGGTTCTGGAGCGTACACGAGAGATCGGTATACTCAGAGCTATCGGTGCTTCAAAGCACAATGTAAAGACTGTGTTCAATGCAGAGACCCTGCTTGTGGGACTTGCGGCAGGTCTTATAGGTATCGGCGTTTCGGTACTGCTTACAATTCCGATAAATGCTATCATTCACAGTGTTACAAGTCTGGATGAACTCCGCGCTCACGTTCCTGTTGTGGGAGCTGTGGTGCTGGTGCTCATAAGCATGATACTCACGCTTATAGCAGGTCTTATCCCTGCGGGTGTTGCCGCAAGAAAGGACCCTGTGGAGGCTCTCAGGACAGAATAAAACCGAATATAATAAAAGGACTGCACGGAGAAACCGTTTGCAGTCCTTTTTTGTTACTTGTATTGTGCGATAAAGTCGTTTATATCGTTTGCAAGCTTAGAAATATAATCCTTGGTCAGTACATTGCTGAATCCGCATTCGCTGAGTGCCCTGCGGAACTTGTATTCACCTGAGTTGCAGGATATCTTGGCTATCTTCTCATAGCGTTCAAGCGCCTTGTCAGGGTCATTGTTCACATCATCGAACAGGTCAAAGGCGGCAAGTGCTGAGGTGGAATAGCTTATATAGTACCCCGGGCTCTCAAAGAGATGGGATATCATATAGAGAGAGCAGGCTCCGTCATAGTAGCTGAGCGTATCGTTGAAAAGCTCCACAAGCTTCTCGGGAGTCATATTGTCTATGTCCTGAACTGCTCTGTACTCAAATTCACCGATAAGATAGCCGCTTATCACCGAGTCGAGCAGGTCAATGACCTGCATAAGCTTCTCTGTGTCACTTGTATCACCATAGATATCATCGTAGAAGCGGGTGAAGATAAGCTCCAGTCCCTGAGACTGCACCTCGGCGATATCAAGATTGTTGCGTGAAAGAAATGTGGGAGTGCGGTCATAGAAGGAAGCATGGAAGTGGCCGAACTCATGTATGGCTGTGGGAAGTATCTCATCTTCGCCCACGTTTCCTATGAAGATCATCGCTTTATTATCAACGGGAAGCTCCTCTGTGAAGGCTCCCTCAAAAGCATCGTTTTTATCGCATATCCTGTAAAGCTTTTCGTCGCAGATAAGGTCGGCACTCGCGGCAATATCTTCGGAGAGCATTGGCGCGTATTCTCTTATCGTTTCAAAGGGCACATCAGCGTAGGAGCGTCCCGCGGAGTCATCGTCCCACGCATAGTTGTCCACATACAGGTCAATAAGGTCGTCCATGACGGGAATGAGTTCGTCGGTTATGGATTCACCCAGCGCCAGTATCTCGCTTCCCGTATAATCCCTGTCATACTGGGAATAGAGAGTTTTTTCGTCATAGTCCCGAAGAATGTCTATGAGTATCTCTGCACACTCAAGGTCCTTTTCGTCATCGCTGAGACTGTCATCTGCAATGATGTCGTAGTATTCACCAAGGTATTCCGACATCTCATCGAAGCTGGCTTCGGAGTCGGAACGGGCTGTATCAAGGCTGAACAGGTCTGTGATATCACTGTATAACTTAATGTCCTCCTTGCTTACAAGTTCCTCGAAGCGGCTCCTGAAGCTGCTGTAAAAGCCCCTGATAAAGCCGAACCTTATCATGTCGCCTGCAACATAGAGATCACGGTAGTATTCGTTGTATTCCTCCTCCATATCGTTGTCGGAATAGTTGGCGTAGAAACTCATTTCCTTGTAGGCGAATGCCTCGTATATCTCGTCGTAGAGATCGAGCAGCTGATCGATATCATCATTTACAGCTTTACTGTCCTTTGAGTCCAGATCGTCAAGGAGCTGCTGGACCGATGCCTGCACCTCGTCAAGGTCGGGACAGTCTATGTCGGTGTCAAAGATCGGCTCCTCATCTGTAGGATGCCCTATGGCAAACTCGCGTTCGCTGTTCCTTACTCTGGACTGACGCGGAACATTATTGTCAGTGCATGACAAAAGTGAAAAGGTCAGCGCTCCTGCGGTGAGGAGCGCGGATATGCGTGAGAGTTTCATACATACTCCTTTCGCGTCAGCTGAGGAGTTTTTCCACAGCCGATGGTATCTGACGTATGTTGTCCACGATGATGTCAGCCTTGGCAAGTTCCTCTCTGCTGCCGAAGCCGTAGCCGCAGCCTATTGACGGGAGCCCGTTCACAGCGGCGGTCTCTATATCGTGGAAGCGGTCTCCTATAACGATGAAGTTTCCCTCATGCAGGGGAGCTATCTTGCGGAATATCTCATATTTGGGTATAAAGTCGAAAGCCTCGCAGCAGTAGAAATAGTGGAAGAAACGGTCGAGACAGAATACGCGCTTGTGGCGCTCAAGGTAGTGGAAGCGGCAGTTGCTGAGGAAGATAAGGATGAAGCCCTTTTCTCTCAGGTCTGCAAGGACCTCCTCGGCTCCGTCATATAATGCTCCCTCACCGCCTTCAACACGGCGAGCCATGTCCTCGCCCAGCATGACACGGGCTTTCTCCCGTATGTCAGGATCAAGCTCAGGGTGGAACTGTCCCCACATATCCGTGGAATTGAAGCCCAGCCAGTAGCTTATCTCCTTGTCGGTGTATTCTCTGTCTGCGATATAGCCCCTGTCGGACAGCCATTTCATGGTGCTGCGGAATGCAGGGGCGTAGGTCAGCATGGAGTTGTGGATAGTGCCGTCGTAATCAAAGATCAGGTTGGTCATTATGCCTCGATCTCTCTGATGAGGTTTATCATCTCGATAGCGCCCTCAGCACACTCGCTGCCCTTGTTGCCTGCCTTGGAGCCTGCACGCTCGATAGCCTGCTCGATGTTCTCGGTTGTGATAACGCCGAACATTACGGGGATATCGCTCTGGAGAGATACCTGTGCGATGCCCTTTGCAGCTTCGTTGCAGACAAGGTCATAGTGAGAGGTGCTTCCTCTGATGATGGCACCGAGACAGATAACGGCGTCATACTTGCCGGACTTCGCCATCTTTGAGGCGATAAGCGGTATCTCAAATGCGCCGGGTACCCATGCTACGTCGATGGCTCCGTCACTTACGTCATGACGCTTGAGAGTGTCGATGGCTCCGCCAAGAAGCTTGGATGTGATGAACTCGTTGAAACGGGCTACTACTATTCCTACTCTGATGTCCTTTGATACCAGTTTTCCTTCATAAGTCTTCATGATGATTACTCCTTTTTATATAGTTCTGTTGAGCTTGTAATTGTCCTTCAGGAGCTTTGCAAGCTCTTCCTTTTTTTCGATGACTGTGAATTTTTTCGGCATGATGCCGTTGTTGAACCACAGGCTCAGTGTTGAGCCCGAAAGCTGATAGCTGACGTTTTTCTTCTGTCTTGCAAGTCCGAAATTGTCGGGGAAGTATACTCTCTGCGAGGTCACATAGGCGTACTTGCCTACGGTGAAGTCAAGCACCAGTATTATCGTAAGTATAATGCCTGCGAGGAAAAGAAATCCATAGCACTGCATATGGTAGGTATCGTTCATGCGTCTTGCGCCGTTCCAGTTGAGAAAGCCCGACACCATCCATGCTGCCCAGCAGCATCCCCACCAGAGCAGGTCCTTCTTGCGTTCCCTTTTAAGCTTTACTGCGGTCTTTTTATTTGCGACCCTTCTGCGGAAGATGAAGAAGCCCACGATATCGAGGATCAATATCAATATCATTAAGCAGAGAATACATATCGTGATTATTTTAAACATTGAAGTCTCTCCTTACTTTGTCAGCGGGTTTTCGTAGCCGTGCTTGCCGTACCAGTCTGCAAGCATCTTTACGGTCTTCATGTTCTTTATGCCAAGATGGAATACCGCAGGCTTTTCCACGCCCTTGCGGTAGAGCATCATGCATTCGCCGCATTTGTCCTTGCCGAATTCATAGCTGTACTCCTCACGGGGAAGCAGCTTGCAGCCGAAAGGTCCCTCATTGACAACTCCCTGAGAAGTGATTGGGACGCAAAGACTGAATATTGAAAGGAGGAGTATGACTTCCATAAGTATCCAAGGAACGCGGAAGCCCTTGTTGAATATAACAAGTGCTATACCTGCTGCAATAGCGATTATGTAGAGCAGCAGCGCGGGAAGATTCATGACAATGACCTTGTCCTTGAATTTAAGCATACCGCGGAGCAGGTTTATGGTGTTGAGCACCATAAGAAGAACTCCCACGGAAAGTACAATGGTCGCAAAATACCACCAGATACTCATTATAAATCACCTCAATAATCAAGAATGTGACCCATCTTATCGCGCTTTGTCTTGAGATAGAACAGGTCGTAGGCGGTAGCGTTTACCTGTATGGGTACGCGCTCCTTTATTTCAAGTCCGAAGCCGCTGAGACCGTAGACCTTGTCGGGATTGTTGGTCAGCAGGCGCAGAGTCTTGCAGCCAAGATCACGGAGTATCTGTGCGCCTATGTAGTACTCGCGCATATCTCCGGGGAAGCCCAGTGCAAGGTTTGCTTCAAGGGTGTCCATGCCCTTGTCCTGAAGCTCATAGGCGCGGAGCTTGTTGATAAGCCCTATGCCTCGTCCCTCCTGCCTCATATAGAGGAGTATGCCTCTGCCTTCCTTTTCGATCTCGGTCATTGCTGCCGCAAATTGCTGTCCGCAGTCGCATTTAAGTGAGCCGAATGCATCGCCTGTGAGGCACTCGGAATGTACGCGGCAGAGTATGTCCTGTCCGTCGCCGATATCACCCTTTACAAGCGCCACATGGTGCTCGCCGTTGAGCTTGTTGACATAGCCAAGCGCTCTGAATTCACCGTATTTTGTGGGGAGCTTGGTGTTGGCTACGCACTCCACCAGCTTGTCATGTACCTTTCTGTACTCCTTCAGCGCCTGTATGGTTATGAACTTCATGCCCCATTCCTGTGCCTTTTCCTGCAATTCCGCAGACCTCATCATTGTGCCGTCGTCGCGCATTATCTCACAGCACAGTCCGCACTCCTCAAGACCTGCGATACGCATAAGGTCCACTGTGGCTTCGGTGTGTCCCTCGCGCTCAAGGACGCCGTTTTTCTTAGCCATAAGCGGGAACATATGCCCCGGCTTGCGGAAATCATCGGGCTTTGCATCGGGCGAGACTGCCATCCTTGCGGTGTAGCCGCGCTCTGCGGCGGATATTCCCGTGGTGGTGTCAATGTGGTCGATGGAGACTGTGAACGCCGTGGAGTGGTTGTCGGTGTTGAAGTCCACCATCTGATGAAGATGGAGCTTGCGGCAGAGCTCTATGCTCATGGGCATACATATCAGACCCTTTGCGTGAGCTGCCATGAAGTTGACATTCTCCGTAGTGGCGAACTGAGCGGCGCATATCATATCGCCTTCATTTTCGCGGTCTTCATCGTCGGTGACGAGTATTATCTCGCCGTTGCGGAGAGCCTCTGCGGCTTCCTCTACTGTGTTGTAACGGAACATTTGATTACTCCTTATCTATACTGATATTGCCTGTTTTTACCGAAGCGGACACCTTGGTATCCTTGTACTCCAGTGCGACTTCTCCGTCTTTTGCGGAGCCGTCTGTTATTTCATAGGACTTAGCGTCCCATATTTCCATATTTCCCGTATCTACTGACAGGTCGATGTCTGCTGCTGAGCCGTTTGTGGGGAGCCCGAACAGCAATTGTCCTGTGTCAACTGAAATGGTCATATCCTCCGAATAAGTGCAGTCCCTCATGGTGATATTGCCCGTGTCGCAGTTCATGGAAGAACTGTCCGTAAACTCCGTGTTTACGCAGGTAATGCTGCCTGTGTCGACTTCACCGCTGAAGCAGCCTTTTATGTCTCTTAAATCGAGAGAGCCCACATTTGTTTCTGCGGTGACGGTATCTATTGTTTTAGGCAGTCTTACCTCGGCGCTTAACTCGACCTGACATTTGTATCCCTTGTCATGTGCCCACTTCTGAATGTCATCGCCTGTTTTCTTTTCGGCGATATTAATGATGAGACTGCCGTTCTTTTCTTCGCTGAGAGCGTCAATGTGGTCAGCAACTTCCTTGCAGAGCTCCTCGTCATTGCTGCGGACTGTATAATCAAGGTATACCGAAGCCTCAGCCTCATCGGTGTGGACTACGGTTATGCCGCCTGTGCCGAGGCTTATATCCGCTGAGGATATATCGTCCGAAAGGTCTATGCTGACAGTTCTGCTGTCACTGAAGTAGTTTCTGTATTTGGCATTTTCAACTTTTACTATCAGGTCACTGCCGCAGCCTGTGAGCAGGGCGGCTGAAAGAAATGCTGAAGTGAGTTTTATAATTGCTGTTTTCATGGCGTTCACCCTGTTAAAATCCGTTTTTCATCAAAAAATCCATTGTTATATTGCTTTGCTTGGGAGTATCATCAGCAGGCTTCATGAGCTTTTCCACATACTTGCCGATAATGTCGTTTTCAAGATTGACCACATCTCCGACTTTTTTGCTGCCCAGAATGGTCTGTGCGGCAGTGTGGGGGATTATGGAGACGCTGAATGCTGTATCGGTGACCTTTGCTACCGTAAGGCTTATGCCGTCAATGGCGATGGAGCCTTTTTCCACGATATACCGCAGAAGTGCAGGGGAGGCGCTTATGGTGTACCATACGGCGATACCGTCATTGCTGATGTCCGAGACCGTGCCTGTGCCGTCGATGTGCCCCGAGACTATGTGTCCGCCGAAGCGTCCGCCTGCTGCCATGGCACGTTCTAAGTTGACGGGGCTTCCCGAGGTGAGGGAGCCCAGTGACGAGCGGCTGAGAGTCTCGTTCATTACGTCTGCCCTGAATGTTCCACCTCCGAAGTGGGTCACCGTAAGGCACACGCCGTTGACGGCGATACTGTCGCCCAAGTGGACGTCCTCAAGCACTTTTTTTGCTTGTATCTCAATGAATGAGGAGCTGCCCGACCGCTGCACGCGGCTGACTGTGCCAACCTCCTCAATTATTCCCGTGAACATTTTTCACCCTGCTTTCTATGAGAATATCCTCGCCGACGGAAGTAACGCTGCACTTTTCAAGCATGAAGGCTTCCGATGGGAAGGGGACACCCGTTCCGCCTACCGGAGTTTTTCCGCTGCCGCCGAAGAGCTTTGGCGCTATGTATGCCTGCACCTTACTTACAATGCCCTCCCTCAGCGCCGACCAGTTAAGCTCGCCGCCGCCTTCAAGGAGTATGCTGTCGATCTTTTCGCTGCCGAGGAGCTTCATGAGCGCCGACAGGTCAACGTGTCCGTCTTTTGGGACTGTCTTTATAATCCGGCAGCCTGCGGCTTCGTACTCCGACGCCCTTGTGCTGTCCTCGGATATGGTTGCTATTATTGTGGGGACCTGCTTTGCTGTCCTGACTATATTGCTGTCAAGGGGAGTGCGCAGGGAGCTGTCGCATATTATGCGTATGGGGTCTCTGCCGTTTTCAAGGCGGCAGGTAAGCAATGGGTCATCCGCAAGAACTGTTCCGACTCCTGCCATTATGGCGCTGTGACGCAGCCTTTCCTGCTGGACATGAGCACGGGCAGCTTCTCCCGTTATCCACTTTGACTCGCCCGTATAGCAGGCTATCTTGCCGTCAAGTGTCATGGCGTATTTCATGGTAACAAAGGGGAGTCCCGTCGTTATGAAGTGAAAGAATATCTCGTTGAGAGCGTCGTATTCCTCCTTCAGCACTCCTTCCGTTACCTCTATGCCGTGACCGCGGAGTATCTGCGTGCCCTTTCCCGCTACAAGGGGATTGGGGTCCGAGGAGCCTACAAATACACGCTTTATGCCGTGGGCTATGACAGCTTCCGTGCAGGGGGGCTGCTTGCCGTGATGGCAGCATGGCTCCAGCGTGACGTACATATCCGCGCCTGTACAGTCTATGCCGCGTTCGTCACAGTATGCAAAGGCGGTGCGCTCTGCGTGGAGGTCACCGTATTTTTTGTGATAGCCTGTGCCTATTATCTCACCGTCACGGACGATGACTGCTCCCACCATCGGATTGGGCGAGGTGAATCCCATGCCTTTCCTTGCAAGTTCAAGAGCCTTTCGCATATAGTCTTCGTGAGTCATGTTTCCTCCTCTTTGCTGTTTCCGCTGCCGATACTGCCGAAATTCTTTATGTAAAAATACAGCAGCACATATACTATTATGAATACGGGCAGCGTCACGATGAAGAGCTTTTTCAGATGTACCTCGCCGTTTGTGAAATAGGCATAGCCTATCCTTACTGCAAATGTTATGGCGAAGCAGGCTGCAAAATGCAGCGGTATGCGGAAGATAGTCTTCAGCTCAAGAATGGAGAAGCTCATTCCGTAAAGAATTGACGCGCCAAGCCATATAAGCACCGACTTCATGGAATCGTTGAGCCCGTTGTCTATTATAAGCATGGGGACGAATATGAGTGTCCCCAGTCCTACTGTGAGGAATACGTTCCGTAATTGATCCTTCATTCTGCCCTCCCGTGTGCGGAAATAGAAAAAGCCCCGTTTATCGGGGCGTAGCTGCTTATACTGCACTTTTTGTGCGGTTTATCTTCTTTCATCCGGACTTTACCGTCGGCTTCGGAATCACACCGAATCAACCCAAAGGCTCGCAGGCTATACTGCCGGTAGGGAATTACACCCTGCCCCGAAGATATTTCTAATTCATAATTATAAATTCATAATGCATAATTTAGGTGTGTGGTGTTGCGGAGCAATCAAAAATCAGTCAAGAATAATTATGAATTATGCATTCTGAATTATGCATTAATATTATATCACTGTGTTATACATTTGTCAATACGCTATTGACTAAATCTTCAAAAAGGGGTATAATATTATCATTACATCATAAGGAGTGTTTTTCTATGAGCGAATGTACACACGACTGCTCAAGCTGCGGCAGCGATTGCGGCAGCAGAACAGAGCCCCAGAGCCTTCTCGAAAAGCCCAATGCTATGAGCAATATCGGCAAGGTCATCGGCGTTGTAAGCGGTAAGGGCGGCGTCGGTAAGACCCTCGTTTCTTCTCTGCTCGCCGTTTCTCTCCAGAGACTGGGCAAGAATGTCGGTATCATGGACGCTGATATAACAGGTCCCTCTATACCCAAGGCTTTCGGTATCCATCAAAAGGCTGATGCCTGCGAATTCGGCATTATCCCCGCTAAGAGCAAGATGGGTCTTGATATCATGTCTATCAATCTTCTTCTGGAAAACGAGTCCGATCCCGTTGTATGGAGAGGTCCCGTTATCGCAGGAGTTGTAAAGCAGTTCTGGACAGACGTTATCTGGAAGGATATTGACTGTCTGGTCGTTGATATGCCCCCCGGAACAGGCGATGTTCCGCTGACTGTTTTCCAGTCGCTTCCCGTTGACGGTATCGTTATAGTTACTTCTCCTCAGGAGCTTGTCTCTATGATCGTTGAGAAGGCTGTCAAGATGGCTAAGCTCATGAATATACCTATCCTCGGTATCATCGAGAATATGAGCTATTTTGAATGTCCCGACTGCGGCAAGCGCCACAGCATCTACGGCGAGAGCCATATAGAGGAGATCGCTGCTCAGTACGATATCCCCGTGCTGGCTAAGCTCCCTATCGATCCCCAGCTTGCTAAGCTCTGCGATCAGGGTACTATCGAGCTGTTCGAGGGCGAGTGGCTCACAGAGGCTGCTGAGAAGATAGCTTCAATGGAAAAGTGATATTTTTAAAGGAACGGCGTTCGCGCCGTTCCTTTTTTGTCTGTTTAACGTGTATAATAAAAGGGCGGATACTATCCGCCCAAACGCATTAATCATGAATTGCGGAACGCCGAGAGCGGCGTTCCCTACAAGAGAATATTTCGCTTTATCTGTATTTATATACCGTTGCTGCCTCAAATCCGTCAAGCAGAGTAGTCATTCTTCCGAATGCCATGCCTGTGCCCTTGGCTACGCAGTTTATGGAGTCCTTGGCGATATTGCAGCTTATTCCCAGTGTACGCTTGATGAGTTGGGTGAGTCCGCCGAGAAGCGCTCCGCCGCCCGTAAGAAGAAGTCCGTTGTCGTAGATGTCTCCCACAAGCTCGGGTGGTGCATCCTCCAGCACCTTGCGGATAGCTTCCATAATGGCAAAGGTGTCGTCCTCGATGGCTTCAAAGAGCTCTGTCTCGCTGAGAAGCACCTGCGCGGGAAGTCCCTTCAGCAGGCTCCTGCCCTTTACCAGATATGTCATCTCCTCGCTGGGGTCGTAGAGGTTGCAGAGCTCGATCTTGACCTTTTCCGCTGTTCTCTCGCCGATGAGGAGCTTGTACTTGTTCTGCATATACTTGATGATGGAGCGGTCTATTGAGTTTCCTGCCACCTTGACCGTGTGGGAGGTCACCACGCCGTTCATGGACACGATGGCTACGTCTGTGGTGCCGCCGCCGATGTCTACTATCATGTGTCCCTTTGCCTTGGTGATGTTGACTCCTGCGCCTATCATGGCGGCAATGGGCTCCTGAATGAGGTAGACCTGCCTTGAACCTGCGCTCTTTGCGGCGTCAACTACCGCACGGCTCTCGATGTCGGTGATGAATGAGGGAATGCAGATAACGATGCGGGGCTTCATGAGCTGTCTGCCCGTTACTTTGAGTATGAATTCCCTTATCATGCTGTGGGTAAGGTCATCGTCGGAGATGACTCCCTCGCTGATGGGCCGCTTAACAGCGATATAGTCGGGATTTCTGCCTATCATTTCATAGGCTTCCTTGCCGACAGCAAGCACTCGCTCAGTTCTTGTGTTGTATGCGATGACCGAGGGCTCACTGAGCACTACGCCCTTGTTGCCCATGGTCATGACGATATTTGATGTACCGAGGTCTATTCCGATATCAGTATTTGCCATTTTTACGTTCCTTTCTTACTGCTCAAAGGGAGAGGAGCTTTTCTGCTTTGCCGCTCCTGCGAGCATATGGCGCAGACAGGTGTACCGCCTTGTGCGCTTGTTGTTGTCTACCATTTTATTTATATTCTCCTCACTGCCGATGAGTATGAGGAGCTTTTTTGCTCTTGTTACCGCTGTGTACAGCAGGTTTCTGTAGCACAGCTTGTCAAAGCCGCCCATAATGGGAAGTATGACCGCTTCAAATTCGCAGCCCTGACTCTTGTGTACCGTTACTGCATAGGCAAGGTCCACCTGTGACAGCAGGTCAAAGGTATATGTTGCCTTGCGTCCGTCGAAGTCTATGACCGCAAGGGAGCTCCTGTTGTCGATGCTGATTATGCGTCCTATGTCTCCGTTGAAGATGCCTGCGCCCTGCTCGCCGTCCTTTGACCATGTTATGTCGTAGTTGTTGCGGGTCTGCATGACCTTGTCACCCTCACGGTAGGTATAGACGTAGCCCTTCTTCTCCTGCTTGTTCTTTGCAGGCGGATTGAGCTCGTCCTGCAGGAGCTTGTTAAGCTCAACAGTTCCCGTGACGCCCTTTCTCGAGGGAGTCAGCACTTGTATATCCTCAGTGGGGGAATAGTTGTACGCCTTGGGAAGTCTCGTCTTTGCAAGGTCCACTATGAGCTTCAGCGCCTGTTGATAGTCCGTGCGCTTGAAAAAGAAGAAATCGCTGTCCTTTCGGGTAAGGTCGGGATATTCTCCTGCAACTATCCTGTGGGCATTGGTGACTATGCAGCTCTGCTGTGCCTGTCGGAAAATCTCTTTCAGCTCGGTGACGGGGACTATGCCGCTGTCGATGATATCGCCAAGCAGGTTACCTGCGCCTACCGATGGGAGCTGGTCGCTGTCGCCCACCATTATGAGCCTGCATCCCAGCCGCACTGCGCGGAGCAGCTTCTCAAAAAGTACTACGTCCACCATGGACATCTCGTCGATGATGAGCACGTCGCAGTCCAGAGGATTGTTCTCATTGTGGGCAAAGGTCAGCCTGTCTCCCGAATCGTAGACCACCTCCAGCAGTCGGTGTATGGTCTTGGCTTCACAGCCTGCAAGGTCGGACATACGCTTTGCCGCACGGCCTGTGGGGGCGGCAAGGAGTACCCTCATGCCCTTTTTCTCAAATATGGAGATTATAGCGTTGAGGGTGGTGGTCTTACCTGTACCCGGACCGCCCGTCAGCACCATTAGTCCCCTTGAAACAGCGGTGGTGATAGCCTGCCGCTGTAGTTTTTCGTATTTTATGTTATGCTCTTCCTCCTCGATGTTTATGAGGATATCGTAGTTGAAGTCCTCGGGTGAGGAGAAGTCTTTCAGAATGTGTATCCTGTCGGCGATGAAGCTCTCTGCGTAAAAGTAGTCGGGCAGGTAGACGAATTCTATCTCGCCCTTTATGTACTCGAACAGCTCGTTGTCTTCAAGTGCGGCGTTGTAAGCGCTGTAGAAATCGCTCTCGGGAACTCCCAGCGTGTCCTGAGTTTTCTTTGCAAGCACTTCAAGAGGCAGGCAGGTGTGACCTATTCCGGCATTGGCGCGCAGGATGTACTGGACTCCTGCGATTATGCGCTTGCTGTCATTGCGGGCGATGTGCATATCGTGAGCTATGGTGTCAGCCTTGCCAAAATCAAGCTCGATGGCGTCGCCGCAGAGCAGATAGGGATTTAGCTTCAGCAGAGTCATGGCATCGGAGCCGAATTTTCTGTATGTGTTCATGGCGAAGCGCGACTTCACCTCATACTGGGACAGAAATGCCATAAGATTCCGAAGGCAGAACAGCTTCTGCGCTTCCGCGGCTATCTCCTCGCACTTTTTCGGGGATATGCCCTTTATCTCCGCCAGACGGAAAGGCGCATTCTCCATGATATCAAGGGTGCGGTCACCGAATACGTCAACTATCTTCTTCGCCAGTCCCGGACCTATGCCCTTGACTGCTCCGGAAGCCAGATACTTCTCGATGTTGACCACAGTCTCGGGCAGCTTTCTCTCGCAGTATACCGCACTGAACTGAGTACCGAAGCGGGGATGGCTGATGTAGCTTCCCTCGAGGATAAGACCTTCGCCCTCCTCGATATCGCCAAGCTCGCCAACAACTGTTATGAGCTCACCGCCTGCATCAAGGTCCAGCACTATATATCCGTTATTTTCGTTTTTGTATAGGACATTCTCAACGGTGCCCTCAATGTGAAGGACCTCATGCTCCAACGTTTTCACCTCTGCACATAAACATTCAACTTATATTATACATTATTTTTAGTAATAAAGCAAGTGGCGCGGAGAAAAAGTTTTGATCTGTGAAGCTGCGCCGCGAAACAACCTGTTTTATCGGTGAAAATGCTGATAGTTCCTCAGGGTTTCTTCGATTTCCTCGGGGAGTATCAGCTCTGCGGCATGATGTGAGGTGCAGAAAGTCCTGCATAGCTCAAGCTGTTCGGCGGTTCCGCCGCAGTCTATGAGTATAAGGTGTTCGGTAAGGCTGCTCCCGTCCTCAATCAGGGAGCCTATGTAGCTCAGACGCTGAGGAAGCTCGCTGTCCTCTGCAAAAACGGGTATCACAGTGTACAGGGGATAGCTCTTTCCGCGGAGCTTTGAGATCACAAAAAAACAGCATATCTCCACAGCAGCAATGAAAAATACAACGGTAAGTGCGGTTATCTCGGCAGGTTCCATATTACCACTCCTTTCCCGTTATATTATGCGGCGAAAGCTAAAAGCGTGAACTCAGTCCGCTTTTCTAATAAGAGTGCAGGGGAGAGCCCTTACGAAGCCGAGCTTCTCCGCGGTATGGGCTGAGCCTTTGTTGGACTGATGGCAGCCCCACACAGGACGCCTTTGCGGCAGGACTTCTCTGATAACTGCCCCAGCTGCTGCATAGGCAAGTCCGCGGTGACGGTGGGTTTCGGCGGTCTCTATGCCGATATCAGTTTCCGTGCTGCTGACTGCGGAGGTGAACGCCCATGAAGCAGGCTCTGCTCCATGCATTACGCAGATACCCTTGCCGTTTACGCTGAACTGCTCATAGTCAGCCCAGAACATGGAGGGGACAACAGAGCCCGTGAGCCTGTCAAAAAGCTCAGCGTCTATACTTCGCAGTGTATAGCCGTCGGGGAGGTTCATTGCCGGAACCGTTTCATGGGGAAAGGAGTAATTATACCTCGGGAACAGGGTCACTCCCCCCATTGCGGAAAGAGCTTTGCAGAGATTAGTGGCGTCTGTAAGAAGCTTCGCACCATCGTTTGTTATGAGCCTGTGAAGCTCCGCGGTATCCTCACTGTCGGGGACTCCACTAACAAATGTGAATCCGTTACGGCAGCGGAAAACAGTGCAGCTTCTGCCTTTGTATATTTGTCCGCTCTGTATCCCCTCTGCGACAGCCGTGGGATAGACTGTGCAGAAGGCTATGCTCTGCGCCTCTGCTATGTATGAGCAGTATTCTTCAGTGGGAATCTCTTTCATATCATCACCTCAGCATAAGTGTGTAACGGAAAAGCTCCCCGAGGGGAGCTTTGTGTCATATTATTGTCTTTACATACGGAACGAATTTAAGCAGCTTTGTGATCACATAGGATACTGCCAGTGTAACTATACATACGCCGATAACTGCTATGGTGCCGCCGTTATTGAAGGGGTTGAACTTGAGGACTGCATAGATGAACTTCAGCACCGCCATATGTATGAGGTAGATGCCGAATGAGCAGCTGTCAAGCTCTGCCGCTATGCTGTCAAGAACAGGAAATTCTTTATTTCGCGTTCTTCTCATAAATCCATATGCGCCTATGGAAGTGACTATATATAGCGGAAAATTATAGACATTCAGCAACTGCTTTATCTTGCTGACTGTTGCCTCTGAATTTGGTTCTGGGGACAGGCAGTAGGCTGTTAGCATCACAGCGATACCAGTGCTTATTAGGAACATAAGTGCCGATGCATTTTTGGGAAGCTTTATTATCCCTGTATGAAGTGCATAGCCAAGGAACAGATAAAGCGGATATATAGTGTACACACAAATATAAAATGGTAGCTTTTTGCCTGATATAGTTTCTATGAAAGGAATGATTGAAAGACCCACACAGTATACAGCAAGCAAGTATTTTAGATCCTTTGGCTCTGCATTTGCGCTTATGATCTTGTATATGGGCAGCATGAGATATATAGCTATCATAAGATAGATATACCACATATGCTCCCAGCCTGTACCGAGGAATATATCACTGAGCATATCCTTTACAAAGGCTGAGGGAGATGAATGATTGATAAGAATACAGTCAAAAAGCGAAAACAACGCAGAAAATGCTATCAGCGCTATCAGCATACGGAAAAGATATTTTCCGAATAACTTCTTGGGTGTCAGCGTTCTCTTTTTGTCAAGGAGCAGTGCTCCCGATGCCATTACAAAACAAGGAACAGCCCACATCATTGAGTTTCTTACGGATATAAGCATAATTCTGTTGCCTGTGGTAACTGCATTGCCGTATGTCATATAAAAAGCATGAAGGATAATAATAGCTATACATGACAGCGCTTTAATTCGGCTAAGATACAATATTCGTTTATTTTCCATACTTTTTTATATTAAAACCTGCCTGAGCAACCGCTATTGGGATTTACGGGTTCGCCTTGGGTTGCAGGTTCTTCAACAGTGGGAGTATACTGAGTTTGTGGTTCGGGAGTTGCAACGGGCGCCTGTGTAACTGCTGGCTCTTCGGAGTAATTGCTGTAGGAATTGTCATTGCTATATGAGTTGTCATTGTTGTAAGAATTGTCATTGCTGTAGGAACTATCATCAATGTACTGAGCTTCTGTAGTTACTTCCTCAGGCTCATTTTCCTTGTAGACCAGTTCCGCTTCCTTTGTGCTGACCTTTTCATCGGTATCCTTAGCAGTATACTTCAGAAAAGCAACCTCATCCTCAAAGCAGAGATCGGCTTCTTCGATCTCTTTATAAGGGAACTGATGGAGTTCGGCTACCTTTTTGTCGGCAAACTCGATCTTGATCGTATATCCCATTGTTGCAGCGTGCTCGTCATCATCATATGTGACCAATTCCTGTTTCTCGGGTACGAAATACATAATACGTTTTTCATTTTTTGTAAAAGGATCATTTTCATCGATCATGTTTGAGGGAAACTCTTCATCAATCTCTGACTTTACAGTAAAGTTAACGATATCCTTACCGGTCTTGTTATTAAGAGTGATTATTGAAACAGATGAACCCGAAGCCATATCACCGATAAGCTTGATCTTATCTGTGGATGTAGTAGGTTCTGTTACGGCTTGTGTCGTAGCCGCTGTGGTCTCCTGAGGCACAGAAGCCGCAGGTGTAACATTACCGCAGCCCGTAAGCGCAAGAGCAGCAATAAATGCAATAGTCGCGATTGTCTTTCTCATAATATTATCTCCTTTTTTTATTTTACAACGCCTGTTTTCTCATAATCCCATGTTCCAGATGAACCATAACGCACCTGATAATATGCAAATCTGTTGGGCTGTCCGTTAGCCAAACACTCCCATGCACAGTCGGGATCGAATACATATACAGTTCCGTTGATTTTTATTTCTACCCATGAATGAGGTCCTCTGCCACCTGTGCCGAGACTTACCGTACCTGACATCTGCGTAGCATCATAGCCGAGAAGCTTTGCCATCTCGCAGAACATAGCTGCCATAACGTAGCAGTTGCCCTTTCTGTTCTTAAATCCATAGTCTGCATACCACTGCATTGACGTTTTGTCATCCTGCGGGAAATTGGGATCCTGTTTGCGCCCATAGTATGACATGACATTAGGATTAGAGCAGTCATCGAATGCCTTCTTCAAATCCTTGCCGATAACATTGAGTCTTGCCTGTGCAAGGGGATAGGGGCAGGATGTAGTCGTTGTGGTGGTAGTGGTCGTTGTGGTGGTAGTGGTTGTAGATGTTACTACTTTCCACTTTGCCTCATTTGCATAGTAGTCCTTCTTGGGAACGACTACCTGTGCTACCTCGGCAGGTACGAACTTGTCATTTGCGGAAACTACTTCCTTGGCAGTAACTGTTACTGTTCCGCCCGAATACTTTACGGAGTCGATGGCGATGGTCTGACCTGACTTGGGTGTCTGGACAACGGGTGCCGCCGAAGAAACCTTTGTGACGAAGTTCATATTCACATAGCCCGAAATGCCGTTGTATGTAACGTGTCCCCAGTTTGCGCTTCCGTGTGTGACGTTGAACTTGGCTCCTGCGGGGATAACTCCGAGTGACTGTGAATTATAATCGTGCTCCTTGCGGATGTTAAGACCGATATCTACGGTAGGACCAGTTGTGTACACTCCTGCATAGGACGAGTCACAGCCGCATGAGAGCTTTTCAACAGCGGCTGTGCCGCCGCCGTATTTTGCTGCGTCATAATATACGGGCTTCAGCAGAAGAACTGAGTCCGCAAAGAATTTATCATCGTACTTTGTGAGCAGATTGTTTACGATGCTGTCTGCAAAGTACTTTGTAAGCTCGGTCTTGAGCTCTGCACTTGAAGTAACTACCACATCGCCCTTGTCAATGGCGAGCTTCTTGATTTCGTCCTTTATCAGAGAACTGTCGACCCTGTTTATATCCTTCTTGAACTGAAGGTCTCTGTCTGTTTTGAGAATGAGCTTTCTCAGCTCGGCAACATCGTGAACGTCAACTGTTCCGTCTCCGTTTATGTCGGCAAGCTTTGCCTGTTCGGATGTAAGGGTCTTCTTTGCGAGAATGTGATCCTGCAAAAGAGCGAGATCATCGGAGGTCAATACTCCGTTTCCGTCAAAATCACCGTTTACCGCAGCATATGCACCTGCGGGCAGCACTCCTGTCGCTGCTATAACACTTGCCATCATCAGGCTAAGTATCTTTGGATGTTTCATATATCTATCTTCCTTTCAAGTTTTATCTGACGTCATCTATAATAACATAACGAAGCGACAGAAGAAAATGTGACATGAAAATGAAAATTTTTTTAAATACTTCGTAATATATGACACCAATTCCGTGATCCCGAAAGTTGCCCCTTCATATAGATTATGCCTGTATAAAGGCGCTTTTACTATCTTTGCAGCCTTGAGAGCTGTTCCTCGGTGAAGCTGAGCTCCTCGCCTGCGAGTGAGATGTATTTTCCGTTTCTCTTTATGAATACCGAGCAGTAACCGTCTTCGGCAGGGGAGAATGCTCCGTCGGGAAGTCCGCTGTCATCGTCGGAAACAAAGAAGATGTAGCTTTCGCCTTCTTCCTGAGCCATTCTGCATCCTGCGCTGATATATACGGAGTAATCCTCCGCATTGTCAATATGAGCGCGGCGGTTGTACTTCATGTATTCCTCGGCTGGCATATAGCCGCCTCTGATGAACACCGTCAGTCTGTCTCCTGCGTTGAGACTGCCGCCGTATGCCGCTTCAACAGTAATGTCTTCGGCGGTTACAGCTTGCCTATCAATAGAAGTATACACTATTTTGTCAACTTTTGCAAGTATTACCGCGTAGGAAATATCAAACATATGTTGAATTTTTTGGTCATTTGGCGAAATAGGGGGATCGCCCTCGCCCCGCGGCGGTATACCGATACCGTCGCTGCCTTCTCCTGTGAGGAGCTCCTCCTCGGTTATGGTGTTGTCCCTGACGGTGTATGTCACATCGGGTGAGACTGTAAGGTCTCTGGGGGGAGCAGCTGTAACGGGAGGGTCCTGCACTATGGGCTCGGCAGTGGTTATCTCGGTCTCATGGTGCTCGGCAGTGGTGGTTCGGGACTCGCTCCTGCCCTCGGTAGTCTTTGCGGCTGTTGTGCGCTGAGATGCGGGACCCTTTGTTGTGCCGTTTTGTGCGGTGGTAACAGCAGTTACCGTTTTGCCTGAGGTCTTTGCTGCGGTGGTAACTATCACGCCGCCCTCCGTATTCGTGGGAGATGTGGTGTGCGGAACTGAGTGTATCGCTCCGTCCACCGACTGATAGGTAGTGGTCTCTATGACCTCTATATTGTCATCGCCGCCGAAATCGGTCTTATGCTTCGGGAAAAGCGTCAGAGCACCTATGCAGACCGCCAGCATTGCTGCAGCCGCTGTAATACGCATTATTATGGGCTTGATGGGCTTCTTCTGCACTCCCTCGGAGCGCTTTGCAAATTCTTCCGCGAACTCCTTCTTTCTGTCGGGCTCGGGGATGCCAAGCGCTTCCGCGATCCTCTTTTTATCCTTTTCGGTCATATAAGCTCCTCCTTTCCCAGATGTTCCCTCAGGGAGCCGAGTATACGGTTCAGCCTGCGGTTCAGTGCAAAACGCGAGATATTGTAAAGCTTCGCAATGACGTTCACGGGAACTTCATTGACAAATCTCAGCAGAACTATCTCCCTGTCCTCATCACTGAGGCTGTCAAGGACCTGTTTCAGCTGCACATCGGACAGTATATTGTCCTCTATGTCCTTTCCGTCGGACGCGGTCTCGGATATCTCCGAGGGCTTTATCTTGCGGAATTCATCGGTACACAGATTGCCTGCGATAGTGTAGAGAAGCTGGAGCGTTTTGTCTTCACTGTGGTACTGTGGGTGTTCGAGGTAACGGAGAAAGGTCTCCTGTGTCAGGTCCTCTGCGGTCTCCTTGTGACGGACGCGCAGAAAGCAATAGCGATATATCTTGTCGTACTGCTCGTTTATATCAAGGGACACAGAGCCACCTCCTCCGAAGTCTTATAGCATATATTGTAACATAAAAATTTTAAAAAAGCAAGTTGCGCGGAGAAAACTGACGGTTCAGGTGATTATGCCGCGAAACAGGCGGCGGGGGCACCCCGCTTATAACATATTATTTATTAAATAGCAAGGTGCGCAGAGAAAACTGTCTGTTCAGGTGATTATGCTGCGAAACAGGCGGCGGGGGCACCCCGCTTGTAGCATAAATACTTTAAAAAGCAAGATGCGCGGAGAGATCTGCCGGTTCAGGTGATTATGCCGCGAAACAGGCGGCGGGGGGCTCCCCGCTTGTAGCATAAATACTTTAAAAAGCAAGTTGCGCGTAGAAAACTGCTGTTTTAATACGGTCCTCAGCTGCAAAAAAAGGGGGACACAGTGCAGGTCCCCCGAAATATCCCCCTTACAGGATATGTTTTATTGAATGCTTTTTAGAAAAGTTGCGTTTAAGAAAGTGAATTTACTGCTCCGATAAATACGGGAACATAGGTCTGTGCATCAAAAATGCAGTATACGAAGGGACGGTCAAAGTTTACTTCCTTGATCTCTCGTGCCATAGCTTCTCCGTCTACCATTGCTACCAGTGTTGCGGCAGCTGCCTTTGTGCCGTTTTCATCAAGGTCAATGAATGTCTTGTGTATAACACGGTCTATGTGTAACGGGTGTCTGTCCGCGATGGATGACATATTTGTGAAATCAGCATCGTCTGAGAAGGCTGTGGGCATTCCCATGGATTCAAGCTCACCTGAAAGCTCGTTCTCGTAATCGTAGCTGAACTTGGGAAGCTTTATATCGGCTTTGATATCGTAGTTTTTCTGAGTGAGGAGCCCGTTCAGCTTCTCGGGAGTCAGCTCCTCGATATACTGGTCGATCGTCATGCTCTCGTCGGGGAGAAGTGCTGCAAATTCGTATCTTCCGCCGCTGTATGCCTTCACCATGCCGTTTGTATTCTCGTCACCGATGTAGTGCTCCCAGCTGCAAAGCATATCAGCTTTCTGAATTTCTCCGTTATAGCTTGTGAACTCACCCTTATTTATCTGGTAATCCATAAAGGGTTCCATCCATTCAGCCTCGAAAGCTACGGCGTTCACAAGATACATAACATCATTATCGCCTATATGGTCAAGTATACTTGGTATCATCTCGTGGGTCTTGTCGTTTACCCAGCCGTTTACGTCGTCAAGCGTGGTTTTATCAAATGGAGCAATGTAGAACTCGCTGTCGTAGTAGTCAACGCAGTTCTGGATGAACTCGGGACGGACGTCGATACGGCTTTTGTCGTCTATTGCCCAGATGGAGTTGGCGGTGCTCATCTGCCACTTGTTGTAGTCGTTGTACTCGGGATTAATGGAGCGCTTGCGCTGTGAGAGAAGATACTGATTGAGCTCCTCCATAGGCATTCCGCCGCCGAGGACATTCTCCATCTCGGTGCGTGTGTCTCCAGCTGCGCCGTTGGCTGTCATGGAAAGTGCCTGCATTACGGAATAGGGCGAAATAAGAGCGTTTTCGTGGTCCTCGTTCTCGGCATATGCCTGCTTGAACAGCTCAACAGTGAAAGCGGTCTGGCTGTTGATGAACTTCTCATCCGCTCTTGATTCGGTGACCTTTGAGGAAGCTATGCCTGCACAGAGGTTCTGTGCCTTTGGTGCAAAGTTCGGTGTGGGAGCTGTTGTCATGCAGTCTATGAGAAGCTTTCTCATGGCACTGAGGTCAAGTACGTCACATACTCCGTCACCGTTCACGTCGCCGTTTGTATCTGCCATGAGCTTGCCTGCACCTCTGAGCCAGCGCTGGTACATAACTACGTCGGCAAGGTTGAATATAAAGTCTGAATTCACATCTCCCTTTACGGGGGCAGGGTCAAGGGCTGCTGCCTGTCCTGCGATAGCTGCGGGTACTGCGATACAGAGTGCAGCGGCTGCTGCAAGTATTTTCCTGAATTTCATAAATATACCTCCTTGAAAAGTAAGATAAAATTAAGCCGGGCGAAAGCACTTCTGTGCGTTTTCATAAACATTAACGGATGAGTGCGGTGAAATGTGCGGCTGAAAATGTAAACATTTTGTGAACAGCTTGGGATACAAAAAAAGCGCCCCGTAAGATCGAGGCGCAGGCTCCACTGCGTTATGATGAGGTTTAGAAATAATATCATCCGCGGAAAAAAATTCGCGTTCCACATTAAGTGAAACGCGGACAAGGCAGCGGGGCTCCCCGCTGCTATCTGCACGAAACGGACAATAGTGCTGTAAGCGATATACAGCAGTGTCTTCCGGTAAAAGTGAGCGAGCTTGCGAGCGGCAACGTAGTCGGGAGCGCAGGCTCCACTGTGTTATGATGAGGTTTAGAAATAATATCATCCGCGGAAAAAAATTCGCGTTCCACATTAAGCGAAACGCGAACAAGGCAGCGGGGCTCCCCGCTGCTATTTGTGCGATTCAGATGACAGTGCTGTAAGCGATATACAGCAGTGTCTTCCGGTAAAAGTGAGCGAGCTTGCGAGCGGCAACGTGGTCGGGAGCGCAGGCGTACTGTGCCGTGATGAGGTTTAGAAATAATTTCATGCGCGGAATAAAAATCGCGGCTCAGAAAAACTGAACCGCGAAACTGCGCGCGCCCGCTCGGCGCTGGAGCAGATAACGGGGGTCGAACCCGCCTCCTCAGTTTGGGAAACTGAAGTAATAACCGCTATACTATATCTGCATATTTTTATTTTACCACATTGCAGAGAAAAATGCAAGGGGCAGAATAAAAAAATCGGCAGCCCCTTTTGACTGCCGTAATATTTATTCGTATTCGGAAAACTCAATGGTCTTTGTTGCTATGGCTTCACGGAACCTTGTGTCATGCTCCACAAACAGCATTGTCGGCGTGTGCTTTTTCAGCAGCGACTCTATCTGCATACGGGAAAAAACGTCGATATAGTTCAGCGGCTCGTCCCAGATGTACAAGTGTGCAGGTGTCAGCAGGCTTGCCGCTATGAGCAGTTTTTTCTTCTGTCCTTCGGAAAAGTCCTCGGTGTTTTTGACAAGCTGTGAGCGCTCCGCACCGAGCTGCCTGAGGATAGTACAGAGCATACTCAGGTCAAGTCCCCGTTTTTCGCACAGAGCAGATATGCTGCCGCGAAGCCATGAGGTGTCCTGATCTATATAGGATATTATAAGTCCCGAGGCGGTCTCGCATATGCCGTGCTCACTAAAGCGGTTCGGCTGAACGATGCAGCCTGCATGGCTCAGGACTGCCTTGATAAGTGTGGACTTTCCGCAGCCGTTTGTGCCGTGGAGCGCCACACGCTCTCCCTGCTGTATGCTGAATGTAAGTGGGGAGAACACGGGACAGGCGGCATTATCGTAGCTGACGGTGAAGTATCTGAAGTTAACAATGGTCTTTTTGTGAGGAGTAAGTGGAGAGAGCTTCAGCTCGGGCACTCGCTCGATGTCGCTGAGAAGTCCCTCCTGCTCGGCAATACTGCGGTCTATACGCTTCTCCATCTGCTTGACGCGGCTCTGCATCTTCTTGGTCTTTGCACCGATATACGAGCGGGTGCTGATACAGCGGTCGTTTTCCTTTATGGGGTCAAATCCTATCTTGGTGCGCTCGCTTTTATCTGCCCATTCCGCTGTTTGTTTTGCTGCCTGACGAAGCTTCCGTATCTCCTTGCGGTGCTTCTCGTTCTCAGCCTCGGCAAAGCTGTCGCGGCGCTGCTTGTTCTCCCACCATACGGAGAAATTGCCGTTCTGAACATCTATGGTCTTGCGGTTCAGCACAAGCACATGGTCGGTGCAGGCATCAAGCAGGTCTCTGTCGTGGGAGACAAGGATGAAGCCGCTCTTGCCCGAGAGGTACTCCTTTACCTTTTCCCTTGAGCTCTCGTCGAGGTGATTGGTGGGCTCGTCGATTAGCCTGAACTGCTCTCCGCAGGAGAAAAGCAGCGCAAGAAGTATCTTTGTGCGCTCGCCGTGGCTCAGTGTATTGAACGGGCGGTAAAGGATATCGGCGGTCTCGCCAAGCTCTGAAAGCTCACATATCATGCGCCATTCCTCGCATTCCGCAGAGAGCTCGGGCAGAAATTCAGAGGCGGTCCTCTGTGCCTGTTCATCGGTGACGGTGCAGGGAAAACAGCTGAACCTGACGGAAGATGAAATAGTTCCCTTATATCTGTATCTGCCCATGAGCAGGCTCAGAAATGTGGTCTTTCCCTTGCCGTTCCTGCCGATAAATCCCAGCTTCCAGTTGGTATCTATTGAGAATGACACGTTTTCAAAGACGTTGTCGTAGCTTCCTTCATAGCCGAATGAAAGGTTATTTACCAGTATCTGTGACATATTTATTCCTCCTTTCGGTCCCACAAAAAAACGGGGACCGTTTGCTGCCAAACAGTTCCCGTTACATTCCATGACCTCAGGGCGCACTTGCAGTATCAGCCTGCAAAAATGTGCGCGGATAAATATATAGCACAAAAAAGAGGTTATGAGAACATAATCCACTTTTGGCAACATGATAAGACAGTATGCCCGTAAAACTTCACACTGTCAGTAAAAATATTCATGTGTTCAAAAGTGAATTATTTTTTCATCCTCACACCTCTTTCAGTAATTTCTGAATGCATTATAGCACAGTTTTTTCACCGTGTCAAGTGAAAAAACGGAAAATTATTGACTTTATGAGGATTTTACTGTATAATTGTCTTCATTATATTAACGGAGGGCAGAGAAATGAACGCAAAAGAGTTTCTTGATATACTTCATACAGCGGAAAAACTAAAGGATACACCGCGGCACTGTACTACCTCTCAGCGGCGTACGGAGAGCGTTGCCGAGCACAGCTGGCGTGTGTCACTGATGGCTATGCTGCTGAAAAATGAGTTTCCCGACGCCGATATGGACAGAGTGGTGAGAATGTGCCTTATCCATGATCTCGGGGAGTGCTTTACGGGAGATATCCCCACTTTTGTAAAAACAGATGCCGACCGCGTGACCGAGGACAGTCTCCTTGAAAGTTGGGTTTCCGCCATGCCTGAGGAGGTCGGTGCAGAGCTGTCTGAGCTGTATGCGGAGATGAATGCTCAGCAGACTGTCGAGGCGAAGATATTCAAGGCTCTTGACAAGCTGGAGGCGCTGATACAGCACAATGAGTCCCCCATAGATACATGGTCTGAGAATGAGTATGAGCTGAACAAGACCTACGCCTTTGACACTGTTGCCTTCTCGGAATGGCTCACTGAGCTCAGAAAAGCTATCCTCGCCGATACGCTGGAGAAGATCGGCAGAGAGTCTTGAAGTAACTGCAAAAAAACATAAGCGGTGAGCTGAGCAGGCTGTTTCGCGGTATAAATATTATAAATGCAGCTTTTCTTCGAGTATCTTGCTTTATTTCAAATAATATGGTATAATAATGTCGAAACTGCTGCGGCATGAACACCTATTTGACGAAAGGACGGCACTATATGAAACACAGATCATTACACGGATTTACCAAAAGAATAATTGCAGCTTCCGCTGCGGCGATTACAGCTGTATCGGCTTTATGTCTTGATTCTTTTGCAGAAGATGAAAGAAAAGGCGGTATCAAAGGAATTCAGGAGATAGGCGGAGCATTTGACGGCGGAAACAGCTTTCCTCCCGATGCAGATACGGACTTTGATCCGGACAGTTATACTTTGTATTATACTGAAATTGGAATGATAAGGGAAAATGCAGAGGCGGAAGTGGCTGAATGTGTCATTGATGAGAGCTTTACCGATGAGTCAGTCAACAGAAGCTGTACCATTAAAGCGTTGGATCATGATCTCACTATTGATGCAGGAGATAACGACATAATCGTGCTGCTTGACGATCTGACCCTCGGCAACACCATCACCGTCAGCACAGGCAAGGGTACGGTGAGGTTCTTTATAAGAGGCACTTTCACCTGCGGAGGCAACAGCAGGGGAATACTCTATGAGGGCATGGATGATGGTGTGATCCTGTCATATGATGACAGCTTTCCCATATGTTTTTACAGTGAAAAGGAAGCCCTGATGGTGCTGAAGGATAACTGCACCATATGCGGTATATTACGAACACCTGAAATGTTCCTTGATGCCACAAGCAGCGGCGCCTTTTATATTGAGTATATTAGTGAGTACTGCAAAGACTTCAGCGGAATTCGTAAACTTAAAGCTGGTATTTTAGGCAGCGTTCTGGTCTCAGGGATCATAAACAAAAAAAGCAGTGATGTACTGCTATGCAATACTGCTTCACATGGTTACGGCCTCAGAAATGATATCGTCAGATACGGCGATGCCAACTGCGACGGCATCCTCGATCTCTCGGACGCTATTTCCATTATGCAGGCTCTTGCCAATCCCGATAAGTATTCCCTTACATCAAAGGGCAGGGATAATGCCGATACCAACGGTGACGGTGTGACTGCAAATGATGCCCTCGTCATTCAGCAGCATCTCCTCGGACTTGACAAATAAAAAATGCTCGTATCGGAGCGATATCCGATACGAGCTTTTTGTTTATCCGTTTATGGAAGAATGACTGTGGATGTAGAACTCCTCCTGACTTGGCTGCCAGCCCTTTTCCTTTGGAGGGAAGAGCTTGTCGAACTCCTCGACTGCTTTCTCGTCATCGCAGGGGGCGTCAACATCGCTGGGATGGTAGAACCACTTTCTGCCGTCAAGAGCGTCCTCCTTCAGCACCTTCACAAGAAGTGCGGCAGGGAAGAAGTCTCCCTCAAAGCACACGTTGTACTTTTTGCAGCTCTTGTAGCCTCTTGCCACATAGTTATCCGGATTGCCGAAATTGATAACCACATCGTATCCCATTTCTGCGGCGATAGCAAAGGTGTGCTCCAGCAGTGCCTTGCCCAGTCCCTTGCGCTGATATTCGGGAAGCACGCAGAGAGGTCCCATTGTCAGGATGTCCTTCTCATTGCCCTGCTCGTCCCTGAGCTTCGCGCGGCAGTACATTACACAGCCTGCGATCTTTCCGTCTGTTTCGATGACATAGTCCAGCTCGGGAACAAAGTCCTTGTGCTCCCTCATGATGTGGATGAAGTAATGCTCAAAGCAGCCGGGCTTGCTGAGATTCCAGAATGCCTCTCTTGCAAGGTTTTCAACTTCGCGGTAGTCCTTTTCTGTTTCCTTACGGATGATATAGTCATTTTTATTCATTGTTTTTTTCCTCCTGAAAATGTTGACGGGACATACGGAGGCTTGTGTGAGATAGTATTCGCAAACCTCCGTTTACGCTGCTATCTCTGTTCTGTTATTATTTTTCAAACAACTTCTCCTTAAAATAAGATATATGAAGTACATCCTGCACTTCCCCTAAAGTATAGCACACATAACAGCCTATGTCAAACCGTTTTTTGCGGAATTATCCCAAGAAAAAAGACCGCATCTGCCGATACGGTCTCTGATCTGTCCCACCTCAGGAGGATATTATAAAAGGAATTGTGTTTTGCGGAATGCTTTCCATCAGCCGCAAAGAAGTGCAGAAATGCGGCTGAAGAAGGCTTCCTTTTGTCTCCCCTGTAATTATGATACATCAAAAAACTGCGGCAGTAAATGCGGTTTTATCCCATTTTATTTGCCTTTCTGCCCCTTTTTTCTGCGGTATGCTGATGGAGTCAGACCTGTTCTGCTGCTGAACTGCCTTATGAAGTGACTGGTGTTGGAATATCCGCTCTCCTCAGCTATCTGGGCGACCGTCAGCGAGGTGTTGTCAAGGAGCCATTTCACCTTTTCAAGCCTTGATGAGATTATGTCCTCCTTGCAGCTTGTGCCGAAAAGCTCCTTGTATATCCTGTGGAAATGGCTCTTGCTGAGTCCCATGCTGCGCGTAAGGGCTTCAATGTTCCACTCTTTTTCGGGATGCCTGAAAATATTGTCCCTCATGGCGATGAACTGGTCCTTGTAGCTGAATGTTCCCGAGCTCATGCTTATCATCTTGCCTTTCAGTCTGTCCTCCATGCCGCATATTATCTCGTCAATGCCGAATATATCCGACGGCGATACGGAGCGGGAGAGAACTGCTATGCGCTCCTGTCTTATGTCAACTGCTCCCTTGTAGGAGTCCGTTACGTTCTGTGCTATCTCGGCGGCAAGTGACTGCTCAGAGCATTCGTTCTCCGCAGAACGGGCTATGGCGATAATGTCGTCGCCTATGCTGGCAAGAACCGCCTTACCGTCGCTGAGACGTATGGCGTTGACTATGGAATTTATCGGCGGTACGCTGTATCTTACCTTGTCTTCCTTTATGTAGGAAAGGAGAGTGAGGGTCAGTTCTGCACTGCTGTTTTCGGACATCATTCCCATGAGCTTGCTGATGAGTCCGCGCTTATTGTATATGCCGAGTACGGGAGCAAATTCCGAAAGTGACTCGATACGCTTGTTGACGTAGTCCTTGTACATCCTGTTCCATACGGTATTGAGTCCGCTGCTGACCGCGTCACACCAGCTCATGTAGAATTCATCAAGGATTATGTGGACTGCCTTTCTGTATGTAAATCCAACATAGCCCAGTATCTGCCCCTTGTAGTGAAGTGAGGATATCACTGTCAGACGGGGACTGTGTGGCTTTGTAAGTGAGGGGAAGATATCTTTTGTCATGAACTCCTTCATCTGCTCGCCGCCCTCATAACAGGCTTCCATGGCAAGGAGCATCCTGTCGGGGAGACCGCCGCGGCGGTAGACGGACGGGTCCTTCATATCCCTCTGCCAGTCCTCGCAAAGACAAAGCTCCGCCCTTATGCCTGTGGGTATCATATAACAGCAGCCGAGAAATGTGCCCGTAACGTCATAGAGGTCCTTGCATTCGGACATTCGCCTGATTATCTCGCCCTGACTGCTGGTCCTGCGCTGCTCGAGTATGCTGAGTATCACTCCTGCATATTCCCTTGTGTCGGAAAGACTGCTGCTGCGTGATATGGCGCCCTTGTCTCCGCAGCCGCAGCTCTCTCCTATGATGAGCTCGGGGGAGACTGTCTCGCCGCTTATGTCCCTGCCCAGTATCTTCATCAGCTCCCTGAATGCAAGGAAGCCGTTTATCCTCTCCTGTCCCGCAACTGTGGTCAGCGAGACTCTTTCGGTCTGGGAGATGATGCTTCCGTCACAGCCTGTGACTTTTATGTCCTCGGGCACCTTTATGCCGTTATCCGCAAGTGTCCTGCACAGCTCCACTGCCATGATATCGCTGCCGCAGACTATGCCGTCTGGCTTTTCGAGCCTGCCCCCGGCAATATCAAGAGCTGCCCTGTGAGGGATATCTCTCCAGTAGTTTCCGTAAAGGATACAGCTCTCATCGTATGGGAGCCCTGCCTCGTCCATGGCTCTGCGGAAGCCGTTTATGCGCTCCTCTGAGGGAGTGTGTCCCTTGGTGCCGCCTATGCAGTAAAGCTTTCGGCAGCCGTGTTCGTTTATCAGGTGATTTGCTGAGAGATAGAGGAGAATAGTCTCATCTGCCGAGACCACAGGGAAGTACGGCTGGTCATAATTGACCACCACGCATGGAACGTCCCGCCTGTGAAGAAGGTCAAGTATCGCCCTGCGCTGCCTTTCACTGCAAAATATATTCGCTTCAAATATAAAGCCGTCAAAGTCACCGTGGAGGATAAGATCGTAGATGTTTGTCTGACCCTTTGAGTATACCTCGTCAAGCTGCTGGTCAACGTAGTTTATAACTCCCGAAATGACTATGGTATCGTAGCCGTATCCTTCTGCCATTCTATGTATGACGTCGATAAACGATGTCTCGGTGTTGCTGCTGATATGGGGAACTATAACGGCTATGCGTCCGATACTGTCCATGATATCACCTCCGCTTTTATTATACACTCATCCCCGGAATACGTCAATACGCAAAAACTCCGCATGGTGGTGCGGAGTTCCTGCAAGCCGCCCGTGGGGAACGGGTCGGCTGATGCCTTGAATATTTATTGGCACGATAATGGGAGTGAGGATGTCGGTAGATCTCTTGTCAATTGCGGAAGAAGAATGGCAGACAGTTGTAGATATACTGCCTTACATAGTACCAGCTGTGCTCTCCGCCGTTTGCCAGTATGAACCAGAGGTTGCCCTTTGAGAAATCCGATGTGTACTCAAACTGGCTCAGATTCTTCATTGACTCTATCTGAGGGCTCAGAACGGGATTTGCAAAGTCTGAGGTGCCTGTTGCTGACATGATGAAGTATTCGTTCTTCTTCAGCCCTGCACGATCAACGGCTCTTGCCAGTGCGCCTGCGTCGGCTGTGCCTGTGCCCCAGTGATGAGCTCCGCTCATGGGCATGAAGTATCCGACTATGTCAACGCAGTTCTCGAAAACTGCCCATGTGGAAACGCTTCCCATTGAGAAGCCGCCGTAGGCTCTGTGCATTCTGGATGCTTTGATATCTTCCTTGGAGTTGGAGGCTGCATATGTGGAATACTTGCCCTCAACGAATGGAACGACACTCTCGCGGAACTCTTTGTAGAAGTTCTCGGCATTGTAGAATGTGTCGGAGCTTACCTTGTTGAAGGTGGGGGTAACTATTATCATCGGCTCGATATCGCCGTTCTGTATCATGTTGTCTATGAGACGGACAGACTCGCCGTTGTCATTGTAGAATAGCGAATTCTCACTGTCACCCATGCCGTGCATGAAGTAGAATACATTGTATTTCTTGTTCTTGTCATAGCCGTAGGGCAGATAGACATTAAGTGAATTGGTGCCGTTTATGCCGTTGTAGGTCTCTTTCACGCTGGTTCCGCCCTGTGAGGCGTTATTCCGGTAGTTCTGACCGTATTCGGCGTATTTCTTGGCAGGATCGAATTTGTATGTGGTCTTAGGAGTCTCCGGCTCCACGGGAGGAGGAGTTACAACAGGCGCTGTGAGAAGCTTTCTCATCTCTATCATGTCAAATACGTCAAGCGTCTCGTCCTCACAGAGGTCGCCTGCCTTCCAGTCGGTTATGCTTGCGTCCTTTGCTCCGAGAATGAATTTCTGGAGAAGAACTGCATCGGCAACATTTACCTCGCCGTCGCTGTTAAGGTCTCCCTTTATGCCCTTGGCAGGCTCTATCTCGAAAACAGGGTCCGTGCTCTCGTAGGAGGCTGTGCTTCCGTAGTGATAGATGTCGGGAAGCTCATCAAGGGTGAGCATATAGTCGCTGTTGTAGACCTGTCGGAGATATGATGCGGTGTTGAATTCGTTGCTGTCGATGAAGGAGGTGTGCCATGTCATGAACCAGAGCCACTTTGCTCCCTCGGACTTCATCTTCTCGGGATCGGGGATAGGACCGTTTTCGTGGAGACATACAGGCTTGTTTGCGACCTGAGCAGTCTTGTTGTACATAGGTGCCAGCGAGCCTGTGTGGTTCACATAGGTGTCAGAGCCTATTATATCAACGTATTCGTCCCCGGGATACCAGCCTGCGTTCACGTCGCCGCAGTAGCCAAGGCTCCATATAAGATTATCAAGTCCCCAGTAATTCGTATATCTGTCGTACATTATCCGCCAGAGCTTTTTGAAGTTTTCGGCTCCGCCCTTGCCCCACCAGAACCACTTTCCGTCAAATTCATGGAAGGGACGCCACACTACGGGAATGCCTGCCTCCTGCAATTCCTTCAGTGCCTTTGCGCCCTTGTCCATGCCTGCAATGAGGGTATTGTACTCCGCAGTACCCTCAGTCAGGGCGGCGTTCCAGTTGAGGTCGCTGTTCATAGCTTCGGTATGACTGCCCCGGAAGTTGCTTCCGCAGTGCCAGCAGATAGTGACAATACCGCCCTTATCGTACCATTTTTTTGCACGTCTGTTGCAGCCTGCGAAGTCGTCGCCCATGTAATCCAGTCCGCGGAGTGCAGGATACTTTCCGCTGGCATTCTTTATGATATCGAATTCGTAGTCCTCGCTGCCCATCCAAGTAGACTCCTGCTGTCCCGATATGACATTGTTGCCATAGGTGTCGCACAGGAAGTTGTAAAGTGACTGTGCCTGAGCCGATGCCTTGGGATTGGAAAGCTTTACGCCGCCTGTGTATGCGGTGAAATTGCCCTTTTCTATGAGCAGTGCGTCAAAATAAGTCCAGCCCCATGATGCCTCAACGGTTATGTCATTGCTTCCTGCTTTCAGCTCTGAGCTTATGCTGACTGTGGAGAATTCGTTATCACCTGTGTATTCGCAGAATATCTCGCCTGCGTTCTTGCCGTTTACAAGTATGTTCTGATACTTGCCGTCCTCGTCATAGGGCTGGCAGTAGCGAAGTGTTATCCTGTACATTCCCTGCTCGGAGGCGTTTAATTTGAACGTTACTGTGTTGCCGCCGTCCTTCAGGTCAACGGCTCTGCCGCCGCTTGCACCTTTAAGTGTGCCTATTTCAGCACTGTTCTCGCCCGTACTTGTTATCATGCCGTCCTCAAATTCGTACTGGCTGCCCGCTGCTTCCGAGTGCAGGGGAGCTATGCCGACTGCGCTCACGGCAAGTGCCGATGAAAGTATTGCCGATATGATCTTTCTCATTTATATCACCCTCTCATTTATTTACGGATCATTCCGTACCGTTTGCTTCTGCTCATATTATACCCCATATTTTTCGCCGAAAAAATAGTCTTTCATGCCATAAAATAACATTTTTGTACCATAATTATCATGGTTTTGCTATAAATAAGTGTAAATATGAGAATGATTATCAAATGTGAAAGTTGTGTGAAAATAATAACAACGGTATTGACAAACGGGAAAAAAGTGATATAATAAATATGAAAATGATAATCATTATCATAATGATCGTCAGAAATCTTCGGAATGCTTTATAGCGGCCTTACAATATGAGAAAATGCAGGAGCTTATCGCTCCTGCATTTTCTTTTATATTTACTTGGTTTTGACTGTTCATATGTACATCGCGTCCGCTGTGGTGATGTATTCGAGAGTCGGGACAAATGTGCCCTTGTGGCGGTCTCCGCGGTAGAACTCGTGCCCGTGCTTGTAGGCTATGACCTGCGCCATGGGAAAAGGTATCCATATGCCGCTGTCAAGAGGTTTGGTGGCGAATACGATGCCGTTTTCAAGCCGTTTGAAGCAGAGGGTGTTCTTCAGGTTCTTGTGAACATAAAGCAGGTCTCCGTCGTATATCATCAGGTTAAGCTTGTTGCGCGGTGCATTTTCCGCTATGAAGGTGTTTATGATCTCAAACCGTTCCCGTTCGTTGGGGACAGCTCGGGAAATGTGCTCGTTCATGCGGTCAATAAGCGAAAGGAAAAATCTCTCCGAGTCAGTATCGCCTGTCTGAACGGTGGAATATCTGTGATTATGCTTTCCGTTGAAGATGGTTCCGTTGTGTATCAGAGTCCACTCTCTGCCTGAGTTATCCGTACCCGTGAAAGGGTGGCAGTTGTTTTCGTTTATGGAGCCTACTGTGGCAAATCTGATATGAGCGAGAAAGTTTTTCTGGGGCGATAAACTGTCTATGATGTCGCTGAGAAAGCTGCTTTGCTCTGCACTTACAGCTTCTTTCAGTATTATCCTGCTGCCGTTTTCGTACATCATTCCCCAGCCGTGAGGATTACTGCTGCTGTGGGAAAAGAACGTCCGCAGGTAGTCCGAGATGTCGGTATTCTTTTCGGAAGTGAAGCCCAGAAGCTCGCACATTTTTTTCACCGCCTTCTAAATTGATCATGCATGGTTCATCATAGTTCTGCTTAAACAGACATTGCCGCTTATCTTATTCTTTTCAAATGCAATTATTTCAAGAGCTTTCTCGTTAGCGGAGAAATACTCCGACATTTCATTTATTATCAGCTCACCGCGCTCAAGCAGCTTGGTATCAGGCTCAAGCAGTGCCGCGTTCTTATGGTCGGAAACTGCCTTTTCCTGAAGCTGCGGAGTAAAGTCAAAGTCCTCCTGCGAGAGAAGATACAGAATAAGCAGATGGGCGAATTCAAGGTCTCTGGCGTCTATCCCCAGAGGTGCGGACGGATTGAGGTCGAACATTCTCAGCTCGATGTGATCTACTCCGCCGGCGGCAAGGTTCTCAAGGCTGTTCACTCCCTTTGGCTTCAGCCTTATGGGCAGATACAGCTCGCTCGCGGAATACAGCGAGCCTGTTACGATATGCTTCTTGATGCTGCCCGTGAATGTCCGCAGATCGCGGTGGTCAAGTATGGGCAGGAACTTGTTCCAGTAGCCGCGTTCGCTGTTTCTCATTGAGGAGTATCGGCTCATGATTATGCCGCTCTTTCCGTCCTTGTCAAGTGAAGCATCATAGTAGGGACTTGCCGCTGTCAGCAGCACCAGCAGCCAGCTGTGGCACATTAGCTGCTTATACAGCCTGAGATACAGTCTGTCGCGGAATGAATGGAAGTCCTCGTTTTCTGTATTGAGCTCACGGAGGAATTCCTCTGCGAATGAGAAATTAAAGTGTATGCCCGAGAAAAGCATGAGCTTTTTGCCGTATTTCCTTTGCAGTACCTCGCGATAGCTTCGCTTTGAGGAGTGGTCTCCGGTGAAATCTGCTATGGGGATATCGTTCTCGGTGTCCAAATGCGGAGGATTGCTGTACAGCCAGATGTTCTCGCCGTTCCCGGCAAGTACCTCCCGCGCTTTCTTGTCAAGCTCGGACAGGGACTCCAATGCCTCGTCAATACTGCGGCAGACAGGTGTGACAAGCTCGATCTGGTTTTCGCAGAAATCACGGGTAATGTGCTCGTCATTGCCGAATGGATGCGGAGTCTGAGCAAGTCTGCCCTGACTGTCCACACGGAGAGTCTCGCGTTCAAGACCAAAGCTGCCCGAGAAAAAATATTTGCTTGTGTTCATATTCATCGCCTCACAGATCTGTGATTTTTACCTCTTTCACGTTTCTGATCTTTCGGAGCCTGCGAAGAACAGACTCGTTTTCCGCCGCCGTATCAAAGAGGATATCGGCTGTAAAATGCGAAACAGGAACGCTATGGCTGTCTGTCAGAACATTTGATGTATGAGAGATTATGTTACCGTTAAGCCGTCTTATTACCTTGGATATCTCCTGCACAAGACCTATTCTGTCGATGGAGATGACTTCTATCCTTTTCATATATACCTCCTGCAAATAAAAAAGAGACATACCTGTCTCCCTGTCAGACATTATTTACAGGCAGTTTCAGCCTATTTTTCAGCTGACAGGGAGCGGCTTGCTATATACATATCATTTTCTGATCCGATAATACAGACTTGCATAACAAACACCTCCGTAAATACATACTGAAACACTATGATAATATTATACTATATTTTACATACTTTGTCAATAGGATTTCTGTGAATAAACCATTGACAATTGCTTTTGCCTGCTATATAATCAGTTTATAGCAGGCTGCACGAGGGCTGTTCCTCGTCGTAAAGCTTTGTTATAGTTGGACTTTCGCCGCATATGGGGCAGGTGGGGACTCTTTTCGGCAGCTTAACCTTGCGCCATTCCATCTTCAGTCCGTCAAATATGAGCATAGCTCCTGTAAGAAGCTCCCCCTGACCTGTGATATATTTTACGGCTTCGAGAGCCTGCATAGAACCTATGATACCTGCCATTGCGCCGATAACACCTGCCTCACGGCAGCTCGGGACCGCGTCCTTCGGGGGAGGCGCCTCGAATATGCAGCGATAGCAGGGACCCTCATCGGGGACATAGGTCATGAGCTGTCCCTCAAAGCGGAGTATACCTGCGTGGCAGAAAGGCTTGCGCCCGAGTACGCAGGCGTCGTTTATGAGAAATTTTGTGGGGAAATTGTCGGCACCGTCGATAATGAAGTCGTAATCGGCTATGAGCTCGGCGATATTGCTGCTGTTGACATATCCGTGAAAAGTATTTACTGTGACATCGGGGTTCAGCGCTTTTATGGTCTCCGCGGCGGACTCTGTTTTGGACTTGCCAACATCTTCGGTGGTGTGGATTATCTGCCTTTGCAGGTTGGACAGCTCAACGTCATCACAGTCGGCTATGCCGATAGTCCCTACACCTGCGGCGGCGAGGTACATGGCGGCAGGTGCGCCCAGACCTCCTGCACCGATTATGAGGACTTTTGCGGCGAGGAGTTTTTTCTGCCCTTTTACGCCTATTTCCTTTAATGTTATATGCCGCGAATAGCGCGCGAGCTGTTCATCTGATAAGATCATTTTTACCTCCTGAAAGGAAATCACTATGAAAAGAATAAATGCAGCGGAATTATGTAGCCTCGATACCGAAAAGGTACTATTGCTTGATATTAGGAGCAGAGAGGAGTTTGAACTGAAAGGGCTTGAGGGCTCTGTCAACGTGCCCTTTGACGAGATATCCACAGGACTGTCAAAGCTCCCGAAGGACAAACCTGTTTATGTCCTGTGCAGGACGGGGGACCTCAGTGAGGAGGTTGCCGAGATACTTGAGGACCGCGGATACGAGGTCTGTAATATCGATGGCGGATATGCTGCATATGTGGCATTTCTTGCAGGAACAGAGCTGTAAGCGCAATTCCTACTTATTTAATAAGTATACCACAGGCAGGCAGCCTTTTCAAGTGGCAGCGTTATAGGTTTTTCCTATATTAAAAAGCCGCAGGGGAGACCTCTGCGGCTGATCGTATTCGTGTATTAGTGCGTAAGGATAAGAATGCCTATTGCCGCCATGACCACTCCCATAGCAGTGAGTGCTCCGCCGACAGCGGTAAGAAGAGCTGCAACGGTCTTTGACATCGGTGCGTCACGTTCTACAAATGCGTGCTTGGGAGCATCAGGGTCGTAGAATACGTCAACGTTCTTTCCCACGGGGTATCTTGCAGTCATTGCACTTTGTGCTGCGTCTTTGCTGCCCCTCATCTTTACCACCGTCGGAAGCTCTCCCTCTGTGGTGATGTTGGAACTGCCGGTGAGGAGCTGACTGTGACTGACATTGAAGGTGACCATAGTGCTGCCTGCAAATCTCGGACCTGCCACCTTATAGGTCTGTCCCTCAACTGTGTAACTGACAAGAGGAACGCGGATATCATTGCTGTAGAAGTTGGACATTCTCTCGACAGTGCCCGTTGTCCTTGCTGTGAAGTGTTCTTTGCGGTATTTCGGACGCTTGAACCCGAACCACACCATGAGCGCAGTGGTTATGGCTCCTATAATTATAATAAATATTCCCGTAAGTAATAATACAGTTCCCACTGTCATAAAAATCTCCCCTTTGTTAACCTATTATAACACCTTTGCCGTTATAATGCAAGGCTATGGGATAAAAAGTTCGGATGTCGGAGGTTTTATGCTTGGAGCTCTTATGCCGCAGTTCTTGCTATTTGCTAAATAGTGTGCTATAAGCGGGGAGCCCCCGCTGCCCTTTTCGCGGCAGAGTTCTTATGCAGGGCAGTTTTTTCGCCGCGTTTCTTGCTATTAATAAAATAATGTGCTATAATAGAATAGAAATTCTGAATTGAGACAGAAAGGATAATGTAATCATGAATATGAACTTCAAGTGCAAACTGCCAATACCTGCCGAAGTAAAGAGCGAATACCCCGTTTCCGAGGAGCTCGGCAAGGTCATCGCAGAGAGAAACGAAAAGATAGCCGAGATAATCAGAGGAGACAATGACAGGCTGCTTCTTATCATCGGTCCCTGTTCCGCTGACAATGAGGACAGCGTTATTGACTATATCTGCCGCCTCAGAGAGGTGCAGGAAAAGGTCGATGACAAGATACTTATTGTTCCCCGTATCTACACAAACAAGCCCCGTACCACAGGCAAGGGCTACAAGGGTATGCTTCACCAGCCTGACCCCAGCCAGAAGCCCGATATGTACAAGGGTATCGTTGCCATAAGAAAAATGCACCTCAGAGCTATTCAGGAAACAGGTTTTACCTGTGCTGACGAGATGCTCTATCCCGAGAACCACCGTTACGTCAATGACCTTCTGGGGTATGTAGCAGTCGGTGCCCGTTCCGTTGAGAACCAGCAGCACCGTCTTACTGCCAGCGGTCTTAATATCCCTGTCGGTATGAAGAATCCCGTAAGCGGAAGTATGCCTGTGCTCATGAACTCCATAGAGGCTGCCCAGTCGGGGCACACTTTCCTTTACAGAGGCTGGGAGGTCGTTACAGAGGGAAATCCTCTCGCTCATGCTATACTCAGAGGATATGAGAATCATCACAGCCAGAGTATGCCAAATTACCATTATGAGGACCTTCAGCTGCTCAACCAGTTCTATGAGGCAAAGGGCTTCAGCAACCCTGCTGCCATAATTGATACAAACCACTGCAACTCGGGCAAGCGTCATCTTGAACAGCCCCGTATCGTCAAGGAGGTGCTCAGCAGCCGCAGATATGACGAAAAAATTCGCAAGCTTGTAAAAGGCTTCATGATAGAAAGCTACATAGAGGACGGAAATCAGAAGGTCGATGAGCATATTTACGGAAAGTCCATAACCGACCCCTGTCTCGGATGGGAAAAGACCGAGAAAATGATACTCGATATTGCCGATAGGATATAATACCGGTTATCTATACGGAATATAACTAAAGCCGCAGGATATAATGCCTGCGGCTTTTTTCCGAAAGCTTTGCAGGAAGGATGGATAAACCACACTTTTTTTCGGCATTTCTTGCTTTTTTGTTAAAAACATGATATAATATCTATGGTTATTTTGATTACTATATAATAATGTAAAGCAGTATGTGTTAAAAGAGGTGAGAGAATGAAGAAAAATGATCTTAGATTTTTGAGAAGATTCATTGTCATTTTTATGTGCCTTTCATTATTCCTTTCGTCTGCCGATATTTACAGACTTACCACATATTCTCATGGAGCGCCTGAACGCAGTACAGAGGATATTGTTCAGGATAATGACGGCGATGCTGTTGTGAGAAAAAGCGAGGATGGCTTGTTTACAGCGACGATAGGTTCAGATGATATAAGAATAAATGCATCATTTACGGAAGATGCAAATATCCCCGAGGGAGCAGTGCTCTCCATGAAGGAGATAGTTTCGGATTCATTGCAGTATGCGAATTATTTTGAAGAATCCAACACGGTTCTGAATGATTCTCTCAATGAAAACGGCGGTGCTGTGGTCGAAATTCAGCACGCACGATTCTTTGATATAAAGTTTACACATAACGGGACGGAGATCGAACCCGAGGCAGCTGTTTCCGTTGAGATAGCATACAACAGACCCGAGCTTGACTATAATACATTTGATATCGCTTCGGATGTCATTCATTTCTCCGGGGAGCAGGCTGAGCTTATGGAGGCTTCAAGCGAACAGGATATCATGTCCTCCGATGAGCCTGCGGAGGAGTCTGAAAAGGCAGTTTCTGTTCAGGATATGATGAAGTTTGAAACTCAGTCGTTCTCGGCGTATGGTATCCTGTTCTATAATGTTGCGGATAATAATATCGGCGATATGCTGGACGGATTGACCTATGCCCTCCTCAAATGGGAAGGCAGTGAGGATACTGCAAATCAGCAGAATAATATCCCTGCTGTACTGGCTTCATATAAGCAGGAAAGCAGACTTGATCTGAAAGAGGTCACGGTCTATCCAAAGAATAAAATGGATACGGACAGCGATGTCTTTTCACACTATGCCGTTTCCGATACCGATATCACTCAGTGGACTTTTACTTGGATTGAGGACAATAATTACTATATCACGGCTCAGGTTGACGGAGTTACCAAGTATCTCTCACTTTACAGCTATAAGGTCAACGACGGCGGTAAGATAGAGCTGCTGGATACTCCCGATGAGTATTCCGTTATCACTGTAAAGACTAATGGTACGGGAGGCAATGCGGACAAGATCAGACTTGTCAACAAGGACGGCTGGGCACTTAACAAGAAAGGCGGCTCAGGCAACGGACAGGGCTTCCAGACCTATAAAGCAAGCGGCGAGCAGGATGTCAATGAATGGCTTGTCCCTGCTGTTCTTACAGATGTGGAGCTGAAAGGCAATGTGCTCCCACCGGCTGCTCCCGTTATCCATACTGCTGAAAAGGTCAGTGTTTCCGATACCGTAAATCTCTGTGACGGCGCAGAGGTCGTTGTTTACAGCAAGGTTTGGGATAAGACCGAGAACGCATACGTTAACTATGCCATTGACGGCAACGGCGATCTCGTCAAGGTCTGGGAGAGCGGCGGTGTCGTTCAATGGATCGACAATGAAGATACCAGCCTTTACTGGCAGTTTATCCAGTATGGCGATACAGGCTACTATGAGTTCTATAATCCCGTTACGGGAATGTACCTTGCTCCACAGAACGGACAAAATCTTTCCAACAGCACCATAGGTGTGACACTGACAGGCAGAGAGAACGGAGAGTACACTTCTACCATTGTCGCTTGGGATGAGAATGTGTGGAGCTGGTACGGATATAAGTATTCCGACAGACTTGATCTTGCTCCTGTCGTTGATACGGAGTCGGCTGAGATGTGCTTTGCCGTAAAGTACGAAAGCGATGATGACCTGCATGAGATCGAGACCGTTGACAGTAAGGCGGCAGGTATCTCCATCAAGATGTATGATTATGTAAATGCAAGAAACCAGAACGCTATAATGGGCGAGAGCCAGTTCACAGGTGAGGGTCTGGGCGCCAGAAAGGGTCTGGTAGAGAAGATACTGGACGGCGGCTACCCTGTGGCTGCAAAAACTCACCGTTCATTGAATGAGCTGTTTACTTCAAACAGCGCATACCCCGAGCGTGAGGTCAACCACCTTTTCATAAAGAATACCTATGATGAAACAGGCTATTTCGAGTACAGCTGCTTCGATAACTCAGCCTTTCTCATGAATGAGGACGGCGAAGGCGCTGTTGCCTCTGCCGAGGGCTACACTGATGTATACGATTTCAGCGTTTATCAGGAGCTTGTCTCACCCGGCAGGGATCTTAATAAAAAATCCTACTGCCGAGGCAACTTCCTTCCCTTCGATCATGTCGACAGTCAGGACGTCAAGACCCAGAACCTCTATGACAGCGGCTCTAACTCTATACCCACTGATGACCCGAGATATAAGGAAAACATTTATGTTCAGAATGATCCGGATTACTATTTCGGAATGTCACTGGAAGCTACCTTTATGATCCCCGAAAAGGGCTGCGACGCCAACGGAAATCCTCTTATCTTTGAGTTTACGGGAGATGACGACTTCTGGCTGTTCATCGACGATGTTCTCGTTCTTGACCTTGGCGGTATCCATAACGCGCTGACAGGCACGGTAAACTTCAGTACGGGTGAGGTAGCTACATACAACGGATATAAATCCAATACCTATTCATATACCACACTTATGGACTGCTTCCGCAATGCAGGAGTTTTTCCTGATGGTTCTCCATGGGATGACAGCAGGATCAGTACATACTTTAAAAATGACGGCAGCTTCCAGAGCAGCGAGGGCGTATTCAAGGATTACAGCTCTCACACCATGAAAATATTCTACATGGAGCGAGGTGCAGGCGCTTCAAACCTCAGACTGCGCTTTAATCTTGCCACAGTAGACGAAAAAAGCGTTTTCCTTGAAAAGAAGCTGACCGGAACTCAGACTACCGACTATTCCAATACAAAATATGCTTACCAGCTTTACTATAAGCCCGAGGGAAGCGATGAGTTTGTCCTTTACTCAAATCCCGATGAGGACAGCAAGAAGGCTCACTATGAGGGGCAGAATGCCTTTGTTGGTTATGACGAGTCCGCTGAGATAAACGGTACCGTCTACAATAATGTGTTCTATCTCCGCGCAGGTGAAAAAGCAGAGTTTACCATGCCGAATAAGGATACGGAATACTATTTTTCCGAGCTCGCCGTATTAAATCAGGAGTATGACTATGTGGATATAAACGGCGAAAGGGCATACAGCAGTGACTATGCCGCAACACGGGAGAGGAAATTCTCCGATGTTGAGTCATCTGTGGAGACTATTGCAAATCGTAAGCGAGTGGTCTATGATAATCACATAGATTCGGATTATCTGAAAAAGCTTATAATCACCAAAAACGTTGTTGACAAGGACGGCAATCATGTTGAGAACGATAAGACGGGCTTCGAGTTCCAGCTGGGATTTGTCAATGAAGCAGGTGAAGTTGTTCCGTATCAGAAAAGCGAATACTATGTTATGGACGACGATGACAACTATTACGTTTATGTAAACGGAAAGCTGTCAAAGCACGGCAGAGAAAAAGTTGTTTGCAGCGTTTCGGGAAACAACGGCTCTATTGCAGGTATACCCGACGGATTGTCTGTTGTCGTTGAAAATCTTCTGCCCCGCACCGTTTTCGCAGTCGAGGAGCTGGAGGAGAAAATGCCGCTGGGTTATCAGTGGAGGAGCTACGAGAGAGTCACCGACAGCGAGGGAGCTACATATAACCTTACAGAGAGCGGTGTGTATAACATCGGAGAGATCCGTGAGAATACAAATGCTCATATGATCGTTACCAACCAGAAGGGCTTCGGTATCACTGTCAATAAGAAATGGGCAGATGAAAAGTACACGGATAGCCATGAGTCCATATATATAGCCCTTTTCAGCAGAGATGGCGAATATGTGGAGAATACCCTTAGAGAACTCATCTCGCCCAATACTACCATATACTACTTCAACGACGAGCAGGAGGCAAGCGAGTATATCGCTATGGAGGTCGTTACAAATTCCATACAGCCTGCTGACTGGGACGGAGATGCTTCAAAAGTCACAAGCTGTCAGCCATATGCAGCCGATTCCCTGACAGAGCTCAGCGCTGAGACTTTAGGCGGAGAAACATATGACTTTTC
>Ga0129317_1000424_pt1 | contig 45532 bp, 47 predicted proteins | sample Cm1ome_FD_94430 | JGI IMG/M metagenome (GOLD analysis project Ga0129317, IMG submission 94430) | Eastern black-and-white colobus group fecal microbial communities from Wisconsin, USA - Cm1105 metagenome | ecosystem: Host-associated > Mammals > Digestive system > Large intestine > Fecal | place... | reverse complement strand
TCGGTTCTATCCATCTAGCAAGCGGTGTTGTGTTTGTGGTCATCGTCATCAAGGATTGACGTTAAAAGATCGTGAGTGGCAGTGTGAAGTCTGCGGTCAAGAGCACGATCGAGATGAATGTGCAGCAAGGAATTTGGCCAAATGGCCGTTCCTTGCCGAAGAGAATAAAAGCTGTGCGGGCCGGAATGGTCCCAAATGGGTAAAGAGTTCCTCGCAGGCGATACTGTTCAGCGAGAGTGCCTGCGCGAAAGGGTTGAATCATACCGATTCAGTCAGGTCCCATGAAGCCCTCGAATTGATTCGAGGGTAATTCACTCCTTGCCAATCCAGGGGAGGGGATTAAAGGGTTGGCCATTGCGACGAAGTTCGAAGTAAAGACCGGGGTTTTCTTCACCGCCCGTATTACCGACAGAGGCAATAGTTTCACCTCGCGTGACTTTGTCGCCAACGCTCTTATAAAGCGATTCGTTGTTGGCATAAATGGAAAGATAGCCGTCACCATGGTCGACGATGATTAAGTTGCCAAAACCTCTTAACCAGTCGGAGAAAACGACTTGACCGTTGGCGCAGGCCAATACATCACTGCCGGCGCGAGCCGAAATCATCAAGCCCTTCCACGTGGTGCTCTTACCGGAGACATTGGCACGAGCTTGACCGTAACGACCAACGATTTTGCCCAATGCTGGCATTAAGAGTTTGCCACGCTGTTTGGAGAAGGCGCCCGTAGGACGATCGCCTCCCACGCTGGGACGGCCGCTGGAGGCTTTTTTACTTGCTTCTCTTGCACGACGTTCGGCTTCAGCCTTTCGTTGGGCAAGGATTTTATCGATGTTAGAGACCAACTGACCGAGACGTTGTTGGTCGCGCTCCAACTTATCAATGGAAGCGCGCTGCTCGGAAATTTGCTTTTTAAGTTGTTCAAGCGCTGTTTTCCGAGCGGTTTGCTCTTTCATCAATTGAATTCGATCGTTTTTTTCTCGTTCCTCAATAGAAGCCAGTTCCTTTCGTTTGCTAAAGGTTTCTTCAGAAACGGTATGAATCGAGGCTTGTTGGTCAGACAGTTGTGTGACCATTTGCTCTTGAGCGCGAGCAAAATACTGTAACGAGGCGGCATCGCGAGCCACCTGATGGGGGTTTGTTCCCGCAATCAATGTTTGCCAAGATTGGCGTCGCGTATTGAGATATTGGGCACGGGCAATCAAGCGATTTTGCTTTTCTGCCGTGGTTAATTGACCGGTCACGGCCAATTCTTGCTCTCTTAACTCTTTGAGGCGATTTTCGACCGCCGTGCGTTCGTTACCCAGATCGCGAAGGCGACGATTGGCTTTGGAGATCGCTTGTTCACTAGCGGCTAAAGCATCCGCCGCTTCTGTGCGACTGGCTTCGGCCTTAGAGAGTTCTTTTTTCAACGATCCTAATTGATCTTGCAACGACCTTTGTTGGTTTTGCAGTTCATTGCGACGTTTAACGCTAACTTCATCTTGCTTTTTTGAAGTTGACGCTTTTCGGGTCGTTTTTCTCTGAGTCGTTGCTTTTTTAGTGGTTTGGGCCTTTGCTTTCGCTTTCGTTTGCTGTGTTGGGGCCGCAAAAGCCTCAGAGCCAGGAATCAACGGGATTCGAAGCAATGAAAAGCCAAGCAAGGCGCTTGCGATAATGAGCGCCTTGCTTAGAGGATGGAATCGTTGAAAACGATGGGTCACTTCTTGGCTTTGCCTTGAGCGGCAACGGCAGCCATTGCAGCTTCAATTTCGGCTTGATTGCCGAGGTAGTAGTGACGGATCGGCTTCATGTCATCGTCAAATTCATAGACGATCGGACGAGCGGTGGGGATGTTCAAATGAACAATTTCTTCATCGCTCATGTTGTCGATGTATTTGATCAATGCACGCAAAGAGTTACCGTGAGCGGCAATCAACACACGCTTGCCGGAGCGAATCGTGGGTTCAATTTCTTCCTTCCAGTAAGGAATGACGCGAGCAATGGTGTCTTTTAAGCATTCCGTAGCCGGCACTTCTTCAGGCTTGAGGTCGGCATAGCGACGATCGCGACCGGCCCAGCGTTCGTCATCGGGGCTCAAGGGGTTCGGAGCGATCGCATAAGCGCGACGCCAAATGAGGACTTGTTCGTCACCATACTTAGCGGCCGTTTCGGCTTTGTTGAGGCCTTGCAATGCGCCGTAGTGGCGTTCATTTAAGCGCCAGTTGTTTTTTACAGGCATGTACATGCAATCCATCGCATCCATGGCGATCCAAAGCGTGCGGATAGCACGACGCAAGACGCTGGTGTAGGCGAGGTCAAATTCATAACCTTCGGCCTTTAAAAGTTCGCCAGCCTTACGGGCTTCTTCGCGGCCTTTTTCCGTTAAATCAACATCGGTCCAACCGGTAAAGCGGTTTTCAAGATTCCATTGGCTTTCGCCGTGACGCATGAGTACGAGCTTATACATAGCAAAGATCTCAAAAAAAGATGAAAGAAAAAATCTTATCTATTAATTTTAGAAGAAAAATGGGATAACCATTATTTTTTGACAAACAAAAATGTTGAAATTTGTTGTACTATCCCAAGGCACTGGCAAAAATTGCTATTAATAATGATTAGCAATGCTGTTTGCCTTAATTTTTAAGCTTTATTTGCGAGATTATCGTGTTTGAATTTTTGATTGACAATATTTTGTTGGTTTTTATCGTTTTGGCCTCTGGCGGTATGTTGATTTGGCCTGCCGTTGCTAAAAAGACCCAAGGTCCTTCTTTGGACAATGATCAAGCGATCGAATACATCAATAAGAAGAATGCTTTTATTGTTGACGTTCGTACGCCGAAGGATTTCAAGCGTGGCTCTATCGCCGGCTCTCATAACATTCCTTTCGAAGACTTCGAAAAGCGTATGACCGAAGTGCCGAAGGATCGTCCGGTTTTGGTGGTTGACACCGTCTCTACGTTTAGTGCCAAGGCTGCTACGTTGCTTCGCAACCAAGGCTACAAGGATGTCTTCATTTTGGCCGAAGGCATCAAGGGTTGGGTTGACGCCAAGTTGCCCTTCACTCGCTAATTATTTTTTTGCATTCTATTCAATAAGGATTGATCATCATGGCTGATGAAGATATGAAGACTGAAACGCAAGCTCCGGCTACCGAAAATACTCAAGAAGCAGCGCCGGCTTTCCAACTCGAACGTTGCTATATGAAGGACGCCTCTGTTGAGATGCCCCATGCACCTGAGGTTTTTGTGAAGCCCATGCAAGCTCAACCCATGGTGGATATGCAATTCGAAGTGACGGGTAAGCGCTTGAGCGATACGCACCGTGAAGTCTGCGTTCGTGCAACCGTGACCATTAAGGAAGAAGAAACGGTTTTGATGTTGGCCGAAGTCAAGCAAGCCGGTATTTTCCAAATTCACGGTTTCACGGATGAACAAGAAATGCACATTGCTAATGTGGTTTGCCCGAGCATTGTGTTCCCGTATTTGCGTGCCAATGTCGCCGACTTAGTGAGCCGCACTTCGATGGCTCCGGTGCATTTGCCGGAAATGAACTTTGAAGCACTTTTCCAACAACGTTTGGCTCAACAAGCCGCCGCTGAAGGAGCTGAAGCTGCTCAAGCCTAATTGAGACAGTCAAAGTCATCCATTACAAAGGAAGAGTGCCTTTTAGAGGTGTCTCTTCCTTTTTTATTTAGAAAACCATGACAAACCTTGCGCCTCAAGCCCCTCAACTATCGAGCAGAATGCTTAGAGTCACCCTGCTGTGGGTGATTATTCTTATTGCGTCGGTGATCTATATCCTGTTTTTATCCTGGCGTATGGAGGCGACAACTGTGTCTGTGAGAACGGTTGCCGGACTTCAAAGAGAAGTGTATGAGATGGGACAGGTTGTTGCTGTCAGTCAACAGGGTGAATATAACTACGATATTCAAGGCAGCGTTTGGCGCATCGATAAGGTTATTCAGACGTCCAATATGGATGATTATTTACCCTATCAAATCATGGCCAGAGATGAGCGTTTGGATGCGGTTTTCCATCGAACGAATGCCATGTGGAAAGAGCGCCTCAAACCCACCCTTTTGAAGTGGAATGCCGATCATCGTATAGATATCAATGAGCGTGAAAAATTCTTTTCGGAATTAACGGTCTTTACACAGTACATCAGTGAATGGATTTCGTTGATTGAAGCGGGAGCTACACGAAATATTGTCGTCCTTCGCTATACGCAGGTGGCATTGGGGATTGCCTCGGTTTTAAGCATCATTATTGCCATGTGGTTTTTGGTGGTCTCGGTCATTCGACCATTGAATCAGTTGCAAACGGGGATTGAACGCCTTCGAGCGTCCGATTGGAAGACACAAGTTCATGCCGAAGGCACGTTGGAGTTCTCGCACATTTCAACAGGGTTTAATGACTTGGCTAATCACTTGGATGATGTCTATCGGAATTTGGAAAATAAGGTTGCTGAAAAAACGAGTTCGTTGGCCGTAAATAATAAATATTTAACCTCGCTTTATGGCTTAACGGCATTTTTGGGAGAGCAACACTCCTTAAATGAATTGTGTGAATCGTTTTTAGCTCGAGTGCTCTCCATTGCAGGGGGGATTGCAGGGGACATTCGTTTTATTGACGAAGAAAAATCTCGAACCACATTAGTTTGCCAAAATGGTTTCCAAGAGGTAGAAACGCCTGACACTGAAAAGGCACGGGACTTTTTTAATGAAATTGTGGCCCATCCTCAACCAAAGGTGCTTTATTTCGATGGTTATCCCCTCCAAGTGCGAGAGTTGGAGGGAAAAGCCCGCTATGTGAAGATTTATCACATACGTCATAAGCAAAAAAATATCGGTTTAGTCACTATTTTCTTTGCTCATGCGCCGGAAAATGATCCTAACATGGATACATTGTTGGAAAACTTAGGCCAGCACATGGGGACGGCTGTCGAGAACTTGCGTTTGGCAGAGCTTGATCAGCAAATGGCAGTGGGTCAAGAGCGAAATTTAATGGCTCAAAACCTGCATGACTCCATCGCTCAAACATTGTCTTTTTTGAATTTACAAGTTCAAATGCTCGAGTCGGCTTTGAAGCAAAAAAATGAGCCATTGGTTGAAGAGGGAATTCAGCAGATCAAGGCCGGTGTACAGGAGTGCTACGACGATGTCAGAGAGTTGCTATTGAACTTCCGGACACGCGTAAGTGCGGATGGGTTTGATGAGATCGTTAAAAGCGTTTTGGAGCGCTTTGAACGCCAAACTCACGTTCATGCACATTTGACGATTTTAGGCGATGGGCTACCACTGACGCACGCTCAAAAGTTGCAGGCCATTTTCATTCTCCAAGAAGCACTCTCTAATGTGAGAAAGCACGCCAAGGCAGAAAATGTTTTGGTAACAGTCCGCAATAAGGACGATTTTGAAATGACGATTATGGATGACGGTGTGGGGATTGATCCGGAGTTATTGGAAGCCCGTAAACAACGTCATGTGGGACTCTCCATTATGAAGGAAAGAGCCCAGAGGGTTTCGGGTCAAATTTTCATCGATAGTGAAAAGGACCAAGGAACAACGGTAAAATTCTTGCTATCTAAAGACGAAAGGACGCCGATATGACAGTTCGTATTTTGTTAGTTGATGATCACACCTTATTCCGTTCCGGGTTAAAGGCGCTATTGTCGCGTCAAACGGATTTCGAAGTGGTGGGCGAGGCAAGTGATGGTCTTGAAGGCGTGAAATTGGCAGAGCAATTGCATCCGGATTTGGTTTTGCTGGATTTGGATATGCCTGCGATGAGCGGGATTGAGGCCTTGGCTCAAATGGTTGAAATGAACCATGACATGCCAGTTGTCATGCTTACGGTCAGTGAAGACGCTGAGGATCTTAAAGAAGCCTTCGTATTAGGGGCCAGAGGTTACTTGGTTAAGAATATTGAAGCGGACTATCTTGTGAGCAGCATCCGTCAGATTATTGCCGGTGAAAGCGTGATGTCGCCCGAAATGACGAGTAAGTTTGTCAACGGTATTCGCGCCAAGAATATCTCTTTGATGCCTGAAGTTCGTCCCGAAAATGTGAAGAGTTTGACCGAGCGCGAAAAACAAATTTTGGGCTGCTTGGCTCAAGGGGCCAGTAATCGCGAAATGGCTCAACTGCTTAATATGTCGGAAAGTACCGTGAAGGCTCACCTTCAACGTATTATGCGACGTTTTGACTTTAGCTCTCGCGTACAAGCAGCAGTCTTTGCGGCTGAGCGCCACATGGACCGCTACTTGTTAGAAAGTCTCAATCAAAAGAAAACGCCTCACTAAGCAGGAGTTTCTTTCGAAGCATTGGCGGCCTTTGAGGCCGCTAATTTTTTGAAGGCCGGCACAACAAAAACCAAGCAAAAAAGAGCGGCAATAGTGGCAATGGAACCGCCAAAATAGCCGATATTTTCAATGCCTGAGTGCGTAACAACGATGCCACCGACAAGCGCACCAGTGCCAATTCCGATATTGTAGATACCAGAGTAAACCGACATGGCAATGGCCGTTCCTTGAGGGGCGGCAGTAATGATTGATGATTGAAAAACCAGATTGTAGAGCGTCACTGAGAAGCCCCAGAAAAGACAAGCCGCAACAATGGTCTCGGTGTTCAAAGTAAACGCTTTCATCATCAATAGTGAAATGGCAATGCCGATAACGGCGGATCGCATAAAGGCAAAGGGGAAACTGTCGTTGAGTTTGGAGAAAATCCAGCTACCAACAATGCCAATGGCACCATAAACGACCAAAATCCAAGAAATACCACTTTCACTCATGCCGCCGATTTGAGCCAAGAAAGGCTCAATGTAACTGTAGAGCGCAAAGTTACCCGTCATGATGACAGGGGTGAGGATGTAAATGCCCAATAGTGTTGGTTTACCTAAAAGCGCAGGCACGTCACGTAAAGCCATGGCATTTTTGTTTTGAACACTGGGGAACAAACGCCATAGACAAATGAGTGCTAAAGAGGCAATGACACCAATCACGAGGAACGTAAATCTCCATCCTAGATAAAGGCCTAAAACGCGTCCTAGAGGCAAGCCAACAATCATGGCAATGGAAGAGCCTGCCACGATCATGCTTAACGCTGTAGCGCGCCTTCTGGGAGGTGCAACCTCGACGGCTAAGGGACTGACAATCGACCAAAAAACAGCGTGAGAGCAGGCAACGCCAATGCGGGAGGCCATCAAAAACCCATAATTGGTCGAAAGGGCGGACGCGATGTGACTTAACACAAAGAGCGTGACCACCAGCATCATGAGTTTGCGACACTCAACTTTGGCCGCTAAGAGCATGAGAGGCAAGGACATAACGGCTACGACCCATGCGTAACCGGTCACTAGCCAACCGGTTTGAGCTTCAGAGGTACCGAAATCTTGTCCGATACTTGTTAATAGACCAATTGGGACGAACTCGGACGTATTAAAGACAAACGTGCACAGCGTTAGGGATAAAACGGGAAGCCACGCGAGAAGTAAGGGCTTTTCTTTGTCCAAGATTTCAGACATAAAAACTTTCTCAATAATAAGAGGGAAGTCGTTATAGCAGATTTTTTTTGTCGCTCGCAAACAGTTTTTTGAGAGTTTTTAAGTAGTTTTCTAAAAGAAAAAAAGTCTCCGATTTGGGGTGTCGGAGACTTTTCAAAAAGATGGATTAGTTACCGCCTTGGTAACCATTTTGTCGCCAAGCTTCAAAGACGGTAATGGCAACGGTATTGGAGAGGTTTAACGAGCGATTATTGGGACGCATCGGTAGGCGAATGCGTTGCTCGCTCGGGAAACTGTTTCGAACTTCATCGGGTAAGCCGTGGCCTTCACTACCGAAGACAAACCAATCACCTGGTTTAAATTCGCTTTGAGCAAAGGGGTGTGAGCCCTTCGTTGTCATGGCAAACATACGTGTCTTGTCGGGATTTTCACTGGCTAAGAAGTCATCAAAACTTTTGTGAATCTTGACGGTAGCATATTCGTGATAGTCCAACCCAGCGCGAATCATGTGCTTGTCATCAAGCGAAAAGCCAAGGGGCTCAACCAAGTGAAGTTCGCAACCGGTGTTGGCGCAAAGTCGAATAATATTGCCGGTATTGGGTGGAATTTCCGGCGCAACTAAAACAATCTTAAACATAGTCATCAGCAGGCGCGGTGAGCGCCTTTTTCATTTTTAATAAAGCGTTTTTTTCAATTTGGCGCACGCGTTCAGCCGATACGCCAAGTTCTTGAGCAATTTCTTGCAAGGTTTTGGGAGCAAGTTCGCCGTCTTCGTTTTCATTAAACCAACGAGCACGAATCACATAACGGCTTCGTTCATCCAAAGCAGCGAGCGCCTGACGAACCCCTTCTTTTTGCATTTCTTCTTCGTCTTTTTGCTGAAGGATGACAGTGGGCTCATTTTCCGTGGAGGATAACCACTGAATGGGATCTAAGCGATTACTTTCATCGTCCTCGCTACTGACCACAGAGTCAATGGATGTTTCGTTACCGTACATGCGTTCTTCCATCTCGAGAACATCCGATGTCTTAACATCGAGCTCGTTAGCAATCTCATCGGCTCGAGAGTAAGTGAGGGCATTTTCCCCACGCATGGAGCGAAGGTTAAAGAAGAGTTTTCGCTGTGATTTGGTGGTAGCAAGTTTGACCTGACGCCAATTTTTAATGATGTAGTCCTGAATTTCAGAACGAATCCAATACTCGGCAAACGTCATTAAACGGGCGCCACGATCGGGCTCAAAGTGCTTAATGGCCTTAAGTAACCCGATGTTGCCTTCTTGAATCAAGTCCGCATGCGGCAAACCGTAACCCAAGTAAGTGCGGGAAATCGCAATCACCAAGCGCAAGTGCGCCATCACGAGATCGCGCCCGGCACTCATGTCGTTGTGCTTATGGAGGCGTTCAACCAAGGCACGTTCTTGCTCAGGCGTCAGAATGGGGAAGCGATTGGCCGCTTGAATGTAGGCGTCCAAATTCCCAAGGCTGGGAATAATGGCAGGAACCTTACTTTGATAAGGAACCAGAGCGCCAGTATTTTGGGGCTTTTTATCTGATGCACTCATGCCAATTCTCGCTTAATAAACTTGTTCAATTTTGGCGACGGCACGTCGGGTAATAATGTTGGCGATCAAACCACCCAAAAGGGCGCAGAATAAAACGAATGCAAAATTGACGTCCCAAGGAAGGGGGGCAACTGCCAATTGGGTGCCATATTGTTCGCCCACGGTCAGTAACGCCTTATTGGCGTATTGACGAGCAAAAGCCGAGATGCCGAGGGCAATCGTGGCGGCCAAGCCCATGGTTAAGAAACCGCGCCAAACATAAGGGCGAATCGAGAAAGAGGGAGAGGCACCAAAAAGGTACAACATCCCCAATTCTGCCTTTTGAGCATCGGCTGCCAAGCGGACACTCGCAGCAATTACGCACAAAAGCATGAAAAAGGTAATCGCAACAAAAATACCGCCGAGGGCCATAAGGGCCTTATAGAGAGCATCCAACTTCGTTAGCCAAGAGCTATCGTAGGCGACCATGCTTACGCCTTTGAGCTTTTCAATATTTTTGGCGGTTGACTCAATTTCATCCGGAGACATATTGGTCTCTAACGTGACGATAATGAGGTCGGGCAAGGGATTGTCTGCACTGTTTTTATTCTGTTTGAGTCCCAAACTTTTATTCAAACTTTCAAAGGCTTCCTCTTTGGGAATGACCTCAATGCGCATGACGTGTTCATGGCGACCAATACGCTCTTGGAGGTTGGTCATCATGGACTTTGAAATATTTTGGTAGGCAAAGACCGTAATTTCGGGCGCAAGCGGCACGGCACGCATCGGTTCAGCCAAGCCGTAAACCATGCTTGCGATAAATACAGGAATGGTGAGCGATAAACTCGCTAATGCCAACGCAAGGAAAAAGACCCCCTTGGCATTGCGAATGCCACGGATCATTTGCGTGAAGGCCCAACCGCGAGAGGCAGAAAAACTCATGATTTACTGCCCTCCTGCATTGGAGGCAAAACGAACCTCACGGTAGGGAATTTCACTCGGAACCACCAAGAGGTGGGAAGCGGCGATCACGGTGACACCGGCAACAGAAAATTCGCCCAACAAGTTAATGAGGGTTTGTGCGTTGTTGGCATCTAAGTGTGCAGCCGGCTCATCCGCCAAAATCAGCACGGGTTGATTGACAACCGCACGGGCTAAGCAGACGAGTTGACGTTGACCTGAAGAGAGGTCAATGGGCATTTTTTCAGCAGCATCGGCAATGTGGCATCGAGCAAGGGCGGCGTAAGCGGCTTGGCGAGCTTCTTCTGTACTGGCATCGGCCGCAAGCGCGGGCAACATGACATTTTCTAAGATGGTGCGATCCTCTAAAAGCGAAGCATTTTGCAACATCAAGCCAATGGCACGACGCAACCAACGGCGCTGGATGGAATTGAACTCTTGAACGTCTTCCCCTGCGACCCGAATGGCGCCGGAAGAGGGGTTTAAAAGACCCGCAATCAAACGCAAGACTGAGGATTTGCCGCAACCCGTATCCCCGTGGAGCACGACAAATTCGCCTCGATAAATTTTTAACGAGACGTCATTGAGAACCTTACGGTCACCGTCAAACGCCAAACAGACGTTTGAGAGTTCAACCAACGGGCTTGCCGGAGTTGGGGTTATATCTTGCATGAATCCAAAGGGTTATCGAATTTCGAGTTCCAGCTTATATTCTAAGGCTTTCCATGCATTAACTTCGTTTTTCAAAAGAAAAAATGTTAAGGGATGTTTGCTAAGCCAGACCGAATCTGTAATTTTAATGACCCAGTGTTTTTTTGCGATGCACTTTAATTGGATTTTTTCAAAATTCATCGTTTCATCTTCGTGGGAAAGAAGATAAGTCAAGCGCATTGAAAGAAGCGCGTGGGCCCAGTGACAGTCATGCAGCTGAGATTGAACTTTATGAAGGCGACCACGGTGACCCAACACTAGGTCTGCGACCCAATCCTGTTCCGTTTTGGAAAAACCGGGGAGATGGCTGTTTTTAAGAAGATACGCACCGTGGTGGTGATAGCGGTTGGGGCTAATCACTTTCCCAATCTCGCTCGTCATCCCGGCCCAATAGAGTCGTTGCTCGAGAATTGGGTTTTCTTGATTTTCGAGTTGTCGATAAAAATGAAGCGCATTTTGAGCAAATAATCGTGCGCGCTCCGTGTCAGTTTTGGTTTGACCCAGCAGGATGCGTAGACTCTTTTCTCGAAGGTCAAACCCACTTAAGCGTTCTTTTAAAGCGTACAACACCCCGCGACGAAGCGCCCCAGGGGCGAAATACATCTCTTGTATGCCTAAAGAGTCAAATACCGCCAATAAAACAGCTAGCCCCCCTGCAATGACGCCTTTACGAGACTCGGGTAAGCCAGGAATGTCTAACGCATCGACAAAGCCTTTTTCCAAGAGTTTGTCTTTTAATGAAGTTAAGTGCTCTCGAGTGACAAACGTTTCGGAATTAGCTTGAGTGTGGTTACAAAGTGAACACAAGGCTTCCATGGAACCAGAAGAGCCGTACGCCTTTTCCCAGCGGTGCTTTTTGTACTGCCAACGCGCTTCGTTAAATTCTGCCATCGCAGCCAAATAGGCCGACTCAAAAGCCATCGGTGTAAGTTCCCCGTTTTTAAAGTGCTCAACAGTGGTGTTGACACAGCCCACATGAAACGATTCGCAGCACGTTGCTTCGTAGTGTTTGCCGGCAACAAGTTCTGTTGAGGCGCCGCCGATGTCAACAATGAGACGAATTTCATCACTTGTCGGTAAGGAGTGGGAACACCCCTTAAAGACGAGTCGGGCTTCTTCCTGACCACTGAGGATTTCAATGGGGCAGCCGAGAGTGTTTTGCGCTTTATCTAAGAATTCTTTCGCATTTTTCGCTGTTCGAAGCGTTTGTGTTCCCACCGCTCGAATCTGGTGCAAAGGGATACCCGAAAGATGGTCGCGAAAGCGCGCGAGAGCTAGAAGGGCTTTTTCTTGAATCTCTTCGGTTAAGCAACCATTGACATCAAGGCCGGCAGCCAGTCGTACGCCCTCCTTGAGATAGATTTCCGTTGAAATGGTCTCACCATCTACGTGTCCCACTTCGAGTCGAAAACTGTTTGATCCGAGGTCAATCGCTGCTAAACGCATAACGAGTCTATCCTTATTGTTTTTTGGCAAGGGCTTCGGCCACGCAAGTTGGTACAAAAGGCGAAACATTGCCACCCAAACGATGGATTTCTCTCACGAGTGAACCGGAGATAAATTGTGTGCCATCCATCGGAGGGAAAAAGATCGTTTGCACCTTTGGGTTTAAGGCGTGATTGACGCTTGCCATACGAGTTTCGTAGTCAAAGTCGCTACCGTTGCGAACACCTCGAATGAGAACTTTCGCATTTTGTTCTTCAACAAATTTGCTTAAAAGTCCTTCAAACCCAATGACACGAACTTTTTCTTTGCCGGCTAGAACATTTTGGGCAAGGGCAATCCGTTCTTCAAAAGAAAAGAAGGTGGACTTGCCCGTGTCGGCGGCTACCGCAACAATCACTTCATCGAAAATCTCGACAGCTCGATTTAAGACATCTTGATGCCCCAAGGTAAAGGGGTCAAATGTTCCGGCATAAATAGCAATGGTCATGATCACTCTTCTCGTATTTTAAGGAGACGATAAGTGACAGCCCCCGCAGTGGACTCGCGAAGGATTTCTAAATTTAACGTCTCAAGAAGTTCGTTTGCTTGCCACTCTTTCGGAGACTCAACGTAAATTAAACCGTTAGGCTTGAGACGTTGAGTAGCAATTTTTAACGCTTTTTCGTGAAAGTTCAGTGCAAACGGGGGGTCAATGAAAATAATGTCAAAGCGCTCTTCTAAATTAGCAACTTTGACGAGTGCATCGCCCTCAATGATTCGAATCTGTTCGGTATGCAACTTTTCTTTGGTGGCCTTTAGGGCTTGAGCTGCGTTGCGACTTTTTTCAACCATGACAACGGATTGAGCGCCACGGCTACCGAATTCAAAGCCAAGCGCCCCGCTGCCTGCGAAGAAATCCAACCCCGTTAATGTGGAATAATCCCCTTTGAAATGGGTCAGCCAATTAAACAAGGTTTCACGGACTCGATCGCCTGTCGGTCTTAAACCGTCAAGATCAGGAACCACCAACGGCGTTTTTCGCCATTGACCTGCAATGATTCGCACACTTCCCACTCGCGATTGGCGTGCTCTTGGTAAACTTACATCTCGTCGAGTGTTACGAGATTGATTTTTTATAGGACTCATACGTTAATGATAACGACAGAAAATAAAAAAGCGGGATGGTTAGAACGATTAAAAAGCGGTTTACACCGTACTCGCGTCAATATTGTTGGTCTTTTTACCGGTGGGAAAGTCGATGAAGACTTTTTGGAAGAGTTGGAATTTGCTCTTATTTCTGCCGATATGGGGGTCGAAACCGTCGGTGAGATCCTTCGTAAATTAAGAGACGAGATCCAATTAAAGGGCTTGAAGACGCAAGAAGAAGTGCGCTTGGCTCTTAAAGATGAAATTGTTCGCTTGTTAAAACCCTCTGAAGGCGCATTAGACATCACCCGTGCCAAGCCCTTGGTTATGATGATGGTGGGCGTTAATGGTGCCGGTAAGACCACTTCCATTGGCAAAATCAGCAAATGGATTTCAAGCCAAGATAAATCGGTGTTGTTGGCTGCTGGTGATACGTTTAGAGCGGCGGCTCGTGAACAATTGGCTGTTTGGGGAGAACGCAATCGCGTCGAAGTGATTTCTCAAACCGGTGGTGATCCGGCTGCGGTTGCTTTTGACGCTGTTAACGCCGGGCGCGCTCGTGGTGCTGACGTTGTGATTGTGGACACGGCCGGTCGTTTGACCACGCAGACGCGTTTGATGGAAGAACTCAAGCGTATTGCACGTTCTCAAAACAAAGCCATGGAAGGCACGCCCCACGAAGTGATTTTGGTTATTGACGGTACGAACGGTCAAAATGCCCTCAATCAAGTGAAGGCCTTTAACGAAGCGGTGCCTTTGACGGGTTTAATCATCACGAAGTTGGACGGAACGGCCAAGGGTGGCGTTTTGGTGGCCATTAGCCGTATGCGAGCCGAAAATCTCCTTCCGATTTACTTTATCGGTGTTGGTGAGACGATCGAAGACTTGCAACCCTTCAATGCAGAAGAGTTTGCAAAAGCGTTGGTTGGCCTCTAAGTCATTCAAAGACAACAAAAAAAAGTCGGGCAAAACGCTCGACTTTTTTGTTGTGTTAAGCCATCAGAATCGATCGCTAAAGAATTGTTTGAAGCGATCCCAGTTCGAGGATTTCTCTTCGGGTTCGGTTTCTTTCGGACGAACTTGGAGTTGGTTGATCGTTTTAATTTCTTCGTCGTTCATTGAAACCTTGGGCTGATACCACGTATCAGAGAGGTACAAACGAACTTTCAAACCTCGACGACTGGGGCCCGCAAGCTCGCCTCGGAGTAAATCCGTGGTGAGGTCAATTTGCGCGTTCCCAGAGACCGTTGCACCCGTCAACGAAACGGTTAGGTCTTCCACTTGGGTACTGGATTGTGAGAGCGTTGCCAACCCCTTAATTTGTTGAATGTCGGTTTGTTGTTTGTTATCCGACTTGGGGCTACGACCTTGCTCAATGTCCTTGAGCGCTTTCGGGAGATCCAAGCCACGAAGAAGGCTATTGGAAACAGCAAATCCCACTTGGCCGTTGAGAAGATTTAACTCAAAGCCATTACCGTAAAGGCTCGCTTGCACATTAAGGCTACCGGGGACGGCTGAAGATGCACCTGCATCCGTTAAGAGTTGTTGAAGGTTGACCCCTGAACTCTTAAACGAGGCTTCCCAAAGACCATTTTGGTTTAACGACATATGACCAAAGAAACGGCCATCGTAAGCCAACGCAGCAATCGACGGCAATTTCATTTCGCCGTTAGCCACTACAACGGGCGACTTCACTTGGATGAGACGGAGTTTGTCGGAAATGAGTTCGCCGATCACCACTTGCCCGTTAAAGTCGAAAAGATTCAAGAACTGGAAGTCCGCTTGAGGAGCTTCAGGCGTGGTATTGGTTGCAGGTTCGGGAGTCACCGTTTCGGCAACAACTGCTTCGGGCTTTTCAACGGGTTGTGTTTCAATAACTGATTCCGTCGAGACAGGGGCAACTTCAGACGCATTTTCCGCAGGCGTTTGCCCCTCTTCTTGGGGAGAAGCAGGGGATGTTACCGGAGCGGGTTCAGAGACAGCAGGCGTTTCTTGAACAGGCTCGCTCGGCGTATCCGTCGTAAGTTCTTTTTTCACATTGAGCGCACTCAACAAACGAATGTCTTGAAGTTTTAGGCGTCCAAGCACTAAAGAGCCCTGAATGTTCGGGTGATCAAAACCGTTGACGGTACCCGAAAAACTCATCGGAGCATCGTGCAAACGGCCAAAGACTTCGAGTTGAGCCGACTCTTGCGTTAAATTGGCCGATAAATTACCGGAAACAGAGGACGGTACGTCCATGCCAGGCAAAGTTAACGAGCCTTGCAAGTGATCGGCAATTAAGGCATTAGTGACGCCGTCGTAGTTAAAGGGCGAACGAATATCAAATTTCACCTCACCATTGGGTGTTTGAGCGACCATTTTGGCATTCACATCAGGGGCCTGCCAGTGGTGAGGAATGATGTTTAACTCAGCAACCGATACTTGCGTTTGATAGGTATTGCGCTTGACTTCAACAAGAGCGGTGCTCACATAGAACGTATCAGAGGTTAGTTTTAATAACGGAGAAGACGCCGTCAATGAGACGGGTAAGGCGGCTTCTGTGCCATTAGCTCTAAGAATAAAGTTACCGAGACCGACTCGGCCTTCGGCCAAATTAAGGTCTAATTCAAAGGCAGACTCAACATCTAAGAGCAAATTATTGGGTTGAATCTGAGCCTGGCCGGATAACGAAATCACACCATGCATTTGCGGAGACGGTTCGCCGATCTCAGCACGAAGGTTAAGAAGATTCACGCTTTTATCTTCGTGAGCGATTTTGATGTTGGCGTCTGAAAGTGCAATCTTGGAAATGGTGACATCATCGAAAATCGCCGTCTTATCCGTCCTAAATTGGGTAAGACATTGTTCGAAAGAGGGGAGCAAACGATTTTCGTAAGCAAGCCCATCAATTTTTAGTTCGTCAATGTAGAACTTGCCAAAAACAAGCCAGAACGGGCTGATTTCAAATTTCGCATTACGATAAAAAAGAACTTCTCGATTGTTTTCATTGACAAGCTTTGCCGGCGGCAATGAGATCGAAATGTTGGGTAAGACGCGTACTTGAGGCAACTCATTGGCTTTGATGGCATAGCCATAGGGAGCCAAAGTATCTTGAATCTTTTTCTCGACCGATGTCGGGTTAATGAGGAAATAAAGCGCAACAACACAACCCATTGCAATAAGAGCAATGAGGGCAATCAACCAAATGATCATTCGTAAGATGCGCATAACAGACCCAATAAATTATGGCGGGATCCTCTGCCCCGCATTATTTGAGTAATTCTAACGAATGCCAAACATTCGCGCTTAATGAGTATTGCTCAAAATTTAATCAGAAAAAGTGTTGGGTGACCATTAATTTTTCCACTTATTACGGATGGTTTTCCGTAAATTGGGGGCTAAGCGTTCAAGAGCATCTAACGTCATGAAAATGGAATCTCGACCGCGATGGGAGAGTTCACGGAAACGTGCCAAAAGCTCGCTTTCTTCCTCGATGGGATTGTGTCGTTCGCTGGTAATGACGAACAAGATATCAAAACCACAATCTTTTAATCGAGGCATGTTAAAGATACCGGGATCTTCTGCGCCCTCTTCGTATTTTTGATAGCGATCCAAAGGCACGCCAAGTAACTGAGCGATTTGCAATTCCGTGTAACCCAAACGCTCTCTTTCTGTGCGTAATCGTTCACCAAATTCGCGACGTCGTTTAGCCAACACTGTTGCCATCAAAAAAATCCTTTTGAAGTAGATAAAGATTAAGGGCTCACGGAAAACCCGTAAGCCCTTAAATTTTAAATCATAAAAGGACGAAATGAACGTCCTTAAACAAGACGTTACACGTTAAATAAAAAGTTCATAACGTCACCGTCGGCAACAACATAGTCCTTACCTTCAGCGCGCATCTTGCCGGCTTCTTGAGCGCCCTTTTCGCCCTTATAAGTGATGAAATCTTCATAGGCGATCGTTTGAGCACGAATGAAACCGCGTTCGAAGTCGGTGTGAATGACGCCAGCGGCTTGCGGAGCCGTATCGCCCTTGTGAATTGTCCAAGCACGAACTTCCTTAACACCGGCCGTGAAGTAGGTTTGCAAGCCCAAGAGGTCGTAACCGGCACGAATCACGCGGTCAAGACCGGCTTCGCTCATGCCCATGTCTTCCAAGAACATGGCCTTATCTTCATCGTCAAGTTCGGAAATCTCGGCTTCGATCTTGGCACACAATGCCACCACCGGAGCGTTTTCCTTGGCAGCGTATTCCTTAACGGCATCCAACAAGGGATTGTTTTCAAAACCATCGTCATCAACGTTGGCCACGTACATCGTGGGTTTGACCGTCAACAAGCAAAGTGGCTTAATGATGAGCTTTTCTTCAGGCGTCAAGTCAACGTGACGAACGGGCTTACCTTCGTTTAACGTCGGTTGAATCTTTTCCAAAACCGTCACGAGCTTCAAAGCTTCCTTGTCACCACCTTGGCGGGCTTGCTTGGCATATTTGTTAAGCGTACGTTCAACGCTGGCTAAGTCAGCTAAAGCCAATTCGGTGTTGATCACTTCGATGTCTTCGATGGGGTTCACTTGACCGGCAACGTGAACAATGTTGCTGTCATTGAAACAGCGAACGATGTGAGCGATAGCGTCACACTCGCGGATGTTGGCGAGGAATTGGTTACCCAAGCCTTCACCCTTGGAGGCACCGGCCACCAAACCGGCGATGTCCACGAATTCAACGACAGCGGGGACAACGCGTTGCGGGTTGATGATTTCAGAGAGCTTGGCCAAACGCGTATCGGGCACTTCCACAATACCGACGTTCGGTTCAATGGTGCAGAACGGATAGTTTTCTGCAGCAATACCAGCCTTGGTCAATGCATTAAAAATAGTGGACTTACCAACGTTCGGTAAGCCAACGATGCCACATTTTAAGCCCATGATATTTAATCCAAAAATTGTTCAAATCGGGTGATTTTACAGTAAAACGTTCTCTTGTGTTTAATGACAAGTTAGAAACAGCTTAATCGACGAGAAGCGCTTCAATTTCGTCCAATTGCGTTTCATCAAAAACGGAAATTCCAGCTTGTTGGAGCATCAAAGCAGCAAGGCCCATGCCGTCAACCAAATTCGTGCCGAAATGGCCGTCATGCACTTGCTTGGTGCCACAAGACGGGCTACGTTGCTTTAAAAGCGCAATGCGAACATTATTGCGTTTGGCTAAGTTGAGACTGGCTTGAGCACCGAATAAAAAGTCTTCAGTGTAGTCGCGACCGTCTTTGCCGATAATTTTGCCTTGACCGTTTAAGACGTCTTGAGCGGTCTTGCCCGGTTCGATTTCACAAGGAACGCGAGGCACCAAAAGGCCCGACATGGATTCCGGACAAATGGGCACAAAACGCTTTTCTTTGGCCCACTTAAAAATACGATCGTCGGTGATTTTCAAGATTTGTCCGTCAAAACGAACGCGCTCGCCCAACAAGCAGGCGCTTGCGAGAATTTTTTCTTTTTGCTTCACTTTGTTAAGCCCTTAAAAAACGCTCAAATTGTAACATCAGATGGGTTTGATAGGGACAACGTTTAAAAAGCCCGATTGCGTTTTTTCCACACTGACCTTGACGTTGTAGATACGCTCAAGGCGTTGCGCTTCTAAAACAAGAGCCGGTTCGTCGAGAATCGAGAGACCCTTATTTTCCAAAAGAAGAATCTTTTGGCTAAATCGAGAGGCTGAGAGCAAATCATGCATGATGGTCAATGTGATGGCCGAATGCGTTTCCGTATAGTTTTTGATGGCATTCATCACAATCAACTGGTGACGGATATCCAACGCACTCGTCGGCTCATCAAGCAGCAAAACTTTAGGCTTTGAGACAAAGGCCTGAGCAAGAAAAACCAATTGACGTTGGCCACCCGAGAGTTCACTCATGGGAATGTAGGCCAATTGATCAATTTGCATGGCATGCAAAACATTATCAACTTGTTGGAAAATGTCTTTCGTGACTTTCCAAGAAAGATCCTTCACCAATCCCAAAAGTACCATTTCAAACACGGTTAATTGAGTTGAAACGGAGGACATTTGAGGGACATAGCGCACCACTGCGCTTTTATCAACGAGCTTTTCGCCGTCTGTAATTTCTACGCTGCCTTCGTATTTAATAAGGCCTGCGATGGCTTTAAGAAGCGTGGTTTTCCCGGCACCGTTGTGTCCGATGACGCCGACCATCTCGCCTTCATAGAAGTTGGCAGAGATGTCCTTGAGGATGCTTTTGTCACTTAAGGTGACACCAAGATTTTTAACCGATAACTTCATCAGAAATTCCCCCTTGAGTGACGAATCAGCAAAACCAAGAGGAAGGGAACCCCGATTAAGGAGGTGACAATACCCACCGGCATGATGGCACCCGTCGAGAGAAGCTTTGCAATGACGGAGCTTACTGTCATTAATAAAGCGCCAGCCAATAAAGAACCGGGAAGCAAGAATCGTTGGTCTTCACCTAATACAAGCTTTGCGAGGTGAGGCGCCACCAAACCGACAAAGCTGATGGTGCCAATAAAAGAAACGGCGCAAGCAATCAAAATGCTCGATAAGCAAAAGGTTTCTATGCGCAAGCGTTTCACATCAACCCCTAAACTTTGTGCGCGTTCTTGGCCAAGCGTTAAAGCCGTAATTGCCCAACTACGTTTCCATAAAAGTAAAGCAATGGCAATGGTTGGAATAACGGCAACCGACACCGATAGCCACGAAGAGCGCTCGAGATTACCGAATGTCCAACCGTTAATGAGTTGAGCAATTTCTGGGCTTGCGCGATAGATAAGGACTTGTTGCAAGGCCATGAAAAAGAAATTCATGACAATCCCGCCGAGAATGACGGTTTGCGGTGTCATGCTGCGCTTAACCCCCAAAGCATAAATCGCAAAAGAGACAATCAGCGCAAACAAAAAGGCCGACAGCGCAGTGCCGATCCATAAAGCGTTAAAGATGGAAATCCCTAACGAGATAGCAATCGCAGCCCCAAAACTTGCTGCCGACGTAATCCCCAATGTTGAGGGGCTGGCAAGAGCGTTTTGTGTGATGTTTTGAATTTGGAGGCCGGCAAGCGATAAAGCGGTTCCCACAAAAAGCGCCGTGAGCGTCATGGGAAGACGCAATTGCCAGACGATGGTCGAAGAAATCGAAGGGTCGTTTGGCCCGGCAAGCAGAATCGAGATGACACTAAAGAGATCAAGACCCGCACTGCCGGTCGAAAGGTCTCCAAGAATAGCCAACAACAAGGCAAACACCCCTGCGATTAGAACGCTGAGGCGTTTGCGGTTGATTTGTTGGTACTGGAGATGACAACTCATTTTGCTAACTTCAAAATGTAGGTGCCCGAAGCATCCACCTTCGGTAAATACGTTTTAAAGAACGTTTGAATTTCAGCCTCTACATCGAAATCTTTAAAGGTTTCAGGGTAGAGAATTTGGGCCAAATACATCGAGTAGACATAGTCCATCATCGAGCGAAGACTGCCGTGGTCAACGCCGTAGACCTCGCCCTTTTGAACGGCCTCGAGTCGGCTCCATAGCGGACGTGTTGTAAAGCGCTTGAGACGCGTTTGAGCATCTTTTTCATCGACCATCATGCCCATGTGCATTTGGTCGTTCTGAGCGGCGTTTTGCCAGATACTGCCCGCAATAATGATGGTCTGCGGATTGGAAGAAACGACAAATTCACGCGATAGAGCGCCATAAGGCGTTTTCATTTCTGCGGCAATATTTTGAGCTTGGACTTGCTTGAGTAAACCACCCCACAAAACCGTGTTGTTGTAAGAATTGCCATAGGTCGAAATCCCTTCGTTACCGCACTCGACGTAGACGCGACGGTGTTTGGCAGACTCGGGGAGCTTGGCCAAGCGTTCTTCGATGGTTTTACGGATACTCGTATAGCGCTCAATTTGGGCTTGGGCAATGCTTTCTCGACCTAAAAGGCGACCAAGAATTTCAGTGCTTCGGCAGTGATTTTCTAGCGTCATGGCGTGGTAGTCTAAAACGACGACGGCAACGCCCTTACTTTGAAGAATCTGGAGTCGATGTTGGTTGTCGTTATATTGGGCGATACCCACCAAGATTGCATCGGGTTTCAGAGCAAGAATCTTCTCGGTATCCAGGATGTTGTCGTGGTAGCCACCAATACTCGGTATCTTGTTGAGTTCCGGGAAGGCTTCGGTAAAGCGACGTTGTTCCGCATAACGAGTCACATCCCAACCGTCTAAGGGCAGCGCTGTAATCTTCGGGATGCTGGCTTCGCCTCCAATCATCAAGAAATTGGAAATGTAGTTAGCAACGACAATTTTTTGCGGTTGTTTCGCGAAGTGAACTTCTCTGCCCTTTAAATCAGTAACAGTGAAGCCTTCTGCGGCATGCGCCATCATCGGAGCGGCACCGGCAAGGCCGAGCGCAAGGGAGCTTTTTATAAAGTGACGACGGTCAAGCATAAATCCTCTCATTTAAAGAGTGTGGGCAAAAGTTGAATTCGGGGGAGAATTACTCTTGCTCAGGGGTTTTAGGGGGGCGCGGAGCGCCAAATTTTGCTAAAGAACGTTGAACACGAGCCATGTCACCTATTGCAATGTCATTGGTTGTTTTAAGAGCGGCAGTAATGCACTCTTGCATTTGTTCCATGTGCTCAGAAGAGGGAGCGTGTAAAACGAAATCAGCGACTTGTTGGGCCATACCTAAAGAGCGCGGGTGACCCGTGCCGATACGCAAGCGCCAGAAGTTAGGGGTTGAAAGTTTGGCTGAGATGTCTTTAAGACCGTTGTGGCCGGCGTTACCGCCACCTTTTTTAATTTTCATGCATCCCGGCATTAAATCCAACTCGTCATGAACCACCAAAATCTCTTCAGGAAGAATTTTGTAGTAAAGCGCCAAAGCAACAACGGCTTGACCGGATCGGTTCATGTAGGTGGTGGGTTTCAATAACCACACTTCTTGACCGTTAAGGCGGACGCGAGCAACCTCACCGAAAAATTTCTTTTCTTCGTGAAAAAACGCCCCTTCTCGACGGGCTAATTGCTCAACAAACCAAAACCCCGCATTGTGACGGGTGTTTTCATAATCGGCACCGGGATTGCCAAGGCCAACAATTAATCGAATTTCTGACATATCAAATCAATGAATAATGAAATAGAAGAATAGATAGAGGATATTGCATTTTGTTTGAATTTTCTACCACAAAAAGTGCACTGTTACAAAGCGTTGTTGTCTTTGTAATTGGGCGTGTTGTACCATTAATCCGTAAACCCCTTTTTTAGAAGAAACGAAAATGACAACAATTCTTCACGCTTCCCCCATCTTTGGCCCCGTTCATAGTCGTCGATTAGGTGTCTCCCTCGGCATTAATCTCTTACCGGCAACGGGCAAGGTTTGTACTTTTGACTGCATCTACTGTGAATGCGGTCGCAATGCTGAACGAAAAACGCAAGAGCGCTTGCCCACAAGAGAATTTGTCGTGCAAGAGCTTGAAAAAATGCTCCAAAAGATGAAGACCGAAGGCGTCGCTCCCGATGTTTTAACTTTTGCGGGGAATGGGGAACCGACGGCGCACCCGCATTTTGCTGAAATAGTTGATGATGTCATTGCCACGAAAAATCGTTATTTTCCTAACGCCCGTATTAGTGTCTTAACGAACGGGACTCAAGTTCATAAGCCGAAGGTCTTTAGTGCCTTGCTGAAGGTTGACGATAATATTTTGAAGTTAGACACCGTTGATGATCGTTACATTCAAATGGTCGATCGCCCTGCTTCGCACTACAGCGCTCATGAGCAAGTTGAGCACTTTGCTCGATTTAACGGTCACGCCAAAATTCAGACGATGTTTATGAAGGGAGTTCTTGAAAACGGATTCGATGTAGACAACACGTCCGATGCGTTTGTCCTTCCTTGGCTTGAAGCCTTAAAGGTCATCAAACCTCAAGAGGTGATGATCTATACGATTGATCGAGAAACGCCCGAGAAATCCTTACAGAAAGCCTCTGCCGAGGTCTTAGATGCCATTGCCAAGAAGGTTGCGGCATTGGGCTTAAAGGTCAAAGTTTCTTACTAGAAAACAAAAAAGGCATTCCCCGAAAAGGAATGCCTTTTAAACTAAGCGGACTTAGTTGATTAGGCGGCAGGAGCTTCTTCAGCAGCGGCTTCTTCGCCGGCTTCCGTAGCTTCAGCACCACCCTTGGTCACGACGGAGACCAACACCGGGTCTTCGCTACCGTGAACAACAGCGGTAACACCTTCCGGCAATTGGATGCCAGAGATGCGCAACGTCGTTTGAGCCGTCAAGCCAGAGAGGTCAACCGTGATGAATTCCGGCAAATCCTTCGGCAAGCAGGAGACTTCGATAGCGCTACGAGCGTGGCTGATCAAGCCCTTGCTGACCTTAACGGCCGGGCTGTTTTCAGCGCCAACAAAGTGCAACGGAACGCTCATAACAACGTTTTCGTTAGCATCGATGCGTTGGAAGTCGATGTGCAAAACTTGCGGCTTGTACGGGTGCATTTGGAAGGCACGCAAAACGACGAGTTCTTCCTTACCGTCCAATTCCATCGTCAAAATCGAGGCGTGGAACTTTTCCTTACGCAATGCGTAGAAGATCGGATTGTGTTCGAGCTCGATCGGCGTTGCAGCAGACTTGCCGCCGTAGATGATACCCGGCAACTTGTCGGCGCGGCGCAGACGGCGGCTCGCACCCGTACCTTGCGCTTGACGCGTGGTGGCGATGATTTTCATGAGATTTCTCCAAAATTAATTAAAAATTCCCGGGACGCGACCATCCACTAGGAACAAAGGGATCTCTCCCTTTTTAATAAAGATTCATGTTACTGAGAACACAAATCAGAATAGTGAGAGCGATATTGTACTGATTTTTAACCAAAAACCAAACAAAAAGGGGAAAAGTTTTTTCTTTCCCCCTTCGATTGGTTCGAAAAATCTTATTCTTCGAACAAAGCGCTCACAGAATCTTCACGAGCGATACGAGAGATCGTTTCACCAAGAAGATGTGCGGCAGACACCGGAACGATCTTGCTGCAGGCTTCGGCAGCTTCGCTCAACGGAATCGTATCCGTAACGACGAGTTCATCGAGTTCGGAATTGGCAACGCGTTCAACAGCAGGGCCAGAGAGAACCGGGTGCGTAATGTAAGCGCAAACCTTCGTAGCGCCACGTTCCTTCAATGCCTTGGCAGCATTGCAAAGGGTACCGGCCGTATCAACGATGTCGTCCGTGATGATGCAGGTGCGACCAGCAACGTCACCGATCAAGTTCATGACTTCGGCAACGTTAGCGCGAGGACGGCGCTTATCGATGATGGCCAAATCACAGCCCAAAGACTTAGCTAAAGCACGGGCACGCACCACACCGCCGATGTCCGGAGACACAACGATCAAGTTTTCATAGTTGCGGCTGCGCAATTCGCGAAGCAAAATCGGCGTAGCGTAGATGTTGTCCACGGGAACGTCAAAGAAGCCTTGAATTTGGTCAGCGTGCAAGTCCATCGTAAGAACACGGTCAACACCCACGGATTGAAGCATGTTGGCAACAACCTTAGCGGAAATGGCGACACGAGCAGAACGAGGACGACGATCTTGGCGTGCATAACCATAGTACGGCATCACAGCCGTGATACGGCGAGCAGAAGCACGGCGCAAAGCATCGACCATAATGGTCAATTCCATCAAATTGTCATTGGTGGGAGCGCAAGTACTTTGGAGGATGAAGACATCGCGACCGCGAACCTTTTCGTCGATTTCCACCATGACTTCGCCGTCGGAGAAGTGGCTGACAGTGGCTTGGCCAAGAGGAACGTTGAGGTGATCAGCAACAGCTTGGGCAAGTTTGGGATTGGCATTGCCCGCAAAGACCATGAGATTATCCGGGACCATCGGAACCATGATTATCACTCGTCAAAAGAGAGAAGAGATAACTCTTCTGTTTGTCTTGTACAGTTCTTTTTTGAACTGTTTCCCTTGACATTCCCGCCTGAGAGTCAGGAACTCGTGCTCAACTGTAAAACAGTCGAGACACGACGGTGGGTTCTTGCTGCTGACAGCTTACGCTGTTCACTTCACAAGCGAGCCGGACCTGTCATGCCCTTTTTTAGAATCCTTAAAAAGGAATCTAAAGCGAAATTAATCGCACAAAAACAAACGGGAGCTAGCACATTATGCTTGCTCCCGAAAGTTGGCAGGGGTGGAAGGATTCGAACCTTCGAATGCCGGAATCAAAATCCGGTGCCTTAGGCCAGCTTGGCGACACCCCTACAAATTCTGGGTCAGCATGGTAATGCTGACGATACCGGGTGTATTTTAAGACTTTTTACGAAAAAATGTTGCCAGTTTTCCGGAAGGTCTTTAAAAACTCCCTCAGCTTCGTTTTCTGTCATCAGCGCAAACGCTGCAGAACCCGAACCTGTTAAACGAAATCTCTGAAAGTTATCTAGTAATCTAGCAACCTCGGGGTTGACCTTTTTAACGATCGGTTCGAGATCGTTATGCCCCAGATTTCGGAGGGTTTCCTCAGTGAGGTCACTCTCGAAGTTCGGTATTTTGACGTATTTCGTATCCCTTGTCAAGTCTTTATGCGAAAAAATTTCAGGCGTGCCTTGATGAACCCCAGGCCAAATGACGGCAAAGGAGGTTTCTGGGACATTAATCGGCGTTAATTTTTCTCCGATGCCCTCAACCCAAGCATTTGTTCCGAGAAGGAAAAATGGCACATCTGCCCCAAGTTTGGGCGCCATCTCGATGAGCTCTTGGCGATGAAGTTTTAAATCCCATAAATAATTTAAGCCCATCAAGGTCGTGGCCGCATCAGACGAGCCTCCGCCCATACCGGCGCCAGCCGGAATTGTCTTTTTGACGCAAATTTCTACACCCAAGGGACAATCGGTGCGACTCTTTAATAATTGAGCAGCTCTGACACACAAGTCTTTTTCTGGGTCCCCAATTACATCACCCGTACGAATAACTTGTCCGTCTTGACGGACTTTCAATTCAATCTCGTCATACAGACCAATTAAGACAAAGAGCGATTGCAAAGTGTGGTAACCGTTGGGAAGTCGCCCAGTCACATGCAAGAAAAGATTCAATTTGGCCGGCGCCAGAAGTGAAAGCTTATTTTCCGTCATGGGCAATGACTCCTTGGATGAGTAACGTAATGACAATGCCGGGCTCCGTTGCACTGGCCAGTCGGGTTAATCGCAAGCGAGTCGGTTGTTGTGCTTCGTTTCGGGCTAATACATCAATCTGCCAACCGTCTTGTTCGATGCGGCTAATGGGGGCTTGCTCAGGGGTGACGACAGAGGGCGTACGAGGGTCGGGCTCCCCGTTAATCCAATAAATCAAACCCTCCACAGGGACCGTAAAGCCAAGCGTTTGTGTCATAAGGGTGTTGACGTCTTGAGCTTGAATCGTTTCATGGCCAAGCGCTTGCAAGCGAGCTACGTCCTGACTCTTTTCTATACGAGCAATCGTGCCGCCAATGGGAGACTTGAGGTCTAAAACGGTTTCATCACCGGGAAAGACCAAAAACTCGAACCGACCTCTTTCGTTATGGTTGCCCTGAACATCCTTAACGGTGACAGAGAAACGCCCTTGCCAGGTGTTTAACGGTGCTTTTGAGGGAAGGCTCATACAGCCCGTCAAAATCAAAAGCGGGCAGACACACAACAGTAAGAGACGATTGATTTTCACGATCAAACTCCTCAATGACGAGTATCAAATTGCTTTAAAAAGCGCTTGGTTGCAGGGGCTAACTCTTTTTGTTGTTTGAGTTTGGTAATCACGCCCTGAAGCTTTTTCACCTCACCCGTGGCGTGGTAGAGTTCGCCCAAATGCATCAAGATTTCTTCGTCTTGACTGCCGGCAGCAGCCTTTTCAAGGTACAACTTCGCAGACTCGTAATTTTGAACTTTAAAGTAATACCAACCGATTGAGTCTTGAATGGCAACGCTTTCAGGCTCCATTTCGATGGCTTGTTTTAACAACTCGCCCGCCTCTTCAAGGCCACCTTTTTTATCAATCAACAAATAACCAAGCGAATTAAAGAAATCCGCTCGCTTGGGTGAATTTTTAATGGCCTTGCGCAAAAGCTCTTCGGCTTCATCGTTTCGCTTGAGTTCGGTCGCCATGTAAGCGGCTTGGGACAAAAGCTCGGGATTCTCGGGCAGTAAAGCAAGCGACTCTTTAAGCTTTTTGTAGGCTTTTTTGAAGTTTTTTTGCTTGTGGTAAATGTGAGCTTGTGCTTGCAAAAGCTCTGCTTTGGCATTTTTTGAAGCTTTGGTGTTTTCTAGTACATCAAGGGCATCATCGACCTTCCCGCTTTGCTCAAGCGCTCGGGCTTCAAGCATACGGGCTCTGACATAAAACTCATCATTGGCGGGGACTTTTTTAAACCAATCGACGGCTGAACCGTATTCTTTTAGACGAAGATCCAGTAACCCCAACGAAAAATAGGCTTGTGGAAGTCTTTCAGCCATGACGGAATGCTCAGTTGCCAAGCGTTCAAACGTTAATAAGTAACGCTTGGTTTCAGCATCCAGCGCCACGGCATCCGAAATCGAAGCCAAACTAAAACTTAGCGCGGCAGAGCGTTTTGAGTAGGGTTCTAAAAGGGGTAGTTCTTTTTTGACACCTTCAACGTTTTTTGTGCGTGCGTAGGCTTTCGCCAATCCCAAATGCACGTCCATGTTTTCAGGGTGCTTTTGAGTAAAGCGCTCTAAAAGTTTCACCGCTTGTACAGCATTGTCGACGATAAGCGCATCAGCGTATTCCAATACGGCAGAAGAGCTATCAGGGAGGCCTTGCTGCGCAATTCTGGCAAAGTGAAGACTTTGCTTTTTATCTCCCAATCGGCGGTAGAGCTTACTGAGGGACAAAGCCGCTTGGCCCCGGTTTTCGCAAGTGGCAGCCAATGGCAGGATAAAGTCAAGAACTTTTTTAGAGTCTGCAGTCCCTAACTCCGCTTGCAATGCGATCCCTTCAAATTTCGTTAGACGAACTTTGCGGTCTTTTTCTTTTTTTAACCAATTAAGAGCGTCATTTTTGTTTTTGTTGCTCAAATCGCCCGTTCTCAGACGTGCCAAAAGAGCAGAAAAATTCGCGTCTTCATAGCCCTTAGGGGAGAAACTGACCCAAAGGTCGCTTGCGAGTTTGGCTTCATGAAAGGCGTGCGCAGCATCAGCAATCTGAAAAGCGCGCTGTGCAATGCGAGGGTCTTTCGTTTTTCGGGCCACTTCCATGTAGGTTTGGTACGCGGTCGACGGGTCGTTGCGCTGCAGGGCAATTTCGCTTGCCATGATTTGGAAAAGCGTTTCACCGGTTAAGACATTTTTCGGTAAATCTTTTTCTGCAATAGGGGCGGCCACGACGGTACCCATGGTAAAACAGCCCGCCAATATAAGAGCACTCAGAAAGGAGAAGGGTCTTGAAAAAACACGCATAATTTTAGTCACATTTTGAATTCTCCAATTGTACTGAGTCTCCATGATTTTTAATACAATCTGATTGTCTAATAACGGTTACGAAAAATGTCTCACTTTTCCCAAAAATTAATCCAATGGCAAAAGGTTTACGGTCGTCATGGTCTTCCGTGGCAAGTCAGCGAACCATATGCCCGTTGGATTTCTGAAGTGATGTTGCAACAAACGCAAGTGGTCACGGTGATCGACTATTACCACCGCTTTATGGAGCGATTCCCAACGGTGAAAGACCTTGCCATGGCCAGCGAAGATGAGGTAATGCGTTATTGGGCGGGGCTCGGTTACTACACTCGGGCAAGAAACTTGCATAAAGCCGCCAAAACGATTGTAGAAACATACGGTGGCCTCTTTCCCCAAAAGCGAGAAGAATGGGAGGCGTTGCCGGGGATCGGCAAAAGCACGGCAGCTGCCGTCACCGCCTTTAGTTTTGGTGCAAAAGAAGCGATTTTAGACGGCAACGTCAAACGAGTTTTGGCCAGAAATTTTGCAATTACCGAACCCATGACCACTGCGGTAGAAAAGCAGCTTTGGGCATTGGCGGAATCGCTTTTACCCGATAACGATATCGAGAGCTACACGCAAGGTTTAATGGACTTGGGAGCCACGGTCTGTACTCGAACGCCTAAGTGCGAGGTGTGCCCTTTCCAAGAGAGTTGTTTAGCTCGTCAAAAAGGGATTGAGAAAACGCTTCCTGTTGCAAAGCCCAAGCGTGAGCGACCCGAAAAGCACAGAACGTTCTTTCTTTTCTGGCACGATGATGCGGTGATGTTGGTCAAACGAACTGCAAAAGGGGTTTGGCAAGGTTTGCATAGTTTGCCGGAGGTTGACGGGCAGTTAGGCGATGATGCGATTGAACATTACCTTCAAGAGACTGCGTTTAATGTTCGGAATTGGCAACGTATGGAGACCGTGACTCATGATTTTTCTCATTACCGTCTCTTTATCGAACCCATCGCCGTTCACGTCAGAAATACAGAGGCCATTGTCGAGAATGGGACTTGGCTTGAAATAGAAAAGGTCTCAACAGTGGGGTTGCCCGCACCGATTGAGACCTTGCTAAAGCGCTTTTTAAATCTCTAAGCGGCTTGGGTCATGCCTTTTGTTGGTGCTTTCGTTTGACCGATGATGCGATGACGAACGCCCACGGCACTAAACGTTTGTGTAAAGCGTTTGGCGAGTTGTTCGGCAACGTAGACCGAGCGGTGCTGACCGCCTGTGCAACCGATCGCAATGGTGAGGTATTGACGATTAGTTGCCATGTAGCTGGGTAGCCACTTATTGATGAAATTGGCAATGTCATCGACCATTTCTACGGCCATGGGTTGATTATTCATGAATTCGATAATCGGTTCATCGCGTCCGGTAAAGGGACGCAAGGCCGGATCGTAGTAAGGATTGGGGAGATTGCGAACGTCAAACACCAAATCTGCCGCAATGGGAATCCCGTGCTTGTAACCAAAAGACTCAAACGTCAGCGTTAAATCGGCTTGGGGGGCATCGGCGAAATTCTTCACCCAAGTTCTCAACGTATTGCTTTGCAAGTTCGTGGTATCAAGAACGTTGGCAAAAAGCGTAAAGGGCTCTAATAACTCACGTTCAGCAGCGATGACTTGATTCAAAGAAATGTTGGGGTCATCTTTTAATAAGCGAAGCGTGAGCGGGTGGCGACGACGCGTTTCAGAGAAGCGTTGTACGAGTTCCGGCGTGCTTGCCGTTAAAAAGAGAACACGAACATCCCAACCATTTTCTTTGAGTTCACGAATGATTTGCTGGGGTTGGTCCTTATCAATCACGTGGGAGCGTGCATCAACTGCAAAAGCGACACAGTCTTGCGATTTTCCCAAGTCTTGAGCGACTTGAACTAAATAGGGTAGGGGTAAATTATCAATGCAGTAGTAACCGGAGTCTTCGAGTTGTCGAATCGCCACCGATTTCCCTGAGCCAGAAAGTCCTGTGACAATAATCAGTTTTTTCAAGATAGTCTCCAATTGCAAAGAATTGATTAATTGCGGTTGATATCGGGATCGGTTTCAACCGCAACGACGGCTGGTGGTTCTTCCAGTTCGTGATTTTCGAGCAATTCTTCTTGAGCTTGCTCGACTTTTTCCACTTCTTCGTTGAGTTCGTCCCACTCTTTGGCAAATGCATCGTCTTGCGTCTCAATAATAAGCGCAGAAGGTGGTGTCCAATTCATGACCGCTGCACACACTTCAACCGCATTTTCTGCGTTGCGGATGGTATCGCAGATTTTCCGATCTTCGAGCATGGCAATGCACTCTCTTAAGAGCGGCAAGTACGCCTCATCGTCATCAACGTCAGGAACGACAAGGAAAAAGAAAATATCAACAGGTTTCGTGTCAGGGGGCGTCGGATCAATGTTGATAGGACGAGGTAAAACCACAATCGAAATCAACGGACGATCAAGCCCCTTGAGACGACAATGGGGGAGGGCAACACCAGCCCCCAATGCGTTATTGCCAAGACGTTCACGCGCAAAAAGCGCTTCAAAAACTTGGGTATGAGGAACCCCGTACATTTGAAAAACCAAACTGGCTTCTTCAAACACGCGCTTTTTGGTTCGATGATGCATGGAACTCAAAAAAATAACGTTTGAGTTCGGCAATAACGGAAAAATTTGATTCACGACTTACATCCTGAAGGCTTCGCCCAAGTAAACTCGGCGAACGTCTTCATTTTGAACGATATCATTGGGGTGACCGCTGGCTAACACACCACCATCACTGATGATGTAGGCATGGTCGCAAATCCCCAACGTTTCACGAACATTGTGGTCCGTAATCAATACACCGATGCCTCGATCCTTGAGGAATCGAATGATGCGCTGAATTTCAATCACGGCAATCGGGTCAACACCGGCAAAAGGTTCATCAAGCAAGATGAATTTCGGCTCTGCTGCCAATGCGCGAGCAATTTCCGTACGACGGCGTTCGCCACCGGATAAGCTCGAAGCATTGTTGGTGCGTAAACGCGTAATTTGCAGTTCATCGAGCAGACTATCGAGTTTTTCTTCGATGACAGCCGGCGTGTAAGGCTTGCCGTTTTCGTCACGTTGCAATTCCAAAATCGCTTTCACGTTTTCTTCAACGGTCATGCGACGGAAAACGGAAGCTTCTTGCGGAAGATAAGACACGCCCAAACGGGAACGAAGATAAATCGGCAAATGAGCAATCGATTGACCATTTAATTCAATGGTGCCACCATCGGCAACAACCAACCCTACCACCATGTTAAACGTGGTGGTTTTGCCTGCGCCGTTAGGGCCTAAAAGGCCAACCACTTCGCCACTGCGAACCGCTAACGAGACGTCTTTAACAACCCAGCGCTTGCCGTAACGCTTCTTAAGCCCGTTGGCTTTGAGCGTATAGACGGGTTCGGGTTCGGAGTCAGAGGCAACAGGCATTGCCGGCGTCTCTTTCCCCTCTAAAGCTTCTTCGGGTTGGACGTTCTGTTTTTCTTCATTGATCTCAGACACAGTGAATTCCTTTTGAGCTAGGGCTGCGAGAGGCCCGTGGCAGAATTAAGTCGTGTGGGACGAGTCGTACTCGATTGCGATGATTGAGCTCGCGCGCGCGGTGCGATAACCGTTGAGGCTCGTCCTTGCTTATTACCTTGGATAATTGTACGTGAACGCACCGTATCGTAGGTGATCTTGGAACCGTTGGCACGATCTTTCATCACGCCATTTTCCAGGCGTTGAACCTCGGCATTGCCAATCAAAGTCACCAAACCTGTGCGCTCTTCATAGACAATCGTTTGCGCTTTGGCGTGGATCCATTCTTCGACATTTTTGACCTTGGGGTCTCGTTTTTGTCGGAAGGTTGCCAAATTACCGGTCAAAGTGCCAATGCGATAGCCTTGGGCATTTTCTTTCATTTCAAGACGGTTGCCTGCCATGTGCATGGTGCCTTGGTCAACCGTTACAGAACCGGAATAAACCGCCGTTTGGCGCAATTCATCCCCTAAGAAGGTATCGGATTCAACAACAATGGGCTTATTGCGATCGGCGGCTTCAGCCCAAGCGCCAGTGCTACCAAGAGCAATCAAAGCGGTTGCGATAAGGGTCAAAGTTTTCATTCGGTTTCCTTATTTGGAATGCGGCAACAAATCAACATTGCCTGCTTTGGGTAAGGAAATGGTTTTGACACGAGACTTCAATTCGATATTTCGTTCCATGTTATCGAGCGTCATGCCCACGGCCGTTGCCGTATTCTCACCGTTGGTGATATGGACAAAATCATTCGTTTCAAAATGATTGGTATCTGTTTCAACCATTAACGATTGTGTTTGCAAACGCGTAATGTCGCTATTGTCACTGGCAGCCCGAGTGATTTCTACATTGCCTTGGAAATACACCGTTGCTCCGCCGTCATCGGATTGACCATGATCGGCCTTGGCATGCGTTACCGGTTCATTCGGTGAAACGGATGTGTATTCGGGCTTTTCCATCGTGACACGATCATTGGAAAAGTGTTGGAAATCTTGCGCCTTGACTTTGTTTTTAGCGATTCCATTGTTGTCAAAAGACACAACGGTAGCACCCGTGGCAATAAAGTCAGGAGAATCTTCACTCGGAAGATACTTGAGATTGCCGTACGTTGATTTCATCGCATACCAATAGCTTGCTGCAATTAAAATCAGCAATAAAAAGATAGCGATGATGGCGGTAATTCTTTCACGCATAATTATTTATATTAGTAGCGGTGTTTTGCCGTCGGATCCGGGTTGAGGAACATTTGATCCAGGGTCTTTTCCCATTTTCCTTGGGATTTTAAAATAAACTCGGCCAGTTCACGAACGGCGCCGTTGCCACCTTCAAAGCGACTTTGGAAGGAGCAGAGTTTAACAATCTCGTCATTGGCGTCACTCGGACAAGCGCGTAAGCCCACTTTTTGAATAACGGCATAGTCAGGCAAATCGTCACCAATGTAAGCCATATTCTGCGGGTCAACGCCGGTCTTTTCCGATAAAACCTTTAAGCCTGCGACTTTGTCGCGTTGACCTTGCAAGACATTCGTGATGCCAAGCTCTTGTGTGCGCTTTTCTAAAATTTTGGAACTGCGAGCGGTCAAAATGGCAACATCAATTTGGTTGGCTAAGAGCATCTTGATGCCTAAGCCGTCCTTGACGTTAAAGGCTTTAAACAATTCCCCATCGTTGCCGATGTAAATCTTTCCGTCCGTTAAAACGCCATCAACGTCACAAATCAAAAGCTTGATATTGGCGGCAACTTCCTGATTGGTCATGGCCATTACCTCATTAGAGAACTTTTGCAGTCATCAAATCTTGAATGTGCAAGGCACCAATCAAGCAACCGACTTCGTCAACCACCAAAAGTTGGTTACACAACGCCTGATTAAGAATGTGAGCGGCTTCCGTGGCCAAGGCCGTTTGGGCAATGACACGAGGCGACTTGGTCATCACGTCATCAATTTTCACTTCGCGAATGTCACCCACGCGTTCAATTAAACGACGCAAATCACCTTCGGTGAAGATACCCACAACGCGATTTTCAGTGTCAACCACGGAGGTCATACCGATGCGCTTGCGCGTGATTTCACGAACGGCATCCAAAACCGTGACGCCCACCGTAACCTTCGGGATGGCATCGCCCGTGCGCATAATATCGCCCACATGAATCAATAAGCGGCGACCCAAAGCACCACCGGGGTGAGAGCGGGCAAAATCTTCGGGCTTAAAGCCCTTAGCATCCAAGCAGGCAACGGCTAAAGCATCACCCATGGCCAAAGTAGCCGTGGTACTGGTGGTCGGTGCCAAACCAAGGGGGCAGGCTTCTTGACGAACACCGATATCCAAATGAACATCGGCGTGCTGAGCCAATGCGCTCTCGGGTGCACTCGTCATAGCAATTAAGGGGGTACCTTCACGCTTGAGAACCGGAATAATGGTGAGCAATTCGCTCGTCGTGCCGGAATTCGAGATGGCAAGCACGACATCGTCCTTGGTAATCATCCCCAAGTCACCGTGAGCGGCTTCAGCAGCATGAACGAAAAAGGCAGGTGTGCCGGTCGAGGCAAGCGTTGCAGCAATCTTGCGACCGATGTGGCCACTCTTGCCGACACCGGAAACAACGACGCGACCTTTGCAATCCAATAGGATTTTGACGGCTTGAAGGAACTCTTCTCCCAAACGAGAAGACATGTCCAATAAGGACTGAGCTTCTTGCGTTAAAACCGTTTGAGCTAACTTAAGCGTCGACTCGTTTGTACTTGCATGAGCAATCATTTCAAATCCTTTTAACCTTAGCCAATTAATCATACCATCCCTATATAACGGCATTAACGGGCTAAGTGTTTCAAATCGTTCAAGAATTCACAAATTAGTGGTTCAAAATCTTCGATAAGAATTGAACCGCACGATCCGATTTCGGTTGTGTAAAGAATTCTTGCGTGGGTGCATCTTCGAGAATTTGACCGTTTTCCATAAAAAGAACACGATCGGCGACTCGGCGAGCAAAGCCCATTTCGTGTGTTACGACCATCATGGTCATGCCTTCTTGGGCCAATTCCACCATAACGTCGAGCACTTCATTAATCATTTCTGGGTCAAGTGCAGAAGTTGGTTCGTCAAAGAGCATGCACACCGGGTCCATGGCCAAAGCTCGAGCAATGGCAACGCGCTGTTGTTGACCGCCTGAGAGTTGACCGGGGAATTTATTCGCATGATCTTCTAAGTGCACTCGGGCAAGTAATTCCAAGCCACGTTTGACCGCTTCTTCTCGAGAACGACCCAAAACCTTCATTTGTGCCAAGGTCAAATTGTCAGTGATCGACAAGTGAGGGAAAAGCTCAAAGTGTTGGAACACCATGCCAATGTGTTGGCGTAATTTGGGTAAATCGGTTTTAGGATCCCCCACATTGATGCCATTGACAATGATTTCGCCTTCTTGGAAAGGTTCCAAGGCGTTAACACATTTAATCAATGTGGATTTGCCGGAACCCGAAGGACCACACACCACAACGACTTCACCTTTGTCGACCGTGGCCGAACAATTTTTTAAGACTTGAAACGATTCAGAGTACCACTTGCTGATATTGCGAATTTCAATCATTGAAAAAATTCCTTAACAACGGCTAAAGTCGGGCTTACGACCTTCTTGGAAGGCGGCAATCGCTTCCGTCGTTTCATTGGCTTGAAGGCGCAAGAGCGTTTGTTCTTTTTCCATTGTGAGCGTAGCGCGAATTTGTTGGGCTAAGTGACGACGCAAGAGCTTCTTGGTTGCTCGAAGGCTGCCCAAGGGCATTTGCGTTAAGCGTGCCGCACGGTTAAGCGTTTCTTGGACGACTTCACCGGGCTTACAAATGCCGGTAATCAAACCCATTTCGCTGGCTTCGATGGCAGAAATCGGTTCACTTAACAAAAGTTTTTCCGCGGCCTTTTGATAACCGGCTTTACTCATGGCAATTTGAGAAAGACCGTACTCGGGCGTTAAACCCAAAGCCGTAAACGGCATGGAAAAGAGCGTCTTTTCAGAGCAGTAAGCCATGTCGCAATAAGAGAGAATCGCCACGCCCAAGCCTAAGCAAGGCCCTTCAACGGCGGCCAAAATGGGTTTGTCAAAAGCAATGAGCGCTTCAATCAAGGCGTCGTAAGCACTTTCGGTGACATTGGTGCGCTCAAGTGTTTCCTTGAGGTCGGCCCCTGCACAGAAAATGGCGTCTTGGCCTCGAATGACCACGCAGTGAACATCGTCGTCTTTTTGGGCTTGAACCAAAATTTCAACGAACGTTGCACAACTTTTGGCATCAAGGGCGTTGCGATTGGCTAAACGCGCAATTTCAATTTGGCAAATCCCTTGATCGATAGAAACATTAAGGTCGGACATAGTTTTAGAGCGTTAACGTAAAAGTAATAAAGTTGTCGTTGTCGGTTTCTTCTTGGCGTTGATAACCCAATGCCTTCATGAGGGCAAACATCCCTTCGTTGCCCTTGAGGACATAGCCGACAAGTTTCGTGATTTTCTTTTTCTTAGCTTCTTGAGCCAAGGTTGTCATCAAAATGCGAGCGAGCCCTCTTTGTTGCCAGGCATCTTCAACGATGACACCGAATTCGGCAACCGACGAACCGTAAAGGCGCTTAAAGCGAGCAACGGCTCGGATTTCTTCCGGCGCATCCATGTCAAAAGCAACAATGGCCGTTTCGCGGTTGTAGTCAATGTTGGTGAGTTCCACCAACTTTTCTCGAGCCAATTCGGTCGAAGAAATATGGAATCGTAAGTAGGCCGTTTGCGGTGACAAGCGAGAAAGAAAGGCTTTCACTGCATCGTAGTCGTGCTCACGGATGCTACGCAATTGAATAAAACCGTTTTTGACCGGCAACCACTCGTGATCGAACACAGGGGCAGGAGAGAGCATCAAGTGAGAGGCCTGCTGGTCTTTCTTTAACGGCATGTCGGCAATACCGATGTGGGCATCAAGCACAACGCATCCGCCTTCGTCCACCAAGAGGGGATCGATATTGAGATTGCGAATGGCCGGGATTTCCGTCACAAGCGTTGATAAGCGAAGTAACACTTGGACCAATGCGTCCTTGTTGACTTCGGGCATGCCTCGGAAATTGTTCAAACTTTGAGCAATTTGCGGTTTTTCAATTAACTTTCTGGCAAGCGGTTCAGTTAAAGGCAAAAGCTCTAACGCACTGTCTTGATAGATGTCGCCCATGCGACCGCCGGCACCAAAGCGAATCACCGGACCAAAGCGGGAATCCGTTTGAATGTTAATGCGAAGTTCTCGTCCGTTTTCAACGTTGATTTGTCGTTGAACAAAAATGCCACGAATATGAGCGTAAGGCGCTTTAGTACGAACGTTTTCTAAAAGCTCTTCACTTTCTTCCAAAGCTTGTTGGATATTGCGAACGTTAAGACGAACGCCACCTACGTTACTCTTATGAACAACGCCTTCAGCCAAAACCTTCAACACAACCGGGAATCCCAAAGATTGGGCGGCATCGGCAGCTTCTACTGGAGAGGTCGTGAAAATACCGCTTGCGGTGGAAAGGCCCATAGAGGCCAAAATGCGCTTGGTTTCCAACTCATCGAGCGTGAAGTCTTGCTCTTGAAGTTTATTTCCGATGAGCTCTTGTGCTGCTTGGATATTCATGGGCAACAAAGCATTGCCTTCCGCGACGGCGCCGGCAATAAAGCGACGGTTTTCTGCGTGGCGACTTAACCATGAAAAAGCTTGAACAGCACGTTCTGGGCTCTTAATGGCCGTAATTTGTTGAGCATCCAATTGATGGCGAGCCGTAACGGCTTGCTCTTCGCCCACCCAGGCCGTAATAACGGGTTTATAGGTGGATTCCGTTGCGTACGATAAGGCATCGCACAGGTGCTTGACGGGCATCGTAAAGGTTGGGGCTGCAATCACAATAATGCCGTCAACGTTTTCATCTTGATTTAAAGCGTCTAAGGCGAGCTTCATGCGACGAGGATCGGCATCGGCCCAAAGGTCAACCGGATTGGTAAAGGGCAAGGGGTTATCGAAGAGTTGCCCCAAACGTTGCGTCGTTGCACTCGTGAGATTGGCTAATTTCACGCCGTACTTGCTGGCAGCATCGGCGGCCAACACACCAAAGCCAGAACCGTTACTGATAATGCCGATACGGTTGGCACGGGGAAGACGTCGAGAAGAGAAAATCTCAATGGCGGCTAACAATTCATCCAAATCGTAGACACGAATGGCACCTGCACGATCTAAAAGTGCATTGAAAGCATCATCGTCACCGGCAGGCACCGACATGCGGCTTGCCAAAAGCTGGCCGGCTTGTAAGCTCTTGCCGCCACGCAACACGATGACCGGTTTTACGCGGGCTGCTTCTCGAACGGCCGAGAAAAATTCTCGAGGATTACGAATCCCTTCAACGTGCAAAACGATGACGCGCGTAGCACGGTCTTGCGCCATGAAATCAACCACTTCATCCATGGTGACATCGATTTCATCGGTCGTATTAACCAAAGATGAAAAACCAAGGCCGTTGGCCTGAGCGTAAGAAAGAACGGACGTAGAAATAACACCCGATTGGGCGGCAAAGCCAATACTGCCCTTATTGGGAATTTGCATCCAATAGCTTGCGTTAAAGCCGATTTCCGGACGCATAATGCCGAGGCAATCGGTACCAATTAAGCGAATGCCCAAGGAGTGCGCCTTGTTGACAATGTGAGCTTGCCAAGAGGGATTGCTTGTCACCGAGGCTTCGGTAGGCGTTAAAACAACAAAACGCGTTCCTTTAGCGGCGACCTCTTCGAGCACCTTTTCAATGACTTTGGTGCTTGTCGCAATGACGGCTAAATCGACGGGTTCTTCAATGGCTTTGATTGATTTATAGCAAGGCACGTCACCAAGAAAATCGTACTTGGGATTGACGGGATAGGCCTTGCCGGAGAAATTGCCGTCCATGAGGCTTTTCCATAAAACCGTGCCTCGAGACTCTGCTCGATCACTGGCTCCGATCACGGCCACGGAATTAGGAATCAAAGCGGGGGTTAAATGATGGGCGCAAACCATTTTAAACAGTAATAAATAAGCAAAAGATTAACAGTCTATTGTACCGTAACAGACAGGGCTAAACGCTTGATTTTTCGATTTTGTACAAAAATTTTCTTGATGTTTTGAAGTGTGAAAAAGATGAAAAAGCAAGAGAAGAGAGAAATTTCTCCCCTGCGGGAAATTTGAAGAAATTTAAAAAATGAAGTGCTGAGAGGATTTTCTCCCCAAGATGCAGTCGGAAAGCTCGAAAACAAGGTGTTCTTTTGATTAAAATGGATAGTAAGGATTAAAGAAAAAGTCATTGGAGTTTTCTATGAAAGTCAATGGTGTACCTACCCGCACAATTTGGTCAATTGATAACGGTCAGGCGATCGGCATTATTGATCAAACCAAACTACCCTATGCCTTTGAAAAGGTCGAACTTCGTTCTTGGAAAGAAGTTCAACGTGCCATTGCAACGATGATGGTGCGTGGCGCTCCTTTGATTGGTATTACGGGCGCTTGGGGCATGGTTTTGGCCATTAAAGATGACCCCAGTGACGAATCGATTCACCAAGTTCGAAGTGAACTCATTTCAACGCGTCCTACGGCCGTGGATTTGCAATGGGGCGTGGATAGTATCGTTAAGGCCGCGATGCCTTTAAGCCCTAAAGATCGCTTTGTGGCAGCACTTAAAAAAGCAGAAGAAATGACGCAAGCTAATGTGTTGGCTAACCGCGCGATTGGTACGCATGGGGCTAAACTCATTGCCGAACTTTATGCCAAAAAACGTACACCGGTCAACATTTTGACGCACTGCAATGCCGGTTGGTTGGCAACGGTTGACTATGGGACGGCCTTGTCTGCGGTTTATATTGCTTTTGAGCAAGGTATTCCGCTTCATGTTTGGGTTGATGAAACGCGTCCTCGCAATCAAGGTTTGTTGACGGCTTGGGAATTAGCCTCTTTCGGTGTCCCTCATACGGTCATTGCCGATAATGCTGGCGGTCACCTGATGCAACATCGTGAAGTCGATATGGTGATCGTGGGGGCTGATCGTGTCACGGCCGTGGGTGACGTGGCCAATAAAATCGGTACCTATCTAAAAGCCTTGGCTGCAAAAGACATGGATGTGCCTTTTTATGTGGCAGCCCCCTTCTCGACTATTGACTGGACGATTCAAGACGGCAAACACAGTATTGAAATCGAAAATCGCGATGGTAACGAATTACGCTATGTCCAAGGCGTTAACGATGATGGTCAATTAACGAAGATTGAATTGATTCCGCCCCAAATCAACGTGGAAAATCCTGCGTTTGACGTAACGCCTGCTCGCTTAGTGACGGGGATCATTACGGAACGCGGTGTGTGTCAGCCTGAATTTTTAACGCGCCTTTTCCCTGAAGGGGCTCGCGCTTCAACGCGTTGGTGAGGCCACTGGTGTCCGACTCGTTATTTGAAATAGCACAAGCGGTGATTCAAACCGCTTGTGACATGAACCGCTTAGGTATTAACGTCAACAAAAGCGGTAATGTCTCTGTGCGTGTAAAAAAGGGACAAACGGAAGGCTTTCTGATTACGCCGACCGGTATTCCCTATGAAGCCCTCCAAACGGACGATTTGGTTTTTGTCCCTATCAATGCCCATTCATTGGACGAAATTGACGCCAAGCGTTTGCCATCGAGCGAATGGTTGATGCATGCCGAAGTTTTTCGGCAAAAGCCGACTGTTAAGGCTATTGTCCATACCCACTCTGTGTATGCCACTGCTTTGGCCTGTCAAGAAATGTCCATTCCGGCTTTCCACTACATGGTTGCGGTGGCCGGAGGTGACGATATTCCTTGTGCACCCTATGCTTTATTTGGAACACCGGAGCTTGCAGATTATTGCGCTAAAGCTTTGGAAAATCGTCATGCATGCTTATTGTCGCATCACGGGGTTGTAGCCACGGGGAAGGACTTGTCAGCAGCTCTTAAACTTGCTCACGAAGTCGAGAATTTGGCGAAGACGTACACAGTGGTTTACCAATTAGGGACACCTAAAATTTTAGATTCTGAGAAAATGAAGGCTGTTCAAGAAAGGTTCAAAACGTATGGCAAACAAAAATAATTTGGGTGCACCTTGCTGGATTAAGCCTGATGGCTCTCCTGTGTCTTGCACCGAAAAAGTCAAAGTTCTCAACGAAAATTACGAAGAGCTTCGTACGTTACTCAAAGATGCTTTAGAAGATGCCTTGGTATTGGGGTGCTCTGAAGCACAAGTGCGTCAAAACTTTCACGATTTGGTCGATAGCATCGAGTCCGATATCAAAGAGCACCAAGTTCACCCTTAGCGCTTGCCAATCAATAGCCAAAGTGCAGTGGCTGCACACAGTGCCGCCACGCTGTAAAAGCTCATAAAGTAGTGGGCTGATAGGCTGTGAATCCAACCAAAAAGGAGTGGCAAGAAAATTGCGCCGCCAAACGTGAAAAAGAGTGTGCCGCCGGTGGCAACACCTGCCTTACCTTCAGGCGCAATGCGTGCAACGTTTGCCAAATAAACGCCGTTCCAGCCAATGGCCGAAGCGCCCAAGCAAACCGCAATAGTAACCATCCAATAAATCGATGTTTCAGCGTTAAAAAAGCCTGTTAAAGACAGCATCGTTGCCATTAAAAAGCCGAGGATCGACAGTGTGATTCGAGCCGAATGGATCCAATCGGAAAAAATGCCCCAAAAAAGACGTCCGCAGATGCCACCAATCCCGGTTGCCGTTAAAAGCATCCCAGCGACAACGATGGAAATTGAGATGTCTTCAACAAGGTAGGCAACCAAAAAACTCAAAACACACATTTGTGTGCCGTTATAGACAAAGGACGCTACGCACATACTGCGTAGGCCTTTATCGGTGGTGACCAATCTCAATGCATTTAACACCGATTGAATACTAAATTTAAATGTTCGATCCATGTGATCGTCCAGGCGATCGCGGTGGTACATGACAAGCAAAGCTACGCAAAGCGCCAAAATGGCCATAACGTGAGGGCCTGCGTGCCAATCGTTGGCCCACAAAGCAATGCTGGGAATAATTAATCCCGTTAAGGCGCTCCCTAATGGGACGGCGGTTTGCTTTAACGAAAAGACAAATCCCATGCGCTCTTTGGGAACGGTGTGCGCCAAAATGTCGCTGGAGGCCGGAGTGATTGGGCCGTAACTCAAACCTAAACAAAAAGCCCCTAAGCAAATCACGCCAAAGTGGGAAAAGGAACTTAAAAGCAAACCAATGGCGGCTAAAACAAGCGCCCCTTGCGAGACATGAATGCCGCCGTAGCGCGTCACCATGGTGCCACCAATCACCGCTGATATGGCAGCTCCTATGTAGAGGCAACAAACGTATGTGCCGATAAAGGAACTCGGGACACCAAGAGAGACGGCCACCAACGGAGCGATAGCAGACAATGTCACGGTCGAAGCCGTTGCCATGGTTTGAACAACCATGGTGGAAGTCAGAGCAAGTGGAATAACAGAGCGCATAGCAATATTTTGAGATATACGACCAATGATACTCGCTCAAGCCAGAGACATCCTGAAACAGAATATTGTTCAAGTTGTAACCGTCTTTTGAGATACAATTTTCTATAGAGTAGGAGAACAAGTCATGCCAGCGAAAACAAAAATCATTGCGCTTTTATGTGCCACTTTGGGAATGGGAATGTTGTCCGGTTGTGCCATGCACCCGGATTGGGTTAAGCCCGGTCAAGAAGAGGCTTCCGTTGTGAATCAAATCGGCGCGCCGGACTCACGTATCGAGCATCCAGACGGTCGTTTTACCTTGGTTTATTCCGGCCAACCCTTTGGATTTGAAACCTATTGGATGCACTTTGATAAAGACGGTCGTTTCATCGGTAAAGAAAGAACCATGAACGAAGAGCACTTCAAATTAGTGAAGGTCGGTGTTCATACTAAAGCTGACATTTACCAACTCTTTGGTCGTTGCGCTCAGGAGTACGATTTCCGACTTCAAGATCAAAGCGCTTATATGTATCGCTTTGAAGAAGTGGGTGGCCATCGCATGGCGTTTTGGGTGCAGTTTGACCGCAAAGATGTTGTTACCGAGTGGGCGATTACACAAGATCCCTGGGATAACGACGGAGATTCTTTGATTCTTAATTAAGAAAATCGAGATAAAAAAAGAGCGCTGATTTTTAACGTCAGCGCTTCTTTTTTTGCTATTGCTGATTATTCAGCCGGTTGCGGGTTACGCAAACGGATGTGCAATTCACGCAATTGCTTTTCGTCCACAGGAGACGGAGCTTGCGTGAGCAAGCATTGTGCGCGTTGCGTCTTCGGGAAGGCAATCACGTCACGGATGGACGGAGCGCCGGCCATGATGGTGACGATACGGTCCAAACCGAAGGCGATACCGCCGTGCGGAGGAGCGCCGAATTGCAATGCATCGAGCAAGAAGCCGAACTTAGCACGAGCTTCTTCCGGACCGATCTTCAAGGCGCTAAAGACCTTGCTTTGAACGTCGGCACGGTGGATACGGATAGAACCGCCACCGATTTCCCAGCCGTTTAAGACCATGTCATAGGCTTGAGCCAAGCACTTACCCGGATCGGTTTCCAAGAGGTCGATGTGTTCTTCCTTGGGCATCGTGAACGGGTGGTGGCAAGCAACCCAGCGGTCTTCTTCTTCGTCGTATTCAAACATCGGGAAGTCAACAACCCACAAAGCCTTCCAGCCTTCTTCATAAAGGCCGTTGGCCTTACCGAAGTCGCTGTGGCCGATCTTCAAGCGCAAAGCACCCAAAGAGTCGTAAACGATCTTAGCGCGGTCAGCACCGAAGAAGATCACGTCGCCGTCTTGAGCGCCCGTCACTTCGAGGATGTGAGCCAAAAGTTCGTCGGACAAGTTCTTCACGATCGGGCTTTGCAAGCCTTCGCGACCCTTGGCCTTTTCGTTAACCTTAATGTAGGCCAAGCCCTTGGCGCCGTAGATCTTGACGAATTCCGTGTAGGCGTCAATTTCAGAACGCGGCATGCTGGCAGCGTGCGGAACGTTCATGGCAACAACCTTACCGTCGGCCAATTCCGTAGCAGAACGGAAGACCTTGAATTCGCTCGTCTTGGCTTGTTCGGTGATTTCACGAAGTTCGATACCCTTGATGCGCAAGTCGGGCTTATCAGAGCCGAAACGCGTCATGGCTTCGTGCCACGTCATCACGGGGTAGGGATCAGCCAAATCAACATCAATCGTTTCCTTGAAAACTTGACGAATCATGTTTTCCATGATGTTGCGGATTTCGATTTCGCTCAAGAAGGACGTTTCAATATCCACTTGGGTGAATTCGGGTTGGCGGTCAGCACGCAAGTCTTCGTCACGGAAGCACTTAACGATTTGGTAGTAGCGGTCAAAGCCAGCCACCATCAACAATTGCTTAAACAATTGCGGAGATTGCGGCAAAGCGTAGAAGTGACCGTCGTGCACACGGCTCGGAACCAAGTAGTCACGGGCACCTTCTGGGGTGCTGCGCGTGAGCATCGGGGTTTCGATGTCGATGAAACCTTGGCGATCCAAGTGGTTGCGGATGGTCAAAGCCGTCTTGTAACGCAACTTGAGGTTACGTTGCATTTGCAAGCGACGCAAATCCAAAACGCGGTAGGACAAACGCGTCGTTTCAGACAAGTTTTCGTCGTCCAAATGGAACGGGGGCGTTTCAGACTTATTGAGGATTTCCAATTCTTGGCAGAGCACTTCGACGCCGCCGGAAACCAAGTCAGGATTGGTCGTGCCTTCAGGACGGGCGCGAACTAAGCCAACAACTTTCAAGCAAAATTCATTACGAACAGAATCGGCCGTGGAGAAAACTTCCGGGCGATCCGGGTCGCAAACGACTTGCAACAAACCTTCGCGATCGCGCAAGTCAATAAAAATCACACCACCGTGGTCACGGCGGCGGTGAACCCAACCAAAAAGGGTCACCGTTTGACCAATGAAAGACTCATTGATAAGACCGGTATATTCGGTACGCATAAATGCTCCCAATTGACGGGAAAAGAGTTCCCAAAGAATTAATCGATGTATTTTAGCCTGAAAGTGACGTTTTTTGTACGAGTGCTCTCGTTGTGACCCATCAAAGCAAAGCAAAACATCGCAGAAACCCGAAAGAATTTCTGCGATGTTGTTGTCACCGAAAACCTCCCGCTAGGCGGGAGGTTCAAAAAAGCTTATAGCTTTGCCCAGAAAAAAGCCTTTCAAAAAAGAACTCCTCCGAATTTGCTACAACTGTTATGCGGTCTGGCAACTG
>Ga0129317_1000422_pt1 | contig 45559 bp, 61 predicted proteins | sample Cm1ome_FD_94430 | JGI IMG/M metagenome (GOLD analysis project Ga0129317, IMG submission 94430) | Eastern black-and-white colobus group fecal microbial communities from Wisconsin, USA - Cm1105 metagenome | ecosystem: Host-associated > Mammals > Digestive system > Large intestine > Fecal | place... | reverse complement strand
TCTTCCATGTTAACAAATTCAAGGATATTACGCTCATTTTGTTCTTTTACCAACATTTTTATCACCCTATTTAATTATATCAAAAAAGGCCGCCTCTCGGCGACCTTTTTCGACAGTCTGAGAAGGATTCTTAATCCTTCTGTACGCACTTTGCGCATCAAACGCTGCATCTCCAGTTTATAAAAATCCTGTGTATTATCTGCAGCTAAACCAACAGAACAAATACTTAACAGCAGCAATAATAAAAATAACATCTTCTTCATAAAAGCTCCCACAGCTCCTGAAAATAAGCTTTATATAGCTTTATAAAACCATACAGCAAATTCTATTCCCTTATATTTCTTACGAGGATTTTTGTCGCGCAGCCAATAATAATTAGCATCAATGGTTAATCTACCTTGCTCCTGCATATTGATTTCGTAGCCAACACCTAAAGTATGCTTGTTACGTCCATCTACTTTATAATTATCATTTAAAGGATCATAATATTTACCTGTGCTAAGCATGTTATTATTGCGTACAAACCAAGCGCGATTCTCATCTACAGAATATTTGTACTCTAATCCGTAATAACGAACAGTAGAACTGCTGCCCACACTTTGGGGATCATCAAATTTATTGGCACCTTTACTACGCAGCCAAAAATATCCCATTAGCTCGGAAGCTTTACTTAAACGCTTATTATACATAGTCTTATACAGCATTTCTCTTCCTTCTCTATAAGGCAAAGTATTATCTCTTTTAAATGTAGTTTCACTGTTAAAAAATGATTCTACTGCAAAACGCATTTGATAATTCTTCTCTGCATGAGTCCAGCTTAATCTTCCGTCAAGGGTATCTCCCGGATTTGCTGATGCTTCCGGCGTATTTTTGCTATAATCATAACCTCGCGCTGAATGTTAAAATATCTCTGCACATCCTCCGATGCGCTGTCCAAAGCAATCTCCATAATTTCCAAAGCAGTATTTTTTTCTATGTTGCGTATTTGATACGCAACATAGTTTATCAGCGTAAAAATAACCAGCATTACCAGCAGGGTTATCTGCATTTTATTTTTATACTCCAAATAAATTACATCTCCCCTCTAAAGATTTCGTTTCACATTCAAATATTATAGGCTAAAATATCGATAAATGCGCCAATTCTCAAAGTGTTAAACTTTTTCTACTATTTTTTCATAGATAAAAGTGCATTAGCAAAATCTGTTAAAGAAAATAATCCCTGTTCTTGTTGAGATTTTTCCAGTTCACCATCAATATCCACAAAAAATTCGCGTACCGGACAATTCAATACTTCACTCAATTTGAGAAGATTTTCCAAAGTACAATGATTGCGTCCACATTCTATATTGCTTAAGCTTGCCTGACTGATGCCAATTTTTTCGGCTATAGATTTTTGCGACAGTTGATTTACAAGACGAATATATTTTATTCTGGAACCAACTTTTGCTATTTTTTCATTCATCATAATCAATACACCTCTGCAAGCAGCCTGCTCTTTTACATACAGGCCTGTAATAATTTAATGTATACACTTTGAGCCGGCCTACATATCTTAATTTTATAAGCTGCAAATATAAGCTTTCTATATTTTTAATTATTTTTACATATCGTTCTCTATTGTTATATATATTTAGAAGCATTATACCATATTGTCACCCCCCCGCAAGCAAAAGTTCTCATGGCGAACTTTACTTGAAACAGAAAAAGTTTTTCTCACTGCATAGCCGCAAACGCTCCGACCGTTGTCCGGAGCGTATTTGCTGCTTTCTCTCTCCTTGATAGCTTTTACCTAAAACATTCATAAAGCTTTATTCATATCAAAAAACATAAAAAATCCTCCTGTCGTAGTTTTAGCTTCTACAACAGGAGGATTTTTCAATGCCTATTTAGTTTTTTATAATCTGCCTCGCCAAAAAATAATTTTATTCGGCAGCAGGAATGCTCTTAGCAGTTGCAATATTATGGCGCACGTCCTCGCAGCAGGTATGGAACTGGGCTTTTTCTTCATCAGTCAAGGGCAGCTCCATAACTTGCTCGATACCTTTTTTGCCAATCAAGCAAGGTACGCCAACAAAAACATTATGCTCGCCATATTCGCCGTCCAATAAGGTGCTGGCCGGCATAATACGCTTTTCATCATTTAAAATGCAGCGCACCATACGTGCGGCAGTAGAACAAATACCATATTCCGTACATTGCTTGCCGGCATAGGTTACCCAACCGCCGCCAATAGCTTGTTTTTGCAGCTCCGGCTTGTCAAAGCCAAATTTATCAGGGATTTGTTTTTCCAAAACACTCAAGGGAACGCCGCCAAAGCTTACGCAGCTCCAAGCAGCCATTTGGCTGGCGCCATGCTCGCCAATCATATAGGCGCTGATGGATTGGTGCGCTACACCAGTCTGTAAGGAAAGCTTAGAAACTAAACGAGAGGTATCAAGACCGGTACCGGTACCAAAAACCTGATTTTTAGGTAAACCGCTTTCCTTCCAAATTAAGTCGGTAATAACGTCGCAGGGATTAGTAATATTTACGATAAAGCCTTTAAAGCCGCTGGCCATAACCTTTTTGACATAGCTCTTTACCTGAGCCACAGTAAAGTTCATCTCATCCAAACGATTATTAGTAGCGCAAAGAGCAATATCGCCAATACAGTTTACCAAAATATCGCAGTCTCCCAAATCGCTGTAAGTGCCTGCATTTATCTCCACCTTATGAGGTGCGTACATTTGCGCGTCGCGCAAATCCTGCACTTCACTGGTCAGCTTGCTTTCTTTAAGGTCAACTAATACTAATTCAGAAACAATTCCCTGAATAATAAGGCTATACGCAACGTGCGCGCCAACGTGCCCTAAACCTACAATACCTATTTTTCTTGTTTTCATAAAAATTTCCCTCTTTCAAAACATAAATTTATTTATCTAAAATCGGCAGAGTTGCAGAACCATGGCCCATGATGGTAATAGTGTAATTTTCTTTACCCTGCTGTGCTAATTTTTCTTGAGCAAGTTCCCACGCTTCAGCCAAGCTTTTACACGGAATGTGGCCTGTTCTACGGACAAAATCAAAGTTTTCCGGACGAGTAACTAAATAAGCAGTCGCATCCTTTATAATGCTGCGGGCTTTAAACGCTACAAAAGCCGGAATGGTGAAATTTGCCCGAATATCTTTTTCAAACTGCTCCAAATCATTACGGCTGAAGCAATCAGTAAAAATAGCCGGTTCTTTAATATCCGGACAATCTAATGTAAAAATCATGATGCCGCCTTTTTTCACAGCAAACTGCGCATTCATATGACATTTGGTTGCCTGATATAAGTTTAAATCTTTTGGATAACCGCCTGCGGAAGCGATAACTACATCAGCCAATTCTTTAATATGTACGCCGCTCATGGCCAAAAGGTCTTGACAGCCCTTCAACCACGCCTCATACCAATGACCAGCCACAATCTCACTGATTTCTCCGTCAGAAGTAAAGACAGTATTTACTAAAAAATCGGGATTAAGCAAAGCAGCGGCTTCCTTCATATCCTGATGAATAGGATTTCCCTCCAAAAGGCTGGCATCACAAGCCGCATTGCAGCCTCCGCCTTCTACCGGCGACATAGTCATACAATGGTTCAGCATAATGCTGTCATAAGCAGCGACACCGGGCATAACAGCCTTGCGTCCGCCGCCAAAGCCGGCAAAGGGATGCAGCGTTACCGCACCCGTCAAAATTACGCGGTCAGCGTTAGCCACATATTTGTTAATGGCAACATCATTACCAAAAGATGTTTTGCCCAAAGAAACCATGTCTTCGCTTTTTCGACTGTCATGCTGCACAATTTTTAAACGTTTCACCATAGCTTCGCCGCAGACAGTAATATCTTCTTCGTGAGTATGCCCACGATGAGTGCCGGTTGCCACCACAACAGTTATTTCTTCGTCCTTAACGCCTATGCTGTTCAGTTCTTCAACTATTACAGGCAAAATTTCGCTGGTACCACACAAACGAGTTATATCACTGATAATAATAGCTACTGTTTCACCCGCATGAACAACTTCACGCAACGGTTTAGACGCAACAGGCTTGCGAATTGCCTCACGAGTTGCCGTAACCACATCACTGCAAATTTTGGCTTCATTGCCATGTATGTCATAGATCACATGTTCTTCCGGCAGCAATACTTCTTCCTGGCGCTTGCCGATAGGTAAAAAATATTTTTTCATGCTTAACCTCCATCACAAAAGTATAAACTTATTATACATCAATGTATTTAAAAACAAAAGAAGAATATCAATGAAGATATTCTTTCTTATCAATGTTAAACTGTGGTAATCACTACCAACGTTTACTTTTATGCCAGTATTCGCTGCGCAATAAAGCAAGCGCTGTAAAAAGCTCTAAACGCCCTAAAAGCATAGCAAAAGACATAGCAACTTTAGCGCTGGCAGGAATATCGGCATAAGTACCGGTTGCACCAATACTGCCAAAAGCCGGGCCAACACTGGCAAGACAGGAAGCAATACCGAAAATTGCTTCCTCCGGAGGAATGCCGCTGGCAGTAGTTGCCAACGTCAAAAAAGCTACTACAAAAAAATACATAAAGAAAAAGCGACCAATATTGGTTATCGTAGCTAAAGATAAACGCGCCTTGCCGTAATAAACGCTGGACAGCATCTGCGGATGCAGGCTGCGGCGCAGCTCTGCGCCAACAGTTTTTACCAAAACAATTAAACGGCAAATTTTGATACCACCGGCGGTAGAACCGGCGCAGCCGCCGGTAAAAAACATTATCGCCAACATCATACGTGCAAAAGGCGGCCATTGGTCATAGTCATTGGCGACAAAGCCGGTAGTACTGGAAAAAGAAGCTACATGAAAGAAAGCAGAACGAAAACCGTTTTCCAACGAATAACCATTAACCAACACGATATTCAAGGTAATGAGTACGGAAAAAAAAAGCACCATACCTATATAAGTTTTAAATTCCAAATCCTCCCACAAGGCTTTGATACCGCTTTGCGTAACCTGATAATAAATGGCAAAGTTACCCGCAGCCAGCACCATGAAAATGCTTAAAGCGTATTCAATCATGGGACTGCTAAAATGCGCCACGCTATTATTATAATTAGAAAAACCGCCTGTCGCAATGCAGGAACAGGCATGGTACACAGCGTCATAAACGCTCATTCCCATGCTGGCCAAAATGCCAGTTAAAATAATGGTCAGCAATAAATAAATGTAGAAAAGCGCAATCGCCGTGGTGCGAATACGCGGCAAAATGCGGCTGTTGGAAAAACCGGTAACCTCGGCGTTAAAGAGATATACGGCGCTGCCCGCCATTTGCGGCAAAAGAGCAACGAAGATAACGATAATACCGATACCGCCTATCCAGTGATTCATAGCACGCCAAAAAAGCAAGCTTTTCGGCAGAATCTCAAGGTCTTTGATAGAAGTTGATCCGGTCGTAGTCAAACCGGACATAGCTTCAAAATAAGCGCTGACCGGATCAAGAACACCCATCAGCACAAAGGGCACACCGGCAATACCGGCAACTAAAAGCCAGCTAAAAAAAACCGTCCCTATACCCTCGCGCAGAGAAATATCGTCATTAGCGGCTTCTTTACCATAATGCTGCATACCATAGCCTAAAGCAATAGCAAAAATTATTGACAACAAAAACTCTTTACTGCAAGCTTCTTCAAAATAAATTGCCATAGCGAAATTGATAATTTGCACCAAGCCCATAAGCACTGATATTTTGCCTAGCAGAAAGATAATAAGCTTTATATTCATTCCTTAGCCTCCAAACAAATTACCAGTTTTGCTTATCACGCCAAAAGTCCGGGCGCAGAATTGCCAAAAGCGTAAAAATTTCCAAACGGCCAAAAAGCATTGCCAAAATGCTGATAAAACGCGCCCAGTCCGGCAGATTCGCATAGGTTGCCGTGGGACCGACAATGCCAAAGGCAGGGCCAACGCTGCTCATACAGGCAGCAACAATACCGAAGGATTCCATCATTGAAATGCCGGAAATAGAAATCAGCACCGACAAAACCATAAAGACAAACATGTACAAAAAAAAGAACCGCGTAATATTGCCTACAATAATAGGATCTATTTCTCTCTTGCCCATCTTTACGGAATAAACTATACGAGGATGCAGCGTGCGCAAAAGCTCCGCCCAGCCTGCTTTCAGCAGAATAACTACGCGGGAAATTTTAATACCGCCGGCAGTGGAACCGCTGCAGCCGCCTACAAACATCAGCATTAGCAGCACATAACGACTAAAGCTTGGCCAAGTATTAAAGTCATCCGAGGCAAAGCCGGTGGTACTAGCAATGGATACTGCCTGAAACATACTATGTCGTACTGCCGGCTGAAAAGCCAACACTCCGTGAGTATACAAATCAACAAAAATCAGCACAGCCGCTGTGGTAATAAGTCCAAGATAATAGCGCGGCTCTGAATCTATCTTGATAGACTCCCAATCCCTGCGCCAAAGCTTATAGTACAAGGAAAAGTTCATACTGGCAATCAGCATAAACACTACGGCAATAGCTTCGATGGCAACATTATTAAAGGAAATCAAGCTGTCATGATAAAAGCTAAAGCCGCCTGTGGCCATAGTTGCCAAAGCTAAATTTATCGCATGATACATAGGCAGTCCCGACAGTATCAATAAACCTATCTCCAAAACAGTGAGAAAGGTATAAATAGTGAGAATCAGTTTAGCCGATTCTTGGATTTTAGGCAAAGTTCTTTCCGCCATACCGCCGGGCAGCTCCGCATTAAAAAGATAGCTGGCGCCACCGTTCATTTGCGGCATAATTACAATAAACAGCATAATTACGCCGATACCGCCGGTCCAGTGAGTCAAACAACGCCAAATCAAAATGCTGGGTGGAAATTCGTGAAAAGAATTGACCGTCGTTACACCGGTAGTGGTAAAGCCGGAAACGCTTTCAAAAACCGCTGCCAAGGGATCGCCCGGATTTAGAAACAGATACGGCAGCGAGCCTAAAAAGCATACTAAAAGCCAGCCACAGCCAACAACAGCAATGGCTTCCCTACCCCGCAAACGCTGACGCGAGCGCTCGTTAGCATATGTACTTAAAATAGAGGCAACCGTAAAAGAAGCTATCAGCGTAAAAACAAACAGCCACACATGCTCAATGTCCACTGCCAAAGCACCTAACAGCGGAATAAGCATAACTGCACAAAACGCCAGCACAAGCTTACTTAAAAGACGGTTTATCAGCGTAAAATCCATTTATATCAGCCTCGTCCTTCAAAGATAGGGACAGTATTTTTGGACAGCTCACTCTTAATAAATAAAATAATACGGTCGTTGGCATGCAGAACAGTATTACCATTAGGAATATATGCCTCATTATTGCGTACAATGGCACAAAGCAAACATTCCTTAGGCAATTTTATATTACGAACCGTAGCACCGTCAGCATCGCTATTTTTACCAACAATAATTTCCAAAGCCTCGGCCTGCGCGCCCTCCAACAATGAAACAGAAACTATACCGCCCTTGCGGACGAACCGCAGCACTTCACCGGCACTCAACAAACGGGAGGACAAAACTATATCCACGCCAACCTTTTCCATCAGCTCAATATATTCGTTGCGAGTTACGCGCACAATAGTTTTCGGCGCACCTAAATGCTTAGCCAGCTGTGCCAGCAAAAGGTTCAGCTTATCATCCTCGGTCAGGCAGATAACCACGTCAGCCTCTGCTATGCCTTCTTCCAGTAAAAGGTCTATATCCGTACCGTCGCCACAAAGAACCAAGCCTTTTTGCAGCTTAGCGGCTAGCATTTGACAGCGTTCCTTATTTTTTTCGATAACCTTAACCTGAATCCCCTGATCCTCCAGCATTGGCGCCAAAAAACGTCCTGTACGACCGGCGCCAATAATTAAAACCTTCTCCAGCTTAGCAAAAGTATTGGCAAAACTGCTTTCAAATTCACGAATGGCTTCATTTTTCCCGACAAAATAAACATTGTCGCCCGGAAGAATGTAATCATTACCGCGAGGAATAATCATGCGATGACGGCGAAAAACCATAGCCATCAAGATATCCTTAGGAATTTCCAAATTCTTCAAAGGTATGTTGATGAACGGGGAATCCTCCCTGATTTTTGCTTCAAACATGCGTACTTTACCTTCGGCAAATTCATCTACATTCAAAGCAGAAGGAGTCATCAAAATATTATTTATTTCAACAGCAGTAATACGCTCCGGATTGATAACCAAATCAATTTTCATATCTCTGTGGAGCATATCCGGCGCATGAACTGCATAATCGACATTACGAATACGGGCAACAGTATGCTTAATACCATAATTTTTAGCCATTAAGCAAGTAACCATATTTACCTCATCGCCATCAGTACAAGCTATCAAAACATCGGCACCGCGCACATCAGGGTCAGCAAAAACCGTTGGACTGCAAGAATTGCCTTCGATAGCCAAAACATCCAAAGAATTCTGCACAACCTCTTTTCGCTTAGGATCAATTTCCACTACGACAACATCAAATTGATCTTCAGCCAAAAGCTGGGCAATACTAAAGCCTAGCTTGCCAGCACCAGCTATAATAATTCGCATTTTCAGCGCTCCTTTTTATATAATACTGTATTTAATTATAGCACAAATAATTAGTGATAACAAGAAAAGGACTTAAGAAGAAAAAAACTTGTAAGGAGTAGTATTAAGTTGCAAGGTTCAAATGAGCCTTCGCAACTTATTTTTTTACCACGGAGGACCCCAAAATGGAAAAAATGACTATCCGAAAAATGCTTGAAAGAACAGTCGTCGCGACTAACAAACGCGAAGTGAAGAATATATTCCTGGTCAGCACCGACGGCGAAATCGTGAAAGCGGAATTCGCTGTGGACCTGATTCAAAAGCTGGCGAAATGGAATTTTCTGTGGGAAGTGAACGTCATTTCCGCGAAGTTCTACGACGACTATTTCACCGTGATCTATAACGCAGACATTGAACAGGTCAACGGCGATCCTGACAAGGGCGATACGTGGTTATAAGGCCGCAAACAGAAAGGAGCGTGAGAACGTGGCAGTTTATAAGTCTATCACCTTCGACAACAGAAAGAAAATCGCGGCCCTGTACGCGAAAGGAATGTCCATTTCCGACATTTCCGACGAAGTGGGCGTCGCCCTTCGAACACTGTATGTCGAACTGAAACGCGGCGCGACTGGAAAATTGGATCAGAACCAGCGACCGGCCTATGATCCGGTACTGGCGCAAAGAACCTACCAGGAAAACATTCGTCGTCGCGGCAGTGGTCCGAAAAGAAAGGAGGTCAAGAAATGACACCGGACAGAGCAACCAGGCGGAAACGACGCCGAATCCGTCTGGCGATCAGAAGGACGTCAGCCCTGGCGGCGGCTATTGCCTTCTTCTTTGCCTGGGGAACGATCGGCGCCATAGAAACCGACGCGGTGCCCCTGGTAGAAGGAACGGTCAGAACCTTCGGCCTTCTGTTCATTGGAACCGGCTTCGCCTTTGTAGGTGGCGCCTTCCGAAATCCTACGGAAAGGAGGTCAAAACATGAAGTACACCGCGACACTGTCGGCCGTCCAGGTCGGACAAGCCGTCAAAAGTCTTCTTCTGCTTGGTGAACGCAAGATCACCATTGAAGAAACAGAAAAAGACCGTTTCGTCGTCACCACAACAACCGAAACGGCCCTTTCAAAAAAGTCTACGAACAGTATATCACGAAAAGGAGTGAAAAACAATGGCTAAACTGAATTTTTATGACACCGACGCCGTGAAGGCGTTCGTCCTGGATATTTTAATCGAAAACGCTGAACTGAAAAGCGACCTTGACTATGAAAAGAAGTGTTCAAACGACTGGTTCGACCGCTACAAGAAAGCCGATCAGCAAGTAAAAGACCTTGAAGCGAAGGTCGCAACCCTGGAAGGAGGTTCCGAAAATGAATAACACCCTGTACGAAATCACTGAAAAGTATTTGAAGGTCCTTGACAACCTGGAAATCGACGAAGAAACCGGCGAAATCCTGAACGCCGAAGAACTGGACGAACTGTCCGGAGCCTTCGAAGAAAAAAGCGAAGCTGTCGCTTGCTACATCAAGAATTCCGAAGTCTTTATCGGCAATCTGAAAGCCGAAGAAGCCAACCTGGCAAAGCGCCGCAAGCAAACCGAAAAGCGGATCGACTATTTGAAAAATGTCCTGACTGCGTGTCTGGACGCCGCCGGCCGTGACAAGGTCGAAACCACAAAGGTTCGCGTTTCCTTCCGAAAGTCTGTGGCCGTAAGCATTGACGACGAAAAGGCCCTTCCGGCTGACTTCGTTGTTGAAACCGTTACAACGAAACCGGACAAGACCGCGATCAAGAAGGCGATCCAGTCCGGCCAGGAAGTGTCCGGCGCTTCCCTTGTGGAGAACCGAAACCTTCAAATCAAATAAGGAGGAACCGCAATGAAAGAATTTTCGATTCCCCTTCTTACCGAACAAGACATTGACTGTCGCGTTCAGTCGGTCAGCAAAGCAAAGACCGGCCGCGTCGGCGCCGTCCTTCTGCTTTACAAGGACGCGCGCGTCGATATGCGAATCCTGGACCAGGTCTTCGGGCCTGGCAACTGGCAGAGAACCCACGAAGTAATCAACGGAAACCTGTTTTGTAATATCGACATCTGGGACGACGAGAAAAAGACCTGGGTCAGAAAACAGGACGTCGGAACAGAGAGCAACACCGAAAAGGAAAAAGGCCAGGCGTCCGACAGCTTCAAACGTGCCGGCTTCAACGTCGGGATCGGCCGTGAACTTTATACAGGCCCTTTCATTTATGTCGAACTGGCTGACGGTGAATTCTACCCCGAACGCCAGGGCCAGAAGGAAGTTTTCAAGTGCTACGCCAGTACGAAGTTCAAGGTATCGAAGATCGCCTATAACGAACGCCGCGAAATCTGCGATCTGGTAATCGTCGACCGGAACAATAAAGTCCGCTTCAATATGAACGGACACTCACCGGCGCCACAAGCCACACAGAACGCCACGAACGGGCAGAACGCCCAGGGTGGACAATCTACCAACCAACAGCAAAGAACCGCACCACAACCGCAAAACAGCGCCCAGACAGGCGGCGCCGCGTGTCCCGTGTGCGGCGGCCCTATCAGCGAAGCTGAACGCCGCTATTCCATGAACAAATTCGGCCGTGAAATGTGCCGCGCCTGTCAGAAAAACGCGCGAAAGGTGGTGTCATAAATGCCCAGCCGCATTTTGAAAGAATCAATATGTACGTCGGAAAGTCTGGCGTACTTATCGGCGGAAGCCGAAGTCCTGTTCTATCGTCTGATCGTAAAAGCGGACGACTTCGGCCTGTACTACGGAAGCCCGAAAATCCTTGCTTCCCTTCTCTTTCCGCTGAACGTACCGACCGAAAAGAAGGTGTCTTCCTGGCTGGCTGAACTTGTGAACGGTGGCCTTGTGGCTACATACAGAGCCGAAGACGGTCGGCAATACCTGAAACTTCTGTCCTGGGACAAACACCAGAACAGGCGCGCAACAAAACCCAAATACCCACTACCGCAAGAATTTGATAACACTTGCAGTCAAGGGGTATCAAGTGATAATTCTGACACTTGCGCGCAAATGCAAGCAGATTCTTCCGTAAACGTAAACGAAAACGTATTCGAAAACGGAAACGAGAAACGAAAACGAGTATCGGCGCAACGCGGCGCCGGAGTGGACGACGCTTTTGACCAGTTCTGGTCAGTCTATCCACGAAAAGTCGGCAAGAAAGACGCCGTGAAGGTCTGGAATCAAATTCGCCCTAACCCAGACTTGACAAACCAGATCGTCCAGGGTGTGGAGCGCTGGAAGCGTTCTGAACAGTGGACAAAGGACGACGGCCGCTTTATTCCATATCCGGCGACATTCCTTCGCGGTGAACGCTGGAACGAATATGATCGCGCCGAAGTCATACCGTCCCCGAAGCCGGCCCCCGTCAAGAACTACGACGACGGCGAAGACTTCCTGGGCGGCGGTGAATAATCATGGCCGACAACATCTGGACGGCCGCTGTCGAAGGTATCGCCGCCAGAGGTAGGGCGAACAATGGCGCAGAAGGCGACTACCGCGACGAAGAAGGCTTCCTGTGCTGTGGCAAGTGCCGCACCAGGAAAGAAGGCGACATCACGATCGGCGAAAAGACGCTTCGCGTTCCGCACCTGTGCAAATGCGAATCGGAAGCCAGCCGACAGCGTGAAGCCGAAGAAAAGGCCGCCGAATTCCGAAAGCAATGCGAACGACTTCGCAAAGACGGAATCACTGATCCGTCGTACCTGTCCCAGAACTTCACCCAGGACGACAACCGCAACGCCAGAATTTCCGACGTGTGTCGCCGCTATGTGGAACACTGGCCGGAAATGAAGGCCGACAATATCGGAATCCTGTTTTATGGCGGCGTCGGGACCGGAAAGTCCTTCCTGGCTTGTTGCATAGCAAACGCCTTGATCGACAAACAGGTCCGCGCCAGCGTGACGAACTTCCCCCGAATCCTGAACAAACTTCAAGGCTTCGGCGAAGATAAACAGGAATTCCTGGACAAGCTGTCCCGGTATGACCTTCTTGTCATTGACGACCTGGGTGTCGAAAGGGACACGTCCTATTCCGTGGAACAGGTCTTCAACGTCATAGACGCCAGGAGCCGCACCGGAAAACCCCTGATCGTCACGACAAACCTTTCCCTGGCCGACCTTCAAAACCCGTCGTCCCTGGGATATGCCCGAATTTATGACCGAATTCTGGAAATGTGTCCGATCAGGCTGAAACTGGCTGGAGATTCCAGAAGAACCCAGAACGCACAAGAACGTCGCGACAAGGCGAAGCGTCTTCTGGGGCTTGAAAGGACGTGACAGAGTGAAACACTATAAACTGACAATCCCTGGCCTTCTGCCAGGACTGAACGAATATGTGGACGCTGAACGCGGCGCCAAAGGCAAATACAAGGCCGCCGCCATGAAGAAACAGGCTGAAAACGTAATCGGCTACATGATCAAAACCCAGCTTCGCGGCGTCCGCTTCACCCGTCCCGTGGTGATACATTACACCTGGATCGAACCGAACCGCCGGAGAGATAAAGACAATATCGCTTTCGCGAAGAAGTTCATTCAGGACAGTCTTGTCCATGCCGGCGTTCTCCAAAATGACGGCTGGAAACACATTGAACACTTTACCGACGACTTCGCTGTGGACCCGAAGAACCCCCGTGTCGAAGTCATAATCGAAGAATTTGAAGGAGGATACAAAAAATGACTGTACGCGCAAAACTGAAAGACCTTGCACCTGGAACCTTATTCAACGCCGGACCGATTGACGTCCGCGTTTTGGAACACTTCGCCGACGGAAGAACCCTTCTGATCGCCGATACCTGTATCGCTGACCGCCACTTCGCGGATCAGCCATTCAAGACCAGACCGGAAAAGCCGGCCGCATATCCGAACGACTGGCGTTTTTCAAGCCTGAACCGTGAACTGAACACGGAATTTCTGGCCACGTTCGACCAGGCCGAAGGGCCTATCCGTTCAAAGGACATCTTGACGGCCGACTGGTCCCTGGCTGACCACGAAGGCGGCGAAGGTTACGGAACCATTCAGGCGAAGATCGCCCTTCTGACACAAACCATGTATGAGAAATACGCCGATCAGGACCTTCTCGAACTTGACGACTGGTGGTGGCTGATCACCCCGTACGCCAGCGACGCGGACAGTGCGCGCCGTGTCGACACGGACGGCAGTCTGGACAACGACAACGCGTACTATGGCAACGGTGGCGTTCGGCCGGCTTTCTTCGTGGAATCTGGGATCACGTTATCCGTGGAGCCTGACCAGGTTGAACTTTCCACTTCCGCCCTGTTGGCCGAGTTCACTTCGAAACAGCTTGTCGAAGAAGTCCTTCGCAGAATCGCCGAAGGTCAGGAAGACGGTGACGACAATGAAGAAGACGACTTTTAAGCAATGCGCCGCCGGCGACGTCTTCGAACATCAGGGACAAGCCCTGATCAAGACGACGAAGCCGAACACAGCGGTCAACCTGAACAGTGGCGCCTTCACGCACTTTCACGACGGTTCCCTGGTGGACAGAAGTGACCTGGTCCTGATCCACCAGGCGGACCTTCCGTCCGAAATGCCGGAACACCTGAAAGGAGGTCGAAACAATGGATAGCAAATCCACCCTTCAACTGGAAGTTGAAAAGACGCTGGGCGTCGAAATTGACGAAGAACTGTTCGAATATGCGAAGCAGTACGCCAGAAGAAAACTGGAAGTCGCCAACAAAAGCGCCGGTCGCGCCTGGGGCGAAGACGGCTACGGCGACGAATACCTTTCACTTCTGATCCCCGACGTGATCCGCGAAATGGCCTTTTCCGATTACTGTGACAAACAGTCAGCGGAAAACCTGGCCGCGCGGAAGGCGGTGTCGTGATGAAAAACGAAAACGCTATAATGGACCGCATAAAAGCCAGGATCGCATATCACGCTAACGAACACCGGCACACATACGAAATCGGAAAAGGCGTCATGGACTTCCTGACGCGCGACCTTCTGGCCGATTTTAAGGCCGCCGGCGCTTTATTTCCGCCGGTAGCCCTGGACGGTGACGTCTATGTCATATATCGCCGAAAGCCGGTGAAAGCAAAGGTCATTTTTATCGGAATCAACGCTGACAGACTGTTCTTCTTCAACGTGCTTCGCGGAAACATAAAGGCGAACTTCCAGACGTACCAGTTCACCGAAAACGACATAGGTCGAAGCGTATTCCTTACCCTGGAAGAAGCCGAAAAGGCGGTGATCTAAATGAAAGAATTAACTGTATTATCTTTATTCGACGGTATCGCTTGCGGCCGCGTGGCACTTGAACGCGCCGGAATACCTGTAAAACGGTATATCGCAAGCGAAATCGAACCGAACGCAATCAAAGTCGCCATGTCGAACTATCCTGACATAGAACAAATCGGCGACGTAACGAAAATCGACGTCAACAGTCTTCCGGAAATTGATATTCTGATCGGAGGAAGCCCTTGTCAGGGATTTTCTGTAATGGGAAAGCAACAAAACTTTGAAGACCCACGAAGCCGTCTGTTCTGGGAATATGTAAAAATCCTGAAAGCAACAAAGCCGAAATATTTTCTGCTTGAAAACGTGAAAATGAAACAGGAATATTCCGACATCATAACCGAAGCCCTGGGCGTCGAACCGCGAATCATCAATTCACGCCTTGTCAGCGGACAAAACCGCGTAAGAGCATACTGGACAAATCTTGACGTCGGCGAAATAGCAGACAAGAACATCAGCTTTCAGGATATTCTTGAAAGCGGATACACAAACCGCGATAAAAGCCTGTGTCTGCTTGAAAGTGAAAATCGCCTGTGCATTTCTTCCGCTGATCTGTATCGAAGAAACAAGACGAAATCACAGGGGAATATAGTCTTCTTTTCAAGGGACTTTGACCCTGAAAAAGGCGTACGAATGTTGACGCAATACGAAGTTGAAAGGCTTCAAACACTTCCGAACGGCTATACGCGCGCAGTGAACAGAAATATCGCGGCCGGCTTATGTGGTAACGGTTGGACAGTCGACGTAATCGCACATATCCTTTCAGCCATACCGAAAGAAGGTGAAACCAAATGAACAAACTAAAAAGATTCAAGATCGGACTGTTTACAATCACCCTGGGAATGGTCCTGGTGGGCGCGTCCTTCGCCCTGGCTGACGATAAAGCAGTCGCCGAAGGAATTATCCTACCGGAAGAATTAAACGAAACTACGGCCATTCTGACGCCGTCTGTGGCCATTGCAGAAAATGAACCAACCACACAACCGGAAGAATGGATCGACGCCGTGGCGACGGCTTACTGTCCTTGTGAAATATGCTGTGGAAAATGGGCGCTGAACCGCCCTGACGGTATCGTCTACACGGCCAGCGGAGCCATAGCCGAAGAAGGCGTCACAATCGCGGCCGATTGGTCCGTCTATTCGCCAGGTACTATCCTTTACATAGAAGGCATAGGCGAACGAACCGTCCAGGATCGCGGCGGAGCCATAAGCGGTCAGAAGATCGACGTATTCTTCAATAACCACGAAGACGCCCTTCACTTCGGCCGCCAGGAAGTCCGAATCAAAGTTATTTCTGATACAGAGAGGTAAAACGATATGGAAATCAAAACACTTGTAGCGAAAGCACATGAAAACGCCGTGAAACACGGATTCTGGGAACCGACCCTTCCTTTTGGAACTGCGATCGCGCTGATTCACAGTGAACTTTCCGAAGCCCTGGAAGAAGAACGCAACGGGAACCCCGACATCTGGTTCGCCTGTAACGAAAGCGACAACTTTATTTGCACCCCACAAGACGAAACCGAATGTCTTATGTACGGCAAAGAAAGCCTTTGCAAGTACAGAAGCAGAAAGCCCGAAGGCGTGGCCGTCGAACTGGCTGACGCGGTGATCCGGATCGCGGACCTTTGCGGACACCTGGGAATCGACCTGGAAGAAGTAATCGAAATCAAAATGGCCTACAATGAAGGCCGCCCGTACAAACACGGAAAGAAATTCTGATCCCGAAGGGAGGAAACACAATGAATCAGTGTCAACTTATGGGGCGCCTGGTACGCGACCCCGAACTGAAATACACACCACAAGGAACGGCCGTCACGTCGTTCACCCTTGCCGTCGACCGCCGCTTCAATCGCGACAAAGCCGACTATATCAATATTATCGCGTGGCGCCAGACTGGCGAATTCGTCGCGAAGCACTTCGCCAAAGGCCAGCGCGTCGCAGTCGTCGGAAGCATACAGACCCGATCCTGGGAAGATAACGACGGCGGCAAACATAAGGCCGTTGAAATCGTCGCCGATTCTGTCTATTTTGCGGACGCCAAAAAGGAAAGCGCCGCCGGAAGCTACGCCGAAAGCGCTATGACGTCCGAAGGCTTCGAAGTGACCGACGAAGATATTCCGTTCTGAAAATAGACTGGGGAAAGGCGGTGAAGATACATGGACAAACCCAAAGAAAGTAAAATCAGAACAAGGGTCATGGAAATCCTTCGGAACCACGACCAGGAAGCGCGTGTCATAGAAGCACAGATCGCCGCCGAAAAGGAAGCCCTGGAAGCTGACCTGGAAATTATCCTGGAATCGGCGTACCCGTCCAGCCAGTTATCCGACGCCGGCGTCCGCGTCCAGTCTTCACCTGACCCAGACGGAAGACTGGTTCATATGGTCGACAAGCGCGACCGAAGAAGGCAAAGAACAAACGAAGCAATCGGCAACCTGGAACATCAGCTTCAACAGATCACAGAAGTTCAAAACCTTGTCTACACCCTGGACACCCGTTCGAAATGCGTCCTTCTTGCCCTGTACTACCCTTACAGGTCATACGACGAAGCCGCTGAATTTCTTCAAGTCGAAAGGACAACCGTCTATCGACAGAGAGAAATCGCCCTGAACAGGCTTTTCGCCAGGGCTGAACGGTCAAAAGCCTTCTGCAAATAAAAATTTATGCAACTATGTGCAACTGTTTGCAACTACTTGCAACTGTTTGCAACTACTTGCAACTATGTGCAACTGTCAGCAAGAAAAATATATGGTATAACATCATTGTGGACTTGCGCGTCCACCCTCCTATTGATATAGGGTACAGGAAGACGTTCCTTCGGGAGCGTCTTTTTTGTACCCGAATTCAAAGGAAATACCGAAAATCAGAAAGGAAGGTGTGAATCATGGCAAAGCTAACGCCGAAACAAGCCCGTTTCTGTGAAGAATATCTGGTCGACCTGAACGCGACACAGGCCGCGATCCGCGCCGGATATTCTGTCGAATCGGCTGGAAGTATCGGAAGTGAAAACTTGACAAAACCTGAAATCCGCGCGCGCATAGAAACCGCAATGGCCGAAAGGTCCAAAAGAACCGGAATCAACGCCGACCGCGTTCTTCGGGAACTGGGGCGAATCGCCTTCGTGAATCCGAAGGACGTCCTTGACTTACAGACTGCGGAAGTGAAGCCGGACACCAGCGACGACGATCTGGCGGCTATCGCCGGAATGAAGGTCAAATATGTCCCACATAAGGACTTCGACGAAAACGGCGATCCTGTCATTGAACAGGCGATCGAACGTGAAGTCAAACTGTGCGACAAGTTGAAAGCGCTTGAACTTTGCGGCCGTCACCTGGGAATGTTCAAAGACAATCCCGAAGCAAATGTCCCCGTAACGGTGGTGATCAATTATGACTACGGCGGCGAAGATTGAATTCAAGGCGGCGGCACAGTTTAACCCTGTCTTCCGCCCCGTCAACGAATGGCGCGGTCGATATAGGATTCTGAAAGGTTCAGCCGGTTCCGGAAAGTCTGTGAATATCGCCCAAGACTATATCGCGAAACTGTCCGACCCAGCCTATACCGGCGCGAACCTTCTTGTCGTGCGAAAGATTGAAGAAACAAACCGCGACAGTACCTTCGCCGAATTACAGGCGGCAATATACAGAATGTTCGGTCCCTATGCTGACCGCTTCTGGAAAGTGAATCTGAATCCGCTTGCGCTGGAATGTAAGATCACCGGAAACAGAATCATTTTTCGCGGTGTCAAGGATCAGCGACAGCGTGAAAAGGTGAAGTCGATCACCTTCAAGAACGGGAAACTGGTCTGGATATGGTGCGAAGAAGCGACAGAACTTCTTTCCGAAGACGTCGACATTCTGGACGACCGTCTTCGTGGTAATCTGAACGAACTGAATCCGAATCTGTACTACCAGATAACAATGACGTTCAACCCAGTCAGCGCGACGCACTGGATCAAAGGTCGATACTTCGACAAGGCTGATCCGGACGTCCTGGCCCACCATTCAACATATAAGACAAACCGGTTCATAGACCCAGCCTATTTTCGCCGTATGGAACGACGCAAGGAAGAAGACCCAGAAGGTTATCGCGTCTATGGCCTGGGTGAATGGGGCGAACTGGGCGGCCTTATCCTGACAAACTTCGAAGTCCACGACTTCAAGACTGGAAAAGACAACTTCGACGCCTTCTATTATGGCCAGGACTTCGGCTATAACCACGCGGACGCCATTCTGGGCGTTGGCTGGAAAGACGGCGAAGTGTATATCTGTTCTGAAATCTATGTCTTTGAAAAGGACACCGAAGAAATTATCAGTCTGGCCAAACAGAACAAAGTCGACCAACGTATCGAAATGTTCTGCGATTCCGCTGAACCGGACAGGATCAAGACATGGTCAAAGGCCGGCTTCCGCGCCTACCCTGTGAAGAAAGAGCCTGGAAGCGTGAAAGCACAAATCGACTGGCTGAAAGGCCGGAAAATCCACATTCACCCGTCATGCGTGAATGTATTGAAAGAAGTCCAACAATGGAAATGGAAAAAGGACCCGACGTCCGGTCTTTACATAGACGAACCGGTCGAATTTATGGACGACGCTATGGCCGCCCTTCGCTATTCGGTCGAACGTCTTCGTCGTGGTTCTTCTATCGAAGTATTGAAGTGAGGTGTAAAAAATGGCCGAATTATCTGTTATGGACCGGATCAATATGATTCTGTCCGACCCCGAAAAAGCTACAATGACGCTGGCCCAGATCGTCAGCGAAGAAATACGCGAATTTAAGGCGTCCCCTGAATACGCGATCATGCTTGAAGCTGAATCCTATTACAGGAACCGAAGCGACGTCCAGCGAAAGACGGTTGACGTTGCGAACCGTTCAAACACGAAGATCGAACACCCGATCTTGAAGAAACTTGTCGACCAGAAAGCGAACTACCTTCTGTCGAAGCCCTGGACGGTCGACACCAAAAACAGCGCATACGGCGAAGCATTGACGAAAGTCTTCGACCAGACCTTCCGCCGGAAAATTAAATCCCTGGGGAAAGGCGCGATCAAGTCCGGTATTGCCTGGATTCAACCCTATTTCAGGGACGGAAAACTGGCGTTCATGCGTATTCCTTCGACTGAACTTGTCCCTTTGTGGCGCGACGCTGAACGAACAGAACTGGACGCCTTTATTCGATTTTATGATCAGGTCATTTATATCGGGACCAGGAAACACATCATCACACACGCCGAATTCTGGTGGCCTGGTGGTGTGAAATGGTTCAAGACGGACGCCTTCGCCGGAACCGGCGCCGGAAACTTCTATGTCGACAAGGAACACGGCGACGAAGCGTCTGACTATACGGAACCACACTTCGTCGTTGACAATAAGCCGTACAACTGGGAAGAATGTCCGATCGCCTGGCTGAAATACAACGAAGAAGAACTTCCCCTTTGCTATTACATTAAGGACCTGATCGACGACATCAACTGGCAGACGTCCGTCACTTCCGACGTTCTTCGCGACGTGGCGAAGTTTATCTATATTCTTCGTAACTATGGCGGACAAGACCTGGCCGAATTCCTGAAAGACCTGAAAGAACACATGGCGATCAAGGTCACGTCTGACGGTGGCGTGGATAAATTACAGGCCGATCTAAATATCGACGCTGTCATGGCCTTCCTGGACAAACAGCGCCGCGATCTGTTCGACTTTGCGGCCGCCGTCGATACGAAAGACCCTGACCTGGGGAACGCCAGCGGAACGGCGATCAATTTCCGTTATATGGACCTTGACGCCGACTGTGATTCCCTGGGAACGGAACTGAAAGACACCTTCCGGCGTCTGAAACTATTCATTGACGTTTACTTCCAGATCACCGGCCAGGGCGACTTCACAAACGAAGAATTCGATATAGTCTTCAATATGGACCTTCCGGTCAACGAAACAGACATTATCAACAACGCCGTGAACAGTAACGGTCTTCTGTCGAAACGAACGATCCTTCAAAATCACCCGTGGGTCACAGACGTCGACGAAGAACTGGCCAGAATCGACGAAGAAAAGAAAGCCGCTATGGAAGAATACGGCGACGGCCTTTTCAATCACGCTATGGGCGCCGACGACAGCCAGGAAGGCGGCGACAGCGCCGGCCTGAATGGTGGTGACGGCAATGACGAATAACGAAGCATACTGGACAGAAAGAGCCTTGAAGCGCGCCGAAGAAGCCTACCTTCACGACGCGGCATTGACGGCGAAACTGTTCCAGGAATACGAATCTGCCGCGAAAGCTATCAAGCGCGAAATCAGCGCCTTCTATTCGAAGTACGCCGGCAAATATGGCCTTACATACGATCAGGCCGTTCGCCTTCTGAATCGGAAGGAATTCCAGGAATGGAAGGCAAGCCTGGCGGAATATGTGGACTATATCGCCACGATACAGGACCCGAAGGTCAAGGCGCTTCTGACGGCACAACTGGACGCCCTGTCGGCGAACAGTTCTATTTCCCGACTGGAAGCCCTTCAAGGTCAAATCGACCTGATTCTGAATGAGCTGTTTGACAAAGGCGTCGCACAAATGAAGAACCAGTTCGGCGACGACTTCGTCGAAGGTTATTACAAGAAATGTTATGACCTTCAATCCAGGGCCGGATTCTTCAACGAGATCGCAAAGATCGACTATGCGGTCATTGAAAACGTCGTTTCTTATCCCTGGTCCGGCGCCATGTTTTCCGATCGCCTATGGCAGAACAAACAGGCGCTTCTTTTCAACACCAGGGAAGTTCTGACCCAGGGACTTATCCAGGGGAAAAGCGTGAACGCCATGTCTTCCGCCCTGGCGGCCAAAATGGGCCAGTCCTACAAGAACGCCGAACGCCTGGTCAGGACAGAAACCGCACATATTCACGCGGAATCAGATCGGGCCGCATACAAAGAAGCCGGCGTCGAACAATATGAATTCATGGCGACGCTGGAAGTCCGAACCTGTGACGTCTGCGGAAGCCTGGACGGGAAACATTTCAAAGTCAGCGAAGCGAAAGCCGGTGTCAATTATCCACCGATACACCCGAATTGTCGGTGTACTACGGTAGAATATGACCCAGACGACGCCCTGGACTGGTACAATTCCGGTCAACCTATGCCGAAAACCAAGACCTACGAAGAATGGTACGACGAACAGGTGGCCAGGAACGGCCAGGGATCGGTTGAGGTCGAACGACAAAAGGTGTATAATAGAAAAGCAGACCTGGAACAGTTCGAAGCCTATTCCGAACGCCTGGGCGCTGACGCACCTTCTGACGTCGACACCTTCCAGCGCTTGAAATATAGTAAGCCCGACGAATGGTCCGACCTGAAAGGTCTTTATTCGTACAAAGGGCGCGTTCCGGAAGCGACGAAAGCTGACTTCCAGACGTACAAGAAGATCAAAGCTACCGGCATATATGGAACCGTCAGAGTTCCGGCCGCGAAGATTGATACTTCCGCCCTGACGCTTGACGTCGCGCATATAAACGAACGCCACCACGGCGTCACCCAGGAAGAAGCCGTTTCCTACATCAAGAACGCGGCGTTTTCCCTGAAAAGACGTCACTGGACCGGTGAAACCTTCCTGAACTACTATTCAGAAGAAGGCGCTTCGTATGTGCGGACCAGCGACAACGTGATCCGGACTTCCTTCAAGAAGGACGAATTCGACAAAAAGACAAAATCCGCTATGGAGGTTTTGAAGAATGGAAAATAAAACTGTTTTCTGTCCTGTCCTTCAAAGACAGGTCAACGGCGACGACTGTTTCGATATTTCAATGGTCGCCGAAAAGACAACCCCCGACAGGTTCCTTCCGAAGGACTTGAAGCCGGAAGACTTCACGGACGACAAGAAGGAAATCTGTTTGAAATGCAAATATCACCCTGAATAAGCGTCGATCGGATATTCCGACCGGCGTTTTCTTATGCGTTGAATCAGACATCACCCTTTCGGTGGTGTCTTTTTCATATACAAAACAGCCGCACCCGTCCGGCGACCAGGCGGAACCGCAAAGCGTGTGGAAGTCACGATAAACACAGCGGAAAAGAAAGGAGCGATCACACATGATCATTGAAGGAATCAAAAATCTTCTGGGCGAAGACCTGACGAAACAGGTCGAAACAGCGCTGAAAGGAAAAGGCAAAGACGGAAAGGACGTCGATCTGGTTATCGGAAACGACGGAAGTTTCGTTCCGGCTGAAAAGTACAACGGCGCCAACAGCGGCAAGACCAGCGCAGAAAACGCATTGAAAGCCGCCGCCGAAGCGTTGAAGGCAATCGGCGGAAGTGGCGATCCGGCCAAGATCGCCGAAGACGTGAAGACGGCCCAGACCACAATCACAACCCTTCAAACCAACCATGACGCCGAAATCAAAAAGATCAGCAAGAACGCCGCCCTTCGAATGGCCCTGAATGGGAAAGTTCATGACCCTTCGGACATTATCGGCCTTCTGGACCTTGAGAAAATCGACGTCGACGACGCCGGCAACCTGAAAACAGACCTTGACGGCCTTTTGAAGCCTATCAAGGAATCGAAAGGTTATCTGTTCACCGAACCGGCGAAACCTGGCGCCCCTGAAATCAAAGGCGCAAAGCCGGCCGAGCCTGGCGCCCCTGGCGCACCGGCCGCAAAAGCAGACGGCCCCGTTTGCTTGTAAAAACACACAAACCAAAAATCAGAAAGGAATGATTTACAATGGCAAGAACAAAAGCAATCAGCCTGATCCAGTCCGGTTCTACGAAGGTAGACCTTGCCGAACTTTCCGGCCTTGTGATCAGCAACATTCAGAAGGACACCCTTTCCCAGGGCTTGAAGTCCCAGGCGTACACTGGCAATCCTGCCAGCGGTTCCGTCGAGTTTAAGCGCTTCAAGAACAGCGCTTCCCAGCCTTACGGTACGGCAAGAACTGCCGGCAAGGGCGACGCGATCACCGTTCCGCCTACTACCGTAAACCTTAACACCCACAAGGAGATCGTCGAAGAAGCCGCAAAGTTCGACCTTGACACTTTCGGCGTCGGAAACATCATGGCCAGACGTGCCGACAACCACGTCGACACTGTGGCGTCTGAATTCGATACCGCCTTCTTCGCCCAGGCAAAGGCCGAAGGCACTTCCTACACGCCGGCCAGCGACGCTGGAATCGAAGACCTTCTGGAAGGTATCATTCAGACTTTGGAAAGTGTCAAGAACGATTATGTTCGCGGCGTTCCCCGTAACATGATCCGCCTTGTCCTTGATCCTCTTACCTACGGCAAGGCCAGAAACTACCTTGACAAAAGCACCAACAACGCCAACGTGGACACGGCCGCCGAAGACTTCGCTATTTTCCACGGTGTAAGGGTATATTCTTCTATCAATCTTCCTGTGACGTCCGAACCGGCCGCCGACAGCAAGACGAAGACCACTACGGTTCACGCTATCGCCATGATCGAAGGCGCTATCGCACAGCCGGCGGTTATCTATCCTTACAAGGAGCCTGAAAAGATTCCTCTTTCCAACGACTACGGCGTGTCTATGTTCTTCGACTACGGCACGAAGGCACTTACCCCTGACCTTATTTTCTGGTATGGAACTTCCGTCACTGCGTAAGTGGCGGAATCTTTATAGGAGGTAGCAACATGAACACAAAATTCAAAAGTATTGTAACCGGCGCGATCCTGGAACCGAATTCCGAAATGGTCGCTGAACAGCTTCGAAAGAATCCTTCCTTCATTGTCTATGACGGCCAGGAAGCCGCACAGGGCGACGAAAAGCCCCTGTCGAAGATGAACAAGGACGAACTTCTGAAAGTCGCCCAGGACGCCGAAATCGCGGTTCCTGACGGCGCCACAAAGGCGGAGATCGTCGAACTGATCAAAGCCGCACAGGGCGACGAATAAAGCGGAACCGCCGAAAGGTGGTGGAACTATGTTCGAACAGATTCTTTCGTCCCTGGACGGCCTGACTGAACTTGAACGTGCGGACGTCCTTCGCGTCCTTATGTCGAAGGACAGCCGCCTTTCAAAGGTCAAGGCCCTTCTGGGAATCACAACGACGGATCAGGACGACGTTCTGGAATTCGTTATTCAGACAGTCGAAGATATGATCCTGTCGTACATCAATCAGGACACCCTTCCGCCGCGTCTGGAAAACGTCTTGATCGTCATGTGTGTCAGCTATTACAAATCGGCCGGACTGGGAACCACGACGGCCGCCGTCGGTCCTGTGGCGTCTGTGAAGCGTGGCGACGTCCAGACTTCCTTCGCCACTGGTTCCGGTTCTTCCGGATCGGCGAACACCTTCAACCTGGGAACAGACAGCGGCGACTTCTTCGGGTGGAAAACTGTCCTGAACGAATATCGCGTGTTAAGGTGGTGATTCTATGGCCTTCGGAAACGCAAGCGCTGAACGCGCCGCAATCGAATTGACCTACGAAGACACCGCCGCCGTGAGCCGTACAACGTCACAGAGAGGGAAAAACAACATTTCAACGTCTTCCCCTTCTGTGATTTACGACGGTATCATTTGCGCGCTATCGTATACAGGTTCAGACAATAGCAGACAGACGGACGCACAGAACAACGTCGATTATGACGCTGTCATTTTCACCAGTCCAGACCTTCTGGTCCTTCCTGGTGATACAATCGTCGTAAAACGGTTCGGACGGGACGATCCTTCCAGTGGTCGAAACCCGACCTTCGAAGTGATCGGCCGTCCTTCCGTCTATGCGACACATCAAGAAATCAAAGTAAAGGACGGTGATCTGGCGTGAGCGTGGACAATTCTGAACTTATGGCCTTTCAGAATCAGATTCAGGCGTTGAAAGACGACATTCCTGAAATAATGGATAGCCTGGCCGTTGGCGAAGGGCGCTACGCGCGCGACCAGGCCCGTAAAATCTGCAAGGAAGAAAATATCGTAAACACTGGCGACTATCGACGCAACTTCAAAAGCGGAACAAAGGCGATCCGCGCCGGTAATTCGTACAAAATCGACGTCTTCAATAATCTTGACTACGCGAAGCCGCTTGAATACGGCTTCCGAAGTCACTTTGTTCCTGGACACTGGGAAGGAAATTCCTTCAAGTACCAGAGGAACGATCCTGACGGCGGAATGTACGTCGGACCGGCCGGTGGCTACGTTCGCGGTCATTTCACACTTCGGCGCGCTATAAGACGCACGAAGACAACCCAGGCGGCGCGATTGAATCGGAAAATGGATCGGATCATTCGTCAACGCATGAACGGAGGTGGCACAGAATGACGCTGAACAACTTCCTTGAAGCTGTCGCCAAAAAACTTGTCGGCCTGTGGCCCGATCGACACGTATTCGTCAATGAAATTCCGAAGGATTCTGACGGGAATTTCTTCGTCGGAATTATCGAAACGACACAGGAAAAGAAACTGGATCGGCGCCGCCGGCGTCATGTCCAGATTGAAGTTCTTTATTTCCTGGCGTCGAAGGATAACCTTGACTTCAACGAATGGTCTGAAAAAATGCTGGACGAATTCGAATCCCTGACTGTGGCCGAAACAGAAAGTCGTTCCCGACTGGTTCGCCTGACGAATGTCACGGCCAGAAAGGACGACGACAGCCGTGTCTATCAGTTTCTTTTTGACGCGGACTTCTACTTCGTGATCACGCCGGAAGTGATTCCGACTATGTATTATCTGGACCAGGACAACACAATCAGATCGGAGGTAATCGAATAATGGCAACAAAGAAAAAGGCTGATTCCGTTGGCCAGGCGGAACCTACTTTCAGCAAAGAACAACTGGTCAAATCCGAAACGCTGGGTCTTCCCAGGGACGCCGTGGCGGCGATCCTGAAAGACGGCCAGCAGTACACACGGGAACAGGCAATCCAGCTTGTGACTGAATTTCTTGAAAGGAAGGTGTAACCTATGCCTATTGGTGGTGGTACTTTCACAGTACAGAACAAAATTCTTCCTGGCGCTTACATTAACTTCGTAAGCATGGGAACCAACGCCAAAATGGGAAGCCGTGGCGTCGCCGCCCTTCCCCTTGAACTTAACTGGGGACCTGACGACAAGGTCTTCACTATGACCGCAACCGACTTCAACGCGACCAGCTTGAAAGTCTTCGGTTACGATCCTACCGACGCGAACATTCTTCTTGTCCGCGAAGCGCTGAAACGCGCGAAGTCCCTTCTAATCTATCGCGTAAACGGTGGCGGCACAAAGGCCAGCGCAACCGTCGGCGGAATGACTGTCACCGCGAAATATGGTGGCACACACGGAAACGACATCATGGTCGCCGTGATCACCAACGTCGACGACGCGACAAAGGTCGACGTCGTGACCTATCTTGACGGCGTGGTTATGGATAGCCAGACCGTCGCAAAATCCGGCGGCGCCGCTTCCCTGGTAGCAAATGACTTCGTAACCTTCGGAACAGCGGCAACCCTTACGGCCGCAACTGCAACCGCCTTGACCGGTGGAACAAACGCCGCTGTCAACGCCGCAAAGCACACGGCCGCCCTGAACGCCTTCGAAGTCGAATCCTTCAATGTGATCGGCTATCCTGGCACGAATATGGACGTCAAGGCCCTTTATGGCGCCTTTGTGAAGCGTCTTCGTGACGACGAAGGAAGAAAGATCGTCGGCGTCCTTTATGACTACGACGGCGACAATATGGGCCTGATCAACGTCAAGAATGGCGTTATCCTGGCCAACGGAACCACATTGACCGGCGACAAGGCCGTCGCTTGGGTGGCTGGTGCTTCTGCCGGTGCGGAAGTGAACGAATCCCTGACGAATACGGCCTACGACGACGCTGTGGACGTCGATATTAAATATACGAAGTCCCAGTTTGAAGCCGCTATCAAGGCCGGCGAATTCACATTCTACGCCGACAACGGAAAAGCCCGTGTCCTGACGGACATCAACAGCCTTGTTACAATCGGCCAGAATATGTCTTCCGACTGGACGTCGAACCGCGTTGTCCGTGTTATGGACGGCTGGGCGAATGACGTCGCCCGAATCTTCGGCGAATCCTATATCGGTCTTGTAACCAACAGCGACACCGGCCGCCAGCTTTTCAAGGCTGACCTTGTGGCGCTTGCAAATCAGTATCAGTCGATCGACGCAATCAGCAACTTCAAGTCCGACGACATCACTGTCAACCAGGGCGACGGAAAACGCGACGTCGCAGTCGACTGCGCTTTACAGCCGAACGACAGCATAGAAAAACTTTATATGACTGTCGTCGTAAACTAAGAAAGGGGTGACAGACAATGAAAACTTTGAACGCACCTGATACCATTTCCGGCAAGGAAGGCCGCGCCTATGCGAAAATCAATGGCAACAACGAAGAACTGTTCTACGCGAAGACGATCGAAGCGAATGTCGAAAAGAGCAAGTCCGAAATCAAGACGATCGGAAAGCGTATGACCGGCCACAAGACAACCGGCGCGAACGGTAGCGGTTCCATGACGCTTTACTATATGACGCCGCTTTTCCGTGAAATGCTTCGCCAGTGGAAGGAAACCGGAAAGGACGTTTACTTCGATATGGTGGTCGAGAATGACGACCAGGAATCTTCGGCCGGCAAACAGACGGTTCTTCTTATGGACTGCAACCTGGATTCCGTCGTCCTTGCGAAACTGGACGGCGATTCCGACGACGCCCTGGACGAAGACGCCGACTTCACTTTCGAAGACTTCGACATTCTGACACCGTTCACGAAGTTCTAAGTTATCAAAGGAGGAAAATAAAATGGGTAAATTACAGGAATTCCTTATGTCCAACCAGGACGATATTCAGGCAACAGCGGAAGTCGCGGTCAGCGGCTTCCCTGTCCCTTTCACGATTAAGTCGATCACCGAAGGCGAAAACAAGGCCATTCGTAAGTCTTGCCAGAAAATCACCTTCGACAAGAAGACACACCAGAAGACCACGGAAACGGATCAGGACCTTTACAACAATCGCCTTGTGATTGCGTGTTGTGTGGACCCGAACTTCAAGGACGCGGAACTTCAAGCGAAATTCGGTGTCATGGGCGCCGAATCCTTGATCGACGTCCTTTTGAAGCCTGGCCAGTTCGTCGATCTTCTTCTGGGCGTCCAGGAAGTCAATGGCTTTTCTGACGACGTGAACGACCTTCGCGAAGAAGCAAAAAACTAATCACCGGTGGAGGTGTGGACGCTGACGCGGACGGCGAAGCTGTCTACGCACATTACGCCTTGCACCGGTTGAAAATCCTTCCCAGTACGCTTGTAGCCCTTCCCCTTCGGGAACGGGCTTTTATTTATGCTTCGATTGACCTTCAAATCGAAAAGGAAAAGAAAGAAGCACAAAAAGCGAAACGGAAAGGCAAGAAAGGAAGGTGATGAACCGTATAGGGCTACAACAGTATATAAACAAGTCTTCCAAAACTGTCGTAGTCCTTACGGATTATTTTTTCCTTGCATAAATCCGATAGACACTTTTGAATTTGATTATGCTGAAATTGCTGAAACTGCTGATATATTTCTTTTGCGAAAACATTTCTTTTTCCCTGAATGAAAAAGGTTATTTCCTTGCGTATATCTTCGGCAGTTATGCCGTCTGGATATTCGCTTTGTAGGGACAAACTTTTTACAGACGCCGACAATCTCGGATCGCCTTCCCACATATTTTTGAAATATTCAATTCCGCCAGCGCCGCCAGCATAGCAAAATTCTTTTACTTTTTTCATTAGGTCAATAAAAGATTGATATTGATTCCTTTTGTAAAAGTCAATTAGTGAATCTTCAAAGTTATCAAGGACATCTGAATATCGTTCGGAAAATTCGCCTTCCAGATCTTCTAATTCTTCTTCCGATAGGTATTCTTTCATACTGCTTCACCCCCTTTCGGTTGATATGGTGATATTATAACATTTCAATGAACCTGACATAAAGGGGACAAAGCAAATAAATTGCAAATAATTGCAAGAAAGGAGGTTCTGAATTGTCCGTAGCTACACAAATGACCATACACGACGGTATGTCTTCTAAACTGACTACGATTGCGAAACGTGCCGAATATGTCAATACTGTACTGGCGCGAACGGACGTGTTATCGGATCAAATAAGCCTGAACGACGCTTACAACAATATTGCCGACAGCATAAACCGCGTCGCAAACCAGTTAGAACACGCCAACAAGCGACAAGACGAACTGGCCCAAAAAACCAAAAAGACAAAATCGGAATTTCAAAAACTTTTAGATACAGTCCGAAACCTGGCCGTCGTCAGGTTTGCCCAACGGTTCGGCACGGCAATTCTTGACCTTGCGGACAGTATGACGTCGACCAGGGCCAGACTGGACATAATGAACGACGGACTTCAAACCACGGACGAATTACAGTCTATGATTATGAAATCCGCCAACCGGTCCCGCGCCGCCTATCAGACAACGGCTGACGCCGTTTCGAAAATGGGTATCATGGCAAAGGACGCCTTTTCAAACAACGACGAACTGATCAAGTTTACAGAATTGATCAATAAACAGTTCACGATCGCCGGCACTTCGGCCGCCGGTATCGACGCGGCTATGTTACAACTTACACAGGCCATGTCTTCCGGTGTCCTTCGTGGTGAAGAATTGAACAGCGTCTTCGAACAGGCGCCGACAATCATTCAGACGATCGCGGACTATCTTGACGTACCTATCGGCAAAATTCGCGATATGGCCGCCGACGGTCAGATCACTTCGACGATCGTCAAAAATGCCATGCTGGCGTCTGCTGACGAAATCAACGCGAAGTTTGAAGCTATGCCTATGACCTTCGCCCAGGTCTGGACAATCGCGAAAAATATCGCCCTGGAAGCCTTCACACCTGTTATTCAGGCGATCGGTTCCGGCGCACAATGGATTTATGACAACTGGTCCACTATCGCCCCGATCTTCTGGGGCCTGGCCAGTGCCGCCCTTGCCTATGCTGTGGCGCTGGGAATCCAGACGGCCGCGACCTGGATCGCAGACGGAGCCGCGAAGGCTTTCTTTACGACGCTTCTGACGAATCCGCTTTTCTGGATCGCCCTTGCGGTCGGCGTTGTCGTCGCCGCGCTTTACAGAATGATTCAGGCTGTCGGTGGCGTGAAAAACGCCTGGGAAATCTGCAAAGCGGCCCTTGTGGTCGCCTGGGCGGCCTTGAAGGTGGCGTTCTTTGCAACCTACAACTGGATCGCGAACCTGATCGACAAGCTGAAACTATGCTGGCAAAGGGCCGGCGTGGCCATAGCCGGATATATGGGCGATATGAAAGTAAACGTCCTGACAATCCTTCAAAATATGGTCAACGGCGCGATCGACATCATAAACAAGTTTATCGGCTTACTGAACAAGATTCCTGGTGTCAGCATTGACGCGGTCGAACAAGTAACCTTCGCCACGACAGCAAAGGCAGAAAACGAAGCCGCGAAGCAAGCCAGAGCCGACGCCTTGAACAAGTACGAATCGGACATCAAGGCCGCACAGGCCCAGCGTGACGCCACCTATTCGGCGGCGAAGAAAGAACTTGCTGACGCTACGGCCGCGCTGTCTAAGACCTACGCCAACGCCAAAGCGGAAGCCGCACAGGCAAAGTCTGACGTCGGCGCCACGGACTGGAATGTCGACGGAACAAACGACGTCGGAAAAGTCGATTCCGTGGGATCGGTCGGAAAGATTGACAGCGACGTAAATATCGCCGATGAAGATCTGAAATTCCTTCGCGACGTGGCCGAAATGCGCTATGTCCAGAACTTCGTCACCTTGACGCCGACTGTGGCGGTTGAAGCCCAGATCAGCGAAAAGGTCGACGTCGACGAAGTCGTCGAACGAATCGAAAGCAAGCTGGAAGACGAATTCACAGCGGCGGCGGAAGGAGTGTATAACTAATGAGCAACTACCGAATGACACTGATCGTCGGTGGACGGGAAATCAACATTCCCGTCCTTCCGGCGAAACTGAACGTGTCTTCGCCTGGGAAAAATGAGCGCGTGACAGTGCTTGACCTGGGCGAAGTCCTTCTTTTACGCAAAAAGGGCCTTCGGATCCTGTCCTGGGAAAGTTTCTTTCCGGCCGATTCCGCGCCGTACACTACCGGACAGGTTCGGGACCCTATTTCTATTATTCAGGCAATCCAGAAAGCCAGGGACAGCAAAACGCCGGTCCGCTTCCTGATAACGGGAACCGACCTGGACTGTAATATTCGAATGGGAATCGAATCCTTCGAATACGAAGAACGGTCCGGCGAACTGGGCGACCTGTACTATACGATCAAACTGTACGAATGGAAAGACACGTCGCCGAAGAAAATCGTTCTTCCGGAAAAGAAGAACACACCGGCGAAAACCCAGGAACCGGCCAGAGCCGGAAAGCCTGAAAAGAAATCGAAAACCTATACGGTCAAAAAAGGCGACTGCCTGTGGAATATCGCGAAGAAATTCTATGGCAAGGGAAGCGACTATACAAAAATCTATAACGCCAACAAGGGGACGATCGGAAAGAACCCGAATCTGATCTACCCTGGCCAGGTTTTCACGATTCCATAATGGCCATTCGTATTCAATACCAGAATAACGTCACCGGCGCGGCGTTCGATATAACGACGCTTGTCAGCGGCGCGAAATGGTCGACAAAACGGTCCGGTTCCCCCGCTTCCCTGGAACTGACCGCCATTGTCAACGACGAAATACAGTGGAGCCACGGCGGAATCGTCACCTTGTTAGACGATAAAACCGGACTGTTTTATGGCTACGTCGTAAAAATCAGCCAGAACGAAAAGGAACAGGTTCAGATTACGGCTTACGATCAGACCTGGTATTTGAAGAAAAACAAGGACACCTATGTTTTCAAGGGGAAACGTGCGGATCAGGTATTAAAGCAGATCGCCGAAGACTTCAAATTGAAGACCGGAAGCCTGGCAAACACCGGATATTCTATCCCGTCTATGATTGAAGACGGCCAGACGCTTTTCGACATTGTCTTGAAGGCTATCGACTACACCCTGATCAATACAGGGAAAATGTTCGTCCTGTGGGATAACTTCGGGAAACTGACCTTGACCGACGTCGAAACGGCGAAGCTGGACCTTTTTGTCGGCGACGGCAGTTTGGCGACAGGCTTCACCTACGAATCAGAAATTGATTCCGAAGCCTACAACAAGATCAAACTGGTCAAGGACAACAAGAAGACCGGAAAACGTGACGTTTATATCTTCCAGGATTCTAAAAATATGACCTTGTGGGGTATTCTGCAAGACTACGAAGTGGTTGACGAAGACATGAACGAAGCCCAAATCAAGAAACGCGGCGGACAAATGCTGGAACTATACAACAGACCGAAGCGGTCTTTCAGCGTCAGCGCAATCGCGGACCTGTCAGTCAGAGCCGGCCGCGCCTTGTATATCGGGATCGGCGCCGTGGGTGTGAAATCCTTCTTCATAGTCGAAGAAGCCACGCACGACCTTTTGAAAGAAACAATGTCCTTGAAATTAAAGGTGGTGTAATATGGGACTTCTTGAAACTATGAAACAAGTCGCACAAGCGACCAACGACGCCGGTATGCCTACGGCTTTTCTGTTCGGTTCCGTGACGAAGACGTCGCCCTTGACGATCCGCGTCGACAATCGGTTCGACATATCCGGCGACGCTATTGTGGTTATGAAGGAATTCCAGGCCGGCTTCTATCCTACCCACTACCACACCGGCGTCAAGGGTAGCCCTTCCACCGAAGAAAAGTCAGGCGGAAGCGGCGACGCGTCCTTCGCGGCACATTCCCACACCTTGAAAGGCAACTACCAGACCAACACCGACGCAAAGTCTGAATATTATTACGGCCTGGCCGTCGGTGACAAAGTGGTCCTTCTGCGAAATGCTGGCGGACAGGCGTTCCTTGTCCTTGGAAGGGTGTGATTTTATGATACCGAACGCGTTAAACGTAACGATCGGCGAAGACGTGGAGGTTCAGACCGCCGCCGAAGCGCCGACAAGAACATTCAAAATCGACTTTGACGCCGGCCGCGTCGGTGGCTTCTGTGATGAAACGGAAGCCATGAAACAGGCCATTTACAAGATACTGCAAACAGAGCGCTTCGAATACCTGATCTATTCCTGGAATTACGGAATCGAACTGAACGCCGTTGTCGGGAAAAGTTTTCAAGTGTTTGCAAGTGAAATAAAACGTGTAATTCGCGAAGCCCTTCTGGCGGACAGCCGGATCACCGACGTCACAGACTTCGAAGTGGCCCAGATTGACAAAAGAACCGCTTCCGTGAAGTTCACGGCCGAAACTATCTTCGGCGAAATACCTATTGAAAGCGAGGTGAACGCGAATGTATGAGGATATGACCTTCGAAAACATTATGGACCGCTGTCTGGACCGCGTGTCTTCTTCTATCGACAAACGCGAAGGTTCCGTCGTATATGACGCAATCGCGCCGGCGGCGGCCGAACTGGCGATCATGTATATCGAACTGGCCTACCTTATGGACCGCGCCTTTCCTGATACGGAATCCGGCGACGACCTGACAAAGAAAGTCCGCGAAAGAAGTATCTTCCGAACACCGGCAACCGCCGCAATTCGAAAGGGCTATTTTGAAGACGGAAACGGCGCCGCTATGGACGTACCGATCGGAACGCGTTTTTCCGGTGACAATCTGAACTATACCGTCACCGAAAAGATCGCAACCGGACAGTTTCGCCTTCTGTGTGAAACGCCAGGCGCGGCCGGCAACCAGTACCAGGGGAACCTTTTCCCGATCGACTACGTGGAAGGACTGGGCGCGGCCAGGCTTGCGGATATTCTGATCAACGGTGAAGACGAAGAAAGCGACGAAGACCTTCTTGACCGCTATATGGACAGCTTACAGGCCCAGGCATACGGCGGAAACAAAGCCGACTATAAAACAAAGGTCGAACTTCTTCAAGGTGTCGGCGCCGTCAAAGTGTTCCCTGTATGGAATGGCGGCGGAACCGTGAAGATCGTCTTTGTAAATAGTGACTGGGGAATCCCTTCTTCCGACCTTGTCAACAGCGTTCAAACGGCCGTCGATCCGGTTCAGAACCAGGGTGTCGGCGACGGTATCGCCCCGATCGGACACGTCGTCACGGTCGAAGGCGTGACTGGAACCACGATCAACGTGTCTTTCACGCTGACTTTTTCCGGTTCGACCACCTGGTCGACCGTCGAAACGTCTGTGAAGAAAGCTATTCAGGACTACTTTGACAGCCTGGCCAAAACCTGGGACGAACAAGAAAACCTTGTCGTCCGCGTCAGCCAGATCGAAACGAAGGTCCTGAACGTCGAAGGCGTGATCGACATCACCGGAACCAAAATCAACGGCGGAACACAGAATATTTCCCTGGCTTCAAATGCGATTCCGGTCCTGGGGGTGGTGACAAATGGTTCTTAAAGAATACTGGCCGCGCTGTCTGCAAGAACTGATTGAATTTCAGCAGATCGCCAACGCGGAACAACCTGAATTCGAAAAAGTCGTCAGTGACGTAAAATCGGCCGCTGACGACTTCTTTCTGGTGTCCCTATCCGAATATGGGTGCGAACGCTGGGAAAAGATTCTGGGGCTTTCTGTGGAGCCTGGGGACACATTACAGGACCGCCGCGACCGAATCCTGATTAAGTACCTGGATCAGCTTCCCTATACTTACAGGACCCTTTTGAAATACCTTGCAACGGTCAGCGAAGACTTCACAGTCACCCTAAACGAAAACGCCTACGATCTATATATCAGAATCCGCCTGGAAGGCTACGCCCAGCGCGACGCCCTGGCGGCGACCCTGGGACAAATGATTCCGGCGAATCTGGTTCTTCGCTTGCGGACGGATATTCCACAAGATGATCAGCCGGCCAAGACGGCCGCCTGTTCTGCTATGGCTACAATGAACCGGCACAAATACACGCCGGCGACGTAAGGAGGAAAAACAAATGGCAAAATTCAAGTCCATTGTCACGGACGGCGGAAGCGAAGCCCTAACGGCCCTTATCGCGTCCGGACAAAAATTGATACTGACACGTGCGGCCGCCGGAAGCGGCGTCGCCCAGGTCAGCCCGAATACACTGACCGATCTTGTAAACGCGGAAAACGTCAGCGCCAGCCTGTCCGAAAAGGAACTGGTCGAAGGTTCGCCTTCGATCATGCAAATTCCGGTACAGGTGACAAACGAAGGTCTGGAAGCGAATGTCTGGATCAGGGAAATCGGCGTCTTCGGCCTGGACATCAGCGGAAACGAAATTCTTTTCTGTTATGGCTGGCTTGACGGCGAAGACAGTGACAACGTCCTTCCGGCGACAACCTTTGAAGAAGACGCCGACACGGTCCACATTCACGACCTGGCCGTCTTTATTACCAACCAGGAAGCGGCGGCCGTGTCTGTCCAGGTGGGCGTCGGTTCCTTCGTGACAACCGCACAAATGACCGCATACGCCGCGCCTGTGCTTCATACCCAGGCCGCGACAACGATCAACGAAACGACCGGCGAAACCACGGAACAGGTTCAGCGACGCCAGGACAACGATATTCAGTCGATCCTTGAACAGTTGAACACCGGATTCACCGGAACAACCGTAACACACACTTTCGTTTCTGCACAGCTTCAATACTGGAAAGGCTACGACGGAACAGGAATTCCGGAAGGTATTCTGGATCAATCCCTGAACCGTCTTTATTTATGACCAGAATCGGCGCCACGCCGTCGGAAACGTCTTGCCTTATATCGAACCTATTCACGGAAATTCGGCCCGTCTGTGGCCACTGTGAGGGCGACAGCGTGGTCCTGTGTGGCGTAACCTACGAAGGACAGGAAGAAACCGTCGTCCTTCGTGATTATGGCTTCGACTATTCCGGCGATCCGAAAACCGTCGAAAATATCCGAAAGCGAAGGTGTATCTATGGGAACAAGAAGAAACTACCAGCGGACTTCAAATAAAAACGACAGTCCGATTCACGTTCTTCCGGTGGCCGAAAAGCTGATCGACTACACCCTGGACCTGACCGACAACGCGAAACGCTTTCCGAAGCGCGTCCGTTTTTCGATCACAAACAAGATTCAGGGCCACGTCATGGCCATATATGACGACCTACTGGAAGCAAACGAAATATTTCCGATCCGCACAGAAGCGGACCGGACAGAACGGCTTCGTCTGCAAAGGACTGCCTTGACCGAGTGCAAGAAACTGCTTCACATGATCGAATTATCGAAGAAGCGAACCTATATCGACAAGGACACCTTTGACTATTGGACGAAGTTGACCCTGGACGTTAAGTTCATGACCACGAAATGGTACAAGGCCGAACAGGACACCGCCGAAGCGATCGCCCCGTCGGACCCTATACCGGAAGGCGTGTAATGATATTTAGGGAATGACCTGTTACCCCGAACGCCAGCAACGCGAACAATGCGCGCAATGTCAACACGGACGGCAGTCTGAACAACAACAACGCGTACAATGGCGACAATGGCGTTCGGCCGGATTTGGTGGAAAACGCGACCGAGTAAGGCGAAGAACCTGAAAACAGAGTACCCCAACAAAGGAGGTCATTTCCTTCCGAAGTGCCGGAAAGGCCACGGTAAACACAAGATTGACGACGAATGGCCTTCCTACTGTGACGGCCGGACTGTAAGCGTCAAGGAGGATTTTTATTTTGAGCGAAGACCAGACATTGAATCTTTCTGACTTCGCGAAGGTGATCGACTTTAACAGTCTATATCAATCGTATACAGAAGCGCGCAAAGGTAAACGGTGGAAATATGCGGTCTGCAAATACGAAGTGAACGTCCTTGAAAACCTTATGTTCGTTCATTTCATGTTATCAGCCCACAAATACCGCCTGTCGCCTTATAACTGCTTCATTGTGAAAGAACCGAAGGAACGGCTGATCATGTATAACAGCTTCCGCGACAAAATCGTTCAGCACAGTCTTTGCGATAATGTCCTGGAACCGTACCTTTCGAAAACTTTCATATACGACAACTACGCAAGCCAGAAAGGAAAAGGAACGCACTTCGGACTTGACCGCCTGAAATATTTCATGTCGAGGTACTACCGACAGAACGGGGCGGACGGCTGGGTCCTGAAATGCGATATTCGAAAGTATTTTTACAGTATCAATCACGACGTTCTGAAAGAACAGCTTCGCCGGCTTATCAAAGGCCGCGACGTCTTGTGGCTTCTGGATATGATCATAGATTCCACCGAAGGACCAGGAATCCCGATCGGAAACCATACTTCACAGTGGTTCGCCGTTCTGTACCTGTCCGGAATGGATCACATGATCAAGGAACGTCTGGGAATCAAAATGTACGGCCGCTACATGGACGACTTCTATTTGATTCACCCCGACAAGGACTATCTTCGTTATTGCCTGGAAGAAATCAAGAAGTATCTGGTCCCTTTAGGACTGGAATTGAATCAAAAGACGGCCATTTTCCCCTTAACCCAGGGAATCGACTTTCTGGGATTTAGGACCTATCTGACCGACACTGGAAAAGTCGTCAGAAAAGTCCGCCGTGAAAGCAAGAACCGAATCCGAAGAAAATTGAAGAAATACCGCCACCTTCTGGACGAAGGCCGGATCGACTTCGAAACGATTCTTCAATCCTATTCTTCGTGGACCGGCCACGCCGAACACGGCAACAGTTACCACTTGATCAGGAAAACGGACGACCTGTTCTTCAACCTGTTCAAGAATGAATTGGAGGGATTAACCTATGGCAAAATTACTATCCGCTTTGCCCGTTGGAAGCGTCGTCAAGTCGACGAACACGAAATACAACGGGAAAGTGATCAGGTGGATCGTGGGAACCCAGGACACAGCCAACGGCCGAACGGGCCTGGTAGCCGAGAAAATGATCACCCTGAAATGCTTCGACGCGAAGGAATCTTCGAACACGAACAGCGACCGCAAGAATTACGGAAATAACCGCTATTCCCTGTCGAATATCGACCAGTGGTTGAACAGCCAGGCCGCGTCCTGGTATTCCGCGCGTCACAGCTACGACGCACCGCCGAGCAACGCCAACGTGTGGAGCAACTACAACGAATACGACACCGAAGCCGGATTCCTGTCCAACTTCGAAGCGGACTTCCGGAACGCTATCCTGGACGCCGTGATCCGCGTCGCGAAGAACACCGCCACCGACGGCGGCGGTTATGAAGACATCGTTCGACAGGTCTTTCTACTTTCGAACACGAACGTCGGCCTTTCCAACGAAAACGGCGTGGCCGAAGGTTCTTTGTGGTCCTACTTCAATTCCGCGTCGCGCCGCCAGTGCTACCCCACGGCGGAAGCCGTCAGCAAGTCCACCTACACCAATTCCAGCCTGTCCGCTTCTCAATATTGGTGGTGGTGGTTAAGAACCCCGTACGCCAGCAGCGCGTACTATGCGCGCGGTGTCAACGCGGGCGGCAGTCTGAACATCAACCGCGCGTACCGTGGCAGCTATGGCGTTCGGCCGGCTTTGTATTTGGAATCTGGGAACCTGGTATCCGATTCAACAGACACCGACGGGGCCTATATCTTACAGTGGAACCAGCCGCCGTCTGATCCTTCTTCTATTTCCTACGGCACACCGCAAGCCGGAAACAGCCTGGTCCTTTCGACGGGCGGTTCTACCGATCCGGAGGGCGACGCCATTTCCTACGTCTGGGAAAGGAAGATTGATTCCGGCGCCTATGTCCAGTTAGGGATCACCACAGCGAAGACCTTCACCGACACAGTTCCGACGTCCGGCACAACTTACACGGCGCGCGTGAAGGCAGTCGACGCGAACGGTCTTGAATCCGGTTACTGTACCGGATCGGCGAAAACCATTTCTTACAACACGCCGCCCGTGATCAGCGGTTCGGATCAAAACCTGGGAGCGAAAACAGCGCCGTTTACATACCAGTACACGGTCACAGACGCCCAGGCGGCCACCCAGACGATCACGGTCACGGAAAAACTGACCAACGGAACACAGACGATCACGCTTCGCACCTATACCGCGACCAGCGGCGCCCAGAATACCGTTGACCTGTCCGGTGTATGGCTTCCGCTTCTTTCCGGAACCCACGTCCTGACGATCACGGCCACCGACAGCGCCGGCGGAAGCGCAACGCGAAAGATCACGTTCAGCCGCACCGTCAGCCGTATCGCGGCGGCGCGCGCGTTCAATACGGACGCCCTGGTTCAGAAGGTCTTTATTTCCCTTTATCCGGCGACGATTCCGGCAGACGCCACCCTTCACCTGGAAGTCACGAACAACCCGTTCGACACTTCGCCGGTATGGGTAGACATCACCGACAAGGCGAACAGACTTGTCCACGTCTTCACGAATACGACCGCCGCGAAAGGCTATGGCCTGGGCTATCGCTTCTATATCACGAAGGGAACCCAGGAAATCGAAATCACCCAGGCGACGATCCGTTTCGCCTAAACGAAAGGAGGAATCCGAAATGTTTGACCCTACACAATGCGAAAGCGTGAGCATGGCCCAGGCAAAAGCCCAGGAAGAACAAAATCCTGTCAGTGCCGCCTTGCGCGCGACTTCGATCGCCTTCGTCACATTGGCCGAAGCCGGCCAGATTGACGACGCAACCGCAACGGAAAACGTCAGCCAGTTCGCGTCCTGGGCTTACCCTGTGGCGTATGCTGTCGGCAATATCCGCCAGTATAACGACGAACTTTTCCGCTGTGTTCAGGCCCACACTTCACAAGCCGACTGGACGCCTGACGCCACCGCTTCCCTTTGGAAGAAAATCGGTGATCCGACGGAAGAATGGCCGGCCTGGTCCCAGCCGATCGGCGCCCATGACGCTTATAACAGCGGCGACAAAGTGTCCCACAACGGGAAACATTGGACATCTAACATTGACGCGAACGTCTGGGAGCCTGGTGCCTATGGCTGGACGGAGGTGACAGAATGACCGAAGGAATCATTGTCGGCGTTCTGTCGCTGATCGGTACACTGGCCGGAACCTACTTCGCAAACCGAAAAAAGTTCCGCCCTTATTGCCTACCGCCTGGAACTTCTGGAAAAGAAGGTCGACAAACACAATTCCGTCGTGGAACGAACCTTCAAACTGGAAGAACAGGCGGCCGTTTTTGAAGAAAAAATCAAGGTCGCGAATCACCGTATAGAGGACCTGGAAAACCGGTGAAATCGCGCAAGAAGAAACGCGAGTTTTCCAAAATCATTATAACCATAGTCGGAGCCGTCACGCTTGTCGTGTCGGCTTTTACTATGGCCGTTGTATGGAAAACAAGCGACACCGCGCCGCTGGCGTACCTGATCCCTTCGGTCTTCGGTGAACTGGCCACCGCGACCGGCTTCTATTTCAGCAAAGCGAAGGCCGAAAACCGGATCAAACTTCGAAAAATATATGGTCCTGAAATCTACAATGACACGAAGGAGGTATAAACGTGTTGAACGCATTACTTGAAAACCTGACAAATATCGGCTGGGCTATGCTGATCTTTCTGTGTGCATACCTGGCAAACGTCGCCTTTTCCCTGTGGTATAACATCAAAATCAGGAAGGAAGACTTCGACCGCGAAAAGCTGATCGCAAGCGGCTTGAAAATCCTTGTTTTCGTCGTTGGTCTGACGCTTCTGTGTACGGCTATTACTGCGCTTCCGATTTTTGCGAATGAAGTCGGCTGGGCTATTCCTGACGAATACACGGACATTTTCGCCGACCTGGTTATCATTGGCGCCGTTCTGCTTGTGTCCTGTAAATACATCAAGGAAGCCTTCACGAAGTTCGTTGCTATTTTGAACACCGGTTCCGTGGGAAATGTGGAAAACGTACCGGAGCCGGAAGCAACCAACACCGGAAAGGTCCAGATCGGCTTCATGGCCGGAAACGGAGGGAACGAAAATGAGTAACAGCCCACTTGTAAGCTACACGCGCATTTCCCCGAACAAGAACAGTCCCAGAAACCACGCGATCGACACGATCACGATCCACTGTGTCGTCGGCCAGTGTTCGGTCGAAACCCTGGGGAACATCTTCGCGCCTACTTCCAGACAGGCGTCTTCAAACTATGGGATCGGCTTCGACGGCAAAGTCGGAATGTACGTGGAAGAAAAGGACCGTTCCTGGTGTAGTTCTTCCGCGTCCAACGATAACAGAGCGATCACGATCGAAGTCGCGTCCGATACAAAGCACCCTTACGCGGTCAATGAAAAGGCGTTCGCCGCGCTTCTTGACCTGGTGACTGACATCTGCAAACGAAACGGGATCAAGCGCCTTGTATGGTCCACCAACAAAAAGGACCGTATGAATCACCTGAACGGGTGCAATATGACCGTTCACCGCGATTATGCAAACAAGGCTTGTCCTGGTGATTATCTGTATAACCGCCACGGTGAAATCGCGGCCGAAGTCAACCGCCGCCTGGGCGCCACGGTCGAAAAACCGGCAGAAAATAAGCCAGCCACCGGCGAAGTGATCCACACCGTCAAAGCCGGTGAAACACTGTCGAAGATCGCCCAGAAGTACGGGACAACCTATCAGAAGATCGCGGCCTACAATGGGATCGCAAACGTGAACCTGATCCATGTCGGCCAGAAAATCAAGATTCCGGCAGACACCCAGGCCGCCCAGTCCTTCAAGAAGGGCGACAAAGTAAAGGTCCTGAAAGCTGTCACCTACACAGGGAAAGCCTTCAAGACCTACTATGACAAATATGACGTGATTGAAGCCGACGGCGACCGTGTGGTCATTGGTATCGGGAAGACAGTCACAGAGGCCGTCAATGCGGCAAACCTGAAAAAAGCATAATGGCAAAAGGAAAGCGGCCAGGGATATTCCCTGACCGCCTTTTTTTATTTTCCGGTGACCATTGAAAGAGCCGACACGAAAAGGTCCTGTCGCGCGACTGAAAACTGATATGTCTTCGATCCGGCCTGTACGACGACAGAGCCGTCGACAGGTGTCACCGCTGTCAATGCTGAAATCTTACATTCGAAACCGGCCTGGTTATGAATGAAGACGATCCGCCTATTCGTTAAAACGATAGCGCCTGAATAGGTTTCTGTCACTTCGCCGTAAACTGTCCGACTGGAACCGCCGCCAGTGCTTACCGACACGCCCTTCGCAACACGGACACGGACGCCAGCGCCGCTTCCGGTTCGTCCGACAGCCTTGTTCTTCGTGACAATCTTCGTCGCCGGCGCGTAATAGTGGGCGACTTCGCCTTCTTCCAAAAGAACCGGCGTCCCTGTTACAACAGGAAGTTCGCCCTGTGCGATCGCTGAAATCGCGTTTTCTTCCATGAACGGCGTATTTCTGGACACTTGTGCCGCCTGTCTGGCTTCTTTCTGCTTCTTAACCTTGTTCGCACTGAAAAACAGCCCAACGGTGACAATGGTCAAGACGACGATCCAGCCCCACAATGATACTTCCGGAACCGCGATCGACACAATCACCAGGATCAGATCGACAATCGCGGCCAGGATTCCGAATATAATAGCGACTATTCGCATTATATCCCCCCTTCCTACTTGTAAACTTTATAAGGTTCTGACCTTTAACACAATTATACGTGAAAAATGTGTTAAAAACAAGAATGACGCTGAACATTAACACAAAATTTTCAGGAAGGAGGTCACAACTTGAAAATATATGACTATAAAGGCCGGAAGAACATCAGCGGAAACAGAATCCGCGAAGCACGATTGAAGAAGCGACTGTCACAGGCCGACTTCGCCGCCAGACTGCAAATAGCCGGAATCACTATGGAGCGCGACAGCGTCAGCAGAATCGAAATCGGAACGCGCTTCGTCGCCGACTATGAACTTATGATAATAGCTGAAATCCTGGACGTAACCGTCGACTGGTTACTGTCCGAAGGCCGCGAATAACACAACGGACCACTGGCGAACTTTTGAACCGCCAGTGTCTTTTATTTTTTGATTCCCCCTTGACAATATAATACCGGTATTATATAATATTCGACAGAAAGAGGTGACTACACTATGGCACAAGCGCAGATCGAAGCGAACAAACGCTTCCGCAAGAAATCCTATGACCGAATCGAAATAACAGTTCCAAAAGGCGACAGAGAAAAGATCGTTCAAGCCGCCAGCGCGGCCGGTATGAGTGTAAACGCTTTTATCAAAGAAGCACTGGCCGAATATATCGCCCACACAACCAAAAAGTAAAACGAAAGCCCTGTCCACAAACGGACGGGGCTTTTTTGCATATCAGGAGGAATCAAAATGAAAAAGCGCAGATTCAAACACCTGTCCTGGACTGACAGGCTGAAAATAGAAACAATGTTAAAGGACAAGCGTCACAAACAGGAAATCGCTGACGAAATCGGCGTTCACCTGAAAACGATCTACAACGAAATCAAGCGCGGCCGTTATATTCATACGAATTCCGACCTGACCGAAGAAGAAAGATACAGTCCGGAAATGGCCGAAGCGGCTTACCGCGAACACCTGGCCGCAAAAGGTCCGGACCTGAAAATCGGAAACGACCACGAACTGGCCCAGCATATCGAAAAGAAAATCGCCGAAGAAGGCTATTCGCCGGCCGCTGTCCTGGGCGAAATTAAGGAAAAGGGCCTTGAATTCAAAACGTCGATCTGTGAATCGACCTTGTATTCTTATATCGACAAGGGCGTCTTTTTGACTGTCACGAACAAGAACCTTCCTGTCAAAGGCCAAAAGAAACGCCCGTATAACAAAGTCCAGAGAGCGAAGCGGCCGCCGGCTGGGACCAGTATCGAAAACCGCCCGAAAGAAATCGACGATCGCGCGATCGTTGGTGACTGGGAAATGGACTGTGTCGAAGGCAAGAAGAAAACAAAGAAAACCCTTCTGGTTCTGACCGAAAGAAAGTCCAGACGGGAAATCATTCGTCCTATGCGCGACCAGACCGCCCGAAGCGTGGTCCGCGTCCTGGATAGCCTTGAACGTGAATACGGCGCAAATTTCAGCAAAATCTTTCGGACGATCACTGTCGACAACGGTTCCGAATTCGCTGACTGTGCCGGAATGGAAAAGTCCTGTCGCCGCAAAGGCAACAGGACAAAGATATACTATTGTCACCCCTATTCGTCATATGAAAGAGGATCAAACGAAAATGTAAATAAAATGATCCGCCGCTGGTTCCCGAAAGGAACAGACTTCCGAAAAGTTACCGCGAAAGCGATCCAGAAAGTCGAAGACTGGATCAATAACTATCCCCGTGAAATACTGGGCTTCCGAACCGCCGAAGCCGTTTTTCAGGAAGGTGTCGCGTGTCTTATTTGAAATTTTTTATGAATTTTTGCAATTTAGTCTTGACTTTTTCAAAGAAGAAAAAAACTCCTGCAAATGCGGCGAATCGGCAGCCAAGCCCGCGGCCTGTTCGTTGGACTATTTACAAACAGAAAAAGAACCATACCTATTGGTATGGTTCTTTTTCTAACCGGCAGCTTTCTATCCTCCCAGGCCGCTTCCAGCCAAGTACTTTCGACGTTTAAGGGCTTAACTACTGTGTTCGGGATGGGTACAGGTGGTTCCCCCTTAGCTATCGCTACCGGATATTCTTTTCTTGAGAGCTTGCACCCTCAAAACTTCCACAGAAGATTTTCTCTCTCTTTCCTCTTTTCCCTTCTTTAGTCAAGCCCTCGACTTATTAGTATCGGTCCGCTCAATACATTGCTGCACTTACACTCCCGACCTATCAACCTCGTCTTCTTCAAGGTGTCTTACCAGATTTCTCTATGAGAGAT